>Ga0208684_1001383_pt1 | contig 13048 bp, 13 predicted proteins | sample MalvireepMed_b05_FD_184245 | JGI IMG/M metagenome (GOLD analysis project Ga0208684, IMG submission 184245) | Marine viral communities from the Global Malaspina Expedition - Malaspina viral metaG DeepMed_b05 (SPAdes) (version 2) | ecosystem: Environmental > Aquatic > Marine > Oceanic | place... | reverse complement strand
GTGTGGGGACTGGGCGGGCGCCGCGGGACGGCCCGCTTGCAGCGGGAGGAGATTTGGGGTCAGGGCGCGGTGGGTCATGGCGTTTTGTTGAAACAGAGCAGCATGGCCAAGCACCACACAGAGAGGAACCAGAAGGAAACTTTTTCAACTATAGATAACTACTAGTTCTCATTTTTGAGAATGTAAAGTTCTCATTTCTCGAAAATTCAAGCGCATTGACGGTGACTATTGCCGAAGGATTCGGCTATGGAATTACAACGCATATTTGGCGCGAATGTGAGAAACTATCGGCGCGCCGCCGGGTGGACCCTAGAGGGGCTAGCTGCTGAAGTCGGCGTCTCGCGAGAAACAATCGGAAAGATCGAACGGGGAACGGCTGCGCCACTTTTCGACACAGTAGAGAAGATTGCGCATGCCCTCTCTATTACGCCAGTGGAATTGTTTGGCGCATCACCCACGCCCCCTGGAAATCGTGGAAAACTCTTATTGCGAATTCACACGAAGCTGGCTGATATGAATGACAGACAACTGGGACAGATTTCCAAGATCATGGACGTTTTGTCTTGATGCCGCTGCGTCCCATTATGAAGACCTTTCCCGTTTCTCATAGAGGATATTCAAGGTTGTAGGTCTTCCACAAGATGAATTTGGGAATCGGGCAGATGATAAAAGAATCTATCTCACCCCTGTCGGAAGGTTAGTATATTGCGCAAACTTCAATCCACGTGAACGTATCATACAAACCTAGTTCGGTATCAGCAGGCACTATGCCAATATAGTGCTTTCAACACAAATAGGCAGGTTACTGAGTATTATAGTCTGAAGCCGAGAGAGGGTCGCCTTCAAAAATCTGGGGCGATCAGCATCTCTTACTATCATCTCTCTTTCTGGGTGATTTTAAGTGTAATTTCCGACTTTTTCATTCTGCTCAATTCTTTGCGCTTAGCCTCCGCAAGCGCACTGCCCTTGAACCCTCGTAATGATGCTATTGACTCGGCAAGCTGCGCTCGCATTACTTCGAACTGAGCATCTGATATACGGTGAAGGCGCCTTAGGTCTCTAATCTTGTACGCAAATGCCTCTAGTAAAAATGGGCTAGACTCGAGCGCTTTTAATGCTGCTACAGAAGCATCTCCTGTCTTCGACAGCTTTAAGTCGGCAATCAGAGCTGAACGGAAGAACTCATTGGTTAGTGGTGCCTCACTATCCGCAAACTCTGGTCTCATTAATTGTTGCTCAAGCTTTTCCGTACCCAGACTTGCGCTGATAAGTTTTGTCATACTCACTGGCAGGCCAAGAGATATTAGTCGAGCTAACTCAGTATCCGAAAAACCTCTTGATGCTGCAAGTTCATAGAGAACGCCATTTATTCTGACCTTACGCTTCTGAGCCAATTCGGGCACTATCAACAATGATATGTACAAAAACACACCCCATGAGCGCAGCACATGGTCAAGGTACTTTCGTTTCATCGCTCCAGGAATTTCCTCGAGATTTTTCAGCAGCCCAGAGAATAAAGTAAGAGAGAGAAAAAATTCATGCCCTTCATGCTGAATCTTCGGGCGAAAAACCTCCTGCCTAAGCTCACTATCCTTGGGTAGCTCAGCTTCTAGCTCGGAGTCACGCTCTTCCGCTGTCAGGGGAGCAGAATAGAGTTGCCGCTCCAAATGCCCGAGGGAGTCCGACTCTTCTTTACGAGGACGAACGTCTAGTTCCACTATTTTTGTTAGATCTATTCCCTCCATCACACTGGATAACTTCTCGACGATTAGTAGGTGCCTACCAAACACTAATTCAATCAAACTTTGATCATCCCTTACGGCACCAGCATAGTACTGAATTTCATTCAAGAATGTGAGATAACGGTCCCCTCCAAGTACCCACTCCTTAAACTCAGAGGAGCGCCTCATTTGAAGCGCGATAAAATATTCTAGGACCGCTCTGTAACCGAAAGAAACACGGCCATCGTTTTTCTTCACAAATATCCGACAACCAAAAAATTCAGCAAGCTGTTTATCGAGGTCCACATTTACTTCAATGTGATCGATATAAGACTTCATCTCCTCACGAAGTTCTTCAGCCTCAACCACATAAACGTCTTTCTTGGACATCCAGGCCGCAATGTGAGCCAGCAATGCCGTCTTATTATGAAAATCGAAGGTCTCACGCTGGCTTTGCTCTTCGGAGCCTTTCTTAAGTATAATGTCAACGAATTGCTCAATGAGTACTGAACGGTTTATAGGACGAAAATTACTTTGCTCCTCAAATATTACCATCAAGATACTGCCATTGGCCGCAGTAAAAGGGAGATTGATTCCTCCAATCTCCTCCTGAATGCGATCGAGTATCCCGTCCACGTCAGCTTTTACATCCCATTTCTCCACCAGGCTTCGCATATCGCTTCGCCGCAAAGCGCAAAGCTCAACAATATCAAAAGGAACGGGCATTTCGGGGTCAATGGATGTTCCGTACGGCGTTACACTTGTCTTTTGCGCGCTGAAAATATATCGAGCTTTAGGAAACTCGATGACAAACTTTCGCAATATGCCCATGGTTCTCTCGAGCGCAAAATCCACATCATCCACGATTATGCAAATTCTACCCAGCCTTATTAGTGCTTCAAAGTCATAACGCTGTGTGACGGAGGAAAGACGCCCACGAAGCAAAGAGGTCAACCGAGTAATATTGTGTTTGATTTCCTCAAACTCAATAAAGATTGGTATACGTGCGAAATCAAGATTCTCGGCCTCCGCACAAAGTCGATGTTCGATCTGACGAAGAACACTAGTCTTTCCGTATTCAGGAGGTGAATGCAGGATAATATTGCCATGATCTTGCAGCACATCCGTAAACTCAACGACCTCCTCTACCGTTATATCTGACTCATCTTTGCCACTAGACTTAACCGAAGTCCTCTTCATTGGAGCAGCTACAAATAAATCCTTGAGCTTCCGGTCACCAAAACCAATATTTTCCATCTCTTGATCAAGAACGAAGGTGCATTCTGAACTAAGGTGACGACGAAACTCTCCATCATCGATGGGCGACGCGATCTTACGCCAAAACTGCGATGCTTCACTGGAAGGATAAAACACGCCATTAGCAATCACGTCGATCGCTGCGTCAAAAGCTGAACGCTCATCGTAGTATGACCTTAGCTGAGTTTCGTAGAATCCCGAACTACGATCAAAGGTTATCAAGCTATAACCTATATATCTATCACGGCCCGCAAAGATTGCGCCAGCTTGATTGGTAAATAGTTTCCCATCAAACCCAACCATGGAGGATGTCAGTGGCTCATGCATATGTCCATATAGATGAATGTCTGCATGCTTCTGAATATACCGTGCCACAATTTTGCATGATGTCTCGTTCAACCAGGACAAGGGATGATGAGACCCCACTACCCTAAAGCAATTGGCTCGAAAGTGCTGCTCCACTTCCAGCAACGCATACTCCGATATCGCCAGATTAGCTCTATCAACATCCAATAATTTAGAGCCGGCTCCACTTAAAACCGCAGTGTTGAGAACTAAAATTTCAATACTTTTCGCATCAATTCGATATAATGTTGCAAATGCGTTTTCGAATACAAGGTCGGCAGTAGATATAAGCCCCCGGAGTTCATAGAAATGAGCAAATTTATCCTGAACTGAGTTCGTAATTAACCCATCAGAATAAAGTCGGTTCAGACTATCTCGATCAACAGATTTCTGTCGCCAGTCCTTTAGCTCTTGGGCATTTTTTTCTACAATACCACGATCGAGATCATGATTTCCGGGCACCAAGATAGTCCGCTCATCAGAGCAATTCGCAGCGTTCGCGATGATGCTGATGAAGTTGTCATATGCACTAAGGTGGCTATCTACTCCACCTGCATTTACCAAGTCCCCAGTAAATACCACAAACGCTGGTTGACGATGACCAACACAGAGTTTTCTTACATCTCTCTCCAAAGCCTCAACTATGATCTTCTGTTCACGGTACTTTTTCTCAGAAAAGTGAAAATCGCTTATATGAAGGATTGAGAATATTGAATCTTCTGTGGTCATTTGATTACCTTCATTCGCGTGAACGAATACTCTCGCATTATTTGAGGGGAGGTGCTTCTAGAAAAATTTGTGATTATTCCTCTTTATCGTTTCGGTAGCCTGTTACAAGCTCGAAAATAGGTGTGAGCCCACACACACACACTAGCAACCTCAAGGAGGCTGTGATCACAAGCCCTCACTTCAAATCACCTCATCTCTCGCAGTCTACAAAGATTATTATTTGGAGTATTATGCTCTAATTACAGACTTCATGACATGACTTAGGACAATGCTAGCAGTCCATTTTTGACGGATCACACAAGAGAAGACGTCCCGCATACTCACTAATTCTTCTTTTGCGCGTAGCTAGTTCTCGACTACCCTAGAAAAATGCTATTGAAGATAGGCGGCCCCTCATAGCGGTGTGAATTTTAGCATGAAACAAATTTACGAAGCGTAGCTCAATCCTAGGCTAGCGCAGAATAGTAATACCGTAATCTGCTGTCGGATTTTGAAAGACCGCTTTTGCCCGAATACTAGCCGCTAAACGTGCAGCAGATTAGCGCCGCCGACAAAGACGGCAGGGATTTCCTCGACATCGCCGGGATTGTGGGTTTCCAGCAAGGGGACCTGCCGGCCGTCGGCGATATCTGCGGCGACACTGAATGCGCCGACCCGCGCCACGCCGACGCCCGCCCTAGACAATTGTCCGAGCGTTTCACCATTATTGGCTTCGATATTGCCGCTCATGCTCAGCGCATCACCGGCATGCTCGTCACCTATGGGGTCGGCCTGACCCTTGGGAACTGGCTTGGCGGAAAGTTAGCTGACAGATCCGTAGACCGTAAGCTTCTCATAACCCTGGTAGGGCTGAGCCTCGTCCTGACGGCCTTTGCCTGGATGATGCCGTACCCGATACCGACCAGTCTGCTCATCTTACTCTGGGGCGTGGCGAGTTTCGCCCTGGTTCCGCTCCTGCAGGTTCGCGTAATGAAGGCGGCCAGCGATGCCCCCCAACCTGGCCTCTGCGGTGAATATCGGGGCCTTCAATCTAGGAAATGCCATTGGCGCGGCGCTTGGCGGCGGCGTGATCGCTGTCGGCTTCGGCCTTCCTGCCGTCGCCTTGGCGGGGGCCGCGATGGCCGCTCTGGGATGGGCGGCAGTATGGTTTGTCGGTCCCGCCGACGTGCAGCCCTGCGCGGCATGTGAGGGTCTCAGAAAGCCGCACTGTCTTACGGGCTCCGGTCGAGTGTTCTGAGGTCATTATCTGCAAGGGGGCGCTGCAGGCGCAAACTGCCCTCTCCGCCGCCGAGCCATTCCAGACAGTCTTTCGGGTTATGCAGTATGGCGGGCATGGCCTTTTCGTGGATGGGGCGCACCACATCATTCGCCTCGGTCGTGAGGAAGGCGTAAAGCTCCCAATTGCGCTCTTCTTTTGAGCGGCGTGACTTGCCAGGCTGTTCAGCCAGGCGCTCGCCTTGCCAGGGCCGCCAGATGCCAGCGAAGAAGGCGATCGGTGTCTCGGTTACAATGAACCAGGTCGAGTCCCGCACCGGTTCGGCAAAGGCGGTAAACGGCACAAGACAACGATATTCCCGCTCCATCAGCCAGTCCCGGTTCACGTCCCGCCACCAGCGGCTGTCCAGATTGCGGATATTGGTGATGGGCTGGCGCTGGTTCGGGATCGGCGGAAACCCCCACCGCAGCAGGGCGAGCTCACATCCGCCGGATGTGTGATTTCTTATGATCGGCGCATCCTGGTCGGGATAGATGTTCTCCTGGGGAATGAGATTGTCGGTCGCCGGTGTGGTCACCAGCTCCCGGTCAAGCAGGCGCATGAAGGCGCGCATCTCAGCAACGGAGCCCCATTGGGCATATCGGTTACACATGAAAACAGTGAAATTCGTCTTGGAACGAATAGCAAGCGCTTGACGCATGTTCCTGTTTCGTTCTTTTTGTCGTGTTTTCCAGAAGGGAGACACCGACATGCGAAAGCCTGAGACCATCGAGAGCCTGTATCTGGATTTTGATGGCTTCTTTGCCTCGGTCATGCAGCAGGCCATGCCCGCCCTGCGGGGCCGGCCGGTCGGGGTGATCCCGTTCGAGAGCGATGCGGCCGACAGCACGGTCGTGATTGCCTGTTCCAAGGAAGCCAAGGCGATGGGGTGCCAGAATGTCATGCCCGTGCTGGAGGCGCGCCGAATCTGTCCGGAGATCGTCCTGGTCACGCAGCGCCCGGACCTGTTTCGCCGGGCGCATAACACGTTGCTGAACGAGATCGCCTGCGAAATCCCGATCGAGACCGTGAAATCCATTGATGAGCTTTGTTGCCGTCTGGATCCTGGGGACATGCGTGCGCCCGAAGAACTGGCAGCCCGGCTGAAGCAACGCATCTCTGACAATGTTGGCCCCTATATCACCTGCTCGATCGGCTTTGCCGCGAACCGGCTTCTGGCCAAGACCGCCTGCAAGATGGACAAGCCGGATGGCACGACGATCTGGCATCCAGGCGATATGCCCGGGCCCTTGCTCAAGGTCCCGCTGGAAGACATTTCCGGGATCGGCGCGCGCTTGCAGGTACGATTAGAGCGCGCTGGCATCATCACCATGCAGGATTTGCTGGCCACGCAGCCCAAACAGCTCCGTAATCTCTGGGGGAACGTCAATGGCGAGCGCATGTGGTACGCGCTGCAGGGCTATGACGTGAAAGCCGTGCCGACCTCGCGCGGCATGTATGGGCATGGCCGTGTCCTGTCGCCCGGATGGCGAACGCCGGACAAGGCAGAAGCCTGTTCGCGTCTCCTGCTGATGAAAGCAGCGCGCCGGATGCGCCGGGATGGCTATTATGCGCGGCGCCTCTATCTGTGGCTCGACATAAGGGGGGGCGGCTGGTTCGGGGAGCATACGCTGCCAAGTGTCCATGATGATCATGCCTGCCTGACTGCGCTGAAAAAGATCTGGGCGCGCGCCCAGCAACAGATTGCCCGGCGGCCAAACATCATCCGCGTCGGCGTGACCTTGCTGGACCTGGTCCCCGCCAGAAACCGCCAACTCGACCTCCTCACCGATGATGATCACGACTGCCAGCGTTGGGAGACGCTGACGCATGCGATTGACGGGCTGAATTCGCGGTTTGGAAAACGTGTGGTCACGCTGGGAGACTGGACCCCGCCGCCGGGCGGATTTACCGGCGGAAAGATTGCCTTCACGCGCATTCCCAGTGCGGAGGATTTCTGGTGAGCTGGCTGACCGATCTGACCCTTCGGGATCTGGATGAAGGCCAAGCGCTTGAAGCAACCTGCCTGCGCTGCCTGCATACCTGGCTCCAAAGTCCGACGCATTTGCTGCTCAAGGTGGACCACCGGGATGTCTATCTCGATGAAGTCGCCAGGCACCTCGCCTGTCCGCGCCCCGGATGCCGGCATGTCGGGGTCAGGCTGGCGCTCGTGCGCAATGATGATACGAGCGGCTTTGTCGGCGGGATGCCATGAAGCCCCCCTGGCGGGCACGCCTCAGAGACGTGTCGTTTTCAAGGAGATAGCGCAATCTTTCCCTTTTAGGTTTACATTGGATTCTATCTTGCAAGAACCTCCGCAAGGAGGGTTGGCCATGTCGATATGTCCCGATGCGCCACACATGGATCCGGAATCCTATGCCTATACGCTCACCCTGTCGCGCAGCCGCTGGGCCTGGGAATTCCTGCGGCGCAATCCGGACTTCCTGGCCGATGCCGCCCGAGAGCCGCCCGGCTCGGTCTCCATCCGCACAGCCTGTCCCCGGACCCTTCTTGTCAAACCTCGCACCGACCAGGTGGCGGCCGACCGCTGGGGACTCGCCTTCTTCCCCGATCCCGCCGCTACTGGCTATGACGCCCTCGCCTTCTGGTCAGGCACGCGCTTTCCGCGCCAGGTCCAGCTCCAGGTCTCACCGGCCATGCCGGGCGAAATGTGTGAAATCCAGGATAAGACCCGCGCGCTCTGCGACATTGTTCATCTCGTGGATTCCGCCGGCCGCGAACATTTGCTCGTGAAGGGCAATGGCCATGTCGTCCAGGTGAGATGCACAGGCCTCTCCCTGCTCACCAATGATCCGGTCCGGCTTGGCTTCCTCATTCACGGCGTGGAGACCTTCCAGCAGCGCGTCAGCCTGCTGGCAGACGCCCAGCGCGTCTATGGCATGCCGCCTCAGACCCAGCCCGCCTGGACCCGTTCCCGGCTTGCCCTGCGCAATGCGCTCATCGCCTGGGACTGCCAGATGGCCGGCCTGTCGCTTCGCGCAACAGCCTCTGTGATCTATGGCGAATTCCGCAGCCGGGAAGCATGGGCCGGGCCGAGCCGGGCGATGAAGGACGAGATGCGGCGGGCCCGCAAACGTGCCCATAGGCTTGTCCATGGCGGATATCGCCAATTGCTGGCGCGTGCGCCCTCAGGCCGTCGCACACTCTGATCGTGCGCCTATAAACCGCGCATTGATCCTATAGTTGCGCCCAGGAAGCGCCAAATCACGTATAGCATTATCCGAAGTTTATTCGGGCGCTTTCATCATCCTGCAACTTATACACGCAAGACCAGCCCCTACGCTCCGAATTTTTGTGGCGGCGGCCACACCAATCAAGGATTTGAGATGAAACACCCTTTCCTGTTTTTCTTTGCCCTATTCACTTTATCAGCATGCGCAACAGTTGAGTATGCGCCCTCCAGCCAATTGGTCAGTTCCAAAAGGGTGACTGAAAAAACTTACGAGATCGGCGTCCCGATATCGACATATGTTGGGGATTCCATGATTCGGGTCCGAGATTTTAAACAAGACATCTATTCTGGCGCGCAGGTAAAAGTTTTGAAATCCTTTTCAATGCATGGCTTCCTGTTCAACCGGGATTTTGTAGAAGGCCAGACGTTTCCGTATGGTGGAAAAACCAAGCTTGGCCAGCAGGCCATGGACTTTTTCTGGGTAGATGAGATGCGAGGCATCCTCTACGACCAATATGGTGAAGTGCAAGAAAAGATCCTGAGCGATTCCGGAAGCGGCACAACAGTCTTTGTTGCGTATACATACGAAAACAATGGGGGTCAGGGGGCTGTTGGCCGCGAGCCAGTGCAAAAAATCACAAACACGCCGGATGGCCAAAATTTTGAGATTATTTACTCAGGAGTGAGCGGTGACTCTATCCGACTCCAGTATAGAGAATACACAGATGGCAATATGGCAAGAGAGGCCTTCTTCCAGGAGCTTACTTATCCGAGAGATGCCAAGAGTATTCGGTTCCGCGACTTGGTATTGAATGTGAAAGCGGCTGAAGCAGATCATATATCCTTCACGGTTGTCGAAGGTACCGAATAATATTGCTCGGATTGATACAACATGCTCTGGCGTGAGAACTTCCTATCCTAGCTGGGCGAGCGTCCCGACCTGGAAAAACTTAGCTCGCTCTAAAAAAAGATAGGGCCGCGTCTTCCCCCCGGCCCGCTGGCGCGGGGCGATACGGATGATTCAGGCCGACTGTGCGTCTTCGAGCCTGCGACTGGCCCGGCTTCGTCTCCGGTCTCCGGCCCTCCCGTCCGGGATGGCCGGAGCTGCGGGGGCTCGCCGGCCGGGGGCCGCACACCGCGCTTCCCACTGGCCTTGCGGCCAGGGGGGTCACGGGTGCGTGGCCTCATCCGGTATCAGGAAGCCCGAATCTCCTGCATCCGCCATTTGCCATACACATTGGCTGCCTGGCGCTCAAACCCGATCTGCCGGCAAAATGCCTCTGCAATGTCAGCCCCATCCTCCACGATCAGGTCGATTGTCGGCGCGCCGCGGGCTGCAAGCCAGAGGCCTGCCTCTTCCATCATCTCCCGGCCATGCCCCCGCAGCCGATGCGCAGGGTCGACCGCAAGATACCGGACCCAGCCATGATCCCCATCGAGCCCGGCCATGACACTTGCAACCAGAAGGGTCCCGACATGGCCAACCAGCAGCGTGCGATGCCGATCATTCAGGGCCAATTCAATATCCTGCTCCGCGCCGGTAGCAGCCAAATCCGGCGCGCAGGCCTCCCAGAGCCTGGTCAGCCGGGTCCGGTCTGATGGGCGAATGTCTCGGACATAGAGGGTCATCACCTGACAGGTCTGGGTGATTCCCGCGGCTTTGACCAGCCTGAGGGGCGTGGAGCGTTGGTCTGGGCCAGACGCCCCCCTACGCCTTGCCGGTACCCGCTCAGACGGAGGTGGGCGGACGACCGGTCTGCCCGGACCCGCCGCTTGCGCAAGGCGCCGGTTCTGAAAGACGTCTTGAGGCGCATTGAGCGTCCTACCTTCCCACCTTGCGCAACCGGCTAAGGGGTCCGGCCTGCCGGCCTTCTCGCCGCCCACCCCCGCCTGATGCGGGAGGGACATCTGGGCGGGGAAGCGAGACTTGACCCATGACCACACCGCAACCTTCAGCCCCCCTTGCGGCAGACGCTGCACCCACACCTGAAACCCGCCCCCGCATCTATGTGGCCTGCCTTGCCGCTTACAATAATGGCTGCCTGCACGGGCGCTGGATCGAGGCCACCACGCCGGATGAGGTGATGGACGAGGTTCGCGCCATGCTGGCGGCTTCGCCCCTGCCAGACGCCGAGGAATGGGCGATCCATGATTATGAAGGTTTCGAAGGCGCACACCTCTCGGAATATGCGAGCTTCGAGACAGTCTGTGCGCTCGCCGAATTCATCACCGAGCGTGGCAGGCTCGGCGCTTTGGTCCATCGCCATTTTGGCGAAGATCTGGAGCAGGCTGAAGCGGCCTTCGACGATTATGCGGGCACCTATGCGAGCCGGGCAGACTTCGCTGAGGAATTGCACCGCGACACCGGCACCCAAATCCCCGCAGCCCTCGAATACTATATCGACTGGTCAGCGCTCGCTCGCGATATGGAGCTGAATGGCGACATCATGGTGTTCGAGACCGGGTTCGAAGACATTCACGTCTTCTGGACGCGGTGAGCGTTGTGGCGCGCGCCTGCCTGACGCTCATCGTCATCGATGGTTGGATCACGGACATCTGGATCGAGGGCCGCGAACCCGAGATCACGATCCATGATTATGATTGGGGTGAAACCGACCCTGATGCGAGCCGCGACAGTGACGGCCTTCCCTACTCGAAAATCAATTGGAGACAGCCCGTGTGGAAGCTCGGCCTCTCCCTCCACCCGCCAGAAAAGGAGATTTCTCATGGCACAGACTGACCTGAAACATATCCCGCTCGACCAGCTGCGGATTTCCAAACTCAACATGCGGCATGGGCGCAGGAAACCGGACGTGTCCGACATATTGCCATCCATACGCGAAAGCGGTTTGCGCCAGACCCTGCTGGTCCGGCGCGAAGGCAAATATTATGGCGTTATCGCCGGACGCCGCCGCTTCTTCGCGTTGAGAGAGATTGCCAAGGAGACGGGCGAAACACCGCTAGTCCCCTGTGCGATCATGACCGAAAAAGATGCGGCAAGTGCGATTGCCGCCTCCGTCATCGAGAATGTAGGACGCCTGCCAGCGACCGAGATGGAGCAGTATGAAGCGTTCAAGCGCCTGCACGACGAAGGCAAGGCGGTGGAGGATATCGGGGCGTTCTTTGGGGTGACTGAGCTTCTGGTGCGGCGTGTGCTCGCGCTCGCCTCGCTCGCCGGGCCGATCCGGAAACTCTACGCCGAGGACGAGCTTGACCGTGAAACGATCCGCGCGCTGACGCTTGCGACGCCCGACCAACAGACCGAATGGCTTCGACTGTTCGAGAGCGAAACAGACCGCGCGCCCATGGGGCGATCCTGCAAGGCATGGATCACGGGCGGGACCACGATCACGACCGACAAGGCGCTGTTCGACCTTGATGCCTATGAGGGACAGGTGACGGCCGACCTGTTCGGTGAGCATGGCGTATTCGCTGACGCGGACCAGTTCTGGCAGGCCCAATCCGCCGCGATTGCGGAGCGGATCGAGGCCTATAAGGAAGACGGCTGGAGCGATGTGATCTGCCTCGAACGCGGGGCGTATTTCCATCGCTGGGACCATGTCCAGTGCGCCAAGGAAGATGGCGGCAAGGTCTTCATCGAAATCCGGCATGACGGCACGACGACCTTCCATGAGGGGCAGATCAGCTCAGTCGAGGCCCGCAAGCGTGAGCGCGCTGCGAAGGGAGAAAGTGATGCTGTTGCCGCCGCCATCCGCCCTGAAATGTCCGGCCCGCTTGCGGAATATATCCTGCTGCACCGCCATGCCGCCGCACAGGCGAGCCTTGCGGCTTCGCCCGCAATTGCCCTCCGCCTGATGGTCGCGCATGCGATGGCTGGGAGTGCGCTGTGGGATGTCCGGCCTTTCGAACTTCGCGCCCGCAAGGATGAGACACAGGCGAGCGTGGAAGGCTCGACGTCGGTTGCTGCACTGGCCGAGACGGCGGCGCAGGCGGATGCCCTGTTCAAGGCCCTTAGCGTCAATCCCGCGCTTCGCCGAAATGGCGACGACTACCGCTTGTCCGAGATTTTCTCCGCACTGCTGGCGATGTCGGACGAGGAAGTGTTGCAGGTGCTGGCGAGTGTCATGGCCCGCACACTTGAGGCCGGGAATGGCATTGTCGAAGCCGTCCTGCACGTCTGCGGCACCGACTTGTCGGCGGCTTGGACGCCGGACGAGGTGTTCTTCGACCTCACCAAGGACAAGCGTGCCATCAATGCGATGATTGCAGATATTGCCACTTCATCGCTCGCAGACTCCTGCCGGACAGATACGGGCAAGGCACAGAAGCAGGTGCTGGCGAACCGGATCAACGGAGAAGGCTGCGAGGCCAATCCAGACTGGCGGCCAGGCTGGATGCACGTGCCGCCAACGCGTCTTGTCGAAGGGGCCGGGTCACCTCCTGCCGATGCGTGGAGACGGGTCGCGGGAGTGTTCGAAGCGAAGGCAGTAGCCACGCCCGACGAGACGCCTGAGACTCAACAGGACGCTGCCTGAACATCCGTCTCCTGTTCAACAGCATAGGGGGCCGTCCGGTGTCTGGCATCGG
>Ga0208684_1001381_pt1 | contig 13062 bp, 10 predicted proteins | sample MalvireepMed_b05_FD_184245 | JGI IMG/M metagenome (GOLD analysis project Ga0208684, IMG submission 184245) | Marine viral communities from the Global Malaspina Expedition - Malaspina viral metaG DeepMed_b05 (SPAdes) (version 2) | ecosystem: Environmental > Aquatic > Marine > Oceanic | place... | reverse complement strand
GCATGATTAAGCGTGGAGGGACTTTTGTGGATAGCCTCTGCCGCCCGTGCGAATCCACCGTGATCCACCACGGCGGCCAGCATCTGCCACTGCGCTAGTGTTACCCGAGACATTTCGATTTCCTCGACGCCATACAGCGAAACAACCCACTTCATCTTCGAAAAAATACCACTAGAATGCCAGGAAATAGCGTCGAGTACTCGTTCTCTGACAAACACTGCGTAAACGGCAGCGCGCTAAGACAAAAGCTCACTCGCCAAAAATACAAAAAATTACAAAAAACCTGTTCGTTATCTTTAACGCTGCCTCAATTATTTGAGTAATGATCATCGTATAGGCTGCTAACGTGGTGTAGATCCTCTCACTTAGACCCTGTTTGGCTGCTCATTAAAGTCGCAAAAAGAGATAAAAGCCTTTTAAATTAGACACAAGCTGTATAACAGCTTTCGCAATGCCTAACTTACATCCATGGTTAAGAGCAAAATAATGAGGGCCGTCGCACACCAGCATGCACGTTCAACGTTACTTTTGTTAGCAAACGGCGTTCATAAATCCTCACCCAAGTTGAATAATTCCGCTTTTTAGCGAAAGTATGTTTTGTGTATAGATGTACAGTCTATTCACTCCTGCCTCCATGGGGTATGGTTCCCGAGTTTGCTTACTATCATGTTACTTTTATTTCACGAACTCGGCGGCCCATTTACCCATGTTGCGAATCCTTCATTCGCTGCCCCGCACGCATAAATTATTACTGTTACCCGTGGCCACCATGGTCACCGTGCTGGGCGCACAGAAACTTATCACCACGTACCACGATTTAAACCAACCCCAGACTCCGCTGGAAAGCGTGTTAGTTCCGCTTCCCAGTGATTCTGCCCCGGGCGTGCCTTCGCTTCGCCAAGAGCGAGCGCCCGTTGCAGAAGCGATTGACCGTGCCTCGCGCGCGCTCGACGCTACCCGGGAACATATCCCCTTAAGTGAATTAGCTGCCACCGAGATCGTTGATCTCGACGTGATTACCAGCGCAGAAGCCTCTATGGCGAGTGAAGCTGAGCCACGCGATGCCCAATCTCAGGTAGCGCTGCACGAGGGGGCACTGGATGACGGCGCCCTTCATATGGCCATCGTGTTAGGCACGATTACAAGCGGCATGCTCAATGTCGACGACTCCGTCGAAATCGCTGATGCCACTTCTTACGAGGATTATGGGGTCGAACTCTACGAGGACGATGTCTCGTTCCTGGAACTGGAGCTGGCAGCCGAAGAGCCGTTCGTTCCTGAGTGGGAAACTCATATCGTCGAGCCTGGCGAGACGTTTGCCGTGTTAGCGCAAAACGAGCTGGGCTTGGGGTACAGCGAAGTGCTCGCCCTGCTGGACGACCTACCCGATCCTCGTATGTTGACGCATTGGCGTGCAGGTCACAGCTTCGACTACCAGTTGGACGAAACGGGCCGGTTATTGGCACTGCGCATGATGAAGAACACGCGCGAAGGCGTTCTACTAGAGCGGGATAGTGACCAATACGCCATTACGGCTATCGAACGTCAGGGTGAGCCCGTACAGCGCCTTTATGCCGGTAGCGTAACGGGCAGCTTTGCTCGCTCAGCCCAAGCCACCGGCTTGAGCAGCAGCTCCGTCACGGAGCTTACGCGCATCTTGCAAAAAAAGCTGGACTTCCGTCGTGACAGCCGCCGGGGGGATCAGTTTCAGGTCTTGGTCGAATCTGACATGATCGATGGCGAGACACTTGATTCGCGTGTACTGGCCGTTAAGTATGACGGCGAGCGCATGGACCTGACCGTCGTGCGCAATACCACCGACGATAATTTTTACACGCCCGAAGGCAGCAGCCTCGATCCGGCCTTTGCGCGTCATCCTTTCGAAGGTAATTATCGTCTTAGCTCCAACTTCAACCCACGCCGCCTACACCCGGTCACCGGTCGAGTGAGCCCGCACAACGGCACCGACTTTGCGATGCCCATTGGTACCCCTATCACCGCGCCAGCCAATGGCCGTGTCGAGCGTGTCGGCAACCACCACGCTGCCGGTCGTTACATCGTCGTGCGCCATGACAACGGCTACCGCACCCGCTATTTGCATTTGTCGCAACCATTGGTCAGCCAGGGCGAGCGCGTCACGATGGGCGATCGTATTGCGCTGTCCGGTAATACCGGCCGCAGCACAGGCCCCCACCTGCATTATGAAGTCATCGTCAATAACACGCCGGTGAACGCGATGACGGTCGAACTGCCCGAGAACACTAGCCTAAGCGGCGACACGCTGATCGCGTTCCAACGCCAAGCCGAGCCGATGTTGGCCGCGCTGGAGAGTGGCGAAACCGGCACCATTAGCGTGGCTAACTACGAGCGCGATAACGACAGCGACGAAAGCCTCCAATAAGTACTCTCCACGGCGATACGAAAAAGCCGCTCCACACGACGTGGGGCGGCTTTTTTGATACTACCCGTAGTGATGAACAGTAGTGATGAATGACGAGCGACTTACACTGCTTTGAGCGCTGCGAGCAGCGCCGCATCGCGGTGATAGATATCCTCTCTAAACACTACATCGCCTTGCCCGTTGGGCCAAGCAGTCAGATAGTGCAGCGCTACCGGAATACGGTTAGGCAAGTTCACGTTTTGATCGCTGCGGCCATTCGCGATCAGCGTATTGAGTTGATAACGGCTGCCGCTGTCATGCAGTAGGAGCTGGGCAAATTCCGTTACCCCCTCAACCCGCACACAGCCAGAGCTCAGCGCCCTGTGCTCACGCTGAAAGAGCCCTCTTGCCGGGGTATCGTGCAAGTAAATCATGTCGTTATTGGGAAAACGCACCACGACACGTCCCAGAGGATTGCTGCTCCCTGCCACTTGGCGAAGCATCACGCCTCCAGGACGCTGCCAATCGATCGTGCTCGCATCCAGCGTTTCTCCAGATAGGCTCACTACCTGAATGTTCTGCCGCGCCAGATACTGCTCGTCCTGGCGGATCCGTGGTAGCACATCTTCACGCATAATCGTAGGCGGAATCGTCCAGCTCGGATTAACCGTTAAATGGCTGATGGAGGAGTGAATAATCGGCGTTTCACGGCTGGGCGAGCCCACCACCACTCGGGTATCCCAATGCTGGCCATTGGGGCGCGTATAATGCAAGCGATAGCCTGCAATATCGACCCATACGTTGGGCGCCCGCTCCAGCGAAGGGCGAATCCAGCGGGCGCGCTCCAGGTTGATGCGCAATTGGTTCACTCGTGCGGAGACGGGCATGTTCAGTGCCAGTCGTGTGCGCTCTCCCACTACGCCATCTTCTTGCAACTGGTGGCGTCGCTGAAAACGCATGACCGCTTGCGCTAACTCTCGGTCGAAGCTGCGAGGGTCAGCTCCTGACGCCTGCACGTCGACCATGGGGTAAGCGCTACTATCTGCTGCCAGCAGGTGGGGCTCGCCCCATAGCGTCAGGCGCTGGCGTAGCGTTTGAACGTCGTCATCAATATCGCCGGGACGCAGCGACTCCTCACGCCCCGGTAAGTAAGGCACGCTGCCCTGCTCTGCCAAACGGCGGTAATGCGTCAACGCTTCGCGCAGCTGAGCATACTCAGGAGATGCGGGGCGAGCGAAAGCCAGCGCCTGATGCACATCACCCTCTTCAACCGCCTGCACTACCCGAGGAAGTGCATAACTCCGCTCAGGGCGTGGTAAGTCCCAGTTGGGCTCGACGTCTTTAGGGTTCACTTTACCTAGCGATAAATGATCCAGTGCTAACAGCAGCGAACGGGTAGCGCGCACATCGAAGCTTGCTTTCGCTTGGGCGTCTAGCTGCTGGCTAAGCTGAAAATCATCCAACAGCGAAGCGGCTTGATAATCACTCGGCGTTAAACCGTCATCCACGAGGCTATTCAATGCGCTGACCAGCGCTTCAACACGGTTGATAGCCTGCCAAGCAGGCTGCCCATCCCTCAGTTGGTAAAACGACTCTACCGGCAGCGTTTCTCCGCTTTGCTGAATGCGCTGTGTCAGCGCTTGCTGTAACGCTTCGCTAGCGGGTTCGCTTGAGGTGGCCATCAGTGGGTAGGTTAGCGTCAGACAGAGCGCGGCCCCTATCGCCCATCGTCTTAGTGGCTGATTGTCGTTCATCGCCCCTCCTTGCGTTACTATGCAGCATTGTGGTGTGGCTTCACTCTTTTTGCTTAACGTCATATCAGCTGTTCCCGTACCGATACGCGTTTTTTATCATAGCCGTTTACGTTTACTCGTTATGACTCTACGTGTGTACCCTTTTTTCGCCACTTTAGTCAGGATTGCACCCATGCTTTTTCGCTCACGCATAACCACTGTACTGTTTTCTTTACCTATCGTGTTACTTTCTTACCCGCTTCAAGCGGCGAGTTTTTTCTCCCAGGTGGCAACAGCACCGCCCGCAGGTGTTTCTCCTCTTCACCACCAGTTACTCCAGTTAGCACCAGGGGCCACGCCCGAGGCACTGCGCCTTGCTGCCCAGGCACTAAGCTGTGCAGACCCATCAGCAGAGCGCCTAGCCGTAATTGATTACTCGCTCCCCTCTTCAGAGCCACGCATGTGGGTATTTGACCTTCACCAGCATACCCTGTTGTTTGAAGAGCTGGTGTCACATGGCCAGGGCTCTGGCGATGCGGTGGCTAGTGCTTTCTCGAATACACCTGACAGCCATCAGTCCAGCATTGGCCTGTTCCGCACTATGAATAGCTACTACGGCCGTAATGGCTATTCGCTGCGCCTGGACGGCCTGGAGCCAGAAGTGAACGATCTAGCTTTTGAGCGAGCAATTGTTATTCACGGCGCCGACTATGTTAGCGATGACTTTATTGCGCAAACCGGCCGCCTTGGCCGTAGCCACGGCTGCCCCGCCGTGCGTGAAGACATCACATATCCGCTGATTGATAGTTTGAAAGAGAACCAGTATGTCTTTGCTTACTACCCTGATGAGGAGTGGTTAGCTACTTCTCAGGTGATTAACTGCCCTACCGCACTGTCGTTAGCTCGCCGCTAAAGGGTAGGTAACAATTAAGAAAAGCAGTCGTGAAGCATGAAAATACTCCCTCTTTTTATATGCAAGAGGTTGATTTTGATCGTGAATCGATACTCTTTCCAGGCAGACATGGAAACCCTCTGCAATACTCTGTGACAAAAGATCACACAACGCTCCGCTACTGCAGGTATTGGTCATGTTTGCCTTTATGCACCCCTTTCAAACGATCCGCCGTTTAGAGCATGAAGTTACCGAGCTGCGTACTCAGCTTGCGACTGAAAAAAGCGTTCATGGTTGCCGTGCTATTAGCCTGATGACACCAGTTGAATCGATCAGCATGCTCCAGTCCAAAGGAGCAGATATGCTGACTTCATTAAGCACGGGGGCCGAACACCATGCCGAGCAGTTAGCGAGTGAACGGGCCACTTTGTCAGACTTATTTGCGCGGCTTCATCATGCTGAACAAACGGCTCAGACGATCAAACACCGGTGTCAACGCTTCCAACAGGCAGATGTTCACTATGCAGCCCCGCTCGCTAGCGAACAGGCGCTGCACGAGCTACGCAAAATCGGTGTAGAGCTATCCCGTAACGCCGGGCATACCCGTGCACTTGCCATGACCACGGCGCTAGAGGAGGCTCATATACACCAGGAGCCCTCTGGCTTACCTGCTATCGTCAGCGATATCCAGCACCTTGCCGACCATACGCAGCATCTAGGCCACCAATTGGATCACTGGATTGAGCAGGTTGCCATATTGCTAAAAGAAGATGCTCGCGTGCAGGCCCATCAGCGGGAAACATCTACGGCGCTGGCCAATGCAGCCCAAGCGGCAGAGCAGGTGATAGAGCAACTCATGGATCAAGCACGTCATATGTATAAAGTGATTCACCACAGCACCACGACGGCCTGTTTGCACGCTGCCAAGCTAGAGCACGCCGTTTGGAAAAGTCGGATCTACCACCAGCTACTTTCCGCCTATTTCGAGGACCACATGGTGGATCATCAGCACTGTACGCTAGGCCGCTGGTACTTTACGGGCGAGGGGCGGCGCTATAAACATACCGAGGCGTATCGCTCGCTGGCGGCTCCTCACCGCCGCTTCCATGAAAGCGGCTTGGACGCTTTGCGCTATGCAAGACAAGGGGATCATACGGGTCAACTGGCCTCCCTAGCACTAATGGAGGAAGCAAGCGTAGCACTTGCTAAGCAACTTGATCAGCTTATGGAGCAGGCTGTTTATGAGATACCGATGTCAGCAAGTCATCCTTCACCGCTTGCTGATGCGCCTTAAATTGCTCCCCATATAACACTCCTCCCGTAATGCGTTATTTATGCCATGCTGAGCATGGAACTCATAACGCAGACGGTGAGGATGACGATGGCAGCTGCAAAGAAGCTAGATCTCGCGCTACAAGGCGGTGGAGCCCATGGTGCTTATACCTGGGGAGTTATTGATCGACTTCTGGAAGATGACCGTATTGAGATTGAGGGCATTAGTGGCACCAGCGCAGGCGCTATGAATGGCGTAGTCATGGCAGATGCCCTTACCCGTGGTGGTAAACAGGCCGCCCGGCAATCTCTCAGGGATTTTTGGAAGGCGGTAAGCCGCGCGGGCATGGCAAGTCCTATCCGCCGCTCGCCGATGGATGTACTAACCGGCAATTGGAGTTTGGAGCACTCCCCCGGCTATATCGCCATGGACTTGATGACTCGCCTGGTGTCGCCCTACCAACTCAACCCGCTCAATTTGAATCCATTGCGCGATATTGTGGCGGCCCACATCGACTTTGAGCGGGTACGCCAGTGCGACCAGCTAAAGCTCTTTGTGGCAGCTACTAACGTGCGCACCGGCAAACAGCGTGTGTTTCGTCGAGAAGAGATGAGCGTCGATGCGGTCATGGCATCGGCTTGTCTGCCCTTTATGTTCCAGGCTGTGGAAATCGACGGCGAAGCATATTGGGACGGCGGCTACATGGGCAACCCAGCCCTCTTCCCCTTAATGGAAGAGTGCAGCGCAAGGGATATTCTGTTGGTACAGATCAACCCGATTCGCCGTGATGAACTACCCACCTCCGCTTCGGCCATTATGAACCGCCTTAACGAAATCACCTTTAATGCCGCGCTGATTAAAGAAGTGCGCATGATCGCGCTGTTGAAACGTACCCTTGAAGAGCAGGGTATTGAAAACTGCTACCAGCAGTCGCTTTTTCACCGCATTAGTGGCGATCAGGCACTCGATAGCTTATCGGTTTCAAGCAAACTCAACTCTGAATGGCCATTTTTATGCCACCTGTTTGACCAAGGGAGAGAAGCCGCCGACAACTGGATCACGGCTAACTTTGATGCCATCGGCCAACGCTCAACCCTGGATATTGATGCAGTATATCTGCACGAATAACTCCCTTCAGCCATCCAGCACTGCCCCAACTTGGCGCACTCTGCTCATGAGGAGTGCGCTCACTTGATTAATCTAGTGATTTTATTTCCCTTAGCACTGCTTTGAAAAAACAGTAAGCAACTGATTTAAATATTTAAAAAGACAGATGGCGGAGTATTTGCTTATTGCTATGCAGTAGTAGTAGGCGTGGACCAGGCCCGCAAGGGTACGAGTGCGTCGAACCTGACCTTCAATGGCGAAGGCATGTTCTCGTAACCACGCAACGCCTGATGCGTTGTGTCTCGGCAAACTCGTTCTATGCTCTGTGAGGCCATCCATGGACATTCGCAATAAAGCCAACCGCATTCGACTGTTGAACTTCTCAACACCGCAAATGCGCGCGTTTCACCTCTCCTGGTTCGCATTTCATATCTGCTTTTTCGGCTGGTTCGGCATTGCGCCGCTAATGGCGGTGGTTCGCGAGGATCTATCACTCACCCAAACCCAAATCGGCAATACCATTATTGCCTCGGTGGCGATCACCGTGGTGGTGCGCCTGTTGATTGGCGTGCTGTGTGATCGTATTGGGCCACGTAAAACCTACACAGGCCTACTGATGCTCGGGTCCATTCCGGTTATGGGCATTGGTCTGGCTAACAGTTTTGAAACGTTTTTGCTGGCCCGCCTAGCGATTGGCGCTATCGGCGCTTCGTTTGTGATTACCCAGTACCACACCACCATGATGTTTGCGCCCAATGTGGTTGGCACAGCTAATGCCACGAGCGCAGGTTGGGGCAACCTAGGCGGCGGCACCACACAAATTGTTATGCCGTTGATTTTTGCGGGCATGCTGATGCTAGGCGTTAATGAGGCGCTCGGCTGGCGTCTGGCCATGGTCGTGCCTGGCGTAGTGCTATTTTTTACCGGTATCGCTTACTGGCTGTTCACTCAAGATGCCCCAGACGGCAACTTCAGCGAGCTGCGCGCCCGCGGTGAACTACCGCCAGCCACCGGAGAGCATGGCGCAGCCCAGAGCTTTTTAGCGGCGGCAAAGGATATCCGCGTTTGGGCGCTGTTTGTGGTGTACGGACTCTGTTTTGGGGTCGAGCTGACCATCAACAATATCGCGGCAATCTACTTCTTCGATAAATTCGATCTTACCCTGGCAACCGCCGGCTTAATCGCAGGCCTGTTCGGCTTAATGAACATTTTTGCTCGTACCCTTGGCGGCGTTTTTTCCGACCTATTCGCTAAACAGGGTGGGCTAAAAGGACGCGTCCGCTGGCTCTTTATCGCCCTACTATGCGAAGGCATCGCTCTCGTCACCTTCTCGCAAATGCATGTACTCAGCTTGGCGATTGGCATCATGCTGGTATTTAGCCTGTTCGTGCAGATGGCGGAAGGCGCCACCTTTGGTGTGGTGCCCTTTATCAATAAAAAAGCCTTGGGCGCAGTGGCCGGTATCGTCGGTGCAGGCGGTAACGTGGGCGCTGTATCGGCAGCGTTTCTATTCCGTAGCGAAAGCCTCAGCTACCAGCAAGGCCTCTTTTACCTCGGCTTAACCGTATTGGTACTTGCCTCCTGTGTACTGGTCGTTCGCTTTAGTGATGCCACCGAAGCAGAAGAAGCCAGCGCCTATCGTGATGCGGTAGGCAAAGACACAGGGGCAGGCGCGCTGTCACTGCGTTAATATTAATTAACACCGCCCCTGCATGCGCATCGCTGTGGGGGCTTTTTACCTTTAGGCGGCGAGTAATAAGGAAATCAACATGTCTTCTGCCCAACAGCTACTCTTAACCGCCCTGCGCTGCGACATTGATAACCTTAACCACCTAGCAACCACAGCAGATATCGTCAGCGATGTCAGCCAGTTTATTCATGTGCTTCAACGCGAGCGAGGAGCCTCGACGATTTACTTAGCCTCAAAAGGCAAGCGTTTTAAAACTCGACGAGCCACTTACCTGCAGCATAGTCAAGCGGCGGAAGCCTCGATGCGTCAGCGTCTCGAAGCGCTTAGCCAGGAGTCACGGCCACAGGCGACAGCGCGCTTATTACGCCGCATTGCTGCCGTCTGGCTGTCACTGGATGAACTAGATGTATTACGGCATGCAATTGAGACCTTCAACATATCGCCAGATGCAGCAACTCAAGCGTTTAACCATCTCATTAGCAATCTCTTAGCGATTGTTTTTGAAGCGGCCGACACAGCGGTCGACCCAGACATTACCCGTGCCCTGGTCGCTATTTTTCATCTTATGCAGGGTAAAGAGCTGGCGGGGCAAGAGCGCGCCTGCGGCGCCTTTGGTTTTACTCTCGGTCATTTCGACAATGCCCACCGTACGCTGCTGAACCAGTTGGTTGACGCCCAACAGCGCTGCTTTGACACCTTTGTAGAATTTGCCACCCCAGAGGCTCTGGGGACTTGGCAACAATCCCTCTCTCCTAGAACACTGGCGGACATTTGTCAGTTGCGAGATATTGCTTGCCAGCGCTCTCACCACCAAACGGCATCAGGCAATACATTAGGTGAAACCTGGTACGAGCTCACCACCCTGCGTATTGATACGATTAAAACGGTTGAAGACACCCTGAATACCCAATTAACGGCCCTTTGCCATCATAAAATTGTCCAGGCTCAAACAGAGCTAGAGCAGACGAAGGCGAAGCCTGACAGACCGCTGCCTGCGCCCTGTGAACAGTTACTAGCCCTTCACTCTACTCAGCCGCTTGGAGACCTAACCGCCAACGCCCTCAACTCTCCGCTTAGCCGCTCACTACTGGAGCTCACTCATGCTCAATCCAGCCGCTTACAGGGGCTAAGCGACGAGCTGGAGAATACCCGCAAGGCTCTCCGTGAACGCAAGCTAATCGAGCGGGCAAAAGGATTAATCATGGCGCACCAGTCCATGAGTGAAGAGGAGGCCTACCGCTTTCTGCGAAAAACCTCAATGGACCAAAGCAAAAGCATGGCGGATATGGCACAGTCGATTCTTGACCTCTCTGCCATGCTGCAACGTAAAGAGTAAAAACAGCAGCGCTGAGCCCGATTTGCAACCTGATTAGGTTTTAGCCATGCTGAAAGCTCACCCAGTTTAATGAGCAAGGAGAGCAAGCGATGCATGACCGCGTACTGTTAATTACCGGCGCTTCCAGCGGCATTGGTGCGGCCACCGCTCGTGCAGCGGCTCGTGAAGGCTACCAGTTGGTACTTGCCGCTCGTTCAGCCGATAAGCTGACATCGCTTGCTCAAGAGCTTGGTCCAGAGAACGTACTCACCTGCGAAGTTGATGTCACCGACTTAAGCCAGCAGCAAGCTATGGTGGAACAGGCGATTGAAACCTTCGGCCACATTGATGCAGTATTCGCCAATGCAGGTCGCGGTGGCTCACCGGGTGGGTTTAGCAGCGCCGATCATGTTGCTTGGCGGGAGATGATTCTCACCAATATCTACGGCGTTGGCCTTACGCTGCAAGCCTGCTTGCCAGAGCTAAAACGCCGCCAGGGTCATATTCTTTTAACCGGCTCTGCCGCAGGCCGCACCACCATCCCAGGTTCCATGTATAGCGCCACAAAGTGGGCAGTAACGGGTATTGGTTATAATCTGCGCGAGGAGTTACGCGGCACCGGCATGCGGGTGACGCTGATTGAGCCCGGCATGGTCGATACTCCCTTCTTTGATGAACCACCCGAGTACGCGCTAGCAGACCGCGATATCGCCAATGCGGTGATCTATGCTCTGTCGCAACCACCCCATGTTGACGTTAATGAAATCCTAGTGCGACCCACACCGCCCCGAGAGTAACTCTGCTCGCTTGACACCTTGTTTTTGCTCGTTGCTGCCCGCATACACATAGCATTATGAAGCGTGCTAACAACTTGGCCCGCCGACCATGCATGTTTATTAGGTGACTTATGAGCCAACTTGCCTCAACCGTACTCTCTGTTCTTGACCTAGCGCCCATCCGCCAAGGCGGCAGCGCTGCTGAAACGTTTCGTGATAGCGTCTCTTTAGCCCAACACACAGAGTCTTTGGGCTACCAGCGCTACTGGTTAGCCGAACACCACAACATTGCTGGCATTGCCAGTGCGGCCACCGCCGTACTGATTGGCCACGTAGCAGGCCAGACGTCCACTATTCGCGTGGGTAGCGGGGGTATTATGCTGCCTAACCACCCACCGTTAGTGATTGCCGAGCAGTTTGGCACGCTGGAAACCCTCTACCCAGGGCGAATTGACCTTGGCCTGGGCCGCGCGCCTGGCTCAGATGGTGCCACCATGCGGGCTATGCGCCGCCACGCCCATGCAGGAGTTGATGATTTTCCAGAGCTACTTGAAGAGCTGCGCCGTTATTTAGACGATGCGGACCCTCGCCAAACCGTTAAAGCCGTTCCAGGCCAAGGCACCCATGTCCCCATCTGGCTACTGGGCTCCAGCGGTTACAGCGCACAGCTCGCGGCAAAGCTCGGCCTACCCTTCGCCTTTGCTGCGCAGTTTGCGCCGGGCTATCTCTTTGAAGCATTGCGCCTATACCGGGATAATTTCCGGCCATCTAAGCATTTAGAGGCACCTTATGCGATGGTGGGCCTGCCTGTCATGGCGGCGGAAAGTGACGAGATGGCGCACTACTTGGCCACCACCGCTCAGCAAAAATTCTTAAACTTGATTCGTGGTAAACCGACCCAGTCACTGCCCCCCGTCGATACGTTAGACTGGTCCCCCATGGAGCGCGCTCAAGTAGAGCAGTTTTTGGGGGCGGCTATTATTGGCGGCCCGGAAACAGTAAAAGCGCAATTAGAAGAGTTTCAAGCACGTACCGGCGCTAACGAACTTATGATTAATAGCGACTTTTATAGCCACGCTGATCGGCTGCGTAGCTATGAGATTGTTGCCCAAGCCGCACGTTAAGCCGCTCTACTCACCCTTTCGCAACGAGAAAAGCACCTGCCGCTACCATCAGCGAGCCTGCGGTACGGTTGGTGCCTTTCTGAGCGCGCGCCGATTGAAAAAAGCGCCGCGCAGAGGAAGCAAACGATGCTACCAGCATTAAGCCCATCATCAACCCAACCAGCGTTAAGCCCACCACCAGAAACATATCGCTCCGGTTTAGCACGGTGAGATCGATAGATCACATCGCTCACCGTCATACCCAGCGCCAGCGGGATACACGGACGCGTACCTGCCGACATCCCCTTAGCTAGTAACGCAAAAATTCCTGGGCCAGGCGTCACGGCAAACACAAAGATAGCTAAAAAGTAGGTCAGTGCGCTCTCTATGGTCATTGCCAAGCCCTCTCGTTGTAATTTATGGCCCACTCGGTGGGGAACGATGCAACTGCGCTGAGCCGCATCAGAATATGCTAACGTAGCTTATGCCTTAATGAACGAGAAAAGACTCATGCAAACCCTTCAATTTTCACCAATGACTGCGGATGAGTTCGCCCTATTTTGGCCCACGTTCCAGGCCATTGTAGCTGCCGAAGAAACCTACGCGATAGATCCTAACATCACTTATGACGACGCTTTTTCACTGTGGTGCAAAACACCACTGCTCAGTATTGCAGTGAAAGACGAACAGGGGCAGTTGCTAGGTAGTTACTACTTAAAAGCGAATGCCGCTGGCCCTGGTAGCCACGTGTGTAACTGCGGCTATATGGTAACGCCGCACGCGCGAGGTAAAG
>Ga0208684_1001377_pt1 | contig 13076 bp, 24 predicted proteins | sample MalvireepMed_b05_FD_184245 | JGI IMG/M metagenome (GOLD analysis project Ga0208684, IMG submission 184245) | Marine viral communities from the Global Malaspina Expedition - Malaspina viral metaG DeepMed_b05 (SPAdes) (version 2) | ecosystem: Environmental > Aquatic > Marine > Oceanic | place... | reverse complement strand
ACGTTAAAACGTTAATACGTTAAAACGTTAATACGTTAACGCGCGCGTACGAAATCCACCTTTACGGCTTAAGGCCCGGTGGATTTCTTGTGGGTTTATGTGGGTTTGACGTCGAAACACCCAAGTTGAACTCGTTAAACAAAACCCACATCCTTATGGGTTTCATGTGGGTTGTTATGGGTTTGTAAATTTATGGGTTCTTATGGGTTTCAATATGGGTTTCAAATATCTCAGCACCGTGAGGGGTACATATCCCTGTAAACAGGCGGGGCGGCTGGCTATCGGCGTCACCAGTTTGACAGATCACGTCAAATTTCGCCTGCTCGCTGGTCGTCACGTTGACTCCATAGAAGCCCGCCACTACGCCACCCATGCGCATATCGCCCGCCCGCATCGTGACCGCATGACCGTTTAGGGCTAGGGCTAAACGCTCGATATTGGTGTGAACTTGTGTTGCATTGTTCACACGGTAGGCGTAGGCTTTAAGCGTTGGATGTTCTGAGAGTGTCGGCAGTAGACGATATCGACACCATGGCGAAGTACTGAGGTTTAAGCCTAGCCTGAAGCACGATAGTCCAACCTAGCATTGCGCTAGCTGCCCACAGCGAACCGGTATCAATTATCTGGAGTGCCAGTAGATATTCGGATGGTGCGGAGCAATAAATCAAATTCCAACTATCAATCAATGGGAGATTGAAACAATGGCTAAGAGTGATAATGGCATCGTAGTAGTTGAGACACCGGAAGAGTACATCGAGCGAACCGAACGTTCGCTATTTGATGACGCTGAAGAGCTTGAGCTTGAAGCTAGCGACGAACGTCGTTACCTGAACGCTGGTGCGCTCGAAGCGAGTGATAAGCTAGCGCAGGGTCGACTTCATAAGTTCTCCGCAATGAACGCCGAAGTCGAACGATTCTTTACCCACTTCACCAAGAATGAGAAATGGGCGAAGGGGCACGAGTTTGCAGCGATTCCGATTGACGGTGGTCAGGATGCGAAGTGCTACCACAAACGTATCGAATCATGGGTTAACCGTGACACCGGTGCGGTGGTAATACAGCTTGCATGGCGAACGTCATGGATGAGCGATGACCGCAACTTGATGGCGTTCAAGCTACTCCACGAACTGCTTCACGCACGATGCGGTGCGGTTGCTGGTGCTGGCAAAGATAACTCCGAACAATTCGGAGTGAGCGCCAATGGCTACCACCGCGATGAGTTCAAGGTAGCAGGCTTGAAATGGTTTGATGAGTTTGTCGGAGACGACAGCGACGCACCTAAGCGTAACTCAATCGAGTCTAACCGCCCGCTGGTATTGAGCGAAGCGGCACAAGCTAAGATTGACGCATTCACTTGGAAAGAGTCGGTATTCACGATTCTGGAAGTTGCGAAGGTTTCTGAACCCCGCAATCCTAGCAAGAGCGAACGCCGAACATGCCCGAAGCATGCAGACTTCTACGTGACCGTACCGGAAGCGAACAAGCACATTGTTCGATGCGGTGCGGAAGTGCAGTCAACCAACGCTAAGAAGGTTCGATACTGCAACAAGGTAGCAGTAGCCAAATCCAAGGACTAGGCGGAATTCTCCCCGCTCGCGGCTAGCCCCCGCGGGCGGGGGGATTTTTTTTGCCATTTTTTCACCGTTTAGGACTTGCCCTAAACGCATCCGACACCGTCTAAAAAAAAAAGACGAAAAAAACATCTCGATAACAAAATGTAGTGCATACACGTTTTGAAATGTACTTACATAAGCATACAAAGTATGACACACTTAAAGCTGGCAGATTTCTGCCAAAAAAACACAGCCGTTTAGGACTAGACCTAAACACTGAAACGGAGAGTGAGCAATGAGAAAACTCTACCGATGCGGCGTCAGGCATGGTCAGCATGTCAGGCGCGGCAAGTGCAAGGACAGACGCGGTCACAACGACTGCCCTGCCAATGCACACGACCCAACACCATCACGCGTGAGACAGGCGTGGGCAATCCTCACGGAAAACCACAAGGCAAACCTGTTCCCGCGGGTGTTCAGCGGAGATGCACTGTGAAAATCAAAATCAAGGACATGCCGAAAGGTTACAAACCCGACGCAGGATTGATCTGCGCGACATGCAACTTCACATACATGACATTCGAGTCACTTGTGAAGCACTGGGAAAAATGCAGATGACAAAAGTCAGCATAGAAGCCTCGCCAAAGTGGCAAGAGGTACTGAAGCAAAGACAGGCGCGACAGGCTCGTAAGCAAAAGGGACTTCGCAGCCGACGTAAAAAATAATAGCCGTTTAGGGCAAGCACTAAACAACAGAAGGGAGGTGAGAAAAATGAACGTTGATTTTGATGCGCTGGGTGAAGGACGATTGCAGTATCCAGCAGAAGTGAACCTAGTTCCAACAGCCGAAGTCCGAATAGAAAACTTGGTTGACGCGCTTGTGCAGGCTGGAGCGGACATACGAGTAAAGTGCTACGACTATAAGCCCGAACTGTGGCGTAATGGTATGTACCAACTAACTCACGACTTAACCAGTGCTTGTAATGTCAAAAAGATTGTTTCGGTACATCTCGACGGAGTACAGGTTATAAACACACTGCGTAGGTGTGTTTTAAAACTACATTAAAAAAGGACAGATATGACGTGTTCCAAGTGCGGAAGGACTGGCTACGAGTCACACGCAAAACTGGAAAAACATTCCAGACAGTGCAGGTCTCGGATTGCCAGCGATATTCCGCCATCACGATTCAGCCTGCCACCTGACGCGCTGAAAAAACTTGAGTCAGTAAGGAGGTAAAAAATGGAGTGTGACGAGTGCAAACGATTAAATGCGCTTTGTGAGTTCTACGCGAACGATGACGACCTCGCATGGCACGGGTGTCACGCCCACATCGAATCATGTCAGGACAAAGAAAACTGTCCCGACTACCAGCAGGCGTGTGACTGTGCATGTCAGGAGAGAAAAATGGCTAAAAAGTTTGAACTCAAATGCACCTGTGCTAGCTGGGGGCATTACTGTTCCGAAGAGGTACATGACTGCCCAACAGGATGTCTGCGTCCGATTCCTGAAAAACAGGAACTAAGCGACGATGAAATTCACGAAGCAATCGTGAAACACACCGCCCGCGCAGTCAACATAATCCTAGGAAAGGAGGATAAAAAATGAAATACACAGATAATCCTAACATACCCGACTTCACATGCACAGATTGTGACAAGGGTTTTTATTACCCACACGAGGGGCATTTTCTCGACCCCAACGATGAAGAAGCAGGGCGTTGCGTTGACTGCCATGTGAAAAACGAATTAAGAGTGAAATACCAATTAGATCAATTCCCTGACGACTAAAAAGGAGGTACGAGCATGATAAAGAAATCATTGCAGGATTCCTATGCCCGTTGGGTTGCTGAAGGTAAACAGCCTGACTGGTGGGATGGGCTTGACGGGACAATGCTTGAGGTCAACTTCTATAAAGAGGATGCGCCGCTGAAAGTCTGCGTCTATCAAAACGTAGATGTAAAGGACTGGGTTGAAACTAAAACTGACCGATGGGCAGATGTAACCCGCTGGCTTAGAAATTGAGGGACAAAAATAGCATGGCAAAAACATACGAGATCATTAAACGTAAGGAAGTACAGGCATGAAGCTGATTCTCACCGAGATAAAAATTGAATTCGGCAACCACCGTGAGTACATCAGATACCCGAAGGATGCCGCGGAACATTTTGAACAACTCACCGGAAAAAAGACCATCAACGAGTCAGATAAGGAGGCACTGGAAAAACTGGGTGATATCAGGTTTGACAAATACACTTCAGCATGGCAGAGAGCCATGGACTACGACCAAAAAGGAGAATGACCGTGACTGGAAAAACGATTTCACTAATCGACACATCCTCATTCGAGACTCATCTGGACGGCCTGCTCGGCATGTACATGATGATGGCAATCGCACAGCGAGAGGAGGCGTGTGACATGGCTTGGAAAAATGTTGTCGATTTAGTCAACACAAGGGACGACCTAGACGATGAAGCTAAGACGGAACTTCTCAGAGGTGCTGCGAAGCGTCTGCAAGAAGACGCTGATGGCTTTGTAAAGAGGAAAAAATAGCATGGACATTTATTGCAGTACGTGTGGCGAGCCGTTCGAGTTATACATCGAAACGGACGAGGACAAGCAGGAGATTCAACGTGTACGCGAAGGCAGGTGTTCGCTATGCAAGGGCGTGAAGCCACCAACCTGTCACGATTGCAACGCCAAAATACCACGTAACACTCGGGAGTACGTCGGGTGTGGCAGCAACGATGCGAAAGCACTCTTGTGCGTGGACAAGCTGCTCTGTATGAACTGCTGGCATTACCACGAGGAAGGTAATCACACACGTAAATACGAGTCGGACAAACTGTCGAAGGCAGAGGCGTCGAGCGTCCTGTACGACATATTAGGCGACGACCTCGATGGCGTTGCCTCGATGATGGACGATGGCGAATACATGGGGCTTATCGAATAGATAGCAAGGAGAAAAAAGGACATGAAACCGTTCAACAGTGCGGTGATCTGGGAAGGAAAATCCCCATACGACGGCGCAGAGATAATGGCTGTGGCTGTTTGTATCGAAGACCCATCTAAAAATAGAAAAACCGGATGGATGATACAGATATACATACTCGTAAAAAATGTGCCGCCAGTCGAAGCGGTAAGACTGGAACTGGACGCGTCAGTCTGCGGCAACTGCAGTATGAGGTGGAATAACGGCGGAGGATGTTACGTCATACCGCTTTTCATAACACTGACATGGAAAAAAGCACAGGACGCGCCGCGCATCACACCAACCGAACTGGCAAAACGTGCCAACAAAACCAACACGCCTATTCGGCAGGGTGCATGGGGTGACCCTGCATTTGTTCCCATGGATGTATGGGAAGAACTGGAAAATGCTGTAAGCAACAAGAAAGGAAGCAGCTATACGCACCAATGGGAGTCGGTGTCTCCCGAATACGCCAAGTTCTCAATGGCATCTGTCGAGAACCCAGAACAAAAAGCAGATGCACAAGCCTTGGGCTACCGGACGTACAGGATAGTCGAGAAAGTGTCTGACATCGACGCAGACGAGATTCTGTGCCTGAACAGTAGCCGAGGCATACAGTGCCGCGAGTGCGGACAGTGCGGTGGTAATAGAAGCAAGGCTAGCCACCGCCAGAAAAACATAGCAATCGTCAAACACTAAAGGACAAAAAATGACAGAACAAGAGTACGAACTGGCAGTGGCAGTTCTCAATTCTGAAAGGGGTCGCTACATAATGTCGCAGGCCCTGCACTACGGAATAAAAGCACTGGAAAGTGTCGAGCCTCCCGTTCACAGGGAACAGTCGAACATCGCGGACATGAAACTGCTTCGATGGAAACTGTTTCCCTACCCCGTACAGGAAGAAAAAGATGCTTGACTATTCAACAGCCCCGAACCAAGACATGGTTCCCGGCATAAAGAGGTACGTCGAAAAAGGATTAGACCCCGGTCATTTCCTGACGGCACTGTTCTCCAACGAACTGACAAACACCTTCGCTCGCGCCGACGAGACAAATACTCCGCTCATCAGGGAGTGGGTCTTGTGGGTACACGACGAGATGCCCGGCGACACGGTCGGTTCTCGGGCAACGGTACAAAGCTACGCCAGCAGGAAGCAAAAGGAACGCCAGCAGAAAGCGAAAGAATGGCCTTATGACTAGCTTCTACACAAGGGATGAGCCAGCAGGAACTGTCGGTGAAATCCTGAGGCACATCAGGTGTCACGGGACACGGTGTTGCTTTTACTGCCATAAGAAATTTCCCTACGGCAGAGAGAAAACCCACACTCACGGGTGCTGGATTCTATGGAAACGCAGAAAGGAGGAACAGCCTGTAAAGACACCGCCAGTTAAAAAATGGGAAGAGGACGAATGGCGACACGAAGCGCACAGACAGGGAGTACCCGACAGCATGTGGGTAAAGCCGTCTGAACGCTCGTCATACGGATTCTTTCCTGATTCGTACCTAGAATAAACAAGGACAAGGAAGGAAAATGAAATGGAAAGTAGAAGAGACGCGATAAAACTTTTACTGGGCTGGCCTTGGATACGTTTTTCCAAAAAGACAGTCTCGGCAGACGTTAAAAAACTTGCCGAGGATGTGGAAGCCCTGAAGGAGTTTATCCAAATGAAGGAAGAACCGCAGGCCCCTGAGTCTGTTGCTGTCGGGGCGCACATGCGTTCCTCTCCCAGACGTAAACACGTCGCGGTACGCCCCTTTCTGTGGGGAGTACGCGGGGAAACCAAGCAAGACCTTGCCGACTATGCGAACTGGGCAAGGAATGCTGGAGAATTCCATCCGGTTGCTTACAGCACGTTCGTCGACGCGGATAACAGCCCTCTTTTAGGCTGGACTGAGGCTAAACGTTCCCAGAACCTGAGGTACATGGTGCAGCTAAGGCTGCTAAAAATCCTGAATGAAGGCAGCTACCGCGGCCCGAAAACAGCCATCTTCACAGGAACTCTGGTCAGCCACCAGTACACTCCAGCCAAGCTGGACAGTATTTCCCGCGGGCTGTTTGCCCGTGGAATAGGCAAAGACCATTAGGGTAAATCATAGCAATACCTGTGTTTACTAAGCCATTCAAGTATAGTAAAATGGTATCCATGGAAGGTGGTGATATTTATAAACGGTAAAACCGGAAGGAAACCATTGTCGTGGAGAACTCCACGATAGGAAACAAAGGAAAACTTCAGATGAAAACTGGATTAAGTCTCCAAGAACTGGCGGCAAAGATTACCGCTCAGAGTGAGGCAAAAAACGATTACGTAGCGGACACACGTCAGCTACAGGTAATCGGTGACCAGATGGTCGTGGAAAACGAAGGTGAATTCGACCTGACGAACCATGCCCAAGGTCAGATAGCCACGTACACAGGCATCCCGCGTAAATACTACGACCGGATGCGAGCAGAGGCCCCTGCGCTGCTTACACGTAACGTGGAAGAGTGGTTCCAGCGTGAACCCAAGCGTCGCATGGTGCGAACCATCGACACCAGTGCGAGGGCGTTCCTGTCCGAAAGGTACAGGACACTGGACAACGAGGAACTTGCGGAAGCTGTTCTCCCTATCCTGATGGATAAAGGGGTCGACGTGATTTCAACCGAGATTACTGAAACCCGTATGTACATCAAGGTGATTGACCCAAAGCTGAGAGGCAGGGTTGACTGGGGCAACGGTCACAAGTTCGGACGTGCTGCTGACGACGAGATTATCTGGGGCGCAGTCATAAGCAACTCAGAAGTAGGTGCTGGTTCACTGAACGTAAGTACCCAGACCCTGTCGTCGTGGTGTTCCAACCTGATGATCGTCGGAAAAGAATTCCGTAAGTATCACGTTGGTCGGGCAGTCGACGTTACGGGTGCGTACTACAAGGACGAGACACGCATAGCAGATGACAGGGCCACGTTCCTGAAACTGCGGGACACCGTCGACCACGCTCTCTCAGAGGTATCCATGCAGGAAACACTCGACAAGTACAACGTCGCAGCCGGGAGAAAAATCGAGGGCAACCCTGTGAAGGCAGTGGAAAAGGTCTCGAAGATTCTCAGGGTCAGCGAAGAGGAACAGGGTTCCATCCTCAATCACCTGATTGAAGGCGGGAGCCTGAACCAGTGGTCTCTTGCAAATGCGGTGACACGCATTGCAGAGGACGCAAAGACATACGACAGGGCAACTGAACTGGAAGCCCTTGGCATGAATGTTGTCGACCTGACAGCATCACAATGGAAAGAGGTTGCAGTCTAAATGGAAAACAATAAAGACTCTCAGACTAAAAATCTCAGGAACGTCAGGCCGCAGACGTGGCGCAAGTTAAAGGTCTATGCTGCAAATCTGAACAAGCCTATGGCTGTAGCCCTAGATGAAGCACTAACCGTAGCTTTAAGCCAGTGGCTGGGTAAGCCTAATCTTGTTTTCCAAGACGTACTCGAAGCCAATATGGATAAACAGGACGCCACTACAGAGGAATATAAGGAGAATCAAAAACATCCTTAAATTAAAACCCATACCCAAGAACCCCCCCTTTAGGGGGGTGGGTTTCTTACAAGCTGGAAAACTACACGGTGTGGATTCTGGAAGGTATACTCTTGGACAGGCGTTCACTGCTTGTCCTTTGCAGTTCTCCTTCCAACGCCAGAAACCCCCGCGATTTCCAGTGTCCGGGGGTTTCGTATTCCGGGAGGAAATACATGAGTGAAGTAACAAACATCGACAAACTGGTTGAACGCTATGCGAATATTCAGGAAGCGTTGAAGATAACGCTGAATGAACGGGATAAAATCCTCGCAGAGTTGTGGGGCTACATGGAAGCCAACAAGGCAAAACGTGTAGAAACCCCAAACTACATAGCGACGATACCAACGAAGCGTAAATACGACGTTGAGAAATTCAGGAAAGAGTTCGGCGAACTGGACTTGCTTGGCAAGGAAACATTCGACCAGATATTCAAACCTGAACATTCCAAGATGACCGTCATCCCTGCAAAGGTTGACGGAACAAGGGCAAAGGTTCTCTGGGACATGGGCGAGGAATTCGTGGAAAAACTTGAACGTACCCTGCTTCCCCAGAAACCCGAAATAAAAATACAGGCTGTAAAGAAGGAGCGTCCGCTATGAAGGTAGACCTGTGGCCTTACGAGGCTAATCAGCAAAGCGATAAAGGCACTCGCTTCAACCCCGTGACACTCACTGTCCGCGAGTTCATACCCGCAAGAGACGGCACGTCACAGGCAGGAAGGGAGTACCACATACCGCCACGGCTGACGTTCGAGGAAGATATAGAACGCAACGAGTGGCAGTGGAAGGAATGGGTAGACAGCAGACCAGTTGACTACCCCGGCCCTTATCCTCTTGCAGGTGATATTGTTCAGGCAAAACTGAAAGTCACCAAGAGGGACGATGGCACGTACTGGTACGACATTGACGAAGTTGTAGCAACCGGAAACCACAACACGCCTACTGCACAGGCAGGGCCGACCGCACCGGAAACAAACGAAAGCGGCACGGATACAGAGAAGTCCCCGCTGGGTATGCTGCCCGTCGAGCAGCGTATAGCAGCAACGGCACTGACGAACGTGCTGGTCGGAAGAGTATGGGACGAGACACCCGACGGAGACGAGTGGAAGGAAACAATGAGGGCGGCAGTCAAAAAGATTACGCTTGCACAGGTTCCGCCGTCACTTATCCCTGCCCTGACCACAACTCCTGCGCCGTGGGAGGACGATGACTCCGACGACCCTGACGACCTGACAGACACAAAGGAGAAGACCGAAACCATCGACTGGTAGAAGAAAGGACAACTTATTTATCGAACGTCGTCAGTGCGTAGAGTTCGCAAGGTAAAAAACGGAAGGCTGTTTTCCGCCTCCTGCCTCTGTAGAACGCATTACCGTCAAAAAACAGTATAGAAAGACGATCACAGATTCGCATATTGTCTGTGGTAGTCATTGTCTCCGGTAAAAGGTCAGTGAAAGCCTGACCTGCTGACGACGCCCTAAAACTAAAAAGGACTAAGCAATGGCAGCTAAAGAAATGCCTATCGAAGAGTGGGTCGACAAGATGACAAAGGCACACAACCATCACGCCAAGTCAATCGAGATACTGGAACAGCGCGGACGCAACCTGAACGAACGACTGGAGCATGTGGAACGTATCCTTGCCGACGTTCACAGGAGCATCAACCGACTGCTTGAACATCTGGACATCACGATTGAAGTCGAAGATGACGAGTAGTGGGATACAAAGAGCGCGCTCGCTGGGAGCAGATGCGCCGGGATATAGCGACTAGAAAACACTGTGCCGCTATAGTCTACGGATGTCCACGCATGATGTGGAAAATCCGTGAAGGCGACCCGATAGCCTGTGACCTGAACGACCCACAGAATCTTCGGGATATCCCCCCGCCGTATGAGGTCTGGCATCATGCACTTATGCTGGAATTCGTAGGAAAGCATGAGTGCGGTGCTGACTGCGGTGTTGTAAAACAACCCTACAAATCCGGGATGGATGGATTCTCCCTCATTGACCGGATAAGGATGTCGCACAGGATTGAAGACACGGTCGGGATGCTGACTAAGCTGCGCGGGAATAAAACCCTCAGTGGGAAATGTCCGCTGCACAACGAACAGAACGGCGAGTCCTTTGTTATCTGGACAGATGCCCAGTTGTGGAAGTGCTACGGCAAATGCGGCACAGGCGGTGACTTTATTAACTTGGTTTATGAATGCAAGAAACGAGGAATAAATTGGAAGGTGAACGACCCGGATATCGAGAGACTATTGAAGAAATAGCCGAATACAAAGGAATAGAACACGGCAGTGGAATGCCAACGCATACCGCGGAGGGCCAGTCAGAGTTTCCTGACCCTGACTATGAGCAGAACGCTGTAGGCCACCACCTGTATACGTGGCACGACGATGTCACCAAGGAAATGTTCCGTATCGAGATAGCACACCCGGTGCGAAGCGGACTGGACTTCTGGTGTGTGCTGACAGTCAGCTATCGCAGGAATAAAAATGCGAAGCCAGTCGGTATCCTGAACAACAAACGCTGGAACCTGACATCCACCAGTAACACCGACGGTCACATACGGAGCCTGAACAGGCGTATGAAAGACCGCGGCTGGGACGCACGGCTTACGCTCGTCGAGCAGAGCCTCAACAGTGTGGTTGAAATCGGGGATGACCTTGTAGACCTGTCGACCATAGAAAATCCACCACCTGTACAGTACGCGGTGTGGCCTTTCGTGGAATACGGCGAACATAACATCATTGCCGCAGACGGTGGAACCACCAAGTCCCTGATGGCTATGGCTATGGCGGTCTCGTACAGCTACGGAAAAATCGTCATGCCCGGAACCAGTGTCCCGCTTGACCCGAAGCCCACGCTGTACCTTGACTACGAATCTTCGTCAGCTACACAGGCCCGACGCAGGAGACAGTTACTTGCAGGGATAGGCATTGCTGAAGAAGCAGGAAAAATCCTCTACAAGAGGATGTACTCCCCGGTTCAGGATGCAGCGACAGAACTCTATGACCTGATTGCCTCCCGAGGTGTCGGCATGGTGATTATAGATTCAGGAGCGCGCGCCGTCGGCGGTGAGACGAGCAGTGAGGAAATGGTCATTCCATACTTCAATGCAGTCGCAAGCTGGGGCGTTACCATCCTGACAATTGCCCATAAGCCGAAAGACTCCACCAGCAGAGGCCCGGCAGGTGTGGCCCAGTGGTGGAATCAGGCACGTAACTACTGGGAACTGGTGAAAGACCAGACCCCCGGACAAAACGAGGTTCACCTGTCAGTCAGGCACGACAAGGCAAACGACGAGAGCCTGCACGTACCTCTCAGCTACAGGCTGGCGTTCGGAGAAGACATCAGGTATCACGGACTGGATACACCAGTCAGCACGAACATCATGTCTCAGATGCCGATTTCCACACAGATAACAAACTTCCTGCTGAACAGTCCGCAAAGCACCGTCAAGGAAATCGCTATAGGGATTGAGCGGTCTGACAAAGTGGTCGACAACGAAATCAGGAAGAACGAAGGCAAGCTGTACTACGGCTCCAAGGAAGCCTACAACAGACGATGGTCGCTTATTGAGGACAAAAAGGAAGACCCATGGGCAATTCTGTAGGACTGGCGTTCAGAGGAGCAAGGGTCGCCCAGAAAAAGATACAGGAGGTGAATCCAAACACTGATGAATACGCACACTGGATAGAGATATTCACGATGACGCAGGAATCTGCACGTCGTGAACATAGCTACAAAGGATGTATACACGGGCCGAAAAAAGGATGCCCGATAGATGCGGTAGCCCTATGCGACTGCTGCATCAGGGAAGAGGAAGAAAAATGATTGACTACGCGAATCTTTGCGTTGAATGCGAACTGTCCGAACCAGAGCATGACGTTCCGTGGTGGAAGTTCTGGCGCACAGAGCCAGACCACTGGTACGAACGAGGATGCTACTGCGGTGAGCGGGGCAGGTGCGAAGTCTGCGTGGATAAGGCGGTTGATTTCGCTGACCACATGCGGAAATCTGAACGAGAAAACTATTAGCCATGGAAGGAAAATAAAAATGGCAGAAACAGTTTTATACGACCTGTCAGAATGCTGCCAGTTCAATACGCCATCTGTTGGCGGACAGAAACAGGCCATCCTGAAAGTCTTTACCAACCACCCGCGTACATGGGTTACGGTTGATGAACTGGAAAGGGTAAGCGGCTCAACGAGAGTTGCAACCCACATTAACAACCTGCGAGACGACTACGAAATTGAAACACAGATCAAGCCCAGCGGACGCCGGGCGTTGTATCGCTTCATGGGAAGCAGGGCAAGCAGAAGAGTCCTGAAACCTCACTGCAAGACCTGCTACTGCCGACCTGAGAACATCGGCCCCGAACAACTGGAGATGATACTGGAGGAAACACGATGAGTATGTTTGAACGATACATGATGGTGACCAACGCACTGATTGCAACTGGCGTCTGGGTCACACTGATTTATTTAGTAAGTCAGTAGAATGAGGAAGAAGAAAACCTGCACCGCTGGCCATCAGATGACGACAGCCAATACTTATTACCATTCCAAGCATGGAAACACCTACCCGGTCTGTCGTGAATGTAAGAACGAGCGTTCCCGAAAAATCAGGCGCACTTCTGGCTTAAGCAGACCGGAGCAGATTGAACTCAGCAGGCGGCCTGTCGTAGCGCACTACAATATAGCCTCATTGAAAGCCTGTCCGAAATGTAAGGGCCAGTTGGCGCAGCGAGGTGAAGCGAACGACCCCGTCTTTTGCATCCATTGCGGATGGAGACCAACCAGCTACGTAGAAGAGGAGACAGGATGACTGAAGAAAAAAGTAATTATGCATATCTCGACCATGAGAACGCTGTCTTTGAAAAAAGTTCAACTTATGGTTTGAATTTCAGTTCAGCACCGTGGAAATATCTTACAAAAGATGAAGCAGCAGAATGCCTTCGACCTATCCCGCTTGATGAGAGCGACATAATCAACATG
>Ga0208684_1001357_pt1 | contig 13238 bp, 17 predicted proteins | sample MalvireepMed_b05_FD_184245 | JGI IMG/M metagenome (GOLD analysis project Ga0208684, IMG submission 184245) | Marine viral communities from the Global Malaspina Expedition - Malaspina viral metaG DeepMed_b05 (SPAdes) (version 2) | ecosystem: Environmental > Aquatic > Marine > Oceanic | place... | reverse complement strand
GACATGGTGAGGATACACCGCTTGCCTCATGGCCTGACCATCCCGCCGCGCACCGTCTACATCGTCCGCGACCCCCGCGACGTTGCCGTGTCCTGGGCCGCCCATTACGGCGTGACGATAGGCCGGGCGATCAGGACGTTGAATAGCAAGGAACCGATGGCGCCGCGCGCCGACCGCGTTGTCACCCCGCCGGCCAAGACGGCGGACGGGTCATGGTCCGGGCACGTCAAGGCGTGGACAAAAAACACCGTCGTACCTTCGGGTTTGGTAATGCGATATGAAACCATACTTGGCAATCGGAACGGCCTAGCATTTAATAACCTGATCGCGTCGGTTCTTGCTCCCGGTTTTGACCGCAAACAATTTGCGCGCGCCATCGACCATTCCCGGTTTCACGAACTACAGGCGCAAGAGGACCGCGACGGGTTTGCCGAACGGCCGCCGTCGTGCAAGCGTTTCTTTCGGCGCGGCCAGGCGGGCGGCTGGCGCAACGTGCTGACCAAGCCCCAGGCGCGCAAGATCGAAACCGTCAACCGTGCCATGATGGAACGGTTCGGATATCTTGACAAATCGAACGAATAGGCGGAAAGTTTTTCCAATGCCCTGCACTGAGTTTTACCGCTGTCCCTTCCTACTGCGACCGCGCGGCCCGGTCCGCATACGGCCTTCCTGTCCCGGCGCGACAGCGGCGCCCCTAGCGGGCGGATATTTGAATGCCGAAGGAAGGCAAGGCCGCGAGGCGACGGAGGCGCGGTAGGTGAACTGGCTTCTTGGTGCGATAGTGTATTTCGGCATCGCCGCCGGCGGGCTAGTCGGGGTGCTGATCCTAACGGCGGTGGCCTTCGATATCGGGCGAACCTATTGGGCCTGGTCCGAACGGCGGCGCGTCCGTAGGGACGTGATGCGGCCGTGAAAATCTTGGGCAGCCGTCGCGCCGATATCGTGTATTTCGTGGGCATCGCTGTGTTGTTGGTATCCGCCTGGGCGCTGATTGAATTCATAATCGAGGGGGCGCCATGACCGACCCGGCCGTGACTGAAAAATTTAAGACCCTTGCCGAAATCAATCATTACCTCGGCGGCGCGACGATCAAGTGCTTGATATGCGGACGGCACCTTCAACAGCTTGGCAATCATATTCGGCATCATCCCGGGTGGGATTGTGATAATTACAAGGTTCACTTCGGCATCCCGTCTAGCCGGCGGCTGGTTAGCGGGAGGCTCCACGAACAATTAAGCGCGGCCAGCGCAAAGATGATGGCAAAGCGCGGGGACGAATGGCGCCACGCTTTCCATGTGGTGGGCAAGGACCGCCGGGAAAACCGCGACCACAAAAAGCCTAGTAAATTCCCAAGAACTCCCGCCGTGCTTAGTCACTTGCGGCAAGTTAGCGGGAAGGGGCGCACGGCTGGGCATGAAAAATATGACGGCAGGCGGGAGAACGTTAACTGCCCGAACTGCGCCAAAACCCACGAGGTTGCAGCGTGGGCCGCCCTCCGAAGGGGAGGCGTTCTTTGTCGCCGTTGTTCCGAACATCAAAATAGAAGCCGTGAACGCAATCGACCGCCGCGTATCGAGTACAATAAACAACTAAGCAAACGTAAATACGCCGAACTTAAAACGGGCGTTATTAAGTCACAGTTATCTATGCAAATCTTTGGCTACATTCAAGAGAATGGCGGGCATTCCACTATGAAGGAAATAAGGCGTGAATTTACGCGGCGACGCCCGGATTTGTTGCCACGGACATTCAAAAAGCGCGTCGGCGATTTGCTCGCGGCCGGAAAGATCAATGCAATATCGCGCGGCGTTTACCAGGTGGCGGCGCCATGACTGATCCGTCCGACCTTGCGATGCAAAACCTTGACCTTGCCTCGACGATTGACGGCAACGGGCAACTGCACAATCCCGGCGAGATTATGGAATTGTTGATGCTCAACGCCGAGACGTTGGAGAACATGGCGACGCGCCCGGCGGCCGAACCGGAAGGCGACAACCCGCCGGTTGCGGAGTTCGTATCCGCCGCCGACGCCCGTGTCGAGATTGCCGCGCTGCGCGGGTTTTACGATCTATTCACGCCCGTCCGGCATGGCCGCGACTTGGCGGGCCTTGACCCGAAGATGGGGCCGCCGGACATGGCCCGACAATGGCTGTCCGTGAAGGCGGAAGGCCGCAACGTCGCCTTGGCGGAAATCGTCAACATCGCCGTGCGGATTGCCGAAACCTGGGAAGCGGTAACGCCCGATACGGTCAAGCCCGTGATGCCGGAAACGGTGCGCGTGGGGCGGATAATGGGACCGGCGTCGCGCAACGAAGGCGACGACGAAAAGGTAGTGTACAAGCCGTTAAGCGGGGCGGACCTTACGTCGTTCCAACAGGCGCAGTTGCGGCTGTCATCGGCGCCGCCGGACCTGGGCGCTTGCGACGACAACCGGATACGCGGGCTGATATTCGCGCTTGTGATGGCGGTCACGGCGGCGGAGCCGGGCTGATGCCCGGACGGACACCGCCCGGCTCGTCGGAACGGGCGCAGCGGCTCGAAATCATCGACAGGTACGAAGCCGGCGAAAACGCGGCGGCGATAGCTAAGGCGGTCAAGGCCACCGCCCGCCGCGTGACCAATATTGTCCTTCATCACGAACGATCAAAAAGGGGGTTCGCCGATATCAAGAAGGCGCGGGCGTTCCTTTACGGCGAACGGGTGTCGATCAATGCGGCTCACGTCGAGGCGAGCGAGGCGGGCGATACCGACGCCAGCCGGGTTCGCCTAGCGGCGTTGAACGATATCGCCAAACAGGTCGGGGCGGACGCGCCGACACGCACCGAAATTGACGGCCCCATTGAACTCACTATCGTCAAATATGCCGAAACTAAGGCTCCCGAATAACTGGAATCCCCGGCCGTACCAACTCGCGCTGTGGAACTACTTGGAACGCGGCGGGAAGCGGGCCGTCGGCGTATGGCACCGACGCGCCGGCAAGGATGACGTGATCCTTCACTGGACGGCGGTGGCGGCGCAACAGCGTGTCGGGAACTACTGGCATATGCTCCCAATCGGCAAGCAAGCGCGCAAGGCGATTTGGGACGCGGTAAACCCGAAAACCGGGTTGCGCCGGATTGACGAGGCATTCCCGCCGGCCTTGCGGTCGGTGACGCGGGACCAGGAGATGTTGATCCGGTTTACCAACGGTTCGACGTGGCAAGTGATCGGGTCGGACAACTACGATTCCCTTGTCGGGTCGCCGCCCATCGGTATCGTGTTCTCGGAATGGGCATTGGCGGACCCGCAAGCCTGGGCATACCTCCGCCCGATCCTGGCGGAGAATGACGGTTGGGCCGTGTTCATCTACACGCCGCGCGGGCGGAACCACGGGGCGACGTTTTACGAGACGACCCTTGACGACGAACACTGGTTCACCGAACGGTTGACGGCCGACGAGACGGACGTATTCACGGCGGAACAGTTGCGCGTTGAACGGACGGAATACCTCCGCGAATTCGGCCCGGATGACGGCGAAAGCCGGTTCTTGCAGGAATACTATTGCGACTTCAACGTCGCCATGGTCGGGTCCTATTATGGCCGTATGCTCGCCGACGCCGAACGGGACGGGCGCCTGACGGACGTACCGCATGACCCGAACGCCAACGTCGAAACATGGTGGGACCTGGGCGTCGGGGATTCGACGGCGATATGGTTTGTTCAACGGGTCGGGGTGCAATACCAGTTCATCGACTATTACGAATCCCACGGTCACGGCTTGCCGCACTATGCCCGGATGTTGCAGGAAAAGGCGGCGGCCGGCGATTGGGTTTGGGGCGAACATGTCTGGCCCCATGACGGCGCTGCGCGGGATTTATCCACCGGGCAATCGCGGGCGGATACGATGAAGGGGCTGGGGTTTCCCATTCGCGTGATGCCGCGCGAGGCCGTTGACGAAGGGATACACGCCGTCCGCCGGCTGTTGCCTATGGGATGGTTCGACAAGACGGCTTGCAAGGAAGGCATTGAGGCGTTGCGGGCGTACCGCCGGGAATGGGACGAGAAAAAGCGCGCGTTCCAAGATCGGCCGATGCACGATTGGGCGTCCCACGGGGCCGACGCGATACGGACGGGCGCGCTCTACCGGCCGCCACGGAAGGGGAAGCGCCCGCCGCGCCGGATTGACGATTTGCCGGAAAGTCACCCGGCGCGGGGGATTGTATGAGCGGGCGTTATCAGGGCCAGCAACAATACATGTTCAGTCTGTTCAAGGCCGGCCATTCCGTGCGGTACGTTGCCCAGCTGTGCGGGATTTCCTACAACCACGCGTCCAATACCCGCGCCGCCATGCGCTTGCCGCCGTATAGCAAGGCAACGGACCCGGTTATCGGGATATTGCGCGCCCGGCCGGACGGCAAGGCGGAATACCGCGCCGGCGGTATACGGCTGTCGGCTGGGGCGGGGACGCGCCCGGCCAACTGTCGGTATCCGTTATGGGGGATAGACGAAACGTCGGGCGAATATTGCGGGGCGCCGACGGCCAACGGCGGGCCGTATTGCGCGGCCCATCACGCGGTGTGCTATTACCGCCCTTGCAAAGCGGCCAAAACGTAAGCAACCTTTCGCCGACGAATTCCCGCGACTTGTCCGAAAGGCTTTTCCCATGGCGATGATTCCGTTGCAAGACATGGCGGCGTTGACCCTCGAAATCCGGTCGCGCAACCCGGCGACCCCGTTGGACGTTCGCGTTGCCGGCAAGCCGGTCGCGGCCGGCGCCATGGCGGCGATCTACAACGAAGGCGGCGCGATGGTCCTGGATATCGGCGGCGCCGAACCGGATTTCAGCCAACCCAAGGGCACGGGGAGCGACTTATCGTCCGCCGGCGAACACGCCGTCGAGGCGAAGGCCCCGGCCGCGCCCAAGGCGAAGGCGAAGAAGGCCAAAGCGGCATGACCGCCGACAAAACCGCCGTCGAAAGATTGCGGATAGGGTGGTTGGGGGACGCCCAAAAGCGGTTGGTGAAAGACGCCGTTCTCGAATTGGACGCCCGGATAGCGGTCATGGAAACAACCATCTTGGGACCGTCCGCGAAGAAGCCCGGCCGCCCGCGCAAGGCGGAAACCACGGACCCGGATATGACGGCGACGGCGGGGAATAGCGAGTCCGCCTAAATGGCCTACCGGGACAACGCGGGCAACCATGGGCGCGTCAACCGGCCGCTTACGGACGACGAACTCAAGAATATCCTGCAACGCCAGGTGGACGCCGCGATAGGGCACGTCGGCGGCGAAATTACGTCCGATAGGCGGAAGCTGCTCGAACAGTATCGGTCGGAACCGTACAATATCGAGGTCGAAGGCCGGTCCCAAGTCGTCACGTCGGATATGTTCGACACCATCGAAGCCATGATGCCCGATTTGATGGAGGTATTCACGGCCGGCGATAAGGTCGTCGAGTTCGTTCCGCAAGAACGCGGCGACGAAAAGTTTAGCGAACAGGCGACCGACTACATCAACTTCATCGTGATGCGCGACAACCCCGGCTGGACAATCCTTTACGATTGGTTCAAGGACGCGCTGGTTCAAATCAACGGCTTCGTCAAGGTCTATTGGTCCGACCGCGAGGAACGGAAAACCTACCGCTATTCAAACTTGTCGGCCGACGACCTGGCCTTACTGGTCGAAGACGACGAGGTTGAAGTCGTTTCCCAAGACGAAGGCGTGTCGGACGATTTGACGCGCGTTGCCGACGAACTTGGGATCGACCTTGAAGGGCAGAAGATCGGGGATATCGAGGCGTTCGTCGAGGCCAACGTCCCGGAGGAAATTCGGCCGACCGTCCGTGTGTTCAACGTTGAGTGCGTTCGCGCCATGAACAAGGGCCGTGTCGTCGTCGAACCGATCCCGCCCGAAGAACTGATAATCGCCCGGAGGTCAAAGACCACGGACGATAACAACTTCATCGGCCACAAGGTCCGCAAGACTGAAAGCCAGTTGATCGAGGAAGGGTTCGATCCGGAACTCGTCCGGTCAATCCCGTCGTTCGACGAATCGGAGTTCAATTCGGAACGGGTATCGCGGTTCAGTCGGGACGACGAATACCCTTACGAAGACGACAGCCCGGACGCGACGACGCGCCCGATTTGGGTTATCGAATGCTACCTCAACGTGGATTTCGACGGCGACGGGCTGGCCGAATACCGGAAAATTATCGTCGCCGGCGGCGAATACACTATCTTGTACAACGAAGAAGTCGCGCGCAATCCGTTTTGTTCGGTCACGCCGATCCGCGAACCGCACAAGTTCTTTGGCCGCGCCTTCGCCGAACTCGTCGCCGATTTGCAGCTAATCAATACGATAATCTGGCGCCAGGTTCTCGACAACATGTACCAATTGAACAACGCGCGGACGGTCATCAACGAACGCATCGACATGGACGATATGTTGTCCAACATCATCGGCGGGACGGTTCTCGCGGAAGGTAGCGCCCCGGTCGGCGACGCGGTGATGCCCCTGGTGACGCAGCCCATTGGGCCGATGGCGTTGCCGCTGATTGAACACGTCCAGACGCAGCGCGAAACGCGAACCGGCGTGACGCGATACAGCCAAGGGCTTGACGCCGATTCGCTCAACAAGACGGCCACCGGGATTTCCCGGATCATGGCGCGGACGCAACGGCGCATCCAACTGGTCGCCCGCCTGTTCGCCGAGAGCGGCGTCAAGGACCTGTTCAAAAAGACGCTGGCGGAGGTCATCGAACACCAGGACGAGGCGCGAGCCGTCCGCCTTCGCGGCAAGGAATGGGTCGATTTCGACCCCCGCGAATGGAACGCGGACATGGACCTGATCGTCAACGTCGGGCTGGGCTACGGGACGCCGGAATCGCGCCAGGAAGGGGCCAACGCGATCATCCAGTTGCAACGCGGGATCGTCGAATTGCAACAAGGTATCGAAGGCCCGTTCGTGATGCCGCACCATGTCAGCAACGGATTGGAAGCGGTGGTGGAAGGGTTCGGCTTCCGCAGCGCGGAGCCGTATTTCGCCCGCGTCAAGGAAGGGACGCAGTTGCCGCAGAAGCAACCGCAGCCCGACCCGGCGATGATGAAGATTCAAGGCGATTTGGAGGCGAAGAAGGCCGAGTTGCAAATGAAGCAAGCGGAGGTCCAACAGAACGCCCAGATCAAGCAGGCGGAGGCGGCGCAAAAGGCCCAACTGGAAACCGAGAAGATGCAGTTGGAACACCAACGCGATATGGAAAGGATGCAGGCCGAAATCGGCATGAAACGCGACGAAATGGCCGCCCGCATAGCGATGGAACGCGAACTTGCCGAGCAACGCCTCGCCATCGACGCCGGCAAGACGGCCGCCGATATCGACCTTGCCAAGCGCAAGGAGGAAACCGACATGGCGATTGCGCTGGCGAAACAGGAGCACGAACACGAACATTAGCCCGCGCCGCTTGACGTTTCCGAAAAACGTAAGCAACCTTGCCGGCGATATCTCACGAAAGACCGTAAACCAAGCGGAAGGAGAAACCACCATGCCAAAGGGTATGAAGTACAAGAACGCCAATTCCTCGCCACGAGGCGGGGGAAAAGTCGCCAAGGCCGCCAAGTCATCCGGCGGCGGCGGGCGTTCGCTAGCCGGCGATTACGGCACGGCCACGGCCGGCGGAACCGGTCTGCGAAGCCCCGAATACGGGTCCAATGCCCGCGTCCGGGAAACCCGATTACCGGCGGGCGGTTGTCCGCGCGGTAGCAAGACCCCGAATTTCAAGAAACGGATGAAAAGCGGTTACTAAGCCATGATCCCGACGACCGCCCAGGACATCGCGCACGTCACCAACGATAAGTCGCTGCGCGATATCGAACAGGCGAACCGCGATCACTTGCGGGTCGCCGAGGCGGCGAAGGGAATTCTGGACGATCCGTTTTTCAACCAGGTTATGGATGACCTGGAAAAACAAACCGTCGCGACGTGGGAAAATTGCGATAACCCGGTAGACCGGGACCGCTTACACGTCACGATCCGGGTGTTGAAGGTCATTCGCCGGGCTTTCAAGACGTATACCCAGGGCGCCGAAACCGCCCGCTTGGCGATTGAACAAATCACGGAAAAAAGAAAGAACTTGAATGGCTGACACGATGCCCGATAACCCGACCGTACCCGTGGCGGGACCGGGACCGCATGGCATCGAAGCAGCCGCCAAGGCTATCGCCGCCAAGATTGCGCCGGACCGGGGAACGCCCCCGACAATCGGCCCTGGCGACGAACCTGAGTCGGACAATCGCGCTCCTGCCAAGCCGGAAGGCGACAAGCCTGCCGGCAAGGCCGTTGCACCGGACCCGACACAGACGCCGGCCAAGGAACCCGAGCCCGAGTTTACGGACGCGGATTTCGACGACGCGCCGGCCGCCGACGACCCCGCAACCGCAACCGCGCCAGACGATGGACCGCCGACCACCTTCGATGCCCTAGCCACCAAGGCCGGCATCACGCTTGACAACTTGCTGGACATGACGATTACCCGGCAAGTCAACGGCAAGGACGAGGCGATAACCATCCGCGAGGCGCGGGACGGCAATCAGCGGTTGGAGGATTATCGGCAGAAAACGGCGGAACTTTCCGAACAAGGCAAGGCGGCCCATCAAGAACGGGCGGCCGTGCAAGCCGAACGACAGCACTACGCACAAAACCTTGAACCGTTGGTCGCGGAACTTGGCGAAATGGTGAGGGCCGAAGATGCCTATCTCCAACAGCTTCTTGCCGAGGACCCGACCGAATACCACCGCCAAAAAGCCTACGTCGATCAACGCAAGGAAAGACTTGCGGCGGCGGCGGCCGAACAACAGCGCATCGGGGAGCGCCACGCGCAAACCCGACAGGCGGAACTAAGCCAGGATATCGAACGCAACGCGTTGGAACTTATCCAGGCCGTCCCGGCGTGGGGCAAAGACCCGGCCATAGGCAAGAAGGAAATTGCCGAGATCAAGGACTTCGCGGCTAAGACCTACGGTTTACCGCGTGAGAGTATCGACGCCGAATATCGCTCCGGCGCCATTCTCGCGGCCCGTGACGCCATGAAGTACCGGAAGTTGGTCGAGAACCGGGACAAGCGAGTCAAGGAAGTGCGAACGAAGCCCAAGTCGGTACGGGCGGGGGCCGCCGAAAGGCCCGTGACCGCCAACGAGGGCAAGGTGCGAAAGGCCCGAGCCGCCCATTCGAAGACGGGTTCGGTGGAAAGTCTCGCCGCTGTGTTGAGAGCCCGAATGCAATGACCCACAAAGGAGTGACTTCCCATGGGCGTTCCCACAAACACATTTGAGACGTACGCCGCAATCGGCGAACGTGAAGACCTCGCGGACGATATCTACAACATCGCCCCGACGGACACGCCGTTGCTCAACAGCATCCCGCGCGTGGACGCGACGTTCATCACCCACGAATGGCAGACCGACACCCTGTCCGGCGCGACCCAGAACATCGTGGCGGAAGGCGACGACGCCACCACGGACGCCGCGACGGCGACCACACGGTTGTCGAACACAACCCAGATTTCGGACAAGGTGCCGCGTGTGTCCGGGACCGTCCAGTCCGTGGCGAAGGCGGGCCGGCGGGACGAGCTTTCCTACCAGATCGCCATCCGCGCCAAGGAGCTCAAGCGCGATATGGAAAACGACCTGTGGCTTAACAATATCATCGTCACGGGTTCGTCCGGCACGGCGCGGGAACTTGGCGGGATGCCGACGTGGATCGCCACCAACTATAGCGGCGGGACGGGCGGTTCGGCCGGCGCCACCGGCACAACGGCGGCGACCAACGGGACCCAACGGGCGTTCTCGGAAACCCTGTTGCAAGCCCAGATCAAGAATTGTTGGGACGCCGGCGGCGACCCGGATACGGTCTACCTAGGCTCGTTCAACAAGCAAGTGATGTCCACGTTCACCGGCAACGCAACGCGGTACAAGGACAGCGACGACCGCCGTTTGCAGGCCGCCATCGACCTCTACGATTCCGACTTCGGCACCATGGAGGTGATTCCCGACCGTTTCATGCGGGCGCGTGATTGCTTCCTGGTCGAAACCGAGTTGCTGGCCGTGGCCTACCTCCGCGAATTCCGCTACTGGGAATTGGCGAAAACCGGCGACAGCGAGCGGGTCCAGTTGCTCGTCGAATACACCATGGAAGTCCGCAACGAGGCCGCGCACGGGTTCATCGCCGACCTCACCACGTCGTAAGCGGGGAAACGGAAAGGAGACATCGCCATGCGAAACTTCCTGAAATCCCTGCTCGTTCTCGCGTTGCTGGTGTCCGCCGGCACGGCATACGCGAAATGGCAACTGCGCCATAACGCCGACGGCACGTCGGATTGGGTCCGGGCCGGGCCGTCCTTGGAACAAGAGACGTTCGCGGTCGGGCGGCACTTCCTTACCGTCCGGCTGACGGACGTGTCTCAATACTCCACGACCTACGTTCCGGTCGATGTGACCAACGCCCAGATAACCCTGGTGCAATCGGTCATGCTGGACAACATCGGGACGGCGGACGCGCTGATCCAGATTACGATCATGCGCGACGCGACGGCGTATGCCAACGTGTCCAACGGAACCGCCCATATGACGATTGCGAACCTTGCGGCGGGCGACGAAGTTGGCATCTTGGACACCTACACGCCGGTTCGGTTGACCGACAACAACCATCTACACACCGGCGACGTTATCGCCATCTCGTCCGACGGCGGGCCGGCGGCGGATAACGGCAGCGCGGCGGCGCAGTTCACGATCACTATCGAGCCGAAATAATGTATTGGGTTGGGGGCGCCGCTTTCGCGGCGGCGTCCCTTACCTTCTTGATTTATACGGCTGACCCGACGGTGCCGCGATGGGCCGCGATATTCACCTTCACGATTATTCTCTTGCTCGCCGGCACCGGTTGGCTATACCGCGCCCGGCCCACCTTCCGGCCGTTCGATTGGGCGCTCTTGGCCTTGCTAGGCTGGATCGCCCTGTCGGTTACGTGGTCCTCGGATTACCGTCAAGGATTGCTCGAATTGCAAAGGGCGGTCGCCCTTGGCGTTCTCGTGTTTGCGTTCTCAAGGGCTTCGCCGGAACGTTTGGCAACCTGGATCCCGGTATGCGCCAATCTGACCCTGTTGGCCGTGATGCTTTTGTACGCGGCCCGGCCGGGTATATCCGGCGGGTTCGGCAACTCGAATTGGCTCCTGGAATGGGTGGCAATTACCTTGCCGTTGGCCGCTTGGGCGATAGTCCGCCGGCCGATGGGCTGGGCGGCCATCCCCGCCGTCGTCTTGGGCGGCTGGCACGTCGCAACGTCCGGGTCCAACGCGAAATGGCTGTTGCTCGCCGTCCCCGTCGTTTGCGCGGTCCCTTGGCTTGTGCGCCGCCGGCAATGGTTCGCCCTGGCGGTCCTGGCGCTAGTCGTCGTCAACGGCGCGCTCTGGATGGGGGCCTTTGGCGACCCCAGGGCGTCCGTGCTGGCCCGCGCCGAAATCTGGATCAACACGGCGGCAATCTGGTCAACGGCGCCGTGGGTCGGGGTTGGCCTCGGCGGGTTCGATTGGAATTACGATCTGTTCCGCGAATTCCATATGCCGTACTTGGGTACGACGTTGATGGAACGGCTGGCGATAGACGCGGGCCTGGCTCACAACGAATTGTTACAGATTGTTTCAGAAATCGGGTTGGTCGGCCTGGCCCTGGCCGTGATTTGCGTCTTGTTCATGGGCCGCGCCGGGGGGCCGCCGGCCGTGACCCTGGCCGTGGCCGGGGTGCTCTCAATGGTCGGGTTCCCGCTTCACTTCCCGTCCAGCGCGTTCGTCATCATGGCGGCGGTGGGGTTGCATGTTTCGCGTTCTAGCCCTCATCCCTTTGTTGTTAGCGGCCTGGATTGGTTGGGCCGTGCCGCAATGGTATTTGTCCCAAGCGTATATCTCGAACACGCGCGTTTTGCTGGAAAACCACGACTTGCCGGACCCGGCATGGGTGGCGAACGTCAAGGCGGTCGCTACTTGGGACTGGGACGGACAGACGCGGAAGCAACTTATGTTGACCCTGGGCCGGTTGATGGCAAAATCCGGGCTTTGTACCGACTCCAAGAGGAAATGCGTCGCCGTATCGCCCGGCGCGGCGGACAAGGCATATCGGATTGCCGCGACGGCGGCGCCCCACGCCCCCGCCTTGTTGATAACGCGGGCGGAATACCTGATAAACTCCAACCGATGGCGCGAACCGGAAATGGCGACGTTGATGGCGCGGGTTCAACAAATCGCGGCGGCTCAACCGGAAATGTGGATGGCCGAAACCCTCTACGCCAATCTACTCGGCGACGCCGCCCGGATGACGGAAGCGATCCGACGGGGCCTCGCCTTGCCGAACGGCCAACGGTTTCAAAGACTTGTTGAAAGGTTAGAACAATGACGCGAATCAAGATAATCCTTGCGGCGATGCTGGTGGCCGTAGCGTTGCCGGCGGCGGCGCAACAAGGCGAGCCGCTAAGGCCGGTCAAGACCCAATGGCTTGACTATCACAATACGTCGCTCAACGCGACGGACAGGACCGGCGAATTCATCCGGCACTTGCGTTTGATGTGTACGACGGCCTGTTACGTGGCGATTTCATCGAGCCAAGAAATATCAGCGGATGCGACATCGGCGGCGTCGGCGGAATCGACGACATCGTTTTCGCTCCCGGCTAACGTGCCCATGCTGGTCTTGGCGCCGGGCCTTGCCATCGTGTCGGCCATCCAGGAATCGTCGGGCGGCATCCTGTTTATCACGGAGATGGCGCGCTGATGGCACAACGGCGATTATTCGACGCGCACGGCGGGATCGTCACGACTTTCGAGTATGACGAAAGCAACGATTCGTTCGCCTTGAACGACGCCCAAAACGCCGGGCCGTACTTGGCGCAGAACGCCCGGACGCGGGCCGATAGCGTCCCGACCGGGAACTTTCGGATGAAGGGGTCCATACCGTTCGTCCTGTTGCGCTATCTATTGAAGGAACGGGGGTTGACCTACTACCAATTCCGGCGCCTGGGCCGGGGGGAACGGGACGCGATCTTCTACAAGATTTTGCAAGACCGGGACACCTACAAATTGCGGACGGCCGAGCCGACGCGCAAGGCAAGTTACGCGGGGGCCGGGCCGGCGCTGCTATTGCCGGGAGCGTAGCCGATGGCGATCAATACCTTCACCCTATTGCGGAGCGCGATATCCAACTGGTTGAAGCGCGACAGCAA
>Ga0208684_1001347_pt1 | contig 13305 bp, 11 predicted proteins | sample MalvireepMed_b05_FD_184245 | JGI IMG/M metagenome (GOLD analysis project Ga0208684, IMG submission 184245) | Marine viral communities from the Global Malaspina Expedition - Malaspina viral metaG DeepMed_b05 (SPAdes) (version 2) | ecosystem: Environmental > Aquatic > Marine > Oceanic | place... | reverse complement strand
CGTTATGACCGATGCCCAAAGACCTTCTTCTCAGCGATCGCACTCGCCGCAACCGTGATCTTCTGGCTTTGAGTGAGAACGAGTCCTGAACCTAGGGGTTCGCTGGGCAAAAGCTTGAAATAGGTGTTTCTGTAAGTCTGCTGGTAGGTCTCGATCTAACTGCGGCTGTATATCTATAACGTAGTCCCAACCGTGAAAGTCATCGGCGGCGCGGTTCAGAGTGGCGTCGGTAGAAGCATCTAGCTCTTGGCATTGCGCGCTGAAGAGCGCCTCTCCGTGACGCCCTTGACGTGATGAGTTTTTCTGAAGTTTATCTTCTTTCGTCACGATCTCACCTCGAAGGTTGGTTGTCTATTCGTTCCAATGGGCGGCGTAGGGGCAGGTGTTTGATCGCTATTCTGACCGACACTAGCGAAGAATTGGGATTCGAAAAGAGGCGCGGTTTAGTTGCTTTTGCATAAGCTCGACCGGACTCTCCTGAATATATACTGATGAGATCCCCTGTGGCCTATGCCCAGTAATCATTTCGACCAGCTCGCGCGGGCAGCCTTCTCGGGTCAGGGCTGTCATGAGCGTGTGTCTGAAGCTGTAGAACACCTTGCTCTTGTCTGTGATGCCGAGTGTCTTGCGAAGGAACGTCACATTGAACCAGTCGTTCACGCGGTCCACCGGCTCCCAGTCAGGGAATAAGCGATCTGAGCCGCTTCGTTTTTGATACTCGACATACTTCAGAAAGCCGATGCGAACCAAGTCGCGGTGAAGCGGAACTAGGCGCTTGCTCCGCGTATTCTTAAGCTTGCCGTCGAGATCGAAGACCATTACACCCTGCAGTTCATGCACGGCGTCGAGCGGCAGTTGGGCCATTTCGGATGAGCCACGGACTCCGGTGTAGAGCATCACGAGCGTCGCCCATTGCTTCAAGCCATACTCTGCTGGGTTCTTAAAGAGATCATGGCCAAAAATTAGCTCGAGCTCTTGGGCGGAGAAGGGCTTGCGCGATGGCTCTTTTTGCGAGGCGCTGGGCGTCATTACGCGCACGCCCTTTGCCGGGTTGCTTTTGGCATAGTCGTTGTCAACTGCCCACTGGAGAACGGTGGTCAGGTGTGAGAGCCACTTCATGTTGATGGTCTGGGGCGCAAGGCAGGGCAGTGGTTCCGCACGCTGGCGGTTCGCTCGTCTGGCCTGAGGGAGTGTGAGACCAGGGAAGCGCCGAGTGTAGTAGAGTGGGGTTTCGAGGAGCGCTTGTTTGTAGGCGACAATGTCCTTCTTGCCGACTTCGCGCACCGGAACGCTGCGCCCCATGAACTCTTCGAACATCCGGATGGCGTTCCTGTGCTCTTCCATAGTCTTCGGCTTCATCGAAAGGCGGCTCGCTGTCCGCTCCTTGTGCAGCTTGAGCAGGATGTCTGAGAGCAGCGGTCCACCTTCCGCCTCTTGGCGATCTTCTGCATGCTCGTCGTCTGGTGCGCTGAGCAGCTTGCTGCGTGGGACAATCGGACCAAGCTCGTGTCTATCACGTGCCGCGGCGTGTTCGAACGCTTCTAGCTGAACCTCGGCGAGAGCACGAAGAAGCTCAGTTCGCGGGACGTCGGGTGCGAGACCTCTCTGCGTGAGGTCGTCAGCGGCCCAGCCGATCAGCGCTTCCGCCTCTTCTCTGGAAGCGTGCCCAGCGGTCAAGCGTCTGAGGTCTGTCGCATAGATCGACCGGCCTTCGCTTTCAAGTTGTGATCGCTCGTGGAGACGGTTCGAACGGTCCACATCGTCCAGTTCGAGTTCGCGCCTGAAATGATACTTAGCAGCCTTGGAAAGCGTAGGCCGGTTCCGTTCAAGTCTGTCGCGTGCATCCTCGAGGATCGCGTGAAACTGGTTCAGGGCTTTAAGCGCCTGTCGCTCCCGCAGACGCGGTTCATCTGTGAGCAACTCCACAAGTTCGCGCTTCCCTACGATCTCTCGCAACTCAGCAGGAACTGTGAGGCGCGCTCGCCATCGGCCTCCAATGAATTGAACGTTCTTCACGGTCTGCCCAAGTGATATGTAGCGTAACTTGTAGCAGAGAATGTAGCACTCTCTATTGATAAGAAAGGCTTTTCTTGTTTTTCAGCGCCTTGAGGGGGCTGAAGTGAGAGGCTGGACAACGACCCAAGCGGGGCTCGTTACGGCTGCTTCCTTCCGGACCTGACCGGGTTGGCGAGGCGCCTGCCCGCGCCAACCTCTCGAGGGGTCATCTAGGGGCTTTGCGATGGATTCGCAACCCCGGCCCGAAATCGCGGACCGGGGAAGGCTGTCACAGCGTGATGCGGAAGCGCGCGAAGCCCGCCTCCGTGTCGCCGGCATCCTCGAGGCGCAGCCCCGGCACGCTGTCGGCATAGGCCCGTGCCGCCGGGCCGGTCTCGAACAGCACCGTTGTGTCTGGGAGAGGTGCGAAGGACCAGTTGCCGTCGGCGCTCGGGTTGATGGTGCCCTGCTCGACGATGTAGCGCACGATGACGTCGCGGTTGGTGTCGGGGCCCTCGAAGATGATGGTGTCGCCGGTGCCGGGGAAGCTGCCGCCGCCCGAGGCGCGGTAGTTGTTGGTAGCGATGACGAAGTCCATGTCCTCGGTGACCGGGGCGCCGTCGAAGGTGAGCTCGGTGATGCGGTTGGCGTCGGGGGCCACGACCGCACCGTCGGAATCGAATTTCGACGGCTGCGACAGGTCGATCCGGTAGCTGACCCCGTCGATCACGTCGAAATTGTAGCTCGGGAAATCGGGGTTCAGCAGCGTCGCGTCCTGCGCGCCGGGCTCGATCCGGTTGAACATCCCCGCCGAGCGCTCGAGCCAGTCCTTGAGCTGGGCGCCGGTCACCTTCACCGCGCGCACCGTGTTGGGGTAGAGGTAAAGATCGGCGACGTTCTTGATCGCGATGTCGCCCTCGGGCACATCGGTGTAGTACTCCGGCCCGCCACGACCGCCGGCCTTGAACGGCGCCGCCGCCGACAGGATCGGCAGCCCCTCGTGCTCGGTCCCCTTGAGCATCTGCTCGATATACCATGTCTGCGCGTTCGACACGATCTGCACCGAGGGGTCGTCGGCCACCAGCGCGAAATAGCTGTAGAGCGGCGCAGAGGTCTTGCCGACGGCGCGGCGCACATAGGCCAGCGTTTCCTCATGCGCCTGTTCGACAGAGGCCACGACCTCGGGCGCGTCCTCGACGAGCGCGGTGACCGAGCGGTCGTCGTTGCGCTCGGCGATGGGCCGGGCTTCGGTGGTCGCCGAGACCACGCGCCAGCCCGCGCCGTCGCGCTCGAGCAGCAGGTCGATGAGGCCCATATGCGAGCCCCAGAAGCCGCCCATCACCGCGGGCTTGCCGTGGATCGTGCCGGCCCCGGCATCGACGGCGGCGAAATCGGCATAGGTGGGCGAAGGGAAGACGAGGTGGCTGTGCCCGGTCATCACCGCGTCGATGCCATCAATCCCCGCGAGCGGCACCGAGGCGTTCTCCATGCCGTCCTCGTGATTGGCCGAGCCGATGCCGGAATGGCTCAGCGCGATGACGATGTCGGCGCCTTCCTCGACGATCTGCGGCACCCAGGCGCGGGCGGTCTCGACGATGTCGCGGGCCTGAACATTGCCCTCGAGGTGCTTGCGGTCCCAGTTCATCACCTGCGGCGGGGTGAAGCCGATCACGCCAACCCTGATCGGGTGGCTGTTGCCGGCCCCGTCGGTGAGCTGACGCTCGAGGATGACATAGGGCTTGTAGAGCGTCTCGTCCTCGCGCGGGTTGGCGCCAAGGCTCTTGGAAACGTTGGCCAGCACCACCGGGAACTGCGCCCCGGCGGTGGATTTCATCAGGAAGTCGAGCCCGTAGTTGAACTCGTGATTGCCGATGGTGGCGGCATCGAAGCCGACGGCGTTCATCGCGTCGATCACCGGGTGGGTGTCGCCTTCCTTCATGCCGCGCTCGTAGGCGACGTAATCGCCCATCGGGTTGCCCTGCAGGAAGTCGCCATTGTCGAGCAGCATGGCGTTGGTCGCCTCGGCGCGCACGCCGTTGATCAGCGTCGCGGTGCGCGACAGGCCCACCGTGTCGACCGGTTTGTCGGAATAGTAGTCATACGGCATCACGTGCACGTGCAGGTCGGTGGTTTCCATGATCCGCAGATGCGCCTGGTTGGCTGCGGCTCGGGCGGAATATGGGTGAAGTGCAATCAAGGCAGAGCCCGCGGCTGTGCCCGCCAGGAACGAACGGCGGGTGAGTTCGGAAGGTTGGAAACGGGACATGAGGGCTCTCCTGCTGGGGCGTGATTCGCTCTTAGTCCAGTTTTCCAACAGCAAGATCACACGAGAAGACAAAACGCCCGGACTCAACCTTCAGAGGAGGCTTCCGTAGGGGAAGCGGCCCCGGGAAACAGGTTTGCCACGTCGCGGTGGGCGTGTCATGGGATTCCGTGGGCCGATTGGCGGTGTAGCGGATTTGTCGCGGCACCATCCGGCGATGTCCGGGACGGTCGGGCCAATGGAAAAGGTCTGCCGCGGGACGCTGTGGGCAGTGCGATGCAGAACAGGGGCGGTCATGAGACATGCGGAAGAGGTGACATTCGGCGGATCCGGGCTCGACCGGGCCGCGGAGCTGCGCGGCGATATTCCGGCGCTCGCGGAGCTGATGCAGGCGCCCGAGACGCGCACCGTCCTGATCTGGCGCGGCAAGGTGCTGATGTTTCAGGACGGCTCCGGTCTTTGCCGGCTGCCGCTCGATCACCCGGTGCTGGCGGAGGCGCGGGGCGAGCCGCTCTTCCTTGGACGGGACGCCGACGGTGCCATCTTCTCGCATGATATCTCGGCCTGGGAGCCGGAGGGCGAGGCGCCCGGCGAGGGCGGCTTCCTCGACAGCACCGAGCAGGCCCACCCGGCCTGTCCGGGGGCGAATTTCGTCGAGCTGCGGGCCCTGCTGACCCAGCTCACGCCGCGCGATGCCGAGCTTGGCGCCACCGCCCGCGCGCTGTTTGGCTGGCATCAGAGCCACGGCTTCTGCGCCCGCTGCGGCACCAGGAGCGATGTGTTCATGGCCGGCTGGCAGCGCATCTGCCCATCCTGCGGCGCGCACCATTTCCCACGCACCGACCCGGTGGTGATCATGCTCATCACCCGCGGCAATGCCTGCCTGCTGGGCCGCTCGCCGGGCTGGCAGGCAGGCATGTTCTCGTGCCTCGCGGGCTTCGTCGAGCCGGGCGAGACTCTGGAGGCCGCGGTGCGCCGCGAGGTGGTCGAGGAGGCGGGCATCAAGGTGGGCGCGGTGCGCTACCTCGCCAGCCAGCCCTGGCCGTTTCCGGCCTCGCTGATGATCGGCTGCCACGGCGAGGCCGAGAGCGACGAGATCGAGATCGACCCCAACGAGATCGAGACTGCGCTTTGGGTCAGCCGCGAAGACCTGGCCGCCGCCTTCGACGGCTCGAACCCTGCCCTGCAGCCGGCAAGGCGCGGCTCGATCGCAAATTTCCTGCTGCGCAACTGGCTTGCGGACCGGCTGGATTGAGGCAAGACTAACCGCCAACACACCCACGGGCAGAACGGGGCAGAGAGCAGATGGAATTCACCACCCGCGAGGACATCGAGGCGCCGCTTGAGCAGGTCTTTGCACAGGCCACCGATTTCGATCAGATCGAGCGCCAGATCATGCGCCGCAACATCGACGTGCGCCGCACCTCCGAAGGCGGCGCCGGCACGGCCCGCGGCATGAGCTGGCAGGCCACGTTCGGCTTTCGTGGCAAGACCCGCACCACCGATGTCACGCTGACGGAGTACGATCCGCCCAATGCGCTGAGCTATCACGCGGTGTCCGGCGGGCTCGAGGTCGTGACGCAGATCGATTTCGTGGCGCTGTCGCGCAGCCGGACCCGCGTCGGGATGACGATCGAGCTGCGGCCAAAGACGCTGTCGGCGCGGTTGATGGTGCAGTCGATGAAGCTCGGCAAGTCGGGCATCGAAAAGCGCTTCCGGGTGAAGATGGCCGAGTACGCAAAGGCGCTCGAGGACCGGCTGAAGCGCGCCTCCTGAGCGGGGTTCTAGGCGCCGAGCTCGATCACCTTGCCGCCAGCGGCGCAGGCATCCTCACGGTCGTGGGTCACCAGAAGCACCGGCAGGCGCTGGGCCTTGGCGCGGGCGAAGACCAGCTCGCGGATCTGGCCGCGCCGCGCCGCATCGAGCCGCGAGAACGGCTCGTCGAGCAGCAGGGCGCGGGGTTCGGCCAGGAGCGTCCGCATCAGCGCCACGCGGGCTTTCTGCCCGCCCGAGAGCGTCGCCGGATCGCGCGTCGCAAAACCCTCGAGACCGATCTCCTGCAACGCGCTGTCGATGCGGCTGCGCCGTGCCGCACGACCGCGCAGCGAGGGCGTCAGCCCGAAGGCGAGATTGCCACCGACCGAGAGATGCGGGAACAGCAGCTCGTCCTGGAACAGGATGCCGATGCGCCGCCGCTCGGTCGGCAGGGCGGTGACGTCCTCACCGTCGAGCAGGATGCGCCCCGAGAGCGCGAAGGCCGGATCGAGCGCACCGGTGATCGCGGCCAGTAGCGTCGACTTGCCCGAGCCGGAGGGCCCCATCACGGTGAGCACCTCGCCGGGCGCCACATGCGCGTCGAGCGCCACCATGCTGCGCCCGCCGAGGCGGATCTCGAGCGTGTCGAGCCTCAGCCCGTCAGCCATGTCTCAGTCCTTTCCGGTTGCGCCAGACCAGCGCCGGGATCAGCAGCGCCAGCGCGAAGGGCAGGAAGGCGCTCGCGGTCTGTGCCAGCGCGGTGACCCCGATCACCCGCCGCGCCCCGCCGGAGGCCAGCGCCACCGCCTCGGTTGTCAGCGTCTGGATCCGCCCGCCACCAAGCAGCAGCGTCGGCAGGAATTGCCCGACCGAGACCGCGCAGCCCACCGCCACGGCGGTCAGCACCGGGCGCAGCAGCATCGGCAGGCGGAGGCGCCAGAACACCCGCGCCGGGCTGGCCCCCAGCGCGTGACCCACGATGGCATTGCGCCGATCCCAGCCGCGATAGGGATCGGCCAGCGACAGGAACACGTATGGCAGCACGAAGATCACATGCGCCGCGATGACCGCCGTTATCGTACCGTCGACCCCGGCCACCAGCGCGAGGATCTGCAGCCCCGGCAGGAAGGCGATCTGGGGCACGATGAGCGGCAGGTAGAGCAGCCACAGCGCCCGCGCCGAGGGGCGCAGGCCGAAACGGTGCTCGGCCTCGAGGCAGGCCAGCACCAGCGCGAGCGCCAGCCCGGTGGCGACCAGCGCGATCAACGCGGTGTCGCCTGCGGGTGAGAGCAGCTGCGGCCCCTGCTTCATCCAGCTTCTGGCAGTGAAGGCGTCGGGCAGCATCGCCGGAAAACCCCAGAACCCGGCCAGCGACCACGCAGCCAGCGCCGCGAGGCCGAGGATGATCGCCAGCGCCGACAGCGCGCCCGCCCCGAAGGAAAGCGCGCGCAGCGGCGCGTCGCGCCGGGCGCGGCCGCCGGCTTCGATCCAGACCCGCCCGATCCGCGCCACGGCGATTTCGCCCAGCCGCCAGAGACCCAGCGCGCCCAGCGTCAGCACCAGTTGCAGCAGGGCGCCTGCCGCACCGCGCAGGCGCAGGGCGAGATCGGGATCGTTCATCCAGCGCAACACCTGCACGGCCAGCGTCGGCGGCGTGTTCGGCCCGAGGATCAGCGCCACGTCGACCACGCTCATGGAGAAGGCCAGCACCGCGTAGACCGGCAGGCGGATCTGCGGGTAGAGCCGGGGATACACCGTCTTGAGCCAGCCGGCGCTGCGCCCGTGGCCCAGGCTGCGCGCGGTGGCGAGGCTCTGGCCCGGGCGCAGCGCCGGTAGGGCGGCCAGCGTCATCAGCAGCAGGAAGGGCAGCTCCTTCACCACCAGCCCGGCGATCAGCGACAACCCCCACGGGTCCTGCAGGATGAGCAGGTCGGGCGGGCGCTCCCAGCCCAGAAGCGGCGCCAGCGCGCGGGCGATCCAGCCCGAGGGCGCGATCAGGAAGGCAAGGCCGAAGGCTGCGGCGGCGTGCGGCACCGACAGCAGCGGCGAGAGCGCACGCTCGAGCCAGCGAAAGGCGCGGGTGCCCTGCCAGCCGGCGCAGATCAGCATGGTGAGCGCCAGCGCCAGCAGGGTCGAGCCGAGCCCGGTGCCGAGACTCAGCGCCACCGCACGCGGCAGCCCCGGCCAGGCGGCGAGCTCGGAAAATGGCATCAGCCCCGGCTCGACCCGCCCCAGCGCCGGCATGATGCCGAAGGCGGGCAGCAGCGTGCCGGCCAGCCCGGCCAGCACCGGGCCGAGCATCACCAGCAGCGTCAGGGCCGGGGCACGCCGCAGCAGGGACATGGATTATTGCGCGACGCCGTAGCGCGCGGTCCAGTCCTCCTCGAGCTTGACCATCCACGACGGGTGCGGCTCGGGCAGGGTTGCGCCCAGTTCCTCGGGTTTCAGGGTCGCCGGGCCGAAGTCGATGCGGTCGAAGAGCAGCAGCTGCTCGGGCTCGAGCGCCCCCAGGTCGAGCACGGTGCCAAGGCCCCAGACCTCGGGGTCGGCCATGCGGGCCTGCGCTTCGGGCGAAAGCAGGATGTCGGCCACCACCATGGCGCCGGCCTTGGCGTTGGCGTTGTAGGGAATGGCGACGAAGCTCGCATTGCCCAGCGTGCCGCCCTCGTGCACGTAGCTGCGCACGCTGTCGGGCAGCTGGCCGTTGGCGATGGCGTTGGAGGCGGCATTGGGGTTGAAGTCGAAGCCGATGTCGATTTCGTTGTCGGCCATCAGCTGCACCAACCGCGCGCCGTTCTGCGGGTAGGCGCGGCCCTGTCGCCAGAGGTTCGGCGTCAGCTCATCCATGAAGGCCCAGAGCGGCGCGGTGGTGGCCTCGTAATCGGCATCCTCCACCGGGCCCTCGAGGGCCATCAGGTCGGGGGAGAACTCGATCAGCGCCTGTTTCAGGAAGGTGGCGCCAAGGAAATCTGGCGGCTGCGGAAAGGTGAAGCGGCCGGGATTGGCCTGCACCCAGGCCAGCAGCGTGGGCATGCTGCGCGGCGGCTCGGCAAGGCGGGCGCTGTCGTGGAAGAACACCAGCTGCGCCATGCCCCACGGGCTTTCCATGCCATCGGTCGGAACGGTGAAATCGGCGCTCAGCGCGCTGTTTTCGGGGTCGGTCAGGGCGCGGTTGGGCAGCGCCTCGGCCCACGGTCCGAACAGCAGGTCCTGCGCCTTCATCGAAGCGAAGTTCTCGCCGTTGATCCAGATGAGGTCGATGGCGCCGCCCTCGTCCTTGCCGGCGGTCTTCTCGGCCAGCACCCGGCTCACCGCCTCGGCGGTGTCGGTGAGCTTCACATGTTCGAGCGTCACGCCCTGCTCGGCGGCCTGCTCGCCGATCCAGGCGATGAAGTCGTTGATCACGTCCGAGCCGCCCCAGGCGTTCCAGTAAACGGTCTGGCCCTGCGCCTCGGCGGTCACCGCGTCCCAGTCGGACGGGTCAGGATCGGCCAGGGCCGGCATGGCGAGCGCGGCCGCGAGGGCTGCGGCGGCAAGCATGGGTTTCATCTGGGGATCCTCCCGGGTAAGTGCGATGTTTTGCCAAGTTTTCCAAAGCTTATGGCAATGGCGCATGGCTGGCGTCAAATGACTTTCCGGTGGGGAAGGTTACAGCCGTGCGGATGCAGGGCCGAGGCTGCGCGAAATCATCCCGGCAAACCAAGAGGCGGGGCAGGTGGTCGCGACCGGAGGCCAGCGCCGGGAACGGCCTGCTCATGCCTCGACGGAGGCGCCGTGGCGCGCGACGATCTCCGGAAGCTGGTCGAAATGGTCGAAGACATAGGTGTGGTAGAGCTCCGAGACCGGCGTCTTGCGGTAGCCCTCGGTGTAAAGCGCGAAGGGCAGACCGGCGCGGCGGGCGGTCTCGGCGTCGACCTCGCTGTCGCCGATATAGAGCGCCCGGCCGTCACCAAGGGCGCGGGCCACGTGCTGCAAGGGCGCCGGGTCGGGCTTGCGCTCGGGCAGGGTGTCGCCGCTCGCGACCGCCTGCATGAACTGGTCGAGGCCGAAGTGCCGCAGCGCGATGCGCGTGGGCGCGCCCGGCTTGTTGGTGCAAAGCCCCATCGGGTGCGCCGCCGCCGCGAGACGGGCCAGCGCGTCGACCACGCCGGGATAGAGCACCGTGTTGGCGGGCTCGCCCTCGTAATGCGCCATGAACTTGGCCAGCAGGCGGGCGTGTTCGTCCGGGTCCTCACCCAGTCCGACCGCCGCCATCACGCGGCTGATCAGATTGGCGGCCCCCTTGCCGATGAAGCTGCGCGTCTGCTCGAAGGTGATCTCGGGCAGGCCCTCGTCGCGCAGGACGAGATTGGCGGCGAGGTGCAGGTCGGGGGCGCTGTCGATCAGCGTGCCGTCGAGGTCGAAGATCAGGGCGGTGCGAGCGGCGGTCATGAACTGTCCTTCCTTTGATGGGCGCAGGGCGGGCGCGTCGGTCAGGCGGTCTTCCACTTGATCGAACAGCCCATCGAGGGGATCTGTTCCGCTGGGCCATGCCCGGTCTCGGCGACCTGTTTCATCGCCTCGTAGAGGTCGCGGCGCAGGTCGGCCGGGCCGGCCTCACGGCGCGAGGCGTCGAGCCGGCCGCGATACTGCAGCCCGCCCGACGCGTCGTAGCCGAAGAAATCCGGTGTGCAGGCGGCATCGAAGGCGCGGGCGACGCCCTGTCCCTCGTCGTAGAGATACGGGAAGGGAAAGTCCTTCTCCGCCGCCATCGCCGTCATGTTCTCGAAGCTGTCCTGCGGATAGGCCTCGGCATCGTTGGCGCTGATCGCCACCACGCCGATGCCGAGCGCCTGCAGGTCGCGGGCATCGCGGATGATCCGGTCGAGCACGGCGAGCACGTAGGGGCAGTGGTTGCAGATGAACATCACGAGCGTGCCCTTGGGCCCGGCGATGTCGCGGAACGTGTGGGTCCGGCCGTCCGTGCCCGGCAACGAGAAGCCGGGGGCGGGGCGGCCGAAATCGCAGACGGGCGGGACGACCGGCATGGCTCAGGCCGCCTTTTCGCGGGCGCCCTCGGCGGCCTCGCGGATGGCGCGCATGTTCTGGCCGTAGACCTCGGGCGTGTCGACCGAGCCGCCCTTGAACACGGCAGAGCCCGCGACCAGCACGTCGGCCCCGGCCTCGACCACCAGCGGCGCGGTCTCTGGCGTGATGCCGCCGTCGATCTGGATATGGATCGGGCGGTCGCCGATCATCTGGCGGATCTTGCGGGTCTTCTCGACGCCGGAATGGATGAACTTCTGACCGCCGAAGCCGGGGTTCACGGTCATGATCAGCACCATGTCGCAAAGGTCGAGCACATCGGCCACGGCCTCGGCCGGGGTGCCGGGGTTGAGCACCACGCCGGCCTTCACGCCCTGTGCGCGGATCGCCTGCAGGGTGCGGTGGATGTGCGGGCCGGACTCGACATGGGCGGTGATCATGTCGGCGCCCGCTTCGGCATAGGCCTCGATATAGGGGTCGACGGGGGCGATCATCAGGTGCACGTCCATGAAGGTCTTCACATGCGGGCGGAACGCCTTGACCGCCGGCGGGCCGAAGGTCAGGTTGGGCACGAAATGCCCGTCCATCACGTCCACGTGGACCCAGTCGGCGCCCTGGGCCTCGATGGCCCGGATCTCGGCGCCGAAATTGGCGAAATCTGCCGACAGGATCGACGGGGCGATCTTGATCGAACGGTCGAAGCTCATGCGCATGTCTCCCTTTGCGCGCGGTCCGCGTTTCGCCCGCCCCCGAGGACGCTGCCGGCGCGGATATCCGCCTTCGTGATGGTGCCCGGCGCCGTGGCGTCGAGCGGGCCGTTCGAGGACTCGAACCGCCGGTTGGCCGGTCGCAGCCGCTCCCGGGTCGGGCGCAGTGCGGATCGAGCGTGCCTGCAAGGTGCGGCGGCGCGCGTCGCGGCCCGGTATACTCCTCCTTCGCACGCTTGCCACCCTCGGCAAAGACGTAATTCTGCTCTGTCGACATGCTGTCGGGGCTGTCGCCTTGGAAAACGCGACGCGGGGGAGGATTTCGGAACGGTCCCGGAGCGCCGGATTGTCCGTCGGCAAACCTCGCCGGAGCGCGTGTGAGATCATCGCGGCTGGCCGCCGTCATTCGCATCAGGAGCTTGATCGCCGTCTGCCCGTCGTTCTGCGCCGCAAGCTCGGGCGAAGGCGCCCCAAGATTTTTCGTACGAAAAATCTTGGGGCCAAGAATTTTAGCTAAAATTCTTGGGCGCGCCGTTCAGCCGGCAGGGCCCTTGCGGATGTTGTCCGGCAGCCAGGTGGCGAGTTCCGGAAAGGCGATCAGCACGAAGACCATCACCACCATGATCAGGAACATCGGGATCGCCGCCTTGGCGATGAAGTTCATCTCGTGCCCGGTCATGCCCTGCAGTACGAACAGGTTGAATCCGATCGGCGGCGTGATCTGCGCCATCTCGACCACCACCACGATGAAGATGCCGAACCAGATGATGTCGATGCCCTGCGCGCGGATCATCGGCTCGACCACCGCCATGGTCAGCACCACCGACGAGATTCCGTCGAGGAACATGCCGAGGATGATGTAGAACACCAGCAGCGCCATCAGCAGCTCGAAGCGCGACAGCTCCCAGCTGGCGATCAGGTCGGCAAGGCCGCGCGGGATGCCGGTGAAGCCCATCGACAGCGACAGGAACGCGGCCCCGGCGAGAATGAGCGCGATCATTGCCGAGGTGCGCACCGCGCCCATCAGGCTTGCGCTGAAGCTCGACCAGCTCAGCGAGCCCTGCGTCGCGGCAAGGATCAGCGAGCCGATGACGCCGAAGGCGGCAGCCTCGGTGGCGGTGGCGATGCCCATGTACATGGAGCCGATCACCACCACGATCAGGCAGATCACCGGGATCAGGAAACGCGAGTTCTTGAGCTTCTCCAGAAGGCTCATCTTGGGTTCCGGGTCGGGGTTGAAGCCCTTCGAGGCGAAGGACATCACCGCCACGTAGCCCATGAACATCAGTGCCAGCACGAGCCCCGGCAGGACGCCCGCCATGAAGAGCTTGGTGACGCTTTCATTGATGGTGACGCCGTAGACGATGAGGGTCAGCGAGGGCGGGATCATCAGTCCCAGCGTGGCGGCGCCGGCCAGCGTGCCGATCACCATGGTCTCGGGATAGTTGCGCTTGCGCAGTTCCGGGATCGACATCTTGCCCACCGTGGTCAGCGTCGCCGCCGAAGAGCCCGAGACCGCGGCAAACACCGTGCAGCCGACGATGTTGGTGTGCACCAGAC
>Ga0208684_1001345_pt1 | contig 13314 bp, 17 predicted proteins | sample MalvireepMed_b05_FD_184245 | JGI IMG/M metagenome (GOLD analysis project Ga0208684, IMG submission 184245) | Marine viral communities from the Global Malaspina Expedition - Malaspina viral metaG DeepMed_b05 (SPAdes) (version 2) | ecosystem: Environmental > Aquatic > Marine > Oceanic | place... | reverse complement strand
CGTTATAAATCTATCTAAATTGCTGTTTTTTGAGCCAAGCGAAGAACAAATACTTCAAGCGGTAAAAAGTTTTCAAAAAAGCATCGGGAACAAACCGGATGGTGTTTTGACAATGGGCCAATTTGACGAATTGGCTCGTCGTGTTACCCGCAGCGCCGACACTCCAGTCTACCCAACCACTTTTGGTGAAAATATCCGCGTTTACATCGAAAGCAACTTTGCGCTGGCTGAGGGAACTTGGATTATAGAGGGTCAGAAAATTGCTTATCCAATCAACCACAGCAGAATCTCTTGCAGTAAGCACACTGGTATTTGCGAAGTTGTGCAGGTTGATGTTGCGGTTCCACACTTGGACGAAAAAAGTGAAAGTTACAGTCTCCACCTCAGCACATAAGATTATGAAGTTATCTCTTGGACGACAGATGAAGTAGTTTCGCAATCGGTTGGTGAATGCAGAAAAACACTCATGACAATGAGCAAAAGTAGCGGTGAAGTTTTTCAAGTAACAAGCAATGTCGGTAAGGACGGTTGCGAGATCGGCGGTTTATTAGCCTTCCCTCGTCTTGAGACTCCGCAGATTGCCAAGATGGTCGGCGGCTTCGACACTGCGCAGAAATTCTGGCAAGAACGGAAAATGGAAATCTTGAATTTCTATGGCTCAAACCTTGTTGATGAACTTAGGCTAGAGCGAAAAACCAATAGTCCAGCTGTTCCGAAGCAAAAGAACTGACAGCGAAACGAACGCCTGTGCCAACCTGGCACGGGCGTTTTGCGTAATTAATAAAAGTAGAACACCCCCGGACGTATTATGTCATGCGCAGAAAAACATGCATGTACCTGTGGGGAGGTCGCCCGTGATTGCTGCTTTTGCTCTGATCCTCGTTTGCCAGCTCTTTGGCGAGGTGGTCTCGGAACTTTTTGATCTGCCAGTGCCCGGACCGGTCATTGGTCTGGTGTTGCTGTTCGTTGGTCTTCTGATCAAACGCAAACCGCCCAAGGTGCTGACAGATGCGGCCGACAATCTTTTGATTCATTTCTCGTTGCTGTTCGTTCCGGCTGGTGTCGGGGTTGTCACCCAGATTGATCGCCTCAAGGGGGACTGGCTGCCGATTGCGGCAGCCCTGATCATCTCCACCCTGCTTGCCATGGTGCTGACCGCGCTTTTGATGTCGAAACTGCTGCCCAAGGCCAAACCGGGCGAAAGTCTGGAGGACGGGCAATGAACGAGACCGATATCACCCAGCTTTGGGTTTACCTGTCAGCCAAACCGCTGACCGGGCTGACCATCACGCTTGTCGCCTATGCCATCGGCTTCTGGCTTTATCAGAAAAGCGACCGTAACCCGATCTGCAATCCGGTGGTCATTGCCATTGCCCTGATTGCCCTGTTGCTAAAAGCCACCGGCACCCCCTATGCCACCTATTTCGAAGGTGCGCAGTTCGTCCACTTCCTGTTGGGGCCGGCCACCGTGGCCCTTGCCGTACCCCTGTTTCGTCAGACCGAAACGCTGAAACGCGCGCTTCCGGTCATCGCATTCGGGGTTCTGTTCGGATCACTGGTTGCCAGTGCCAGCACGGTCATTCTGGCCTGGGCACTGGGCGCAAGCCCGGAAACACTGGCATCCCTGGCCCCGAAATCCGTCACGACACCGGTTGCGATGGGCATTGCCGAAAATATCGGCGGGGTTCCGGCCCTGACCGCGGTCTGCGTGATCGCCACAGGCATTGTCGGCGCCACACTTGGCCCGATGGTGATGAATATGGCGCGGCTCAAGGACTGGCGGGCACGCGGCTTTGCCATGGGGGTGGCATCGCATGGCATCGGAACGGCACGTGCCTTTCAGGTCAATGAAACCGCCGGGGCCTTTTCCGGCCTTGCCATGGGGCTCAACACCCTGGCCACGGCATTGACCATTCCGTTCCTGTGGCACTGGATATTCGGCTAGGCGACCATGCCCCGTGTACTGATCCGCAAGAAAAGCACATCACGCGGGCAAGCGGGCAAGGATTCGGCCTATTACCGCAATTACGTCACCAAGGAAATCTGGCGTCAGGAATTCCCCGACATCGATAAGGTGCAGTTGCCTGATCGGTCCGAACTGTTCGAGTTCTTTGGCTACGCGTAACGCAATCTGTTGCTGAATTCAGACAAAAGGGGTGGGACATGTCCCACCCCTTTTTACGTCGATCTCGCCAAAGCCAGTCCATCCCGGATGTTTAATCCGATCAGCCAGATATTGATCAGACCTACCAGCAGCTCAAGAAGCTGAACGCCGACAAAAAGGTCGTCAAACCGGCCCTGTTGCGCAAGTATGGCCAGTGTAATCGCCGAAGGTGCGAGCACCAGTACGCCATTGGCCGCAATCACCTGCATCCGGCGAAGCTTGGTCTTGAGAATCCCGCTTGGCGTCCCGCCCGACAGGGCAAAACCCGACCCGCCCGTTGCCATTAGTACAGGGATCAATCCGATCAATCCCCACGCAATGGCCGTCTTCACCAGCGTGATTTCGCCAATGTTTCCGCGCAGTTCAACAATAACCGTCGCCAGCCAGAAGCTGGCAATAAAACCAAGGGCTGCCATGCCCGCAACACGATGCAGGCGGCGCAGCAATAAACGATTGAATGTGGACATCGTAATCTCACTTTTCAGACAGGTTGATACGATGTGGCGCCACACACGATTTCGTCACCATACGTGACCGGGAAAACGCGACCGGTTGCCCGAACAAAACACTCGCGAACCGTTGGGTCATTGCGTACAGTACACAAATTAAATAGCACGCTATGTATTATATAGCAAGCTATGTATTTATACCGTCGAGAAGTTACCATGCCCCTTGATCGCCGCCAATCCGCTGGATACATGACCAACTGGGCCGCCCGCCTGTTTGCGCGCGCCATTGATCAGAAACTCAAACCGCTTGGACTAAGCAGCGGCTATCTGCCGGTGTTTTTCGCCCTTGCCGATGGCAGTGCGCGCACGCAAAAGCAGTTGGCCCGCGATGCCAGCATCGAACAGCCCACCATGGCCGCGACCTTGAACCGGATGGAACGCGACGGGCTGATCACCCGCGAAAAGGACTCTGATGATCGCCGTGTTACCCATATCCGGCTCAGCGATCAGGCGCGGACAAACGCCGCAGATATTCAGGCCATCGTCAATCAGGTCAACGAAACCGCACTTTCGGGGTTAAACAGTCTGGAACAGCGGGTGTTTCTTGATGCGCTGGGAAAGGTTACCACCGCCCTTGCCAAGGCGGAGGACGCGGAATAATCGGCGCTTAGAGCAGTTTCCGTTTAGATCGAAACGGAAATTGCTCTAGGGATCAGTAATCGACCTTGACGAAATAAAGCCCGTCCGCCGGTGCCGTTGGTCCGCCAGCGGCACGGTCGCAGGCCTCAAGCGCATATTTAACGTCAATCGGCTTCCAGTTGCCCTTTCCGACCAGTACCAGTGTGCCAACCATGTTGCGCACCTGATGATGCAGGAAGGACCGGCTTTCGGTATGAACCCGGATTTCAAGCGGGTTTTCGATGCCGCGCGTGACTTCCAGTTTTTCCAGCGTCTTGATCGGGCTTTTGGCCTGACATTCACTGGCCCGGAAGCTCGTGAAGTCAAACGTGCCAATCAGGTGCTGGGCCGCTTCATTCATGGCATCAACATCAAGCGGCTTATAAATCCCCCACGCAAGCCCGGCCTCGAACGTCAGCGGGGCGCGACGGTTGATGATGCGATACATGTAGTAGCGCTTCTTTGATGAAAAGCGCGCATGGAAGTCCTCAGACACTTCCTCGCACAGCTTGATCGCCACCGGATCGGGTTTCAGGTGATGGTTGATCGCATTCATCACCGCGTCCGCCGGGTAATATTTCGGCAGGTCGAAATGCACCACCTGCCCCAGCGCATGAACCCCGGCATCGGTCCGGCCCGACACATAGACGCGCACGAACGTCCCGACGAATTTTTCGATTGCGGCCTCAAAGACCTTCTGAACCGAAATCACTTCGTCCTGGTACTGCCAGCCGTGATAGGGCCGGCCATCATATTCGACGGTGCATTTATAGCGCTGCATGACCGATATAGTTGTCTGAACAAGTTATGCGCCCGGTTATAGCCGGGCTTGGAATCGAAAACGAGGGGCGAAATCGCCCCTCGTTCTCCGTCACACAAAGTCTGTGCGATTATTTCAGGTCGTCATTGCCATAGCCAAGGCGCAGACGCAGTGCGTTCAGCTTGATAAAGCCTTCTGCGTCATGCTGGTCATAGACCGTGTCGGCTTCGAACGTGACGTGTTCTTCCGAATAGATCGAGTTCGGGGATTTACGGCCGGTAACCGTGACATTGCCTTTGTAAAGATCAAGGCGAACCGTGCCGTTCACCGAACGCTGGGTATCGTCGATCAGGCGCTGCAGGGCCTGACGTTCCGGCGACCACCAGTAACCGTTATAGATCATCTCCGCATAGCGCGGCATCAGCTCGTCCTTCAGATGACCGGCATTGCGATCAAGCGTGATGCTTTCCATTGCGCGGTGCGCGGTCAAAAGGATGGTGCCGCCCGGGGTTTCGTAAACACCGCGCGATTTCATGCCGACATAGCGGTTTTCAACCAGATCCAGACGACCGATACCGTTCTTGCCTGCCAGCTCATTGAGCTTGGTCAGCAAGGTGGCCGGGCTCATGCGTTCGCCGTTGATCGCAACCGGGTCACCTTTTTCGAATTCGATTTCGATGGTGGTGATCGCATCAGGTGCGTTCTGCGGGGAAACGGTGCGGACAAACATGTTTTCGTCCGGCTTGACCCACGGGTCTTCCAGCGCCTTGCCTTCATAGGAAATGTGCAGAAGGTTGGCATCGGTCGAATAGGGCGGCTCATCGCCACCGGCCTTGTCGGCCGAAATCGGAATCTGGTGCTTCTGGGCAAAGTCCAGAAGCGCCGTACGGGAATTCAGATCCCATTCACGCCACGGTGCGATAACCTTCACATCCGGCTTCAGGCCATAATAGCCGAGCTCGAAACGGACCTGATCGTTGCCCTTGCCGGTGGCACCATGGGATACCGCATCGGCGCCGACTTCCTTGGCAATCTCGATCTGGCGCTTGGCGATCAGCGGACGCGCGATCGAGGTACCGAGCAGGTAAACACCTTCATACAGTGCATTGGCGCGGAACATCGGGAAGACATAGTCGCGGACAAATTCTTCACGCAGATCTTCGATAAAGATCTGTTTGACGCCGAACATCTCTGCCTTTTTGCGGGCCGGCTCAAGCTCTTCGCCCTGGCCGAGGTCGGCGGTGAAGGTCACGACTTCGCAGTTATACTGTTCGCGAAGCCATTTCAGGATGATGGAGGTATCCAGACCGCCTGAATAGGCAAGGACGACCTTTTTGACCTGATCGCTCATGGGAGTGACGCCTTTCTTCTTCCGATGTAATGCAGGGCGCGGCACCAAACGCCTGCGTCCTGTCGGGGCTGCAACTCATCTGTCGCAAATCGCCCCTAGACCTTGAGCGCGGAGTATAGGAAAACACTACTAAGGGGCAAGACCCAAGATGGGCTTGGCTCCAAAAAGGCACAAAAAGATCGCACTTTTTGCCCCGCTTTTGGAAAAATCCGCACCGAATGCTCAAGAATACCGAAGAAACCGAGATTGATCTGCCCAAAATCGGCCCGCTGCCGGTCCGTTTGCGCCCCAGTGCGCGCGCGACGCGACTCAAGCTGCGCATCGATCCGACATTTGACGGCGTTGAAATCGTCGTGCCCAAAGGTGTGTCGCGCAAGATGGCGATTTCGATGCTCCATCAGCACGGCGACTGGGTCACCGCCCACATGCAACGCCTGCCCGAACGGGTGCAATTTGCGCCGGGCGCGTGGATTCCGTTTTTGGGCCACGATCACGCCATTCGCGCCGTGCCCGATGCCAAGCGCGGAGTCTGGGTCGAGGCTGGGGTAATCTGGGTGTCGGGTCAGCCCGAACACACCAATCGCCGTGTCACCGATTTCCTGAAAAAACAGGCCAAGCTTGAAATCGCCCCGCGCGCCCATGCCTATGCCGAACAGATCAACAAAAAGGTCAATCGCATCTCGCTCAAAGACACCCGCACACGCTGGGGCAGTTGCTCATCCTCGGGCAACCTGTCATTCAGCTGGCGGCTGGTGCTGGCCCCCGAGGATGTTCTGGATTACGTCGTCGCCCACGAAGTCGCCCACTTGCAGGAACTTAACCACTCTGCACGGTTCTGGGCCGTGGTTGATGATTTGTATGGCCCGTCAAAAAAGCAGCAACACTGGCTGAAGAAAAACGGGCCAGCCCTGCATCGCTATGGCGCGGGAACCTGACATTGCGCACCGCCACCCGCCCCCAACTGCAATATAAGCATCCCCCACATTCCGTTCGGAAAGACGCCCCGATATGCTGATCCCTCTTGAAACCCTTGCGATTTTCATCCCCACCGCGCTGGCGCTGAACATGACGCCGGGCAATGACATGCTGTTTTGTCTGGGTCAGGGCATCAAATCGGGACCCGCGGCGGGCAATGCGGCAAGTTTCGGGATTGCCACGGGGGCGCTGATCCACACCATGCTTGCAGGGCTTGGTCTGGCCGCCCTTGTTGCGGCCCATCCGGTGGCACTTGATGTATTGCGCTGGGCGGGGATTGCCTATCTGGTGTGGCTGGCGATTGGCGCGTTTCGAAGCACAGATCAGCGCCTGAAACCCACACAAACCAAGCGTTCCGGCGCGTTTTCCGCATGGCGGGACGGGATTGTGGTGAACCTTCTGAACCCCAAGATCATTGTCTTTGTGCTGGCGTTTATTCCGCAGTTTGTCGATGCGTCGCGCGGGTCGGTGTTGGTGCAGTTCCTGATTTTCGGGCTGATTTTGAATATCGGCGGGACGATGATCAATTGTCTGGTCGGCAGTTTTGCCGGGAAAATCGGGCAGGTTCTGTCACGATCTGCGAAGATTGCCCGTGCCTTTCAGGTCGCGACCGGATGTATCTTTTTGGGGCTTGCCGCGAAGCTGGCAATCGATAAGGGAAATTGAATAATCCGGGGCATTATTCAAAATTTCTGAATAATCATTGTTTCACAGGTGTTTCACAGATGTTTCACAGACCAGCTGCGAAAACCCGGCACATCAAATCCTCATACAATACAGCCACTCGCCCGCAGATTTGGCAATTCGGCCCGCAGGAATGCCAGAAAGCTTTTTTCCACCGCGCTCAGTTCACGTGACGAGGTAAACAGCGCGACATCCCATTCGATGGAGGGCGTCAAAGTCCGCGCGACCACCTTGTCGGTATCGGCCAGAAGGGCAGCGAACGGATCGCTGACAGCAATGCCGACATTGCGTTCGACAAGGCGCGAGATTGTCCGGATCGTGCGGGCCTCGACCGCGATTTTGCGCGGCCAGCCGGCAATCTGGAAGATATAGTCGATCTTGGTGCGCAAGGGGGATCCGATGGACAGCTCGACAAAATCCTCGCCGCGCAGCAAATCGATATCTATGGTTTCAAACTTTGCCAGTCGATGATCAACCGGCATCAGGCACACCGCCCGCGATTGCGCAAGCGGCGTGATCACAACATCGGGGTCCTGCAGATCAAGGGTAATCCCGATGCCCAGATCGCATTGCCGGGTGGCAATCATATCAAGCATCCCTTCGAGTCCCGTATCAGTAATACTGATCGAAACGTTGGGGTGGTTCTGTTTGAACTTTGCAATGACATCAAGCAGATAAGTATCGACATAGATCGGCTGGGCAGCGATTCGGATTGCGCCCAGCTGATCATTGGCAATCGCACGCGCCTGGGTTTCAACCTCGCGAAAGGCATTCAGCGATCGCAGCACGGTTGCATGGAACTGCTGGGCCTCGCTGGTGGGGGTCAGCTGATTGCGTTTGCGGGTAAACAGTTCAAACCCGACCGATTTTTCAAAATTGTTCAGCAACCGGCTTACCATCGGCTGGGAAATGTTCATCGCCTGAGCCGCACGCGTCACAGAACCGTGGGTCATAAAGGCATTGAAACTTTCAAGTTCGCGCAGGTTCAAATCACTGTCTCCGACATTCGGCTTTCATCCGCACCGGGTGTTTCAGTATGTAGTTTAGTTATACTGGAATTAATTTTTTGCGTCACTAGTTATGCTTTGGTTATGCAGGAAGGCACAAAAACAAAAGACAGAGTGAAAACCCGTCTGAGCTCCGGCAATCCTGCCACCACCATCCAGGGAGACATGAAAATGTTTCGACAGCTCAAAAAAGCAGCCGGCATTGCTGCTGCCATCCTTGCAACGACAACCATGATTTCCACAGCCCAGGCCGATGCCTATCCCGAGAAGGCCGTGACGCTGGTCGCGCCGTATGGTGCTGGCGGTGCATCTGACCTGGCAGCCCGTGCGCTGGCAGAGACCGCAAACAAATATACCGGCGGGCAGCCGGTCGTTGTTGTCAACAAAACCGGCAATGGCGGCATGAATGGCGCGCGTTTTGTTTCCGAAGCCGACCCGGATGGCTATACCCTTCTTCTGTCGCGTGTCGGCATGGCGCTGTATCCGGCTGTTTACACCGACAGCCCGGTTGGCTGGGATGCCTACACCTTCCTTGGCATGCTTGAAGCAACCCCGATGATTTTGGCTGTTAACGCCAATTCCGACATCCAGAACATCGACGAGCTGATTGCCAAAATCAAAGACAGCAATGGTGCAACCACCTATGCCGCATCCGGCCCTACCGCGATTGACGGCTTTACGGTTCAGGCATTGCTGTCTGACGTTGGTCTTGACCCGCTGACCGCTTCCACCCTCGTGCCATACAAAGGCGGCTCTGCTTTGGCTGCTGCCCTTCTTGGCGGTCACGTTGACTTCCTGGCCATTGCTGCCGGTTCACTGATGCCCCACATCGAAGCCGGTAAAATGCGTCCGCTGATGGTTTATTCGCCCAAGCGCATGGCCGCCCTGCCGGACGTCCCGACCGCAAAAGAACTGGGTTATGCCCAGGCTGGTCAGGTTGGCGGCTGGAGCGGTTTGTATGCTCCGAAAGGCCTGCCGGAAAACGTCGTTGCCAAATGGAACGAGATCCTGGGTCAGGTAGCGACCGACGAACAGTGGCTTGATCTTGCCGCCAAGCGTGGTTCGACCTCGATCATTGGTGATCAGGACCCGGCCGCCTTCGTCAAGAGCCAGTTCGAGCTCTATAACGGCATGGCCAAGAAGTTCGGCTACATCCAGTAAGCGTTAGGGTCCCGACCCTACCAACGTCGTTTAATTCAGACTTTTGATGCGAGACGGAACCATGAACCAAAATCGCGATTTCTATGCCGGACTGGTGGCCACGGTGTTCTTTGCCGTCATCCTGTTCGTTCTGATTCCGATCTATGTGAAGGTTCCGTCTTTCATTCCGGGCTTTGCCCCGCCACCGGATATGTGGCCGCGCGTGGTCGCGGTGATCGGACTGGTGATGGGGGTTCTTGCCCTTGTTCTTGCCTTTCCCAAAATGCGCGAAGCCAGCCGCAATCAGGTCGAAGGCCTTGGCAGTCGCGTGCTTGGCAACAAGACCCACATTCAGCGCTTTGTAGGCGTCTTAATCGTGTTTGCCGCCTTTGTCTATGGCATGCCCCTGATCGGTTTTGTTCCGGCGACGGTGTTGTTGCTTGGCGTGCTGTTCATCATGACGGGCAATTTCGAACGCAAATTCTGGATGATCGGCCTTTCGATCATCTTCCCGGTCTTGCTGTATCTGCTGTTTACCAAGGTCACGCACACGCCCTTCCCCGAAGGCAAGCTGTTGTCTTTCAGCCTTTCTGACCTCGTAACACTTTAACCGAGAGCCCCGAACGTTATGTGGAATGAATTGCTTTACGCCTTTGAGGCGGTCGCGACCCTTCCGAATTTTCTGGCGATGTTTGCCGGGATCTGGGCCGGGGTGATCATTGGTGCCATTCCGGGCATGACCGGAACCATGGCCGTGACGCTGGCACTGCCCTTTACGTTTTACCTGCCGCCGGTCACCAGCATTTTGCTTTTGGTGGCGCTGTATAAAGGGTCAACCTATGGCGGGTCGATTTCAGCCATTCTGATCAAGACACCGGGGACGGCATCGGCCGCGTGCACGGTGCTGGACGGTTATCCGCTGGCGCGTGCCGGCAAGGGTGGCAAGGCCCTGAATATCGCGCTGGTATCAAGCTGTATCGGTGACTTTATTTCGAACATTTCGCTGTTCTTCCTGGCCATTCCGCTGGCGACCTTTGCGCTGCGGGTCGGTCCGCCGGAATTCTTCATGCTGATGGCGTTTTCATTGACCATCGTGGCAAGTATTTCGGGCCGTTCGCTGGTTCTGGGGATCATTTCGGCCTGTCTTGGCCTGCTTCTGGCGACCGTGGGAGAGGATATTTACGGATCTTATCGGTTCGCGCTTTCCGAAGACATGAAATCGGGTCTTGGCATGGTACCGGTTCTGATCGGTCTGTTTGCCCTGCCAGAACTGATCAAGATGGTTGTCTTCCGCCCGGAAGAAAACAACGATGCGATGAAGCTTGGCGATAACCGCCTGACCCTTGCGGAGTTTCGCGGGTCGATCAAATCGATTTTCCGCGGATCAATCATTGGCGTGATCCTTGGTGCGATCCCCGGTATTGGCCCGTCGACAGCCGCCTTCTTTTCCTATAGCGAAGCGCGCCGGACGTCGAAAAACGGTGACAAGTTCGGCGAGGGTGAGCTTGAAGGCATTGCCGCATCCGAGTCCGCCAATAACGGGTCTTGTGGTGCCACCATGATCCCGCTTCTGGCCCTTGGCGTGCCGGGTGATGTGATTACTGGTGTGATGCTGGGTGCCTTTATGATCCACGGCCTGACACCGGGACCGCTTCTGTTCCAGAACAATCTGGGCGATGTCTATGCGCTGTTTATCGGCATCCTGTTTAGTTCCGTCTTCCTGTTTATCGCAGGCAAGGCGACGGCGGGGGCCTTTACCAAGATTTCGCGCATTCCCCAGACGCTGCTTTTGCCCTGCATTCTGATCCTGTGCGTTTATGGCATCTATTCCATAGGGGCGAGCCCGTTTGATGTCACCGTCCTTCTGGTGATGGGTGTGGTCGGCTTTGCCATGATGTTGCTCAACATCCCGGCGGCCCCGTTCCTGATCGCCTTTATCCTTGGCCCGATGTTTGAAGACAATATGCGCCGGTCGCTTGCGATTTCGCGCGGTGATCTGGGTGTATTCTTCCAGTCATGGATTTCCTGGGGCTTCTTTGCCCTGACCGTTCTGTTCGTCATCCTGACCATTCGCCGCGAATGGAAGAAATGGCGCAACAATCGCACTGCCGACAGCGCATCCGCGAACTAAACCGAGCAAAAAAAGAAGATTAAAGCATGTTCGATTTAATCTACCGCATTTTGTTTGATTTTGGCGTGTCGGTTAGCAAGGCACAGCGTGCAGAGCGATGTGGCGCATCGGTCAAACGGTGTAACGCCGCGAAACGCCGCCAAAATCAAACCCTGCGGGCCGGTACAGTCTTCCGCCCCGCAGCGTCAAAACCCTTGACCGTAGCCCCGCTACGCCCTTCGGGCCTTTTCCTTGCCGGACAGAAGACTGTCTCCGGCAAAATGATGTAAATTAAATGGAACATGCTTTAAAATGTCCAAACCAAACATGTCGCGCCTTCATCATGCCATTGATCTGCTTGGCAAACTGGTGGCGTTCGACACGACGAGCAAAAACTCCAATCTCGGTCTGATCCATTTCGTCCGTGACTATCTGGCGGAACACGGCATTGAGTCGACCCTGTTCCATGATGAAACCGGGCAGAAAGCCAACCTTCTGGCGACCATCGGCCCCAAAGGGGTACCGGGCATTGCGCTTTCGGGTCATACCGATGTGGTGCCTGCCCTTGAAACCACCTGGGAAAGCCCGGCGTTTGAGCTGACCGAGCGTGATGGCAAGCTTTATGGTCGTGGGGCGGCGGACATGAAGGGATTTTCGGCCTGCGCGCTGGCGATGATCCCGGAACTGGTCAAACGCGATCTTGAAATCCCGTTCCATCTTTGCCTGTCCTATGACGAGGAAGTCGGCTGCATCGGTGTTGGATCAATGGTCGATCACTTGGCGGCGATGGATACACCACCGCGTCTGGCCGTGATTGGCGAGCCGACCAACATGAAGGTGATTAACGGCCAGAAGGGCAAATATTCCATGCGGGTTGGCGTGACGGGCACAGCAGGGCACAGTTCCTTTGCGCCCAATCACGTCAATGCCATCGAATATGCGTCGCGTGCGATTAATCTGATTGCCGAACAGGCCCGTGATTTCGAAGAAAACGGCCCGTTTGACGAAGACTTCACCGTGCCGCACAGCACAATGCTGACGACCACGATCAGCGGCGGAACCGCGACCAACGTCACCCCGGAATATTGCGAGTTCACCTTTGAAATTCGCCATCTGCCCGACCATGACGCCGAAGCGGTGATTGCCGGTCTGCAACAGACCATCATGGATACCCTGGATGCGGAGATGAAGGCCAAGGCGGAAGATACCGGGTTCACGTTCGAGAAGATCTTTTCCTATCCGGGCATGGGTGATTGCACGGATGCAGATGCCTTTTCCTATGTCAGCAACATCATCCCGGAAATTTCCGGCAAGGTGTCATATGGCTCCGAAGGGGGCGTATTTGAAAAGCAGGGCAACATCCCGTCGATCATTTGCGGTCCGGGCAGCATCCGACAGGCCCACAAGCCCAACGAGTTCATTGAAATTTCGCAGATCGAGGAATGTCTGGAATTCCTCGAGGCGTTAACCGATCAGGCCATTGCGGCCTGATATCTCACCATGACGAAGCGCCACCCGCACCGTCAGTTGGAACCCTGCAGCAGAATGTCTCCCATCCCGATGCTGCACCAACGGGGTTCTGACAGGTGAGAAACTCCCGATCACATCCCCCCGATGTGATCAAAGCAAGCCAAACTCAAGGCCGGCTCGTTTATCGATGCCGGTCTTTTTTTTGTGCCCCATTCCACAGGGGATACAGCCAGCTTTACGGGCGCGTCATTCCGGGCGAAGCGAAGCGTAGACCCGGAATCCATGCCCTGGTGAAGCGGTGCTAGATTCCCGCCTTCGCGGGAATGACGGATAGGCTGGAGATAGGCCATACGAGTTTGAACGAAAACAGGCAGCCCGAAGACCGCCTGTAATTTCGCCAAAGAGACTTGAGGTACCTTACTGCTTCTTGTTGCCCGAACTGTAGCCGGCGGTGAAATCGCGCCAGCTGTCGTCCTCGCCGATCTTTTTGGAGCGCGCGAGTGCGGCCTTGCCAAGCGACCGGACC
>Ga0208684_1001336_pt1 | contig 13350 bp, 9 predicted proteins | sample MalvireepMed_b05_FD_184245 | JGI IMG/M metagenome (GOLD analysis project Ga0208684, IMG submission 184245) | Marine viral communities from the Global Malaspina Expedition - Malaspina viral metaG DeepMed_b05 (SPAdes) (version 2) | ecosystem: Environmental > Aquatic > Marine > Oceanic | place... | reverse complement strand
TCAAATTCAACCGTTTCGCCTGGGGCTACTTCGATTTTTTCAAGACGAACGGTTTGGCCTTCGGCCACACGGTGTTGTTTACCGCCACTTTGGAAAACCGCGTACATAGTTAACTCCGCTCTGCGTCCACTGACGCTTCAATTCAAAAAACAGGGCGCGAATTGTACGTGAAACATCCGTAAATCACAACCCCGATTCGCAGAAAAATAGATTATTTTTCCAACATGGGCAGAATTATGCCCCAATTGCCTATTTGATGCAGCTTGAAATGCACCTAAACCAGCAAAAAATAGAAAAAAATTTGAATAAACGACAATGTTACCACGCGACTTATGCGTTGGAATAAGACGTTGAGCGCAGCGTTTTACCCACGTTTTAGACCATAAATAAGCCTGATCTGAGAGAAAGATCGGATTATGATCGGGTCTAAAAATAAAACGATCCCAAAAGCGATCCGCGCTTGTGTTCTTCTGACAATTGCGTTTCTAATAATAAAAATTGGCGCCTATTCATTACATCGTCACCCCAAAATGTTCTGAAATAACCCTTTGGCAGGAAAAATTGATGAGAGTACCTATAATTCTAAATATGAGAGGGTAATGTGGCATGAACACATCGAAGTGGTACGGATTAGCCTATTAGATAAAACCCTAGAAATTGTATAAATCTATTGAGCGTATTTCAGGAATTACACGTAAATGCATTAAGCCGTCATTTTTTAAGACAATTTGGTGGATAGTACGGGTGATTAAGGTACAATCGCCTCCAATAATTGCCCAAGACGTAAGAGTAAGTATTTATTGCCATGCCTATGGATATAGACCAAATCCGCGCCCTGTCTAATGATGATATGCAGGCCGTTAATCAACTGATTCAACAACAAGTCGACTCTGAAGTCGCCCTTATTAATCAGCTTGGTTTTTACATCGTAAACAGCGGCGGCAAACGCTTACGCCCACTTCTTACCGTATTAAGCGCGCGAGCCATGGGCATTGATAACAACGAACATCACACCTTAGCGGCGATAGTAGAGTTTATTCACACTGCCACGCTACTTCACGATGACGTAGTGGACGAGTCAACCATGCGCCGCGGCCGTGAAACCGCTAACGCGATTTTTGGTAATCAAGCATCGGTACTGGTAGGCGACTTTTTATATACTCGTTCTTTCCAAATGATGGTAAGTCTTAAACGCATGCGCGTTATGGAAATATTATCGGAAGCCACAAATCAAATTGCTGAAGGTGAAGTATTACAGTTGATGAACTGTAACGATGCCGGCACTACCGAAGCCCGTTATTTTGATGTTATTTACGGAAAAACTGCTCGATTATTTGAGGCCGCAACACAATTAGCCGCAGTACTTACCGACCAAAACGAGCACATTGAGCGTGCGATGCAAGAGTACGGCAAGCATTTAGGTACAGCCTTTCAATTAGCCGATGATATTCTTGACTACATGGCTGATAGTGAAGAAATGGGTAAAAATGCTGGCGACGACTTAGCAGAAGGTAAACCTACCCTTCCGCTGCTTTACGCCATGTGGCACGCTACGAATGATGGCGACAAAGCACTTATTCAAGAAGCGATTGAGCAAAGCAATGGCCTACCACATTTGACGCGAATTCAAGGCATCATGGAAGAAACCGGCGCATTAGACTACACACGCCAATGTGCGCAAAAGGAAGTGCAGATGGCCATTGATAGCTTAAGCGCTATTGAAGACTCTAAATACAAAGAAGCGCTGATTGCACTGGCGCATATTTCAATTGAGCGTACAAGCTAGTTATCGGTAAGTAATGTACGAAGGCGTGTTGTAATCAACACGCCTTTTTTGTTGGCGAGACCTAAACAAAATATAAAACATGGGCTTGTAGACTTATTGGCACACAGAATGTTTCTTATGCTCTGGCAAGCCGTTTCAGTAAACATTTTTTCTGCATTAACTAAGCATTACAGCGATGTTTAGGCTAAACCTACTTTTAACAAGTTAGCCTTCAAGCATAAAACCTATCATCCCCACTAAGAAACCAAGAATACCGCCAAGGGGTGGAAGCCAATGATTTTCCATGCGGATTTGCGGGGCAATATCCTGAAATACCGAATATAGAATTCCCCCTGCGGCAAAGAGCATAATGCCACTCATAATCACAGGAAACTGCGCCAAGTAATAAAAGCCCACAAGACTAAACAGAGGGCCTAGTAAGGCCATACCTATGAACAACAAAATAAGCTTTGTACTGCGCAGTTTATTTTTAGGCAGCATTTCTCTGTAGGCATTAAAGCCTTCGGGTAAATTTTGAACGGCTATCAAAAGCCCTAGCAACATAGTGCCGCCACCTAAAGCTGCGGTGGTGCCAAGAGCGATAGATTCGGGCACAAAATCGCTAAGCATGGCGGCTAGCTGGCTGCCCGCCGTTTGCTTCTTGGCCAAATAAATATCTAGTGCCATGAATGCGAGCGCACCGCCAACAAAACACGCGATAGCGGCAAAGACAGACACATCTTTGATGCCCTCGGGCACAAGCACCAGCCCTACCGCTGAGATAAGCGCGCCGGCTCCTAACGCCAAAATGCCGTGGCGTAACTCTTTCTCTAGCCACTTGGGCTGAATACCTTGATAAGTGGCTAAAATGGCGCCAGCGGGCATCGCAAGCCCAGCTACCGTTGCCATGATGAGTAAACCTACAATGTCGCCTTGTGGCATAGAGACTCCTTTCAACTATTTAAACTTTCTAACATTGTTTACTTATTGCAGCATCAATGGTTTACATAAAAAACAAAGTTAACGACCAATTGCTAACCCAATGCGCTTAATACAAATACGCCACATCTCAGCTTTTCATTCAAATAGTGACTGCCGTCACAAGCTAACGGTTATCACCTGATGACTTCGTTCTTATTACTTAAAAGCTGACGAGCTTAACGAAAAAGAACAGCTTTAAGCTGCTCTTTAATAACACTATGACTATTTTTACTCGCTAACAACGAGATACAGATTAACCTATTAGTTTAAATCTAAATCTCGGGTCATATTCTCGTTTTTATCGCGGTGCACAATAATATTGTCTTCAATACGAATACCGCCAAATGGTTTGTAAGCATCAATGGTATCCCAATTGATAAACTTAGACGCAGGCGTTGCTTTAAGGTCGCGCAGCAGGCTCTCGATGAAATACAAGCCAGGCTCGATGGTGAACACCTGTCGGGCTTCTACCATGCGCGTGCAGCGCAAGAACGGATGATCATCAGGCGCAGGCTTAGGCGTACCGCGGTCGTCATTTACCAGCCCGCCTACATCGTGCACTTGTAGCCCTAAGAAGTGACCGATGCCATGAGGGAAGAAGGTGCGCGTTATACCCATTTCCACTATTTCAGGCGGCGTTAAATTTACCATGCCTGTGTCGTGAAGAATTTGCGCAATACCATCATGCGCCAGTAGATGAATGTCGCTGTAGGCGACACCAGGCTTTAACGAGTCGACTAAAGTTAACGTAACTTTATCTACCGCCTGTATAAGGTCGCGGAACATCGCTGAATTTTGAACGTCGTTTTGACTGTAGGTACGGGTAATATCAGCCGCATAGCCGTTATAGTTAGCTCCCGCATCAATCAAAAATGAACGAGACTCTTTTGGTGCCACCGTATCACACTGCATGTAATGCAAAATCGAGGCATGTTCATTTAGCGCTACAATGCTGGTATATGGCACATCGTTATCGCCCTGCCGGCTCGCCATTGCATAGGCAAGATTGATATCGAATTCGCTTTTACCTTCACGGAAAGCTTGTTCAGCAGCTTTGTGGCCAGCTACAGCAAGCTTATTGGCCTCGCGCATGCAATCTAGCTCGTAGTCGGTTTTGTAGGCGCGTTGATAATGCAAATAGTGCAATACGCGATCTGGGTTTACATTCTCAAAGCCCAACGCTTTCGCTACTTCAATATATTCGCCCACATAAGCAAAGCGACGCTTGTCGTAGGGTAAAAACTTTTCCACCGCATCGGCTTGCTGAAGCAACTTAATATCGAAACTGTCTGTCCAGAAGTCGTTTGGTTCAGGTGGCACTTTGTGCCAGAAGTCTTCAGGGCGATAGAAAATAAGCGTAGGCTTATCTACACCGTTAACCACCAGCCAGCAGTTAGGGTTATCAATAACCGGAAGCCACGCTTTAAACTGCGGGTTTACCTTAAACGGATAATGGTTGTCATCTAAGAAAAGGCGCTTGCCCTGCCCCGAATGAATTACTAATCCGTCTAGCCCTTCTCGCTGTAGTGCCTCTCGGGTACGCGATTGTAGCTCTTCTATATGCTGTTGGTAGGTTGCTTGATGTTGCGACATAGCCCCTCTTATCATTTTAGTCGTTAGATCCACTAGTGTAACACGAGGCCAGCATGACATGCATACTGGCTCAGACCGATACGCTTTCATTTACGCTAAGGCGCGCCTAAGCACGCCCTAACGGCATGTTGCTATCGCGGCGCTAGCTGCAAAGTGCCCGTTACCGGATGTGTACTTACCGCTTCTGCAGAAGGGATCATATCGCGGGTAAGTTGAGGGAAAATATTCTCGTTTCCACCTAACTGCTGGTCATAAATATGCTGATAGGCCATTACCGCTTTCACATAGGCTCGGGTTTCTTTGTAGGGAATGTTCTCAATCCAAATGTCCACGGGTAAGGCTTCATTAGCGGGTAGCCATTCCAACACTTTGCGCCACCCCGCATTATAAGATGCCGAAACCAATACGGGGTTATTGTTAAGCTTATCCATCAAGTAACGCAGGTACTGTACGCCGTATTCAACATTGTCGTTTACTTTGAACAATTCACTTCGGCTTACTTTTTCTTTTGCTACATAGCGTGCTGTGCCCGGCATAAGCTGCATAAGCCCTGCTGCACCTACAGGTGAAATAGCGTCACTTCTAAACGAACTTTCTCGACGAGCAATAGCCATAGCAAAGGATTTTGAAATGCTGTAAGCCTGAGATTTTTTGCTAAATACATCGCTAAACGCTAACGGAAAGCGACGCTCCACGTCATCCCAATAGCCACTGCGTGCAAAACTGGTAATGGCCTGATCGTAAAGTCCCCACTCATAGGCTAAAATCCCTGCATCGGTCACTTTCGCTTCAGGTAAATGAGAAAGCAAGTAATACCACTCTCTGCGGGCCTCTGTGGTTCGGTCTAGTCTAAAGAACTCAACTGCACGCATGGTGGCTGGGGTTTTAGCTACACTGGCGATGGCAGCGGTATCTCTAGGTGCTGGCGTATGAGCAAGAGAAGGAATTTCACCTATATGCGCACTGGCCATAAAACCATAATAATGACGCTCTTGAGCTAATTCTTTGTATAGCACCGTTGCCTGCATGCTTTGACCTAGCGCTTCTAACGCTCTCGCCTTCCAATAACGGTAGTTTTCTTCTTGCTGCAAACTTGCCGGTGCGCTGTTAATAACATATACCACTTCCTGCCATTTATTCGTGCGCAATAAGTGAGAAATGTGCCATAACTTAACGTCATCGCTAGCGCCATCTACGTCAGCGAGTTCAAGCCAATGATGGGCTTGAGGTAAGCGGTCTAATGTATAGCTAAGCGCAATAGCTCGTCGCATCATATGCTGTTGCGCTTGTGAAAAGACCTTCTTATTGTTGTAGCGCGAATAAACCTGACTCGCTAAATCCGGATTTCTCCACGCAAGTTTTTCTACCGCCCATACAATAATGTTGGCTTCGTGCGAAGCATGTTTCAGCGGAAACAAAGCGGTTTTACTTACTCGGCTGGTATCGCGGGTTACTGACAACCACGCATCAGCTAAATACTGCTTATTGCTCGGAAGTTGCCGCTTAAGGTAGGAAATAATACTTCTATTCCCCTCTTTTGCGGCAATTTCAATTCGCTTGATGACCATTTCTGGCGTCATCATGCCCGCTTTCTTCCACTTTGCAAAAAGCGGGTCGCATTCATCAGGCTGAGACTGCCCATGAAGCCACAGTGCATTGACTTCTTGTAACAGAACCTGCTCGCTCTCCCCTTCTTTTAACCGGTAGTTCAGCGCAATACAGGTAAGCCTTGCCCCCATGCCCGGGCGGTAATTATCTAAAAATGTACTGCGGTAGTTATTTTTAGCTAAGTAGTTAAGCCATTTATAACGCAGGCCATAACTTACGGGTTGACCATTAAAATCGGCTAAAAATTGCTTCACTTCACGCTTCGTCCTAATGGACATGGTGCGGTCTAGCTTAAGCCTCAATAAATAGGGGTATAGGGGGTATTCGGCCAGCTCATATATGTCGTTGTCGAGATTTCGGACCCTGCGCTTAGAATAAGTTAACAGCTTTTTTTCGACTTCGAGATATCGCGCTCTTTCTTCCTTGTAAATATCTTCGGGCAAAGATAAAGATTGTGATGCGTTGGCGGCTATAGACAACACCGAACATACTATCGCGCCCACCACAGTGGCGATAAATTTGACGTTGACTGTCAACGCTCGCTGACGCAACTTAGCACTAAAATAAAAACCAGACACAATAGAATTCCTACCCTGCTCTACACTCGAACGCTTATGAGCGCTGGCGACTTTGCCTAATCGAGCTGATTGTAAAATGTTGCTGAAAAAGCAGCATTGCGACTGACCCACTAGGTTTGTTTGACAAACAAAGGGAAATTTTCAGCCTTGGCTCCTTGCCAAAGAAGATGTTGTGCCAGCTGTCGTTAGCTATGCTTTACAAACATAGTTGACATGATTGTAGATTATTCTTTTGCTGGATTGGCGCTTTGCGCCAATAACGCTCATTATACAACCACCAATGCCGAAATGAAGCTTGAATTCGATATTTGCACTTGAATTTAAGTCATCGGACCACTACCTTAGACAAATTGAAACGCTTGTTTGATTTTTTGTTGAAATTTTGTGTGGCTTTGTAAAGAATCTAGCCACCCTAACGCGTTAGTGAATGCATACGACCCTACAAATTAGTTGGATTACTTCACTAACATCCTGGCCAATGCCGAAGGAGATGATAATGATATACACAGGCAAAAGTCTTTCCGTCAGCCTGTTAGATGACGGCTTTGCTGAGCTGGTATTCGACGCCGAAGGTTCAGTAAACAAGTTCGACCGCCAAACAGTGAGCGAACTTGACGAAGCAACCCAAGCCCTACTTGCTAAAGGCGATGTAAAAGGCTTAGTAGTACGCAGTGCAAAACCTGCATTTATCGTAGGTGCAGATATCACCGAGTTCACTGGTCTTTTCACTATGGACGATGCTGAAGTACTACAGTGGGTTGCCAATACGTCACAAGTATTCGACCGCTTCGAAGACCTACCTTTCCCTACCATTGCTGCTGTTAATGGCTTTGCGCTAGGTGGTGGTTGTGAGATGGCATTGGCGTGTGACATGCGTATTGCAGACACAACAGCTTCAATCGGTTTACCAGAAGTTAAGCTAGGCCTTATGCCTGGTTTTGGTGGCACGGTTCGCCTTCCTCGCTTAATAGGTGCAGATAACGCCCTTGAGTGGATGACTACTGGCCGTGACAGAAAAGGCGCGAAAGCCCTTGCTGAAGGCGCGGTTGATGCCGTTGTTGCTCCAGAAGCACTTGTTGAAGGCGCACTTTCAATGGTGAAAGACGCTGCAGAGGGCAAGTTTGACTGGCAAGCTCGTCGTGCGGTTAAGAAAGCCCCACTACAGCTAAACAAAAACGAAGCTATGATGAGCTTCAGTACTGCTCAAGCCATGGTATTCGCGCAAGCTGGTAAGCATTACCCAGCTCCGCACAAAATGGTTGAGACGGTACAAAAAGCAGCGGGCCTAGACCGTGACGGTGCACTTAAGCTTGAAAACGAAGGCTTTGTGGCCCTTGCGAAAACCGACGCAGCGAAAGCACAAATCGGCATTTTCCTTGCCGACCAGCTAGTTAAGAGCAAAGGCAAGAAGCAAGCAAAAGCAGCCACTAAGCAGTCTAAGCTTAACGCTGTTCTAGGTGCAGGCATCATGGGCGGCGGTATTGCATACCAAAGCGCAGTGAAAGGCACACCGGTAATTATGAAAGACATTAATCAAGGTGCACTAGACCTTGGTCTTTCAGAAGCGGCCAAAATTCTTGGTAAAGGTATGAAGCGCGGTAAAGTTGATGCGACTAAAATGGCGCAAACGCTTAACGCAATTACACCTACCCTTGAGTACAGCACGCTTAAAGATGCAGACCTTGTTATTGAAGCGGTTGTAGAAAACCCGAAAGTAAAAGGTATTGTACTTAAAGAAGTAGAAGACAATGTAGCGGACGACGCTATCATCACTTCAAACACTTCTACTATCTCTATCAATCAGCTAGCTAAAAGCTTAGACAAGCCAGAGCGCTTCTGTGGTATGCACTTCTTCAACCCAGTGCACCGCATGCCGCTTGTTGAAATTATTCGTGGCGAAAAAACGTCAGAAGAAACCATCAATGCAGTAGTAGCCGCTACCCTTAAAATGGGCAAAACCCCTATTGTGGTTAATGACTGCCCAGGGTTCTTGGTAAACCGCGTATTGTTCCCATACTTTGCGGGCTTCAGTAAGCTACTTATCGACGGCGCTGACTTTGTTGCTGTTGATAAAGTAATGGAAAAAATCTTCGGCTGGCCAATGGGCCCGGCTTACCTAATGGACGTTGTAGGTATCGACACAGGCGATCATGCAGCAGACGTAATGGCAGCAGGTATTCCAGAGCGTATGGCTCGCCTAGACAACGACCCAGTAACCCTGTTCTACAAAGAAGAGCGTTTAGGTCAGAAAAACGGTAAAGGTTTCTACAACTACGGTGTTGATAAGCGCGGTAAGCCTAAGAAAACACCTGCTGAAGAAGCATATGCACTAATGGCGCCCCACGTAGCTGAGAAGACAGACTTTGAAGCTGACGACATTATTGCACGCCTTATGATCCCTATGGCAAACGAAGCAATTCGCTGCCTAGAAGAAGGCATTGTAGATAGCGCAGCTGAAGCAGACATGGCGCTACTTTACGGCTTAGGTTTCCCTCCATTCCGCGGTGGTATTTTCCGTTGGATTGAAACCATTGGCTTGGCGAACTTTGTTGCTATGGCAGACAAGTACGCTGAACTTGGTCCAATTTATCAGATTTCAGATGGCGTTCGTGAAATGGCCGCTTCTGGTAAATCCTATTTCGCATAAGACCCGGAGGAAAAACTAATGAAAGAAGTGGTCGTAATCGATTGCGTACGTACCCCAATGGGTCGTTCAAAAAACGGTGTTTTCAGAAATGTGCGTGCAGAAGACCTATCTGCAGCACTAATGACCGCGCTACTAGAGCGTAACCCTGGCGTAAACCCAGCGGAAATTGAAGACATCATTTGGGGCTGTGTTCAGCAAACTAAAGAACAAGGCTTCAACGTTGCACGTAACGCGCAACTACTCACAAAAATTCCACGCACAACGGGCGCGGTAACGGTTAACCGTTTATGTGGTTCATCAATGCAAGCCCTTCACGATGCAACAAGCGGCATCATGAGCGGCCGTGGTGACATTTACATGATTGGTGGTGTTGAGCACATGGGTCACGTACCGATGAACTACAACATCGACTTCCACCCTGGTCTTGCTAAGTACACGGCGAAAGCGTCGGGCATGATGGGTATGACAGCCGAGCTACTTGGCCGTCAAAATGGTATTACTCGTGAGCAACAAGACGCTTTTGGCGCACGTTCGCATCAGCTAGCGCACAAAGCACACCTTGAAGGCCGCTGGGCTAACGAGATTGTGCCTGTTGAAGGTCACGATGCAAATGGCGTATTAAAGCTAATTGACTACGATGAAGTAGTTCGCCCAGAGAGCACTGCTGAGAGCATGGCGGCGCTTCGCCCAGTGTTCGACCCAGTAAACGGTACAGTGACTGCGGGTACGTCTTCTGCGCTGTCTGACGGTGCATCAGGCATGCTGCTTATGTCAGCAGACCGTGCGAAAGAGCTTGGCCTAACGCCACGTGCGAAAATTCGCTCGATGGCTGTGGCTGGTTGTGATGCGGCAATTATGGGTTATGGCCCAGTGCCAGCAACACAAAAAGCCCTTAAGCGCGCTGGCCTAACTATGGACGATATTGAACTTGCTGAGTTTAACGAAGCGTTCGCTGCACAGGCACTATCGTGCATTAAGCAACTAGGTTGGATGGACCACCTAGATACTAAGATTAACCTTAACGGTGGTGCTATTGCACTTGGTCACCCGCTAGGTTGTTCTGGTTCACGTATCTCAGGTACGCTTATCAACCTAATGGAATCACAAGACGTAAGCCTAGGCTTAGCGACTATGTGTATTGGTTTAGGCCAAGGTATTGCTACCGTATTTGAGCGTGTATAAGCGTTTAAATTAGCGCTTTTAAAGCTAAATTTTGAAAAGGGCCTTCGGGCCCTTTTTTGTTTCCGTGAACAAAAAACTAAAACGCTAAATTAGAAAGTGGGCTGACGACACCATTCGCTCCTTGTTGAAGTATATGGGTATAAATTTGAGTGGTTCTAACATCGGCATGACCTAGTTGGTCTTGCACCGTTCTGATGTCTGCGCCAGATTGCAGTAAATGAGTAGCAAATGAATGACGAAGCGTGTGAGGCGTAACATGCTTGATTATTCCCGCATCACTTGAAGCACGACTTACCGCGCGTTGTATCTGTTTTTCATCTATATGATGACGCCGTAATAGCTTGCTTTCTGGATCGATACTTAACTTTGATGCAGGGAACAAATACTGCCATTCCAGCGTTTTATTGCGCTGTTGATACTTTTTCCTCAACCCATGTGGAATCCAAGCACCAGCAAAGTCTGGCACCATCAAATCTCGTTGCAAAAGTTTTTCACTTTCACTGATATGATTTTTTAAAAGTGGGATAAGTGATTCTGACAGCGTTACCACTCGATGCTTGCCCCCTTTCCCAAACCAAATTCTCACACACTTGTAGTCGAAGTCTATATCTCCCGTTCTAAGACGCACGCACTCCATTAATCGAAGGCCACTGCCATAAAGAAGTGCTACTGCTAAGTAATGATGGGTAGGCACCCTACCAAGCAATGCTTTTACTTCTAACTGGGTTAGCACAACTGGCAGCTTTCTTTCCCTTCCGCTTCCTACAAAATTCATGTCAGAAGGGAGTGGCTGTTCTAAATACTTGTTGTACAGGAAGACCAATGCATTAAGTGCTGTGGCTTGTGTAGACCGCGCATTTTTTCGCTTGGTAGATAGATGAGTAAGGTATGCTTCAACATGCAACACGTCGAGATCTTTCGGGTGCTGAAATTTGTGAAAACGAATGTAATCTGAAATCCAGTTTATGTAGGTTTGTATAGTACGCTTTGCATAGCGCTTGAGCATCATGTGCTCGTACAGGGATTTAATAAACTGAGACTTCATATTCGACTCCAAAATAAAAGAAGTCTATTTGATAAATCGCAACGAGATAACTGACTTTAGTGCCTGTTTTGTTGCAAAGGCACTCACGAAATATCCCAAATTCACCTGCAACCCGATTTGGTGTTTTTAGCTTTTGAGTAAAATACACCAAAAACGTATTTTACTAATCCTATCGATAGGTTATGGTTTAATCATATTTATAACCAAACGGACAAAAACCCCGTTCTGGTTCGTTAAATCGCCCCGTTTAGGGAACGATTAAATTGTTATACGCCGATTCAGGTTTGCTGTTTTAAGGCTTCAAAGGATTAAGTTTTAGGCTGGGTAGGGTGGTTCGCTAGGCATTTTTCAATCCCACCGTTTTCAGTTGTTTCAACAGTTTTATCATCGCGGTATTAAATAGTTAGCAACGCCAACATTCAGCATTCCAGGTTGTTTACAGAATCAAACGTGCGTCTGGTATTCTGTAGGTTGTTGTTTTAAGGTAATTCAAGAGGTTATTCGTTGCTGGCAGTATCAGCAGGTTGTGGCGGCAAGCCGCGACGGTTCGGTGCTCGCACGTATAACAAAAAAATTATGTGGGACACAAACACGCAGGCTCTGCTTCGCAGTTTAGCCTACGTGTTTGTGCCCCATATTTAGGTGTTAGAGCTTACGGGATTACTTTAACAAAGGAGAATTAAATGGCAGTTTATAGCCAAGAGGCCACAGAATTAATGTCAAAGTATAGGGAAGCGGACGAAGCAGAATCCGTTGCTATTAAAGCGCTTGACGAATACATGAAAGCTGGAGGCGGTGAACTAATACGAGACTTGTCTGAGAAAATGGAAAGTGCACACGCAAAGAAACTGTCAATTTATAACGAGATGCAAAAATACAGGCTCGACTAACTGGTTGTTTTCAAAGCAGCTCTAACAAAACGCTGTTGGCACTCCCTCCGGTCGCTGGGACGCTAACACGTGGGCTGACTCACTTCGTTCGGATTTTAGCCCACGTGTTAGCGCCCCAAAGCTTAGCGTTATGCGCCGTTGTCATTTCTCATATGTTTAGCGCGGCGGTAGCGGGTTAGGGCAAGGCAGTTTCAATAAGTTGTATCGGTGCCTGCCGCTTTCAGTTTTCAAAGCTGCTTTATTAACGTTTGTTGGATTTAGCCTGGTAACACCAGCATTCGGCACAACCAGTTTTGCCAGCCAGTTCACTTCTCAAGCAGGCGTTTTATCATCTGGCTTTTCGCGCAAGGTTGTTTTAAGGTAATTGTTATTATTTAAATCAACAGTTTGTTGTAGCGGGCGGTGGCGGCAAAGCCGCGAAGGGCAAGTGTCTCGCACGCATAACAAACAAATGTTGGGGACACAAACACGCGGGCTCTGCTTCGCAGTGTAGCCCACGCGTTTGTGCCGCCAAATTAGGGCGTTAGTTCCCAAAAAGGAAATTCGTGAATCAGTTCTCTTTTTTAGAAAAGCTTCGTTCAAGGTATTTAAGTAATGAGAGTGATGAACTTCTCTTAAACGACAAAGAGTGCACTATTGAAGGGACTGTTTACCGCCTAAACTCTTGGAAAGACTTTCATGGTAAAGACGCCATCGTGGTTTTTGAGTTAAAAAAGAAAGGTGTTCTAATAACAAGCAGCTATTGTATCGGTATTAGGTTTACTGCTAATCAAGAAACCTTGCTGTTGAGCCAAGAGCAATTATGGGAAATAGGAATACCATAGAAAGGTAACTAAACCGCTGTAGCCGGTCGCAAGCTCCCTGGGACAATAACACGTGGCCTCAGTCGCTTCGCTCCAATTTTAGCCCACGTGTTATTGCCCCTAAGCGGGGTGTTAGAGCTTACGGGATTACTTTAACAAAGGAGAATTAAATGGCAGTTTATAGCCAAGAGGCCACAGAATTAATGTCAAAGTATAGGGAAGCGGACGAAGCAGAATCCGTTGCTATTAAAGCGCTTG
>Ga0208684_1001334_pt1 | contig 13365 bp, 30 predicted proteins | sample MalvireepMed_b05_FD_184245 | JGI IMG/M metagenome (GOLD analysis project Ga0208684, IMG submission 184245) | Marine viral communities from the Global Malaspina Expedition - Malaspina viral metaG DeepMed_b05 (SPAdes) (version 2) | ecosystem: Environmental > Aquatic > Marine > Oceanic | place... | reverse complement strand
AGATAGGCGCGGCCCGTTTGGAGGAGACCAAGGTCGAGGCTGACGCTGATAAGACAAGGGCTTTATATAGACACGACTCCGCAATTATGAAACGTGCGGCTCCTTGGACGGTAACTCTTTCAGCAACCGTTCGCCCGGTGGTGACATATCTTGTGATCTTGACCTGGGTAGGTTTGGAAGTCAGCGCGGCCATAGCACTGACGAATGAAGGCGTAGGAATAATTGACGCAATAGATAAGGCGCTATCGGAAGAGCTTAAAGCTCTCCTAAGTCTGATCATAGCTTTTTGGTTTGGGAACAGGTCACTTGAAAAAATTAGGGGATGATAAATGAAGCGGGTTTGGAATGTATTAAAGAGTTCGAATCAATTAGTCTTTCGGTGTATCGGGATTGTATTGGGATTCCCACTATTGGCTACGGCGCTACTTATGATCTGGATGGCGAAAGGGTTACTATGGATCACGAAGAGATTACCGCCGAAACAGCTATCGAATTACTCGAAAGAGATTGTAATATTTCGTTCAGATCGGTCGAAAGATTAACCCAACCATACTTTGAAGACCTTACTGAAAATCAAAAAGGCGCACTTACCTCTCTGACTTTTAATATCGGTTCAGGCAATTTCCGCGCCAGCCAAGTTCGCTCTCTAATAAAACAAGGCTGTATTGAAGACGCCGGGAATCAATTCTGGCAATGGCGTCGGGCGGGTGGCATAATTCTAAAAGGATTGGTACGTCGGCGCGAAGCCGAAACTGCGCTTTTTTTCTCCTGAATTTTACCAATATACATCCCCGGCCCTTTTCGGGCTGGTTTTTTTTGCTTATCCTTGTAAATAAAAACTTTACATTACGTTGAAAATAAATTACTATGAAATTGAAAGGAAAAAATTATGCCATATCCAGATGATTTTAATTCGACGTTGGTGGACATTGATACGCCGACGAGTAGCTCTGACTTTCGGGCCAAAGTATTTTTACTGAAGGCTCAGGAGCAAATTGCCGAACTTGAAAGCACGATGCGAATGGCGGAAGAGTTTGGCGCAGACGTTGCCTACCACGACCGCCTTGAGGACGTCCGATCATTTATCGGACTAGGGATAACTGAACTTGATGAAAAAATGGAGGGTTAGATGACTGAAGAGATTACAACTAGAGCGCGGGAAGAATTATTTTCCGCGCTGGCGAAGGCTCAAGCCAAGATTGAAGGCGTAAAAAAAGGAGCGGATGGTTATAATTATAAGTATGCCGATCTGCCTTCCGTTTGGGATGTAATAAGAAAGCCACTGACGGATAACGGTATCGCAATTCATCAAGCGGTACAGGGAGCCAATGGCGATCTTAGATTGGTGACTTCTATCCATCACAAGAACGGTGGGACAATGACCGACGGTGGCGTTCCCTTGATCTTGGTCAAGAATGATATGCAGGGGTTAGGTTCTGCAATCACCTACGCTCGACGATATGGTTTAATGGCGGCAGTTGGTATTGCGGCTGAAGATGACGATGGCGTAGGGGCGGGAGAAGCCTTACCGACGATTAAACCCGAACAGAAGGATATAATTGTCGGGCTGATTAAGGACGCCAATGTTGATACAGCGACCCTTTGTAAACATTACGGAATAAAGTCAGTTGACGATATTCCAGCGGAGAAATTCGCCCAAGTTAAAAAGACACTGGAGAAAAAAATTGGGTGATGTAATTCAGGGTTCTGAAAGTTGGTTCGACGTGCGGCGAGGTCTGGTCACGGCCTCCCGCATTCCTGACGTAATCTCCAAAACCAAAACAGGCTGGGGGTCTGGTCGCAAGAATTATATGGCGCAACTTATCGCAGAAACTTTAACTGATAAGACGGCGGAAAGTTATACCAACGCCGCGATGCAGCACGGGATAGATACGGAGCCAAAGGCGCGAACGGCTTATGAGTTTCATACGGATTCAAAGGTGGAGGAAATTGGCTTCGTAAAGCATCCAATCTTAAAGTCCGGGGCGAGTCCAGATGGTTTGGTTAACGGTGGACTGATTGAGATTAAATGCCCAAACACGGCGACGCATATTGACTATCTGTTGGCTGATAAAATCCCGCCGAAGTATGAGCCGCAAATGCTATGGCAACTTGAATGCACCAGCAGAGAATGGTGTGACTTCGTATCCTACGATCCCAGGATGCCAGAAGAAATGAGTCTGTTCATAAAGCGGTTTGAGCGCGACGATAAACGACTGGATGAAATGCGTGAAATGGTTGCGGAATTTATCGAGGAAATGGAAACGAAAATTCAATCATTAAAGGAGTTGAAGACATGAGTTCAGTTAACAAAGTGATATTGATCGGAAGGCTTGGTCGTGATCCAGAGATTAGACATTCCGACACTGGGAAACGTATTGGAAACTTCTCCCTGGCTACGTCGGAAAAGTGGACGGATAAAAGCGGCGAAAGGCAGGAGCGGACAGAGTGGCATAGGGTGGTGATATTTAACGACCATCTTTGTGGTATTGTTGAGAAGTATCTAACCAAGGGTTCGCAAGTATATGTGGAAGGCAGTCTGGCAACGAGAAAATGGGAAAAGAACGGCGTTGAGAAATATACAACAGAGATCGTTTTAGGGGATTTTAAAGGTACACTAACAATGCTTGGAGGCGGGAACGAAGGATCACCTCAAGTTGCCCCTCCGCCGGTTATTGAAAACGAGATGATCGATGATGAAATTGTTTTTTAATTTGGGCGCGTTCAATCACGGCTTGGGAAGTCGTGTCGTCAAAAGGGTTGCGCGGTGCGCCCGCCGGAAACGGTTCCTTTCCCGCGCAACCCATTCCCACAGGATATAATGATACCGAAAAATGAAATTAAAAGAATGCCAAAGTATTTGAAATACATCAGAACCTTGCCGTGCGTCATTTGTAACGACCATACAACGACAGAAGCTGCCCACGTGCGCTTTATAGCGTCGTGTGGAGTAGGTTTAAAGCCTTCCGACATATATACACTACCGTTATGCGGAGCACACCACAGAGAGCAGCATAGTCGCGGTGAGAGACTTTGGTGGAAATCGCAGAAACTCGACCCCAGGGAAATTACGGATAATTTATGGGACATTTTTAATAAATTTGAAAATCCCGCAAAAAAGTGGGTGAATGCCGTTTTATATGTGGAGGGTTTAAATGAATTTCGATCCTGATAAATCAGCCGCCGAACTATCCTCGCGTGGAATATCGTGGGCGGAGTTGGATGGGGCTTATAAAGCTCTCGATGATGCAACCAAGTCCATATTATCTGACATCGCTGGTAGATCCGAGGGTTCAGAGGCGTCGAAGGAACGAGAAGCAAGAGCCAGTGATGGGTATAGAAGTCATCTGAAGAGTTTAAGCGAGGCCAGAACCTTGGCTGCAATCGCAAAGGTTAATTACGATGTCTACAAGACCTGGATTGATATGAAACGAACTGAACTAAGTTATCAAAAAGCTGAAATGGGGATACGATGATAGAAAATTTATTATTACTGAGATTTAGACGACGCGGCAGAATTATTCAGACCGTACTAGATGGGGTCTGCGTCTTTTTACTTTTCACGGTCGCTTATTTTGCGCTGGTGATCTTATGATCAAAGTCGTTTTCATTTCCGTTCTTATCCTGACAACCAAGGTGCCGCCTGAGGGATGGCTGCAATGGACTGAGAGTTATAGTGATGTCGAAATTTGTCACGAGAGAATCCGTGAAGACTTCGATCAGATAGCCTCTGCGGTGAAGGGATACTTGGGAAAGAAATTCGTCTCAGTTCTGGAAATGCGCTGTCTGACCTACGACCAGGCGGTTAAATTAAATGCGGAGCTTGGACACTAATGTACCCGAATTTCAGAGATGTGGAGGGCGAGTTGTTTTTGGTTCTATACAAGGATAATAAAGAGCTTTGCCACGAAAGAATAAGCGCGGGCGAAGCGTGGAGACTGACAATGCAATTACTAAAATATCTGAGGGGAAAATGACTATAATAGACATATGTAAAAACGCTGGTGGGGTGGCTTATGTTGCCAAGGAGCTTGGTTTATCGCGCCAGAGTATTTACCAGTGGACAGAAGTCCCTGCCGACCACTTGGTCAATCTTGAAAGAATAACCGGGGTTGATCGTTCATTAATAAGACCAGACCTTTTTAAAGGAGAAGCACGATGACACAGAGTAAGCAAATTTTAAAGTATCTTGAAAACGGCCACAGTCTTACACCAAGAAAGGCAATGGTTGAGTTCGGCGTTATGCGTCTCGCCGCGAGAATTAAAGACTTGCGGGATGATGGTTATGCGATCAAGAGTGAAAGAGTTACCGTTCCAACCCGAAATGGCACCGCCAAAGTGGCGTCGTACAGTTTCTAGCGGCCTTATGTAAAGGCGAGCGGTGGCGTCATGACGCGCTCCTTTCAAAATAATAGCGAAAAGAGATACCCTGAAGTGGTGGCCGCGACTTTGGTTAACATTGCCCAAGGGTATCAACCACCGCACAATGAATAAATATAACGCAAAAAGAACAGTCGTTGATGGGATATCATTCCATTCCAAAGCAGAGGCTGCGAGATATTCGGATCTGAAATTACTGGAAAGAGCAGGAGTTATTTTCAAGTTGGAGCTTCAGCCTGCCTTTCCTTGCGTAGTAAATAAGAAAAAGATTTGCGTATACAAGGCGGATTTTAAATATCATCTAAAAAACGGGAAGTGGGTTGTCGAGGATGTGAAAGGCTACCGAACCCAAATATATAGAATCAAAAAGAAATTAGTTGAAGCACTTTACGGTATTGAAATAACGGAGATACAGGTATGATTAACGAAGAAAACAAACAAGACCAATTATTTCTTATCCCTCAAGATGAAGGCACGATCTGGAAAGAACAGTGGAAGGAAATGCCGGAATATATACAGGAGGATTTAACGCCTTTGAGGACGCTTTTGGTGCATTTTGAAAAAGAGGAGGACGTTGAGCAGTTTTCAAAATTACTGAATCAGCCAATAACCGGCCTTACTAAAAGTATGTGGTATCCACAGCTTACCATTCAAAGGCTTGTAACAAAGAGGTATAATGATGAATAAATATACAATTTATATCCCAAGCCGAAAAAGATATGAGAAAAATTTATCACTCACCGCAAATGAATTATTAAATGATAATATTAATTTTAAACTGGTCGTGGAGCCACAAGACAAAATAAATTATAAAAATATTTTTAATAATAAAGTCTTGGTAATGGATAAAAACGATATGGGTATTGCGTATGCAAGAAATTGGATTAAGCAATATTCTATAGATCATAAGGAGGCGTACCACTGGCAAATTGACGATAATATAAAAAATTTTAAGATCAGAAAAAATAATAAAAATATTAAAATAGAAGGCTATAAAAATTTAAAAAAGGCAGAGGAATACGTTAATCAATATAATAATATTGGAGCAGCAGGTTTAAAGCACGCTATGTTTGCGTGGGCTGCGAAGAATAAAATTGATTTTAATAAGCAGGTATATACTTGTGTTTTGTTTAATAATAAACCAAATATATGGTGGCGCGATGGATTAGTGGAAGATACCGATTATAGTCTTCAGTTATTAACCGAAGGTTATTGTACCTTAATTTTTAATAGACTAATTATGGATAAGGTAACCACCATGACAATAAAAGGTGGGAATACCGAAATTTCATACGAGGGTGACAGACGACTGATAAGGGCGCAGGGATTACAATCCATGTGGCCGGGTATATTTAAACTAGGGGAGCAGTATGGTAGAGTAAAGGTGAGGCCTAGTCAAATATGGCGTACATTTAAACAACGACCTGGGGATACAATTATACGGAAGACGTTAATATGAATCCTAAATACCCTGTTTATATAATTTCAAAAGGTAGATGGGAGAGCAGACAAACAAGTAAGGCGCTTGAAGAAATAGATGTACCTTATCATATTGTCGTGGAGCCTCAAGAGTTTGATAATTACGCTTCTGTTATCGACGAAAAAAAAATACTGGTGTTACCGTTTCAAGACTTGGATCAAGGATCAATACCCGCGCGGAATTGGGTGTGGGAACATTCAATTTCCCAGGGGGCAAAAAAACACTGGATTCTTGATGATAATATTATGCACTTTTACAGATTTAATCGTAATATGCTAATAAGGGTTGCAAGCGGTACCATTTTTAAATCGGCAGAGGACTTTATTAACAGATATGAAAATGTCGCCTTAAGCGGCTTTAATTATTTTATGTTTATTGAAAGAAAGGCAAGAAAGCCAGCTTTTTACCTAAACACGCGCATATACTCGTGTATTTTAATCAGGAACGACATACCTTACCGATGGCGCGGAAGATATAACGAGGATACGGACCTCAGCATACGAGCTTTAAAAGACGGGTGGTGCACGATACTATTTAACGCCTTTATATGCGATAAAAGTACCACCATGACAATGAAAGGTGGGAATTCAGACGAGCTGTATCAGGATGATGGAAGATTAAAAATGGCCGAAAGTCTTGTGGAGCAGCACCCGGATATTGCTAGAGTGAGTTGGAAGTGGGGAAGATATCAGCATCACGTTGATTATAGTGGATTTAAACGAAATAAATTAAAAGCAGTTAACGACTATAATTATACTGATAAAATTAATAATTACGGTATGATATTGGAAGAGAAGGTTATTAACCCAGGAAATGGTAAGCCAATTTGGATAAAAATCCCTTATAAAGAAGTAATGGTTAATCATAATGTGGAGTGGGAGTAATGATTTGCCCCAAGTGTAACGGCGCTTCAGTGGTTCCTGGTAAACTTTTAACCTTTGCCTCGACCGAAACGAATCCGAATCAATTATACCCATGCGACTATGAAGGTTGTCACGCTGGCCATACTCATTGCTGCGACGGTATTGCCGAAGGTTGGGACGACACTGACAAATGGACATTAGAGTTTCGGTGGATTGGTCACAACGAGCCAATCCCGGAAGGTTATGAGTTGGCCAACGAAAGTCAAAGTCATCATTCAAGACATTCAAGATTGGTAGTGAGGGAATATGAATAAGTGGGCGAAAACAAAAGACGCGAAGTTAATATCCCTTTGGAAAACGGGCCTAACCTTTAAGCAGATAGGCGAAAGACTTGGAACGACTCGTATGGCGGTGGCCGGGAAGCTGGCCCGTATGGGAATGAGAAGAAAATTAAACAGTACCTGGGGAGCGGAATTACGGCCTTATGAAAAAAAAGGCGACTGGGAAAAGCGCGGTAACTTTAAATTCTGCCAGTGGCTGGAAGAGGATAAATTCTGCCATGAGCCGATTAATTCAAATCAGAAGTTTGCTTTTTGTGATATTCATTTAAAATTGGCTGTAAGATGTTCAGACAGGAAATGATAGACATAGCCGACGAGCATATTCGTTATTTAAAAATAAATAAATTTGACTATAATAGTATGTATCTTGATATTACCGGGCGTCATTTACCTTTTAATCATGGAACAGGGGCTTTAAAAAAAGCCATAATAAGATGGTACAAAAACAATGAATCAATACGCCAAGCCGGTATTGTCAGTTGCGAGGGGATTGGAAAATATTGGAAAACCAAGGAGGAAACCGAATGAGCAAACTACCGTTTATGCCTATGTTTGTGGGAGATTATATCGCCGATACACCTGAGCTTTCGATTGAGGCTCACGGTGCTTATTGTTTGATTTTATTCTACACATGGAAAGGAAGAAAATTTTTAGAAGACGACGACAAGAAAATGTGCCGTATTCTAAGATTAGGAAATCGTAAATGGCAAAAGATAAAAAAGGAGATTTTACCCTACTTCGATTTATCAGACGGGACGTGGTTTCAACAAAAATTAAGCGAAATGCTTGCAGAAACGAAGCAAAAATCAGACAAAAATAAAGCAAACGGACGTCTCGGCGGTATCGCTAAGTCGTTAAAAAATAAAGAAACCACTCTGGCGAACGCTACAAATAAATCTAGCATACTAGAATCAGAATCAAAACCAGATATAATCGAACACGATTGGAGTGAATTAAGAGGATGGTTGAAAGAAGACTTACAAGAGCCCTTTAGTGTTGTTATTAAACTTACAAGAGACTTTACGGTGGATGTTATTCAAGATGCTTTTGATAGAATTAAAAAAGAGAAAACCCCTCCCCTGGGAAAACGTGTGGCATATTTGAGAAAGCGTTGTTCGGATCGTAAAGCAATGGGTCATAGTGCATCGCCATCGAATAAGGAGGATTTTACTAAACTAAAAGTGGAGACCAGATTAAGAGAAATTTCAAAGACTGCTGGAAGAGGAAGGGCGACGGCAGTCGAGGAGGGATACATACGCGGTGAACAATGGGCCAAAGATATTATTTGGCCGAACGAGGCTAATGTATGATTGATATTTCAGAACAAAGTCAGCAAGCATACCAATTTGCGACCAAGCAGACTTTAAAAAAGGCGAAGCGTGACCCTATTTTAGTCTGGGCTGAAAGTAAAAAGCTCAACTCAGTTTTACAGGAATCGGTCTGGGGCATCAGGAGGGCGGTGAAGTATATCCGCAGCGAGGTTGATTTCCAATCGCTGGATTATGCCACGCTGGATAGTCCAAGAGGGACGAGTGGAACGAATACAGAGAAAGAGCCCAAGGAGGTCAGGAGATATTTAATATGGTCGAGTAGGGTGCTGGGTCGGTTCGGGTCTCCAGGTTTGAACATGATTGTGAATTGTATCATCGACGGTGACGAGTGTGACTGGAAATTATTCTCAACAGCGATTAAAGACTATTGATGAGAAAGAAAAAGGACTCAGGGCAGAATGATGTGGTGAGGCGACAGATAGCATCAACAAAAAACGGGGTCTGTAAAAATTGCGGGATAAATTTGTATGGCAAAGGAAAAGAACGTATGCCAGCGGCGTTCGCTCTGCCTTGCCCAATTAAGAATTGTCCTTATTAATGAGCGCGGCTTTAATTTGTCTTGCGTTGAATATTTATTTTGAGGCCAGGGGTGAGCCAACTCTTTTTTCTATGGCCGCACCCGCTCACGTTGTATTGAATCGGGTAAAAGATGAACGCTACCCGAATGATATTTGTTCTGTAGTCAAACAGGCTAAAACTTACCCGAATGGATTCCCCATAAAAAATAAGTGTCAATTTTCATGGTACTGTGACGGGCGATCTGACAAACCGTTGGATAAAAATGCGTTTAACTTTTCATTCCTCATTGCGAAGCTGGTTTTAACGGGAAGGATCGAGGACGTTACCCACGGGGCGACTCATTACCACGCCGATTACGTCAATCCCCAATGGGCAATCGTTAAGACTTTAACAGCGAAAATCGGCTCACATTTGTTCTATCGCTGGGAACGCTCCTAAATTAATTTATAAGCTATTGATTTTAATAGCGTTTTAAGTGCGTTATGTGCTTTACACGTAGTTATTAATAACTTATTCTGTCTATATTGAAACATTAAATAAGGAGAAAGTAGATGACCGATTTAGAAAACAAAATGAAAGACGCATTAGTAACTTGCCACGTTCTTTTAAGCGTACAATGGAATGAGCTTGGCGCTCAGGAACAGCGTTGCCGATCCGACAGGAAACGCGAGGATATACGTCACATAAGAAATCAGATACAGGTTGCCAGAAAAAAGGCTGGGACCGCTCTTAGAGACGCTGGCGCGATGCGCTGATTTACCAACAACCCCTAACAGCCCCTGGCGATTAAATTCGCAGGGGCTTTAAGGGTGAAAGGAGAAAGAAAATGAAAATAACCAGCCATAAAAAGCACGCAGAACTTTCCATAAGGATGACCGAAGGTGAGGCCTTTCTATTATATAACTGCATTAAGAAAGGTATGGATGACGCTCATAAAAGTATGCCGCTTGATAACGTTAGACAGGTGGTTGCTGATTTTAGTGACACAATATCTGGTTCACCTTATAGCCGATTTTATGAAGTCAAAGAGGAGGCGGGCTAATGGTCGATGACCTTTTATATATCCCGGACTTTTTAAAAGCACCTTTTCGTGTTGTGGACGATACGCCGTTGGTTAAAAAACCACGTTTTAAAAAGTATGTGCCAAAACGACCGCGAGCTAAAAAGTGGAAAAATTCAGAAAGGGTATTGGTTCATTTGGCTGACGAATGTCCTAAGATTGGTTCGGGGCAAAGGTTGGTTTGGTCAGTGTCTGGGCGCACTTGGGTTTATCTGGCTGATGATTATGGCGGGCGCGGTAAACTTTCACGGAGACGCTTTGAAGAGGTAAGGCGAGATGATTAATCTCCATGTTACCTCGGTTGAGTTTGGTTGCTCCAGTGAAAACACCCGGATTCAAAACATACTTAATCGTGAAAATATCACGACTATTGGCGAGCTGCAAAAAATAGAAAGGAGAACACTTGATAGACTGCCCAACCTGGGGCCGAAAAGTGTTTCCATAATTTACGATAAATTGCACGAGCTAGGACTAGTAAGCCGCTCATATGGATTGGGCGTTGGTATTAATACTGGCCTTGAGTATAAGGACCGCTTGCTAATGAGGGCGGAAAAGATAGCCAAAGAAGCGACCAAGCTGGTTGAGGATATAAAAGCAAATGGAAAGTTTTTTGATTGAAAGGGAAGAAAATGGAACGAGCTATAGAGCCATGTCTAGCGGATGATGTTATCGCGGCTTTAGGAAACCCTACCAAGGATCTGGTGCAGTTTGTTAATAGCAGGGGAGCAAGGGAAGCTGCTGACCTGACACGAGCGGAGATACGTCAAGCCATACGATTTGAAGTAACCCCTGAACTTCTGGAAACCGCTTATCAGTTAAGCCTTGATGATTTTCATACTTTGAATGATAGAGCCAAGAGCGCACGACCTTGTTATGATTTAATGTGGATTGAATGGGATGAAAACGTCAGGCAGGAGATTATAGGCGGGTCTTATACAACGTTTAGTAGGGTGGGGTATTTAGTTACACCGACTAATCCCAGAGTAACTAAAGGGTCACTTCTTGATATTGATGACGGTCACTATTTTACAGGGTTCTATACAGAAGGGGAGTTGTTGCAAAAGGGTGTACCATTACTATTGGAGAGCAGAAAGTCGGATTCAAAACGGGAACAAATATGGACCACTCTAAATTGTTTTGTTTTAAAGACCCCTGGGTTCCTTCCTTCGGAAATGTTTAAGATAACAGGAATACCAGGATATGATAAATATTTAGAATACCCGCAAAGTAATAAATCACGGGAAAAACTGAAAAATAATCAAGACGTGGCGAACAGTGTGAGTAGCCATTTACATCAACTAAACTATTGGTTGGGTCGTGAATGGGTTGCTAAACATTGCGGGGAAGCACCCGTTAAGGGGGAGGCATACCCAGACGCCGCATTGGACGGCCCGATTGAGGCGGCAGCCAAAGAAATGATGCGAAGGGCTTTAAGTGTGCAAACAAGATCAATGAAATGGGTGGTCTCAGAAGAGAAGTGGCGAGCTGGTTGGGCGTATGATGATAAGTTTATGGCAGAGGCCAATAGAGTGTCGGCTGAATGTGTTGATGGCGATCTAAGATGGCTGCTGACCATTATGTGGATGATAAACCATGACTGGATTGTTGTATCGGAACCCAGAAAGGCAACAAAGGGCAAAATAAGACACGGCAAAGTCAGGCCTCTGAATACATTCCATCGTCTTAAATTGGCGCTGCCTAAAGAGCATATAATCATTAAGGCGAATGAGATAGGCTACGGAACGCCGAAGAGACAGCACGATGTCAGGGGGCATTTCAGAGTGTTAAAAAATCCGCACCGTAGAATTTGGATCAGGTCTCATAAGAGGGGCGACCCATCTCTGGGGGTTATTATGAAAGATTACGTCTTGGATAAAACAAAGGATAACTATAAGCCGGACCCTTATCAGACATACGATAGCGTTTGGTGATTGGGGAAAAAAATGGTTAAGAGTAATGCTGAAAGACAACTCGACTGGCGTGTTAGAAAGATACGGCAGGGGCTAAAGGGAAAGATGGTATATATACCAGATACACCCGAAGCGAATGCCGAGCTTAGACAGCTTGAAAAGAAGCTACAGGAGAAAGGATAATGGACATACTTGATTTCATAACGGTATTAATTGACGTATTTCTTCATATACTATGAAAAAGAAGGTGCGCGATCCGTCGTGGAAACTACGCCACGCCTTAGGTCATAGGGTCGAACCAGATCTGAAGAAATATACGCGGAAAACAAAACACAAAAAAAAAGTAGACAAAGCAAAATAACTTCTATACTTCTGTGTGTGGGCCCGTGCGTCTAAAAGATGGCGGGTTTTTTAATGGGGGAAAGAATGGATGCCGAGAGGATCGACGTTGTTGAATCTGAAAACGATGGCAACGCCGTATTTGAAGCCCGTATTATTGTCGAGTTTACCAGCATGGCAGAAGCCGAGTTCTTCGCCGAAGAGTTTATGGCGAGAGGAATGTTGGGCTTAATGGATTTTCAAGTGGAGAGTATGCACTGATGTGGTTAACAATTTTACTGATCTTAATGGGGGTCTGATATGCCGAAAGTAGGCGGTAGACACTTTGCTTATACCAAGAAGGGTAAGGCTGCGGCTAAGAAGTACGCCGCAAAGAAGAAGACCACCCGTAAAAAGAAGACCACCCGTAAAAAGAAGTAATGTTTGATAAACGGGAGCTACTTCTGGGAGCAATATCAATAGTATTCTTTGTAGGCGTGTTCTGGTTCTTTTCATAATCTCCCTGCGGATACACCACCGATAGAAAAATTTAGCACGTAGGTATCCAGCATAGATAAAATAACCTGGAAGTAGTAATGGCTAGAAGATTAAACCCACAACATGACGCCAGAACGCGGGAGAAAATACAGACAAGTCAGCTCGTTAACAGGTTGAATTCATTTGTATTAGATGGGACGGACCCAAAAACAAAGAAGCCAATCGAGATGAGTAGGGAACAGATAACAGTTGCGTTGGGTTTATTGAAGAAAACCCTGCCCGATTTATCGAGCGTTGAACTGAAGGGCGACGAAAGCAATCCGTTGAATATGTCGTTTACGGTCAAGTATGCAGACAGTGACTCTTCCGAGAGCGTTTGAGGATCTAAGACAGCCCGCGAGATACAAAGCATATTACGGGGGTCGAGGGTCGGCCAAGTCCCATTCATTTGCGACTGCTTTACTGATGCGTGGGGGTGAGAAGCCTCTCCGTATACTATGCGCTCGCGAGGTTCAGTTAAGTATCAAGGACAGCGTTAAACAGCTACTGGACGATAAGATAGCCGACTTTGGTATGGAGTCGTTCTATCAATCGTACCAAACAGAGATACGGGGCAAGAACGGGACGAACTTTATCTTTGCTGGTCTGGGTAAGATGACGGCAGA
>Ga0208684_1001320_pt1 | contig 13501 bp, 7 predicted proteins | sample MalvireepMed_b05_FD_184245 | JGI IMG/M metagenome (GOLD analysis project Ga0208684, IMG submission 184245) | Marine viral communities from the Global Malaspina Expedition - Malaspina viral metaG DeepMed_b05 (SPAdes) (version 2) | ecosystem: Environmental > Aquatic > Marine > Oceanic | place... | reverse complement strand
AATCAATTACGTTTATGGTCCCACGGCAATTTTGGAGAAGACTTGGTTATGAATCCAAGAGCAGGTGGTGTTTATTATTGGGATGAATCATCGGGTCTTACAGATAATAGAGCTGTCGCATTAAGTGCGTTGAGTGGCGCTAATTTAACTCCTACCAAAGCATTTCAGGTCATGGTTTCAGAAAAAGACAGACATGTTATTTGCTTGGGAGCAGATCCTTTGAATTCTGGAGAAACAGCACGAACTGGTAGCATTGATCCAATGTTTGTTTGCTGGAGCGACCAAGAAAATGCGGCTGAATGGGAGCCCAAAGCAACTAATACTTCTGGATCTTTAAAACTTTCTTCTGGCTCAGAGATTATTGGAGGTCTTGGTTCAAGAGAAGAGACTTTAATTTGGACAGATAGTTCTATGTATAGTATGCAATTTGTCGGACCACCTTATACTTTTGCAATTAATTTAGTAAACCAAGGAGTTGGTTTAATTGGGCCAAAAGCTGCAATTAATACCCCTAAAGGTGTGTTTTGGATGGACAGAAAAGGATTCTATGCCTATGGAGGCAACGTACAACCTGTTCCATGTAGTGTGCATTTTTATGTTTTTGATAATCTAAATGAAAGCCAGTCTTTTAAGGTTTTTGCCTTTTTAAATAAACAATTTAACGAAGTTGGTTGGTTTTACCCATCAAATTCTGGTACAGAAATAGACAGTTATGTTTCCTATAATTATGAAGAAAATGTATGGAGCATAGGAACGTTAGCTCGTTTTGCATGGCTTGATGAAGGTATTGTTGCTTATCCAAGAGCTACTGGAACGGCTGATTCAAGTAATTATGTTTATAAACATGAAACTGGAAACGATGACGATGGCTCTCCAATGGATGATGTTTTTATAGAGTCCAGTGATTTTGATCTTGATGACGGAGAATTTTTCTCTTCTATTAGTAGAATTATTCCAGACGTTAAATTTACTGGTGGAGGAGACAACCAGACAATTAATTTTGTTATGAAGTCTCGTAACTTTCCGGGAGAAAGTTTAACTACAAACACGACACAAGCAGTAACAAGTAGCACAAAAAAATTGAACACACGCTTACGAGCAAGACAAGCTGTTTTTCGTGTAGAGTCAGACGATGATAATACTAGTGGAGCACGTTTGGGCGTAGGTTGGAGACTTGGCGATACGCGTTTGGAAGTAAGACCCGATGGTAAAAGATAATGGCAAAATTACTAGAAACTAGATTACCTTTAGCGAATGGTCTTGTGTCTCCAGAAACATACAATCGTATGATTAGAATTCTTGAGATTAATTTAAACAGATTTGATCCTACAGCTACTCCTGAATATACAGAAACCGTTAAAGGTCAAAACCAGTTTAATGCTGGAGATATAATATGGAACACGACCAGAGGTACGTTACAGGTGTATACTGGAGCACTCTGGAAAGACGTTTCTACAAGAACGAGTGAAGTTGGTTTGGAAGGAACGGGTTCCGTAGGAACCTTGACAGTAGCCACAAATGGGTCAACAAGTATATTATTAGCATAAAATGCCTATAAGAAAAGTAAATGGAGGATGGAAAATAGACAACGTAGCTGGTGTGTCCTCAACTAGAGCAAAAGCGTTGAAACGATTAAAAGCGATAAAAGCGAGACAAAAGAAAAAATGATGCAAGCATTAAAATTGATTGGCAAACTCGGCTCAACTTTTCTTAAAGGAAAGATAGCACGAGGAGAAGCGAAAGCTGCAAACGCTGCTTCATGGGAACAAGAAGCCATGAAGAACAGTGCAACAAGCTGGAAAGACGAGTATATTTTACTCTTGTTTTCCATTCCATTAATTATGTGCTTTATTCCATCGGCTGTTCCTTATGTTAAGGAAGGCTTTTTGGTTTTAGACACAATGCCTGATTGGTATAAAGTAACTTTATCTGTAATTGTAGCTGCTTCTTTTGGAGTGCGCTCAGTTATTGGTTTTATGAATAGGACAAATAACAATGGCTAGAATGGGAGATCTAAGCGGACGACCAAACACAACTACTGTGATTGGAAGTAGCGGATTGCCTTCTGCTGGAAGGCAAATGGATCCCGCGATAAAAAGGCTTATGATGAACATAGCAAAAGTTAGGATTATGAGTGATCCTAAACTGAGAGATGCTGTCTATGGTTTGCAGTTTGCTAGGAATCCCAGTAAGCAAGCAGGAGCAAGTTTATTGAGGAATGTGCTCACGCCCAAGATACAACGAGCGGGCATTATGAGCTTGCTTAAAAAACATGGACCATCGGCCTTGTACGCTTTGACTAATAGAGGCGGAGCTTTTGGTCTAGGAACAGGCGGTCCTTTGGGACAAGGGGTATTACCAAGTCTTGCAATGAGACCTCTTAATACAATAGGTAGAATGAAATTTGCTGCTGCCAATCCTTTGCTTGGTTTACTTATGGCGGGGCTGAACAAAGCTTCGCCACAGATAGCAGGACAAACAGGTCCTCTTGGAGGAAGCGTTGGTCCACAGCTTGCAAATCTGTTCGCTCCGTTGTTTGGAGGAAGAAACACCGCGACTGCGCAGAGAGACCTTGGTACAGGAATATTGGGGGGAACAATGGGACCAAGAATGAAAAACTTCTTCGGCAACTTATTTGGCTCTGGCGGAGGTGGAGGCGGAGGAAAATCACGTATTGAAGAAATTGACATGTCCGAAATACCGGTCAAAAAAAAAATAAGTGACAGAGGAATTCAGGAAATTGAAAGAAAAATCGATCCATGGAGTAATCTTGGGGGTATGCATGGGCAAGGCTATGTCCCTCAAGGGGCTTACGGTGGATCCTCAAGTGCCTTTAGAAGAGGAAAGTGATAGAATGAAAATAATTATGCATAACGGAGACTCACATGGGCTGGCTTGATGATCTAACTGCCCCAGATATTTTTGGCGAAAGCATTGGTGGAAACAGTGTGTGGGATGATTACTCTCCTAGTCCTACTGTACCAAGTGTTACATATGATGAACCAAGTGGTGTCGGGTCACTTTTTGGTGACTTAGGAACCACTGATGTTAGTTTTTGGGATATGTTGGGCGACGACTGGTCCATTCCTGTAGGTTCGGAAACAGGGGACGATTTTACAGTTGATGATATTACTTATGGAGACGACTGGCTCAGTGATTTTTGGGGCGATATGGGGGACGATTGGTGGACTCCTGTAGGTTCGGAAACAGGGGATCCTATTACGGGAGTAAATTACGGAGACTATTTCCTTGATGATCTTTTCGACGCATTTGGCGGAGGTGATTTACCAGAAGCAACATATGATCCAGTAACGGGAGTAGGAACAGGAACAGGAACAGGAACAGGAACAGGAACAGGAACGGGAACAGGAACGGGAACAGGAACGGGAACAGACGAAGACCCAGAAACTGGACCCTTTGGAGGTCAATTTGGTCCTTGGTTAAGAAATCTTTTCTTAGGATCAGGTGAAGGCGGAGGCGGTATACTGGGCACCCTCCTTGGCGGAGGCGGTGAAGGCGGAGGACTTGGAGGCTTATTCGGTAGCAATCCACTAATGGCTTTTTTGATGGCTAAGTCTTTGATGAAGGACGAACAAACTCCCTCTAGTCTAGTTCCCATAGGACAACAAGCTTATGGTGCACCTGAGGCTTACAATATGCCCGATTACAGAGTAACGAATTTAGAACCCGCTTTAATGCCGGGAGTAGGTTACGCTAATATGGCTCAACCTCAACAACCAATAGGCATGGAGCAAGGTGGACTAGCTGGACTAATGGAACTTATGATTCCATCGGCTAATGCAGAAATAGTTACAGGCATAGGTGAACTTCCCGGACGCAGTCCTTGGTATAGCATTATTAGTGATCTTGGGTCAAAACGGTACCGTTTAAGGCAACAGATAAAAGAAGAACTAGATCCAATAAGTAAAAAAGAACTGCAAACAGAGATAGATGAGTTGACCAAAAGAATGAAAAAATTTCAAGATTTGGAAAATAAATACTTCAGCGAGAATCCAGCAAGGGCAATAGAGCGTTTTCAAACTGGAGGTCTAACTTCTCTAGAGGGTCCCGGAGACATTACTTTAGCCAAATTGGAACCCGGTGAATTTGTGATCAGAAGGGAAGCAGTGGATAAAGTAGGTCTTCCAGCACTAGAAAGAATTAATAATATGGGAAGAGGTAGAAGTGGCTAGTTACGCAGATCCGAAAACAATAGCCCAATACGAAGAGCCGTATGCAGGAGCAATGCGTCGTGGATTCTTGGAATCCGCCCATGGGCTCGCACAACAGCCTATACCCGTTCCTGTTCAAAAATTTGCAGGATTAGATCCTTATGAAATGAGAGCTCGTGAAATGGCCAGTGGTCTTGGAGGGTTTACTCCCTATTTACAGCAAGGCGCACAAATGGCACAGCAAGGGTTTGGTTCCATGCAACAAGGAAGAGAAGCCCTTGGCGGTGCTCAAGGAATGTATGGACAAGGAGCTGGAATGGTTGGACGAGGAGCCGATGTTCTGGGTCAAGCTCAAGGAATGTATGGACAAGGAACAGGACTCGTAGGACAAGGTACTGGTATGTATGGACAAGCAGCGGGCATGACAGGTCAAGCTGCACAGATGTATCGTCCCGGTGCTGCACAACAGTTTTACAATCCCTATGAACAAGATGTAGTACAGCAAACGCTACGAGATTTAGAAAGGTCAAACCTTCAACAAGGACAAGCAGACAGAGCACGGGCAGTTTCTTCAGGTGCTTTTGGTGGTTCGCGTGGAAGATTAATGGAACAGGAACGCGAAAGAGCTTTTGGTCGTGGTGCAGCCGAAGCGGTTGGTGGTCTACGACAAGCAGGATATGCCGGTGCACAGCAACAAGCACAACAAGCAGGACAAGGACTTGGAGTTCTTGGTGGACAACTTGGACAATTCGGACAAGGACTTGGACAGCTCGGCGGACAACTAGGACAATTCGGTCAAGGACTAACAAGCACTGGTGGACAGTATGGACAACTAGGCGGTCAACTTGGACAATTCGGTCAAGGGCTTGGAGCAATTGGTGGACAATATGGAAACCTTGGTCAGGCAATGGGTCAAGCTGGAACAGGCTTTGGACAACTTGGCATGACTGGACAACAAGGATTAATGAATCAAATTGGTGCTTTTGATAAGTTTGGACAAACTGGAAGAGGAATACAGAATCAAATGTTCGGTGCACAATATGGCGCTGCTCAACAAATGGCACAAGAACCTTGGAAACGAATGCAAGCGTATCAAGGTATGTTGGGAATGTTGCCTCCAACAATATCTCAAACAACTTATGGAGCTCAGAAACAGCCCGGTGCATGGGACTGGTTATACCAGTCGGGTATGATCTAATGAACTGGAAAGGCAGACAAATGTTCTCTCCCATCAATATGACAAAAGGTGGAGGCGTTCCTTATCCCAGTTACGAAGGAGGGGGAATAATAGGTGCAACCCCTAGAGAACGCAAAAGAATGTTTACCATTTGGGACAAAATGACTCAAGGACAAAAAGAAAAAGTCATGGACGGTAAGCGTTATCAAACGGGCGGCGAAATCATGCCAACACAACTATTTGAAGAAGGCGATCAGGACATTAACATGGCCCTGAATAACATGGTGGGCACAACCAGTCCTTCTATAGGGCAACTTTCAGAAGAAATTTCCTTTGAAAGAGAGACCATGGGCGAAGAACCAAGGACCATGGACATAAAGGAAAAGTATAAAAATATTCTAAGACAATATGCTTCCCAGTTATCTGAAACAGAAGAGGAAATTGGAAGGCTTTGGGAACAGGTAAAAAAAGTGGAAGTAGCTTATGCCAATGAACTAAAAGAAGCGGGACAAGAAATTACCGCCGAAAACCAATTGATAACTGAAGAATTTCTTCAAGAACTAGAAACATTGTTTTCTAGTGCGATTCCAGCCATGCAAGCGGGATCAGTGGTTAAAGACTCAGAATCTGCTATGTTGGAGCGTTTAGAAGCTCTAAAAGAAATAAAAGATCTAGGTATACAGTTACCACTAGATAGATGGATGGAAATACGTAAAGACCCCACTGCAAAACAAAAAGTTATAAATATTTTTAGTCTGATGACAGCACAACAACAGCAAGGGACTCAAGCCCAAACTGATTTAATGAATCGAATTAGTGATATTGTCGGGGAACGACAAGGCTTGGCTAAAACAATTTCTGGCGCTACCACAACACAGGCGCAGCAGATAAAAGACATTTTTGAAAAACGACGGGATCCAGCACATCTTAGAGACATAGGAGCTGCTGCTGGTGCACAAGCTGTCACAAAAGGAGGAGGGTTTGGCAGTTTTCTTGCTCAAAATGCTGCCGCTAGAGGAGCAATAGCTGCAACCAAAGAAGGTACATACGCAGATCAATTAAAATACCTTACTCAGGATCCAGAGGCAGCAGAAGCTATGTTAAAAGATGCAATACTTAAAGATGAACTTGCCGCCCTTAATCGTACAATGACTGGAGCAGGAGGCGTTACAAAAATGCCCGCAGCTGTGATGACAGATTTGTATGAGACACTGGCTCCCACAGATGTTACTCAAACAGATGTTGATGAAGCATGGGAGGATTTTCAAAGAGGACAAAAAATTGGCACTGAACGAACAAACACATTTAATGACTTAGGTAACTTTATAAATACATTTGCAGCAGTGCCTTCTGTGTTTATAGGGCCTCATGGTTTAGGAGGAACTATAGAGATGGCGGGGAACACAATAGATTTTGCTAGTTACTTCAAAACAAAACTGCCTAGTTATAGAGATAAATGGTCTAAGATTAAATCTTCGCAAAACACACCAGATGTGGAAACAGGTCTTGTAAAGAAATCAAATAGAACGGTTATGCCTATGGAATATGCATGGATCTTGGCTAAAAAAGAATGGCAAACACTAAAAGCATCTACGTAACAATAATGTACCATGGCTACACAAACAGCAGAAGAGCTTGAACAAGAATTTCTCGAATTATTAAAAGCACAAACAACAGCAGCACAACCTTTTGTAGCTACAGAAGGCGAGGTTGATCAAACGTATCCAGATGCTGATGAACTAAGACGGCAATATCAAGCAACAATAGATTACCAGTCGCAATCCATTAATACTCCCGAAGACGAAGAAGACTTTTTAAAGTTTTTAGAAACGCTTGGTCGTTCTGTGGACTCAATGCAACAAATGGGATATTCCTTTGCTGGAGTTATTGGAGAAGCAACCGAGTGGGACAGATTAAAGGAATGGTCACGAGCAGGAGTAGAACAACAAAAGCAAGACATGGCAGAATATGCCAAAAAAGGTGAGACCATACAAGCTACCGACTTGTTAAAAAAATTCAATACAGAAGACGAAGACCTAAAAATAGGAGATGTAGGTATTTGGTTAAGACAAACCGCTGGAGATGTTGTACCTCCTTTGGTTGTTTCTGCCTCGTCTATGTGGGCTGGTGCTGCTATAGGCGGTGCTATTGCGGCACCTATTCCTATACCGGGAGCCAGAGCGGTTGGTGTTGGTGTTGGTATGGCTGCTGGAATGCTTCTTCCTTCGTATGTTCTAGGCGTAGGAGAAATAGACGTAACTATGAAAGAAAGAGCAGGAGAGGATTTTGAAGCTCCAGCACAAGCACTTATAGGCGGAATTCCAATAGCACTATTGGACGCTGCTTCTTTAGCTCTTCAACTTAAACCAATTATATCCCCTGCCGTTAAAAAATTTGGTGCCAAAGCTGTAGTAGATCAGTTGGTAAAACAAGGAGTGAAAAAGAATGTTGCAAAAGTGGCAACAGTCAGTGCGATTAAAAACATGCCTGTTGAAGGTGTAACTGAAGCCTCTCAAGAATATATAGCTGATTTAATAGCAGAAGTGGCAACAGGAATTGCTTCAACTGACCAAGAAAAAATCGACATGATGATAAACGCTGGTGCTAAAGGAGCTGTCGGAGGAATCCTTGGAGGAGGAACATTTGAAACCATAGCCGCCGTGCAACACAACAAGATGGCCGCAGAACAAGAAGAAATAGAAGGTTGGAGAGACGCGAGGGAAGAAGAAGTAGAAAGAGGAGTAGAAGAGTGGAAAGCAGCGCAACCAGAGCAAGGACTAGATAACCTAGATGCCAATCAATTACGTAATTTTTGGGAAGGAGAAACAAAAGAAAAACTTGTTGCTCCACCCGGATCCACCAGAGAAGAAGTATTAAACGAAATTCTTTCACTAAAACGCGAAGAGCTCTGGGGAAATGTTCTTGCCAAGGAAGTCAGTAAGGACACTTTAGCTGATGTAACCAGAGAAGAACTCATCAGAAAATATCTTTTTGAATTTGACGAAATGACCTCTAACGAAGTTGCATCAATCATTGATGAAGAATTCATGGTCGAGTCCTTTTTTGATGATATTAGTTATGCCAATCCTACTCAGCAATTAGTTATCAAACTAGGAACAACCCTTGGAATAAATACTCCAGATACTTTAAATATTTGGTTGGATAAGCATGGCATAGATCGTATGAGTGAGCAAGACATAAGTGGAGCAACTGCTTCTGGTTTTCTACACCCAGAAATTGAAAAAATTAAAAAAGCTATGGCTGAAGACATGGCCGATAGGATAATGGAACAAAAAGGAGATACAGCTGTAAGTAAACTAGGTTTGTTTCAGTTTAATCAATGGGTAAATGATCTTATGGAAAAATACACTCTTGCAGAGCTAAGATCCATTGCTAAATTAGCAGACATGTACGGTTCTACTAATAAAGAACAAAAAATGACTAAGTTTGAGCTGGCTACTCATATTGCAGAAGAAAAAGCACAAATAGAACTACAACGACAAAAACTCGGTCCTTATTTAGACGCTAAAAGTAAACAAACCTTTCTTATAAACCTACAAACAGATGAAATGGGAACCATAACCAAAGAAAAAGTAGCAGATGGTTCTAATATGATGGGTACAGGAGCGCCTACAGATATGAAACTTAATGATTTGATTGGTGTTCAAGGAAACGCTCACGAAGTTTCTGTTGATGTAATTGATCCTAATGTACCAAGGGGGTCTCCCGGAAGACGGTTAGATACAATTGTTTTTAAAAGATATGGACCTGCGGAATTTGAAAGAATAAAAGGAAGAGAAATAGTAGACAAGGAACAAACAGAATACAGTAGGGATCTCCCTCAAAGAAGCCGAGAAGAGTTTGCACAAACTGCTTTTGATATATACAACGAAACAGAAGCGGTGCAAGAAGGCATTATGCCTAGACGAGAAATGTCTCAGGAAGAAAAGGATTTCATCCAACAAAAGAGAAGGCGTGGAGGAGAGCTCTCGACTCAACATCCTTTATATCAAGGCATGACTCTTGATGAGTTTATGAACACAAAAGCCGAGAATGAATATGAGCTTGTCACTGCGCGTATTACTAAAGGGCAATTAATGCATGAACAATTTACTAATAAGTTCCTTTCTTTTTTGTCCACCCGCTTTAGACCTTTTGGTCCAATGGGATTAGTCGGGGGATTAGCACGTAGACAAATGATTGCCAACACAAGAGTCATAGATAATTTAGCGAAAGATTTAGGAGTAGCAATAGGAAAAGCCATGGTTTATGCACATCAACAAGGAGACATTTCTGGCTTGGAAGACGGCAATAGATTATTAATGGCTTATCTTAAAAAAACAGGATCCTATAGAAAAGTAACTGCTAGAGAAAAAGAACTCTGGAAGAATGAGATTGAAAGAATGGAGATGGAACTAGGTAGCTTGTATGTTGGAACCACTGATTATGAAAACTTACGAAGCGACATTGAAACCCAAAAATTTATGCTGGAAGGAGGCGAAACAAGACAAAGAAGAAGAATCGCATTGGAACAACTTCCAGAAAGTCTGCATGAAATTGCTCTGCGTTCAAGAAAAACCGTGGATTCTCTTTCAGAGCGTATATTAAAAGAAATACCAGAAGAGCTTTTACCCACTGAACAAAGACCAATAGTGCAAGAAAATCTTGGAAGATACCTTACTTCTTCTTTCCGTATTTTTGAGCCTTCTTTAGGATGGAACCCTAGAATCTCTAGTGCATGGAATCCAGAACATCAAAAACTTATTGATAATGCTATTGTGTCTTTAGATGCAATAAATGAAAACAATCTTGCATGGAGAACGAACAAAAAAGAAGTTAATGAAAAAGGGATAGTTCAAAATTATGGGGATGCTATAAATGAAATAGATGCCATATTAAAAATGGAGAAATTTTCTTCTGCCTCTGATGTTGCTCGTTTGCCCGGTATTCTTAAAGCAGTAAGTGCTGATCAAGCCATAGGACTTCCTAGTAAAACAGGTTTATTAAGAGAAAGATATGAAATCCCTTATGCTATTAAAAAACTCATGGGCGAGGAAACCGATCCCGCACTGGCTATAGCAACTTCTGTTTCTCGAATAGGAAAGCTTCTTGAAATGGCAAAATTTTACCAAGAAATGAAACAAATAAATGAAATGCCGGGAGAAATGCATTTCTCCCCTGTTTCTTATGGAAACTACAGCGTTCCAATAAGTGCTCTTGGAGACTGGAATCCATTACAAGGATATTACACAACTCCTGAATTTGCTAACGAGCTGGAAATAGCTGGAGGACGCGACTCTTTTTTTGATACAGATACTATAGCATGGTATAGAACATGGATTTTAGCTCCAAAAGCAGCAGTGCAGTTTGGAAAAATAGTTCTAAGTCCTGCTACCCAAATGAGAAACTTTATGGGTGGTGCAATTATGTTTTTAGGAAACGGACATTGGCGACTGGGTTCTTTTCCCATAGCCATGGATGCAGTAGCCAAAGAGTTGTTTGGAACAGGAATTATAAGAGATTGGGTTCTTGAACCCGGACAAGAAGGTAAATACTACAATAAAGGAGTTCTTACCGACAAAGGAGCAAGAGCAGAAAGAATGTATAGAGCCATGCAAAGATTAATGATAGTAAACACAAACGTAAGAATGAACGATATATTAGGGATTTTTGGTCGTGCAGCAAGCGGTGAATATAATTCTTATAATCAATTTGTAGACGCTCTTTATGTAATAAAGAACTCAAAAGGTGGAAAAATAGGTAGTGCTCCGTTTGAAAAAATACTTACAACGGCTAAAGAATTTTATGCAGCAGCAGATGACTTTTGGAAAATAGCTGCTTTTGCGGCAGAACGCATAAAGCTCAAAGAGGGTTTAAGAAAAGCAGAAAGTTTTTCTGATGGTCCGTTATCTGAACAAGCGAAAATGGATATTCTAATGGAGTATGCTGAAACATTGACTACGAAAACATACGGCACAGTACATAATCAAAACATGAAAACTGCGTTTAGAAATGTAACAGATCTCGAAACTTTGATGGATGAAATTGCAGCTTATCATGTAAGAATGGGAATACCCAACTACGACTATGTGGGTAGGTTTGCGAGAACATGGAGACAAATAGCTGTGGTTGGAAACTTTATTGCCTTCCCAACAGAAATGGCTAGGGTGTCCTTTAACATTCCACAGATAGCAATGAAACAAGCCACTTTTAAAGTTTCTCCTAAGACCATGGAAAAATATGGTCTAAGAAAAGAAACTATTTTATACAGATACTCCAACGGACAAATAGGCTCTCAGGAAAGAAACTTAAAACCTTTTACTTTTTCCAGTCTTGAAAAAGGAATAGGTTTTAGCCTAGCTGCAGGAGGACTAGGTTCTATAGCAGTAGCAACTGGAAAAGCTATATTTGATGTTGATGATGATGAACTTGATGCAGCTAGATTAATTAGTGCTGAATGGGCTCAAAATGATTTATTAATACCTATAGGTTCTGTGCGTTCCCAAGAAGATGGAGGAGGGTTTCCAGCTCTTAATGGTAATTATATTCTTCCTTGGAGCGAAATATCAAAACTATGGCCTATTATTGAAAAAAATATTAGAGAAGCAGACAGACTAGGAAACGATGATTGGACAGTAGGAACCATGGAAGGAATTGTAGAATGGGTAGCAGAGTACACAGATCAATATTTAGGACAAGCAATTTCTGTTAAAACACAACGCGCTCTTAGAAACAATAGAGATCCTGATAATGGAGATCAAATCTTCAATCCCGATGCTCCTCTTGGAGAAATAGTAAAAGATATATTAAGTTATGCGTGGAAAGATGTGGCTTTTGGTGCTTATTTCCAAGGGAAAACTTTACGTCGTGCCTTTGCTAAAGGAGAGGAACGGTTTGATAAAAATAATAGAACTGTTGATAAAAAAGAAGCTATTATGAAAACTTCTGGTTTGAGTCCTGTTCTTTCTGATCCCACTGAAAGTATGCCTTATATCGTTTCTAACACTCTTAATTACAGAAGATTTACGGTTCAGCCTACGATGCAGCAAGCAATTGGGGGAGGACCAATGCCTGTAGATGAAATCTTTAAATATTATAAAGACGCACAATCTTTTTGGTTCATAGAACAACAAAGACTTTATGAACTTTTACAGGCAGTTAAAACACTAAACATTAATGAAGAAGTGTATACGGAACAAATGAAACGTTTTAAAGGAATGGGCAAGGATTTTGTTGAAAATATTGAAGATGGAATATTTACTCCTTGGAAAATGCCTGATTTTTATAAAGAAAAATTTGAAGAAAATACGGAGGAGATGATAGAAAAACAAATAAAAGACGGCAGAGATCCAAATTTAATTACTAGATATTGGCCAGAAGAAGATCTTGACTTTTTTTATGACATTTTAAAAGAAAGCGAAATTAGTCTTCTTGGGAATTCTGAACTTCCGTTTCCTTGGGAAGAAGATTAAATTTTTCCACTCTCTCGAACCACTGATCCACAGCTCGTTTGAATTCATCTCCTTCAAGAATAAATTCCTGATATAAACAATCAACTGAGCACATCAGGATAACTCCTTTCTCTATTTCGGTGCCATAGAGTTCATTGTGTGCCAGTGCATAGGCTGCGAGTTGTTGAAAATAGTCCCAGACCCATTGTCTGCGTTTGGGTTTGTTGGTTTGCTTGAAATCCATGATCGACAGTTCATCTTCATGTATGCCAATAGCGTCTGTTCTTCCCGCATATTTATTTGGATAGTACAAAGCAACTTCGCAACCATAGATTTGTGAAATTTTAGGAAAGCCTTGGTCCATGACCGTGCAAGCCATTTTATAAGCACGTTTTTGCTCGGCATTTTCTGGTTTATAATCCCAAATTTCACCGTTGACAATCTGTTTTTCAAGAATATTATGCATATAACTGCCTCTGGTTGCCGCTTCGGTACGAATACGTTCCGCTTCTTCCTCTCCTACCCTTGCAATCCATTTCTTTAGTCCGTCCCCTTCTTTGGTTCCAGATAAAATAGTTGTTACAGAAGGTAGTTTCTGGCCCTCACAGTCGTAGAAACGACCATTTTTTCTGTCTTCACTGGAAAAAATGCCGTATTCGTAGGGAGATTCATAAAGTATTTTATTCTTCATGTCCCTGTTT
>Ga0208684_1001311_pt1 | contig 13580 bp, 10 predicted proteins | sample MalvireepMed_b05_FD_184245 | JGI IMG/M metagenome (GOLD analysis project Ga0208684, IMG submission 184245) | Marine viral communities from the Global Malaspina Expedition - Malaspina viral metaG DeepMed_b05 (SPAdes) (version 2) | ecosystem: Environmental > Aquatic > Marine > Oceanic | place... | reverse complement strand
AACAACAGGAACAGGACAAGATTTAAACATAGCAGTACCTATGGGAATAGGCGCAGCAGCGGGCTTATATCAAAAAAAATATCTCGAAGACCAACCTCCATTCCCAGGAGATGAAACAGGAATCAAATTTCAAACGGCGAAGCAAGTGATGGAAGACGAAGGACAACGATTCAAGCCTCTAGAAAAATATGTAGAACCTTCAGCGCTCGCAGCAGAAGGCGGAAGGATTGGGTATGCAACAGGTGGAAAATATATAACTAAAAAACCTCCACGAGACATGGACATGAACTGGGGTGATGCTGATACAGGTGTCTATACCGCTAAAGAAAGATTCTTCGAGAAAAATCCACTAGCGGCTAAAAAATTTATGCAACTAGATGCAGAACATGAGCAAGATGTTGCTGAGCACGAAGGTGCTGCTTTATTTGACAAAGCTGCAATGATGGCTGAAGAATTGGATATTGATTTTATGCAAGCGCTACAAATGATAAGAGAAGGACGAGAGTATAGCGCCCCTATTGGTGCAGCTCAAGGCGGAAGGATTGGGTATCGAGATGGAACTTCAGCAGATTGGATTCAAAGAAACAGACTTAGAGAAATAGAACAAAATTTACCTCTTTCAAGACGTGCTCCTATCACAAAATCACCACATACTTCTGAAGAGGGTATAGAATCTATATTACAACGATATGCGATAGCAGTACAAAAACTTAAAGACAGATATGGTTCTGATTGGAGAGCAAAAAGAGAAGAGTTATCAGATGAAGGAATTAATATGGCTGATGTTCTTTATGGAAATGAGTATGCTCAAGGCGGAAGAATCGGAGCACAAGAAGGCGGACTCATGAACCTCGGCGGCATGGAAAAAGATTATAGACAAGAAGGCGGATTTGTGCCAATAGGTGGCCAAGAAAAAGCAGATGATGTACCAGCACGACTTTCTAAAAACGAATTTGTATTTACTGCAGACGCGGTCCGCGCAGCGGGCGGCGGGGACATTGACGCGGGTGCCGAAGTCATGGAAAACCTTATGGAGAATCTGGAAGCGGGCGGCAAGGTTTCTGAAGAATCTCAAGGGCTAGAAGGCGCAAGAGACATGTTCGCAAACGCACAAGCATTAGAAAAGAGAATTATATAATGGCAATAACACAAGCATCAGTATTACCACAAGAATACGTATCGCAATTAGGACAAGATTACGGACAGCAGTTAGCAGGTTTAACTTCTATTCCTTTAGATACTTCTACGTTTGCACCCACGGTAGCAGCACAGGACCCGTTACAAACACAAGCAGCATCACTTGCAGCTTCAGGTGTTGGAGGCTATCAACCTTATTTAACACAAGCAGCAACACAGGGAACACAAGCGATTGGAACAATGGCAGGTGTCTCTCCTTACATTTCTGGAGCAGCAGGATTAACGGGAACCGGTGCAGGTACGGGAGCAGGATCCATTGCTTCCTATATGTCTCCTTATCAATCACAAGTGATTGATGCCTCTTTAGCAGAGTTCGATCGACAGGCAGCAGCAAGACAACAAGGAATATCCGATCAAGCGGTAGCAATGGGTGGTTATGGTGGTGGACGAGAAGGTGTACAACTTGCAGAATACCAAACACAATCCGATAGAAACCGTGCACTCTTACAAGCAGGAATGTTACAACAGGGATATGGAATTGGACAACAAGCAAGACAACAAGATTTAATGAATCAATTAACCTTAGGCGGAGCCCAAGCAGGACTCGCTCAAGGACAATTAGGAATGGGACAATACCAACAAGGACTAGCACAGCTGGCACCTCAACTAGCAGGTGGAGATATAGGAACATTAAGTCAGATTGGTGGCATCCAACAGCAACAAGCACAGAACGTATTAAATGCACAACAACAAGCGGCACAAATGGGTGCAATGGAACCTTACCAAAGAATGGGTGTCTACGGTCAAGGCCTACAAGCTTTAGCACCGATCCAAGGACAAATGACAACACAACAAACAGCAGATCCAACGGCATTACAAACAGCACTAGGATGGACTTCCGTACTAGGCGGAATCATGAATCCTAGAATAGGATCATAATGAGAATACTTAATAGACCTATGTTTAGAATAGGTGGTTCGACTAATACTGGAATAACTTCTGGATTAGAGAGACCAGGATATGCTGAGTCAGGATTAGCTAAGAGTGCTGAAGAGAGAAGAAAAGTACTTAGTGAGCTAGCAGGACAAAGGCCCGATACAAGTCTATCACAATTTATGATTGACTTTGGTTTAGACATTGCGTCAAGACCACCACAAGGAAGTATTTTCTCAACGGCGGCAGCATCTGCTAAAGATCCTTACCAAGCATACAAAACATCTAAAGCAACACGAGGAGCTTATGAACAACAAATTGGTCTATCAGCTGCAGAATCAGCTATCGCTCATCGAGATAAAATGAAAGAACTGGCTTTAAAAGGAAGAACAACAGGTTTGATTGACGACGAAAAAGAAGCAAGAATTCTTTGGAATAATAGAAGAACAGAAACGAATCCTAGTGGAAGTTTCAACGAAGAAACAGGAAACGACTGGAAATCTTACCAAGAAGTTTTAAACTGGATTGTTACAAAAAGTCAATATTCTAGAACAGGACAGTACAGTCCTGACGTTCAAAAAGATATAGCGATCAATCAAATTTATGAATTCATGCTAGAAAATGATGAAAATGTACCTGAAGCTTATGAAAATGCACAACAAATGAAAGAGATTGCAGAAATATCTTACAACGTTAATAACGATCCTGCCTTCAAAGACATTAAAAAACAATTCGATTACAATCAAATTGTTATCGATCCAAAGAATTTTGGAGACAAACTTCCTGCAACTGGACCAGTTGGAACAGCTGGCTCAACCGCTTACAGTTTTAAAGAAGGGATTACTAAAGGCGAAGATCCAGACTATCAACATAACAAAGTTTATTATAACTATGAAGACGGTCAGTTCTATACATTCAATATTTCTGGCACTGGTTCATTTCATTTAGTGACGTTAGATATAGGGCAGTAATATGCCTGTTCCTCAATTTCCAGAAATAGAAAAAAAAGAAAAGAAGCGTCTAGATACGACGAAACTAGACGAAGCGTTTTCCTTATCGCGTTACTTAGAAAAGCACGGTCTTGATAAAGTTGAAGAATGGAAAGAACTTCGTAAAGAAAAAAAAGAAAAAGACAAAAAGAAAAGCATCATTCAACCAAAAAATATAGTTAAAACATCAAGCACTGTACCTAAATTTGATGAAGTTGACGACACCATCTTAGGAAAAGAATATCCAGACAATTCTAAAATAGGTCTCGCTGAATCCGTAGGCCATGCCATCGTAAGTGGTAATATAAAAATTCCTATGGGCTTTGCTAATCTTGCAGCGGAGATTACAGATCTTTTTGCTGCAGAGGGAATTCCCGTTGATAAGAGTGCCGTCTCTAAGTTAAATGCCTGGTTTGAAGATACCATTCTAGGTCAAGCTATGAAATACTCTGAGAAAAGAGCACGAGCGACTGCAACCGGTAGAATTTCTGAAGCCATGATTCAACTCGTGGGAGCCTATAAGACAGCGGGTAAAGGAGGACTATGGTTGTTTAATAAAGGTGCAGAAATTTCTGATAACATGATCGATGCCTATAAGGCAAAGAAATATATTAAAGCAGGTAACCCTAATTTATATAAAGGAGCTAAGAAAGCAGCACAGTTAAAGAAGATGTCTTATGGAAGAGAGTTTGGTGCGGTTGCTCTGTCAGGCGTTACGACAGCGGCAGGTGTTTATGACATTGAAGACATCGGAACGTTCGGTGATATCTTTTTTGAAGAAGGAAATCTATCGGCATTAGACCGAGAAGAAAGAAGAGACGCTCAGGAAGATGCAGAGCGAAGACTATTTAATCGTTTAAGATTTGGTGCTGAACTAGGGTTTCCCATTATGCCTTTTATTTATGGCGGAGGAAAAATTGCCAAGCTCATTAGTTCAAAAGGCAAGGAACTCGCTTACAGTAATAGCATGTTCGAGCGTTGGGTGGATCGTTGGATAGCACGACCCTTTAGGTCTAGAAGTAAATACCCAAGAGAACTTGCTAAAGAAATGCGTGGCGTTGAAGGAAGAGAATCTTCTGCCAGAGTCATTACTGGAGATTTCTTAAGAAACCTCGATGATAAATACAGAACGATTTCTAGAACTTTAAAACCTAGCGTTGAAGCCGTGGAGAATCCTGAAGTGGTTTCCAAAGCGCTTGCAGAACTTTTAATCTCTGGAAAAGATGCTGTTAAAAATAGTAAAATTATTTTCAATGGATTTAATGACAAAGGACTTCAGACTTTTTATAAATCCATGAAGAACATAGGCATCGATCAAAAAGCTGCTGAAAGATTAGCAGGAGAATTGATGAATGTTAGAGTGTCAATGACTGGATTTAAAAATTCTATTCTTCAAGGTAAAAATATTGTTAATGAAAAAGGAACGTGGAGTAATGCCGTTAAGAATTTTAACGACTTAATGAATGATCGTTTTGTTCATAGCCTAAGTACCGACTTTAGAATCTTTACTGATAAATCTATTCTTCCACTCAATGCATTCAAACCAACACGAGAAGTCCAGGAACAAGTAGCAAGAATCTTTCAAAGAAATTGGTTAGCCAATAATCCTGGAGCTAGACCCATGCCTATAGAAGAAGCAATGGGCATCGTTAAAAGTATTATGAAAAATGCTAAACTGGATCCCGTAACCAAGTCACCTACCTTTGCCTATCAATCCATGAGTATGTTGGATGATGTCAGTGTGCAAATGAAAAACATTGCTAAAAATATTGAAGGTGGAAAATTTAAAGCGGATAAAGATGGAGGTCTCATAAAAACAGAAAGCGATCTTGAATCTTTCAGGAAACTATTTGGTTCTTATAAAAATGCTAACCAGGTTATCGCCAATACCATGTCAGACTTTGCAGCAATTAGCGCGAAGAATGCCATGTACAATAACATTAAACAACAATCTGCAGAAATGGTTAAAAGTGGAGAAAGAGGGTTAGTTTATCCGACTTATAAAGAAGCTGTAAAAGCTTTTCCTCATCAGAAAATTATAGAAAATCCTAATGGATTAAAACTTTCTTCAGGACTTCCTGATGACATGTACGTCAGTCCTTTGGATGGTATGTTTACCACTAAAGAAATAGCTGATGGCTTGAGACTCTTAGATGACCAAGCTTTAAATAGTATCACAAAAAATTTCGCTTACCGTTGGCTGGTAATGATTCCTAAAGGATTAGGTCAAATGGGTAAAACAGTTCTAGGTCCTTTCACACACTCAAGAAACTTTTTCTCTGGAGGTTTTACAACGCTAGCGACAGGTAATATTTTAATACCTCCTAAAGAGATAGCTAAGAATTTAAATCTTGCACTTAAAACAATTCAGCCACAGACCATGTATCGAGTGACCGGCAATCCGAAGTGGAGAAACATAAGAGGAGTTAATACAACCGACCCAACTAAGATGGTTAACCTAGAAGAAGGTGGCCAGGGACTGTATCAATTTCTACTCGATGAAAGTGTGGTGAATTCAAGTGCAACGTATCGTGATGTACTAGGACTCTTAAAAGATATTCAAAAAGGTGGAGACTTTTTAGCAAGAGTCTTTGATAAATTCGGCAAACGATCCAAAGGCCTCATGAAATGGTCTCAGGATATGTACATAGCTGAAGATGATATCTGGAAAGTGTTTAACTTTTTAGGTGAATCTTACAAAATGAACAGAGCGTTTCAAAATGCAGTGACTAAAGGAACCATAAAATCAGGACAAATTCCAAGTCAATTAGAAATCTATAAAGAAGCAGCTCGAGTTGTTAGAAATACTGTTCCTAACTATTCTTATGTATCAGACTTTGTACAGGGGGCAAGACGTTCACCCCTTGGAAACTTCGTATCATTTCCTGCAGAAATCATTCGTACTTCTACAAACATTATGGAAGAAGGAATGAAAAATGTCAGGGGAACTAATGAATTTTTATTAAAACATAAACTTAACCCACAACTCTTTGCTAGAAATGGTTATGAAAAACTAGCAGGTTTTGCTGCCACAACAGCGGTGTTACCCGTTGCAGTATATCAAGGAGCGAAAGCTTTATATGGAATCTCAGAAGATACAGTTCAGGCAATCAGAGAGATGGTTGCACCCTGGTCAGTCGACTCAACGCTTTTACCTTACGTCAATGAAGATGGAAGCTATGGCTATGTGGATTTTAGTCACGGTTCTTTTTATGATACCGTTACCAATCCCGTTCAAGCTGTTTTAAATGGGGTTAATGCTAAATCAGACCAGCCGCTAGTGACAGGGCTTGCAGAAGGAATGTTCCGAGCAATAGGAAGACTCGTTGACCCATTCGTTAGTGAATCGATTTGGATGGGCGTTGCTATGGATATTTTCGGAAGAGGGGGTGTCACGAGACAAGGATCAAGGATCTTTAATGAACGAGACACGGTAGGTAATAAAATATGGGCTTCAATAAGGCATGCAGCTTACACCATGTCTCCAGGTTCACTACCTCAATTAAAAAGACTTTATGCAGCGGCAGCAGGTGAAACGATTAAAGGACAACAGTATGAACTTCCAAAAGAGTTGATGGGATTCTTTGGTTTCAGGGGTGTTGATGTTGATCCACCGAGAACTCTAGATTTTAAAATTCAAGATTTTAATAGAGACAAACGTGCGGAAAGAAATTTAATTTACGCAGGCACATTAACAGGAGATCCTGTTAAAGATAATGATAAAATCGTCGAACAATTCATCAAAGCGAACATGCAACACTTAGAAACCATGAGCAAGATAAAAAGAACGGTGGATGCAGCAAAGGTTCTAGGCATGAGAGACAGAGAAATAAGAGAACTATTTGAAGAACGTGGTCAAGGAACACTTTATAAAAAATATTTAAGAAGAAATAAGTTTCAACCTTTTAATATAACTGAAGGAATGAAAGATGCTTATAAAGATTTAGCTAAGGAAAATAATATACCCAATCCTTTAAACAGAAGTGTGGAGAGAAGAATTAAAAAAATTATCAAACGTTTAAAGAAACAGAAACTAAACTCTGATTTCATTATTAAGACGTCAGACTATACATCTGCGCTACCAGGGCAGGCACAGCCAAGCACAATGACAGCTGGCATAGTAACACCAGCAATAGATGCTGGGCAATTTGCACAAGCGAACACACAAAATGTTTTACCTTCGGGGTTGACACATACTGAGACTGCTTTATTATCGAACGAGGAAAAAGCTATGCGACTAAGATCAAGGGGGATGGCTTAATGGCCAAGGAACCCAGTACAGTTAGCGAGCACATTATCGCTTTATACGGGCACATCAAAGGCCTGAAGCGAGAAATATTTTCTATTAAACAAAATCACTTGAAACATATGCACGAAGACATCGATAAACTACACATTAAAATGGACCGGTTTTTGTACTGGTTACTTGGTGGGCTTGGAGCTATTGTTATCGCTCTAATAACCACATCATAATACAAAGGGAACTAGCATGGAAAAAATTAAAACATTTTTTAAGCGCAACATAAAACGTTACGAGTTAATAATTTTACTCATAATTCTTGTTGCAATTTACATAAAATAACTTATATTAGTCGTGGGTGCTTTGGAAAGGCCCACTTTATTAACTGTCTAAACAAGGAGGTTAACATGACGAATAGAGCATTATCCATATTTAATCAATTAAGACCCGTATCGGTAGGATTCGATAGCATCTTCGATCATTTCGAAAGAATGTTTGACGATGACTTTCGTTTACCAACGGCAAATTATCCACCTTACAATATTGTTAAGACTGGAACGTATACTTACAACATTGAAGTTGCGTTAGCAGGCTACAATAAAAAGGATATATCCGTAGAGTATGCAGACGGTGTCTTAAACATTAAGTCTATCAAGGAAGCAAAAGCAGAAGATAAAAAAGGAGTGATCCATAAAGGTATCGCAAAAAGATACTTCTCAAAATCTTTTACCATCGCTGACGATATAAAAATCGAAGGCGCTGAACTAAAAGATGGATTACTCAAAGTATATCTGATGAAGATAGTTCCTGACGCTAAAAAGCCAAAAATAATAACTGTAAAATAGTGGATTGAAAATTTTAGCGCGCGTCGCGCGTATGTCCTACATTTTCGGGGATGTAATGTCCCCGGAGATGATCTTATTTAGGTTTCCATTGAAGTTTCGACCAGGCTTTATTCCAAGAAGTTAGAAGAATTTCTCGGGATCGTTCACTACACCATTGAATTTCACTATCCTTAAATCTTGAATAAAACCCATCACCATCACGATTACGGTCACCATCTTCTATGGCATCTCGGTCATCACTATCTTTTCGTATATACTCGTAACCACCCGCACCGAACATCTGAGCCCCTATAGGACGAGGACCATGATCAGCAAAAGAATAGTAAAATTGATAAGAAGATATATGATTATATATTTTATTTTCTAAACAAAAAGCTATTGCAAATCTATTCATTCTATCAAATAGCTGTACTCCAACAACTATTAAGTCATTCTTTGGGTCCCAAACTTTTGCAACTTTTTGTCTAAATTGAGAATAGTCGTCTGAGTAGAAATTATCTAGGTCTGCTAAAGGTTTTACTTCCACATAGATCGGTTTGTCACCACCAAAACGTTTATGTCTTTCTTTGTCCGGGTATATTACAAAATCTGGTTGATAGCCCATAAGGCCGGGCACTTCTGGTTCATAGTCAATTTTCCAACCCAGATTTTTAAAATGTATATAATATCTTGCCTCTAGTTTGCTTCTAAAATTTACTCCTAAGTATGTTGTAGGTATTGCTTTCATATCCACCCCATATAAATCTTAATTACAAAATAAAACGTCATCAGGGTTAATAAAACAAATTCACTTTTAAGATTTATCATATCCAAGCCTTAAGTTCTTCGCCCATAATTTCAGTGGCGATGTTCACTTTCTTGCGGAGGGACTTCACGATTTTTTCGTCGATAGTATCTTCCGCAAGGATATCAATATAAGTCATCGGTTTTTCTTGACCAATTCTATCAATTCTTGCTTCAGATTGTTGACGCTTTTCCAAATCATATCCATTAGAATAATAGATCATAGTCGATGCGCCTGTAAGGGTAATTCCGTATCCAGCGGTCTGTGGTGTTCCTACTAGGAATCTTACTTTACTTTCTGGATTCTGTATTTCTTTAATGGCTTTCTGTCGATCGTCAGTTGTCGTATCTCCATAGTAGGTCATCACAGAACCGGGATACTCTTTTTCAATCTCTCTTACAATCGTGGCGATATCATGGCGCCAATGTGCCCAGATAATCGCTTTTCCTTCTACTTCTTCAAGTAGGTCCATAAGCTCGGTAATACGATTATTTTTAATTTCTTGCATAGAACCATCATCCGCTTTAAAATGACCACAGGTAATTTGCTGCAAGCGCATGAGTTGAGTAATAACATTAACCGTCGTAATCATTTTGCCGTTCAATTCAGCAAGCGCCATAGCTTTCATTTGTGAATAAACTTTTTTCTGTTCTGGAGTAAGCTGAATCACTCGTTTCATAAACGTTTTTGCTGGTAAATCTAAACAATCATCTTTTAAAACTCGATAAGAAAAAGGTTTAAGTTTTTCCGCCAGTTCGTCAAGATTATGATAACCCACAACGAGTTGTACAGAACGCCCATTAAAATTAGCAGTTCTCATAATAGCATATCGTGTTCTAAAACTGTAATAGGAAGAATGATTCAATAAATACTCGTCCAGAAAAAGACATTGTGTATATAAATCTAAAGGAGACTTGGTTACAGGCGATCCCGTAAGGATTCTTCTATATTTAGCTAATTTTGAAAGACCCAATATATTTTTAGTTCTTTTTGCGCCTGGATTTTTAATCGTTGTCGATTCATCAACTGCGAATAAGGCTCTTTTAACATTTAAAAATTGACGAGCAAAATTAAGACCTTTTTTAGTCGACAAGGCTTCAACATTCATGATGAAAATTTGTAGTTTAGTAAAATCGTGGTCAAAAAGAGAATCACACTTAAGTTTTTGTTGTCTAGTAATAAGAGATTTCCAAAGAACAACATTTCGATCAATATGATCGGGTAAATGTATAGGTATTTCAGAATCATACCAATTTTTGTATACCCCCTTCGGGGCCACAATTAAGACACTATTAATTTTGCCCTTATCAAAGAGCATAGCAACATTGTCTAGTAAAACCTTTGATTTACCAGTTCCCATCTCCATGAAATAAGCAAACACTTCTTTATTCCAGGACATTTCAAGCGCTTTTAATTGATGCGCATACGGCTTTGTTTTAAATTTATAATTCATTTTTACTTTCTATTGACATTTATACAATAAAGTCCTATATCTTGTCAAGAAAGTAAATATGGAAAAAGAAAGTATAGTTTATGTATTGCAAGAGCTACCTGGAACCCGAATCGGTCGTCCTAAATTTAATATTATGGGTGCTTCAAAATACGGTAAACTAAAAGTTCTTTTAAAAGAAGATACACAAATTATCTTAAGTCCAGGTCCTATCATTTTTGAATTAAGAAGATTGTTGAAAGATTTCAACTCTAACGATTATTTATTATTATCGGGAGATCCATCTGTTATTGGATTGGCATGCGCAATTGCATCTGATATAAATAGTGGAAAATTTAAATTATTAAAATGGGACAGACAAGAGAAAGTGTATTATCCATTAGAAATAAATCTCTACGAGAAAGGAAAAATAGATGAATAACATAGATTTTGAAAAAGACCGAATAGACTCAGTAACACAGATAGATCAAACGAAAAATCTATCTGATAAAGTTATTGAACTTAGAAATTTGGAGGATCAAGTTGCAGCTTCCGAAAATCACACAAAAGATTTAAAAGAGAAAGCCAAGCAGCTTTCTAATTTTGACATTCCTAAAATGATGGAAGAAATGAATGTTAAAAAATTAAAATTAAAAGATGGTGCTTCAATAGAAGTAACTAATTTTTATAGTGCCCGAATAGTTCCTGACAAACAGGAAGAGGCATTTAACTGGCTTCGAGAAAACGGCTTAGGGGACATCATTAAAAACGATGTCACTGTTACCTTTGGTCGTGGCGAAGATAACAAGGCAATGGCTTATGCTACCCTTGCAAAAGGTCAGGGCTATGAACCCGTCCAGAAAATAGGCGTTCATGCTCAGACACTTAAAGCGGTGGTTCGCGAGCGGACTGAATCTGGACAAGACATGCCCGCGGACCTCTTTAACCCGTTTGTAGGTAACCAAACAAAAATAACAAGGAGAAACTAGAAAATGGAAACTAGAAACGAGAAGCAAGTAGCTAAAAAACAAGAAGCAGGTCTGCCATCAGACGCTCTGTTTGAAGCGGACGCTACGAAAGGTTTTGAAAACGTAGACTCAGAAAGTGTGGCTCTACCAATTTTGAAACTTCTACAAAACGGATCAGCAGAAGCACAAAGAAAACATGCAAATTATGTTGAAGGTGCTGACCCTGGTATGTTTTTTAACACGGTGACAAGAAAACTGTACGATGGAGAAAAAGGAATACAAGTTATTCCTTGTCACTATAGATTAGAGTATCAAGAATGGGCTGACTTCGGTACAGGCTCAGGAAGACCAGAAAATATATTTCCTGGTAATAGTGATATTCTTTCTAAAACATCAAAGGATGCAATGGGCAAAGATAGATTACCAAATGGTAATTATATTCAAAAAACGGCTCAGCATTTTGTCATCATATCTGATGGTAAATCAGCTGAAACGGCTTTGATATCAATGTCCTCAACTCAAGCAAAGGTTTCAAGAAAATGGAACTCGATGATGATGAGCATCACTAAAGATGGAAAAGATGGTCCATATACACCGCCACCTTTCAGCCACATCTATAAGTTATCTTCAGTAAAAAATACTGGAAAGGGTAACGAATGGTATGGTTACAACATACAAAAGGTAGGAGAAATAACTGACACGAGTATCTACAATAGGGCAAAAAAGTTTTACGAAAGTTGCCGTAGAGCCGATCAGTCAAACGGAAAAATATCATAAGATTCCATTCCGGGTGGAATTGTGGGCGGTAGCGGGAGACTTAAACCGCCCATATTAAAGTTATGATGAAAGCATTTAAAGATATATTTGAAGGTTTAAATAGTGCCTATGGCCAATACATTCCAAGCACTATTCATTCTGCAAATGGGAAACAAAAAGGGAGACCTTTTACAGTTAAAAAACCTGTAACAGAGGAACTTTGGAAAAACCATTTAGAGGGAAAAGAACCTGCACTAGGAATTATTCCAATCAATGAAAAGAATCTATGCCGATGGGGATGCATTGATATAGATCAGTACGATTTCAATCACAAAAAATTTATTAAAAAAATAAGACAAAAAAATTTACCTTTAGTTGTTTGCAGATCCAAGTCCGGGGGAGCGCATGTCTTTCTGTTTGTAGCTGAATGGATTCCAGCGGCTGTCATGCGAGCAAAACTTAAAATTATGGCTGCAGCATTGGGTTATTCTGAATGTGAAATATTTCCGAAACAGGAATACATACTAATAGAAAGAGGTGATACAGGTAGTTTTTTAAATTTACCTTATCATAGAGGAGACAAAACAACACGATATGCTTTCAAAGATAATGGTGACGCAGCAAATCTAAAAGAATTCATAGAACTTTATATTAAATATAGATTAACAAAAGACAAGTTCGAAAAATTAAAGATAGAAAGTGAGAAAGAACAAAACATCAAGGATGGTCCTCCTTGCTTACAAACACTATGCAAAGAAGGTTTTCCTGAAGGAACAAGAAATAATGGACTTTATAACATCGGAGTTTATCTTAAAAAAGCGAATCCAGATACATGGCAAACAGATTTAGGGACTTACAATACACGATTCATGAAGCCACCTTTAAGTCCTCAGCAAGTTATGACTACTATTAAGTCATTGAATAATAAGGATTATCAGTACAAGTGCAAAGACCAACCTATCTGTAACTATTGTGATTCTTTAACATGTCAAACAAGAAAATTTGGAATTGGAAATGGTTCTTTGATGCCAGACATATCAAATTTAAGAATTTTTACATCAGATCCACCTATTTGGTTTGTTAACGTTGGAGGTAAAACGGTTGAAGTAGATACTAAGACACTAAGAAATTTTGACTTATTTGATGAAGCATGTATGGAGCAAATGAGAATTAAACTTCCCAATGTTTCTAAACCTATATGGGGCAAAGTGATTAGTAATTTAATGAAAGGGATTGAAGAAATAAAAGCTCCAGAAAGTTTAACGTTTAAAAAACAACTTGAAGAACACCTAGAAAATTTTACAACGGATAGAGCAGCGGGGAAACAGAAAACAGATATTAATCGAGGAGTTTCTTGGACTGATGAAGGTAAATCCTATTTTAAATTTAAAGACTTTTGGAAATACTTACAAAATACAAGATCCTGGACAATGGAAAGAAATAAAACATTGCACAAAATCGAAGAACTCTTTAATGCTAAAATCGATGACAGTTTGAAT
>Ga0208684_1001308_pt1 | contig 13612 bp, 10 predicted proteins | sample MalvireepMed_b05_FD_184245 | JGI IMG/M metagenome (GOLD analysis project Ga0208684, IMG submission 184245) | Marine viral communities from the Global Malaspina Expedition - Malaspina viral metaG DeepMed_b05 (SPAdes) (version 2) | ecosystem: Environmental > Aquatic > Marine > Oceanic | place... | reverse complement strand
ATGCCATCAAGAAGGGCATGGCCGAGCGTCGCGCCAACCCCGAAGCCTCCTGGGACGTGCCGTACCTGCCCATCGACCCCATGGATGTCGGGCGCAGCTACGAAGCCGTGATTCGCGTCAACAGCCAGTCGGGCAAAGGCGGCGTCTCCTATCTGCTGGAGCAGGAGCACGGTATCGAGCTGCCCCGCAGGCTCTCCATCGAGTTCAGCCAAGTGGTGCAGGAAGTGGCGGACCGCACCGGCAAAGAGATCACCTCACAAATGATCTACCAAGCCTTTGCCGATGAGTATTTAGAGCAGCGGTCACCGCTGGCACTGGTGAATCACCGTCTTTCCTCCGAGCCAGATAGCCCCAAAGTCGCGCTAGAGGCCATTGTCGAAAACGGCGGCCAACGCCAGACCCTGACCGGTGAAGGCAACGGCCCGCTGGCCGCGTTTATCAAGGCGCTGGTGGCGAGCGGCCAAGAGGTCGAAATCATTGACTATCATGAACACTCCCGCGGCCAAGGGGCGGATGCCGAAGCGATCGCTTACGTGGAAGTACGCATTGATGGCAAAGCCGTGTTTGGCGTAGGTACCGATGAAAGCATCACTAGCGCCTCCATGAAAGGCGTGCTGAGTGCAATCAATCGCCACTATTCGACGCAGCCTGCGGCGGCCAATGTGACAGCGGCGTCGCTGGGGTAAATGCTCAAACGGCCTTGGCTGTTCATCGTATTAGTCGCCATGGCCCTGGCTGGACTGCTCTCGCAGACGGCCTCCGATGAACCGTTTGAAGAGACGTTGGTACGCTTGGAAGTAGAGCGGGCACTGCCCGCTCTTGAGCCCACGCTTCAAGAAGAGTCTGCTAGCAAGTCAGCCGCTGGTGGGGCGATGAGCCATCGGATTCCGATGAGCTGGGTGACGCAGACGTAGAGGCGGCCATGGCCGAGCTAACCCCTTTGCGGCGTGGTCAGATGGATATCGCGTTACTCGACAGCAACGGCCATGGGCTGCTCAACCAGTTTGTCGTGGATGTCGAAGGCAACGTGGCGTGGCTGCAGGGCGAACGCTTGGTTTCCGGCGTAGGCGACTTTTTCACCAGCGGTCTACGTGACCTAGAACACCAGTGGCGGCGTGGCGAGGCAATAGGCGCAAGCGCTCTGGGCTGGGCGGGTGTTGATCTGCTGGTAATGGCCAGTACCGTCAAGGTGCTGCGCGCTGGAAGAGCCGCTCGTACGGCTCGTGTGGGAAGCGTTGAGGCACAGGCCGCTCGCACGGGTGTGCGTCAAGGGATCGTTGCCACAAGCGGGTGCTTCGCAACGCTGCCGCGCATGGCCAAAGTTGCAGCGGTAGCCGGCACGGCTTATGTGGTCATTCGCCACTCCAGCCTAGTCAGTGCACTGGGCGCCCATCTATCTCAGTGGTTAGGCTGGCCAACGTGGCTCGGGCAGTTTCTTGTCTGGTTGATTGTACTGCTGCCAGTCTTGTTTATTGCCCGATTCGTTTACCGCTGGTTACTGACGCCTCTGCTTTGGTTATTGGTACCTTTGACGCTACTGTGTTTAAAGGCTGCTCACCATGCTCCCGTGAAGTGGTCACATAGACATAGAGCAGTGGAGTAGCTGGGTTCAATGGGCCTATGTGCAGCATAGGCCCATTGCGTCAGCGTTAAGATTGACGTGTCAACCACTCCCTCCAACTGCCAAGCTCAGTAACATCCTCTGCATCACCGTCTTCATTGAGCGCACCTGCGGTGCAAATAAACCCACACTTCCAGCTACCGTCGGCAAGCTCTACCTGACCTAAGCCTAGCGGGGCGGGGATGCCAGCCAAAAAACTACCCAGCGTCTCGCTCGGTAATCGCCAGACCTCGACTTCGATTGACTGGCCTTGGGTGTCTCGTACCATTGCTGGACGCTTGGGTGGCCCGCCTGCTAAGGCAAATAGCTTATAGCGCGGTGCGCTGTGGGTAGTGCTAACCAGTACGCCGCCGCGTTCGGTGAGCTGGTGGTTAAGCGGCAAGCCTTGCAGGTGCGCACCACATACAACCAGCTCCATTGTGCCATTTTGGGCTGTGGTTAGGTGCTCTGATAATGCCGGGTGGGCAACACCGGTGGCACCCAGCGGTAGCATGAGACGTGTTTCTAACGCGCGGGCGAGGGACAGCAGCGTTAAGTCGTCGAATGCCCGCCCAAATAGCGTGACGCCCACGGGCAGTTCTTGCTCGGTAAAGCCTATCGGCACCGCCAGAGCACTGTAGTCGAGCAGGTTCATAAAATTGGTCCAGGTGCCTAAACGTGAGTTCACGCCAATAGGATCTGCTGCCACTTCTGCCTTGCTGGGGTGCATGACTGTCGTGGGCGAGAGCATCACATCCACCTGACCGATGAGTGCATCGGCTTGGCGCTTGAACTCCGCAAGCTTATAGCGCGCATCGAAGGCATCCACGGCCAGTGGCGTAGACCCTCCTTGGGTAATTTTAAACGTGACTGGATGTACAGCCTCCGGGTGGCTCTCCATCAACTCATGAATCACATGGTAGCGCTCGGCGACCCAGGGCCCTTCGTAAAGTAGTCGTGCCGCAGATAGCAGAGGCGAACAGTCCAGCTCGACTTTTATTCCGCCAATAGCTTCCAGCTCGGCAATCGCTTGGTGCATCCCCTTGGTGTACGCCGCGTCGGTTTGCCATTGAGATGCAAGCGGTACCCCAAAACGAAACATCTTGGGCGCTGTGCCGTAGCGCTTACCGTGCACGGAGAATCGGTGTTTCCGAGACCAAGCGCACTGATCATCATAAGTAGCGGTAATGCTGAGCACTTTCTCGGCATCGTCAGCGGTGAAGGTAAACAAGCTAATGGTGTCGAGCGTTGCGCAGGCAGGAACTACACCGCGAGTACTCAGCAGGCCAAGGCTAGGCTTGACGCCGTATATATTATGAAAACAGGCAGGCACACGCCCAGAGCCTGCTGTATCGGTACCCAACGCAAAACTCACCATACCTGCTGCGGTGACCACCGCCGAGCCGCTGCTGGAACCCCCAGGTATATAGTCGGGGTTAAAAGCATTGGCAGGAACACCGTAGTCACTCAAAGCACGCTCACCGACCAACCCGGTCGCAAACTGATCCAGGTTGGTTTTTCCCATGGGGATGGCACCCGCATCGATCAGCTGCTGCACTACAAAGGCACTTTCAGACGGTGTGTACGCATAGGCTGGGCTGCCTGCCGTGGTAGGTATGCCCGCTAAGTCGATGTTGTCCTTTATGGCAAAAGGGATACCGTAAAGGGGTAGCGTCTCAGGCGACTCGCCTTCCAGGCGCTTTAAATAGGGTGCCAGCTGTTTACGGTCCAGGCGTGTTATCCAGGCAGGGTCTTTGTCGTAGCTATCGGCCCGTACGAGTAGCTCGTCAATTAATGCAGTGGGCGTTAGGTCACCTTGCTGGTAGGCGGCGTGAAGGCTTGTAATATCCAGTGACATCGAGAGCGCCATGGTTGACTCCTTTAAAGTGGCATCGTCGCAGCGTTGGCTGATGAGTATCGGGTTCTGTTTAGGAAGCGCCCCTGTCGCCAGGGCTGTGTCGAAAGCTCGATTCGCCAGCCTTCATGGTGGCGTTGGCAGTAGTCGAAACAGAGACTGGCGCGCCAGCGAAGATCGTCAGTGTTGGCATGGCTGGGCAGGGTGGGCGAGTGCTGGGGAGTGGCTGCCGATTGACGAGGTGTAATCGCAATGGCGTGATCACCCAGCGCTAGCCAGCGCAGGCGACCTAGCGCATCGATGCGAATCGTCTCTTTTGCATGTGGGGCAGTGAACCGTTGCCAGTGCTCGACGTAATGCCCGACCGGGTGCTGCTCTTCAATCGTGTGATCATTCAGCCAGCGTAGCAGGCCGATGTCTTTTTCCAGGCTGGGGCAGAGATCCTGAAAGCGGTGCCAGGTGCATATCCCGTCCTCAATCTGGGTTAGGCCCGTAAAGGCCGTCAGGCTCGCCAGCCATTCAAGCTGTGATCGGCTGCACTCTTCAAGGCTTTGGATGCCGCTGAAGTCGGGCGCGTCAGCGGGGATGCGAAGGTCGGCATGCCACTGGTGGCCCTGCAGCCATACCACTTGAGTGGTGGTATCAGTGACGCGGTAGGGCGGTGTATGGGGCTCTGCATAGAGCATACGCTGCCAGCCCCCTGGGTACTGCTCGGGTACGATGGGAAGCGGCATCGTCATCGATTCGTCTCCTCGCTGCCCGGCGCCTTATGCTTGCCATGTTGTCCCAGGCTACCCACTTCCCGGGTCCCTTCGGGGAGCGCAATTTCACCCTTCTCCAAGCGCTCGCGCAGGTAGCGGAAGGTTTGGATGGTTTGGGCAAAGAGGTGGTCGCCTGCTTTTAGTGCTGAGTACCGGGCTTGTCCGTGGCGAGCGACCAGCTCGGGGAGTGGTTCGACCATGGTGTGGTAGTCACAGGCGAAAAACAGCGGGAACGAGTAGCGTTCCTCTTTCACTTTACGTACCCGATGGGAGGTGGCAACAAACTCGCCATTACTCCAGATCTCAAGCATATCGCCAATATTGACGATCAACGCGCCCTCCTTGAAAGGTACATCGATCCACTCGCCTTTCCCATTCATCACCTCAAGCCCTGGCGCGGTAGGCAGTAGCAGGGTAAAGCACTCGTAGTCAGTGTGGGCGCCGATGCCTTGGGCATCCTCAGCATTAGGGTTATAAGGGTAATGGATCAGGCGCAGCTGACTGGGCGGCTTATTGACGTGCTGAAGCAGTTGCTGGGGAGCCATCCCCAGCGCCATAGCAAAGCCGCCCATCAGTGCGCGCCCGACGTGGTACGCCGCGTCGTAATAAGCGGCCACTGGCTCCTTGAAACCATCAAGGTCAGGCCAGGGGTTGGGGCCGAGCAGCGGCGTTCCGGCCAGCACGTCCGGGTCATCGCTAGGTAGCTCAAAAGCGAGGTCGAAAGCCTCTTTCATGTCGGGCTTGGCTGGGTCTGGCGATTCTTCACCGGGCGGCACATAGCCGCGATGGTGGTGGTAGAGGCCGATGTAGCGCTCCATTTTGATCGCTTCAGACTGAGCAAAGAAACGCTTGGCCTGATGAATCAGACCTTCCCGCAGTGAACCATCAATACCATGGCCCACCATTTGGAAAAAGCCCACGTCTCGGGCGGCGCGGCCCAGCTCAGCGGCGACCTCGCGGCGTGCCTGTTCATCCCCGTGCAACAGGGGATGAATGTCGATAATGGGGATCTCTTGAAAAGCTGCTAAGCGTTGGTCTGCGGCAGGCGTATTCATGCGTCAGCCTCCTCTTCTTGGGTGAGCACCACCAGAGGCTGGCCGGGTCCAATAGCTGCACCTTCGGCAAGCGGCAGCCTAGCAACACGCCCAGCGCGGTGGGCCGTGACCTCTACCTCCATTTTCATCGACTCCACCAGCGCCACCGGCTGACCGGCGTCTACCTGCTCCCCCTCCTTGACCAGCAGTTTCCACAGGCTACCGGTCACTGGGCTTTCGATACCCAGTTCATTTTCGTCCAGAGTATCGACTTCTGCGCTAGCTGGTGCTTGGTCTTCAAAGGTAAACTGTCCGTTGGCGCGCCAGGCGGCCATTTCCGCTTGGAAGGCGGCCTCGCGCTTAGTGCGAAATGCCTCGATGGCGTCGGTGTTTTTATCGATATCGGCTTGGTAGTCGGCCAGTTTGAAGCGGGCCGTTTCAATAGGCAGCTCGAAGCGCCCATGGGGAAAGTCACGGCGAATTTGCTGTAGCTCTTCGTGGCTGACTTCATAAAAGCGAAGTTGATCAAAAAATCGCAGCAGCCAAGGGTTAATGAAGTGTTGTGTGGTGCGGTAACGGTTCCACATCTGCAGCGTGCGGCCAACGAACTGGTAGCCGCCGGGGCCTTCCATGCCATAAACGCATAAGTAGGCACCGCCAATACCCACCGAGTTTTCCGCTGTCCAGGTACGGGCGGGGTTGTATTTGGTGGTGACCAAGCGGTGGCGCGGGTCGAGGGGTGTCGCGACGGGCGCCCCCAAATACACATCTCCTAAGCCCATCACCAGATAACGGGCGTTGAAGACGATATCGCGCACTTGCTGTTCACTTTCAAGGGCGTTGATGCGACGAATAAAATCCAAATTACTGGGGCACCAAGGAGCATCTGGGCGTACGCTGCGCTGATACTTGTCGATAGCTTCCTGGCAGGCGGGGTCATCCCAGGAGAGCGGGAGATGCACGATCCGGGACTCTACTTCCAGTGATTCCACATCCACCAGCGCCTGCTCGGCTTGTTGTAGGTGGACAAGCAGATCGTCAAGGCTCAGCTCTAGCGGTTCGAAATGCACTTGCAGAGAACGTATACCGGGCGTTAGCTCTCGAAGCCCTGTAAGCGGATGTTCACGCAGCCACAGCATCCAGGCGTGAACCCGGAACCGGAGGGCGATATCCAGCTCCATGGGGCCAAATTCGATCAGCAGGAAGTCATCTCCGGCACGGCGGTATACGACCCGCTCACCGGCCTCAGAGGCAGGTACATCTCGTAGAATCGGGCTAGCCCGCTCTGTGGTTAACGCAACGTTGGGGATAGGTGCTAGTGACGCGAGTTGAGTGAGTTGGCGCGCCTCTAAGGCGCGGGCGGTGGTGAGGGTTACCGGGACAAAGCGGACCTTGTCACCAGCGGTGAGTTGTCCCAGCTTCCAGCGTTCAGCGCGCACCACGGTGGCCGGGCAGACAAAACCACCCAGTGACGGGCCGTCCGGTCCAAGAATGACCGGCATGTCGCCGGTAAAGTCGATAGTGCCAAAGGCGTAGGCGTTATCGTGAATGTTGGAAGGGTGGAGTCCTGCTTCACCGCCATCCGCCCGTGCCCACTCTGGGCGTGGGCCAATCAGCCGTACACCGGTGCGGCTGGAGTTGTAGTGCACTTCCCACTCGTGGTCGAAGAAGCGTTCGATATCGCTATCAGTGAAAAAGTCTGGCGCGCCGTGAGGGCCATAAAGTACGGCAATTTCCGTCACGCTTTCGGAACCTTTGCCAATAGCGGGGGCTAGCGCGTTATCCAGCGTGCGTGAGGGCGCAGGCATCAGTGTGGGCAGCTCCAGCATATCGCCGCTGCGCAGTGCCCGCCCGCCATGGCCGCCAAACTGGCCTAGCGTGAAGGTGCTGCGAGAGCCCAGGTATTGAGGGCATTCAATGCCGCCGCGCACTAGAAGATAAGCGCGTGCCCCAGCGGTGGCCTTGCCTAACGTAAGCGTGGCACCGGCCGGCACATCAATGACTTCCCAGTGATTAATAGGGTTGCCATCCAGCGAGGCGGGCAACTTGGCGCCTGCTATCACGACCTGTGTGGCCCGGTGAAAGCGCAGCGTGGGGCCCTGGAGGGTAATTTCTAGGCCAGCGGCATCCGTGGGATTGTCGAGTAGGCGATTGCCAAGGCGAAACGACCAGTCGTCAAACGGGCCGGAAGGCGGCACCCCCACATCCCAGTGACCCTGGCGACCGGGAAAATCCTGAATTGTGGTGAGCGTGCCAGGGGCGATCACTTCCATGGCGGGAGGTGCCCACGCCAGGGTGGTAAGCCAGTGGGTGTCGATATCCGCCTGCTGAAAGCGTTCGGCACGCAGAACGTGGGCAAGCCAGCTACGGTTGGTGGCAATGCCATAAACGCTGGCGTTGTCCAGCGTATCCGCCAGCTGTGCCGTCGCCTGCTTGCGGCTTTCGGCATGCACCATCACTTTGGCGAGCATGGGGTCAAATAGCGGTGACACTTCCAGGCCTGCCTCAATGGCGTGGTCGATGCGCAGGCTGCTGGCTTTAGGAAAGATGACTTCCGTCAGTAGCCCGGCGCTGGGGCGAAAATCGTGAGCGGGGTCTTCGGCGTACAGACGTGCCTGGACGGCGTGACCAGTAGGAGAGAGCGTCTGGGCAAGCGTTTCCAGGCGAGGGAGTTCTCCGGCGCCGAGCTTTACCATCCATTCGACGATATCGACGCCGTAGACCAGCTCGGTGACGCCGTGCTCGACCTGCAGGCGGGTATTGACCTCCAGAAAGTAGAACGCTTCGCGTTCGGCATCGTAGATGAATTCGACGGTGCCCGCGCTGCGGTAGTTGACCGCTTTGCCTAGTTGCACCGCCGTGGCGTGCAGTGATTGGCGCACGGCTTCGGGGAGGTTCGGGGCCGGGCACTCTTCTAGTACTTTTTGATGGCGGCGCTGGGTGGAGCAGTCGCGTTCACCGAGGGCGATAACACTGCCCTGGCCATCGCCAAACAGCTGTACTTCCAGATGGCGGGCACGTGCGATATAGGCTTCCAGGAAGACACCGCCATCACCAAAGTTGCGCTCGCCAAGGCCTTTCACTGACTCAAAGGCGCGTGCCAGCTCCGTCTGAGAGTGGCAGACCTGCATGCCGATGCCACCGCCACCAGCAGTGGATTTCAGCATGACCGGGTAGCCAATTCGTTCGGCGGCTTGCTTAGCGTCTTCGAGGGTCTCCAGCAGCTGTGATCCTGGCACCAGCGGTACGCCTGCCTTTTCGGCGAGTGCGCGGGCTTCGTGCTTGAGGCCAAACTGCTGTATCTGCTCGGCGGTGGGGCCTAGAAAGACGAGCCCGGCGGCATCGCAGGCGGTAATAAAGCGAGTGTTTTCCGAGAGGAAACCGTAGCCAGGATGGATGGCCTGGGCGCCGCTTTGTTGGGCGATAGCGATCAGTTTGTCGATGTTCAGGTAGGTATCGCTGGCCGCCCCCTCACCGAGTGAGTAGGCCTCATCGGCTTGATGCACATAAGGGACGTCACGGTCGGCATCGGCGTACACCACCACGCTCCCCACGCCTAAAGCTTTAAGCGTGCGTAGAATACGGGCGGCAATCGCGCCGCGATTGGCAATCAGGACTTTGCTAAACGTTTTATGGATGGACATGGCACTGCCTGCAAACAAAGGCGGGTCGTCCCGCAGGTTGTTTGGCCTTCTAGGGTCGTCCCTAGGGCGAATTACTTAACCCCAAATCAGTAGCTCGATGGGCGTGGGGTTGTAGCCGTTGCAGGGGTTGTTGAGCTGAGGGCAGTTGGAGATCAGCACGATGACATCCATTTCTGCGACCATTTCCACATACTTGCCCGGTGCGGAGATACCGTCTTCAAACGTCAGCCCGCCGTCGGCGGTGACCGGCACGTTCATAAAGAAATTGATGTTGTGGGTGATATCCCGCTTGGTCAGGCCATACTCTGGGTGGTTGGCGATGGCCTGCATCCAGTTGTCCCGGCAGGAGTGCATATGGCGCTTTTCCAGGTCGTAGCGCACGGTGTTGCTTTCGCTGGCGCAGGCGCCACCTAGGGTGTCGTGGCGGCCGCAGGTGTCGGCGGTGAGGGTAAGCATCGTGCGGCCTTCGCTGGAGATCAGCTTGGAGCCTGCGGTGAGATAGACCGCTCCTTGTTCGCGAACGGTATCCATGGCGCTGTAGCGCTCGGCGATGTCGTCGGCGCTGAAGAACAGCGTGTCAGCCGCTTGATTGCCTTCCAGGTCTAAAATCCGCAAGGTTTGGCCCTGCTTCACGGTGCCAATATAGTGATCGCCCGCATTAACGGTAGTGCGGCTAATCGCGTTTTCGGGGCGTAAGGTACTCTCGATAATCATGGTTTTCCCCTTAAAGGCCGAGGTGGTATAGGCGGTTATTGGCAAAGCCACGGGCGTTTTCTGGCCGTGAGCGGTAGCAAGGATCGTCCTCTGTCGGTGGCTCAGCCGTACCTAACGCGATATCGACGCCACGGCGCGGGTAGTCAGTGGCAGGGTCCAGCGGGTGAGGGCAGGTATGCAACAATACGAGGGTATCCATTTCGAAGCGCAGCGTGACGCTGTTGCCCGGCTGGCAGTGGTTGCTGACATAGTGCAGCTTGCCTTCGTCATCGCTCTCGACGCGAGAGAACAGGTTGAAATTGGCAGCCATGTCTCGGCGGCCAAGCCCATACTTGGCGAGTTCGACCAGGAAGGCGTCGAAGCCGGTGCGTGTCCAGTCATTGTGGGCCTGCTGGTAGCTCACTGGCTGCCAGCCTTTGGCCAGCAAATGCTGGGGCATCAGGTTGCCGCCAACGCTGTCGTGCCAGCCAAGATCATCATGCGTGATCGAGGCAAAAATGCGGCCCATATCCGAGTAAAGGCAGTGGCCTTGGGTCAGTTTGAACGTGTGCTGGCACTTCAAGGTGTCCGGCAGGTTCAGGCGCTCCAGCAGGTTTTCTGGGTTGTAGCAGAGTAGCCCTACGTTGGTGTCAGCTTGCTCGGCGGTCAGGGTTAGCGTCGCGCCGCGACGTAGGCGAAGGGACCAGTGGTGCCCGCCGGGTAAATGGGTGGTGTAGTACGGTTCGCTATTCATGGCAGCGCTCGTCATAGCAGCGTCTCCTGAGTGTGGGTTTTCAGACCGCCCTGATGAAGTGCTTCCGTTAAGGCTGTCGCTGGACGGTCTCTCGAAATGGGCAGATCGTAGGTAATGGTGGCGCCATAGGCTTCTGGGGCTTGAGGGTCTTGGCGGGTTTTGTCGAATACCCATAGACGTGTGCCCAGCTCAAAGGCCTCTTTTAGGTCGTGGGTGATCATGAAGATGGTGAGCTGCTGCTCTTGCCAAAGTCGCGTGATTAATTCGTGCATGTCCTGGCGAATGCCGGGGTCCAGGGCACCAAATGGCTCATCCAGCAACAGCATGCGTGGCCGCATCATGAGCGCCTGGGCGATGGCTAGACGTTGCTGCATGCCGCCGGACAGCTCATGGGGATACTTATTAAGCGCGTGACTTAGGCCAACTTCTTCAATACGTGCTTGGGCTTTCGCAATCGCGTGCCGTTTGGCAGTGCCAAAACTTTTTCCAAGCAGCTTGGCACTATGCAGCTCATCGGCCATCATCACGTTGCCCAGCACAGTCAGGTGTGGAAAGACGGAATACTTCTGAAATACCACGCCACGGTCTGGGCCGGGTTCGTTAGGAATGGGCTTTCCATCTAATAGAAGGTTGCCTTTTGAAATGGCTTCGGTGCCTAGCAGCATCTTTAAAAACGTGGTTTTACCGCAGCCAGAGGCGCCTACCAGCGTGACAAATTCTCCCTGCTCGACGCTGAAATTAAGATTTTCAAGTACGACGTGATGGCCGTAGTGCTTTTCTAGGCGTTGGGCGGACAGTAGGCTCATGATTTGTCTCCTTCGCCCGAGTGGTACCAGGGAAAGGCAAGGCGCGATGTCCAGGCGAGAATCTGGTCAAGAAGGAACGCCAGCAGCGTAATCCACGCCACGTAGGGCAGAATCACGTCCATCGACAGGTAGCGGCGAACCAGAAAAATGCGGTAACCAAGCCCCTCTTGGGCGGCAATTGCTTCGGCAGCTATTAAAAACAGCCAGGCGCTGCCGAGGGCCAAGCGAGTGGCATTCAGTAGCCGCGGCGTGAGTTGGGGCAGTAGCACCCGCAACAGTACCTGCCAGGAGCTGGCTCCCAGGGTTTGTGCTTTGATCAGCTGTTCATCGGGAAGTCGCAGCGTATGGCCTTGCAGGTCGCGAATCAGAAACGGCGTCACCCCAATCACGATCAACGCGATCTTGGCGGCCTCACCGGTGCCAAAGGCGATGAATAGAATCGGAAGTATCGCCATCGGAGGGATGAGCGACGCGACGGTGACCAGCGGTGAGAGTTTGGCGCGGATGAGCGGAATGCCGCCGTTTAAAATACCCACTACGAGGCCGATGAAAGCGCTGATCGCCACGCCAATGAGAATCCGCTCTAAGCTGGCGAAAGTGTCTGTCCATAGAACGATTTGGCCAGTGCGTACGTTTTCTGCGGTGGCCAAATGATAAAATGAGCTTGCCATGGTGGCCGGAGTGGGCAGTAGCCGATCATTAGGGTTCTCGGCCAGTCGGGCATTGGAAAGGCTCAGGTAAACCATGGCCAATAACAGGAAAGGCAACAGTCCCAGCAGCCATCTGCTCCCTCGGGATGGGGCTAGATTAATGAGTCGCTTCATGGCGGATGTCCATCGAAGATAAAAGCAGAGGGAGCAGCCGTGGCTACTCCCATGGCGCTAGTTACTGAGCGTCGAGGTAAGCTTGGGTAAAGCTGGGGTCGAAGCGCAGTTGCACGTTGCTCTCGTCTCCGAAGACGCCGCTGGGTGTCTCAATGCCGACGACTTCTGCGTTTGGTGCCATGTCGCCTAGTAGGCCGTGCTGGAAGCTGAATTCAGCCACTCGCTGCATGGTGTCGAGTAGCTCTGGGCTTTCCATGAGCGCGATGGCTTCGGCGGGGTCGGTGTAGAGGTAGGTGGCGGCAAGTTGCTGACGATAACCGTCAATATCAGTGCCAGCGGCATCTGCCATGATGCCAAGCGCATTTTCATCATCTGCCTCGATGAGTCCCATCACTTCATACCAAGCGCCTACCAGGGCATGACCCAGTGCCGGGTTATCCGCCAAGGTTTGAGTATTCACGACCATCATGTCGAGTATCTCGCCGGGGATCTCAGCTGAGGTGTACACCACGTTGCTATCCGCCATATCCTCGATGGCACCTAACTGGGGGTTCCAGGCAGCGACGGCTTCTGTGGTGTCGCTCGCGAACAGGCCGACGATATCCGCATCGGACGTATTCACCGTTTCGATATCGCGTTCAGTCAAGCCAACGCTTTCGAGAGCACGGGCCAGAAAGTAGTGAGAGACGCTGAATTGAACGAGATTGACCTGACGGCCTGCGATATCGGCTAGGTCATCGCTGCCTTTCAGCACGATGCCATCATTGCCGTTGGAATAATCGTTGATAATCAGTGCGGTGGAGTCGACGCCGCTGGCCGCTGGAATCGTTAGAGCATCCATGTTGGTCATGGCACACCCATCGACGTTGCCAGAAGTGAACTGATTGATGGATTCCACGTAATCATTCACCTGCACGACATCGATACTAATGCCGTATTCGTCGGCCCACTTATTGACCACGCCTTCTACGTCGGCATAGGCCCAGGGCATCCAGCCGGCATAAATCGACCAGCAGACGCTAAAGTCGCTGCGTTCTTGCGCTTGGGTAGGTGTGATCGTCAAAGATGATGCTAGTAGCGCCGCGGTCAGCGGAGCTAGGGACAGGCTTTTGAGGGCAGAGCGGTTGGAACGGGTCATGAGAGCCTCCAGCGGCTAAGAAAAAACTCAGGGGGCATCGGCTCATCACTGTGCCTTATCCTCCCGGGCTTTTATCCCGCCGTGTAACCTTGCGCTTGCAAGGTCGATCGCTCTCGGACCAGCCACGTCCATCGGGGGCATATCATTGATGGCGTCGGAACCCTAGCGATCTATTGGAAACTCGATTGTGTGGCAGCGAAGGCAGCCAATACCCCATGTGTAACGATTAACTACACAGCAAAAAATCGGCCGCCATCGAAAAAGGTTTTTTATTTTAAAGGGTTATCAAGTTTCCGATGCTTCTCTATACGTTGAGTGCTCGCACGATGCGTTATCGTGGTGCGCAGATTTGCCGCGACGCACCACAATCACACAAACCTGTAGCGTAACGCTACAAAGGCGTCTTGCTCATCTTACCTGGCACTTCACGCACCAGCCGTGGCATGAGAAAGCCGGGTAAGTGTTCCAATAGTGCTTGTATGAGCGCTTGCGCCTCTTTGTCA
>Ga0208684_1001283_pt1 | contig 13781 bp, 10 predicted proteins | sample MalvireepMed_b05_FD_184245 | JGI IMG/M metagenome (GOLD analysis project Ga0208684, IMG submission 184245) | Marine viral communities from the Global Malaspina Expedition - Malaspina viral metaG DeepMed_b05 (SPAdes) (version 2) | ecosystem: Environmental > Aquatic > Marine > Oceanic | place... | reverse complement strand
CTTTTGCTGAGAGAAGAAGTCAAATGGAAAACGCTACTGAAGAAGTAGCCACAGAAGAGGGGGATAATGAAGATGGTTGATCGAATTAAAGTTGAAGGTGCTATATTTGAAAATAGCTACAAAAAACAACCAAAACATCCAGACTGGACTGGAAAGATTGAGCTTTCAAAAACACTGCTCAAGGCATTGGTTGAAAGGGCAAAATCTAACCAAGAGATAGCTATCAGTGTAGCCATGTGGGATCGTGAATCAAAACAAGGAAAGACATACAAGTATGTTTCGATTGAACTTCCTGAGATCAAGGAAGAAGACGTTGATCCTTTTGACGATGATGTGCCATTCTAGTGGGTGCTCTTAGTTTCGAGGCAGTCAAGGTCAGGATAACCCAAAACAAGCAGGGAGTTTATCTGGTGCTTAACATCCATCCAGAGGATATACCAGAAGAACTCCTGCGAAGTTGGGTAGGTCAAAGATATTACTGTGCTCTGGTTGGCATTCAGGACGATGAGACTCCTGTTCCACAGAACCCAATCAGGAAGAAGACAACTGGCAAGAAGTTTGTAGATAGAGCAGGAATCCTCGCCAGAGAAAAAACTTTCTGGAAGTTTTGCAAGGTCAGCAAAGAAGAAGATGCATCTGAATTCATCAGGCAATTCTGCAACATACAATCAAGGAGTGAACTCAGAACCAACGAGTTTGCACAGATACTCTTTGAGGACATAAACAATAGGTACAACCACTGGTTTGAGGAAAGAAATGAAAGTTAGATGTATTGATGAGCCTAACCTGTTCTGGAACTGTCTCAGTGGTTGGGTAGCTGAAGAAGAGGCAGAAACCTTTACTCGTACTGAAAGCAAAAAACTGTTTCGTGGTAATCTGTGGGGTTATGAAATGGTGTTCCTTAACAAAGACAAACTAAGACGAGGAGAGTGGGTAGATGAGTAAAGAGAAATACAGCACAGAAAAGGCTTGGGCAGTGACTGAAACAACAAATGCCCAAGCGGATATGTTTCGTAGCTTGGCTGATGGCTTGCGTAGGGAAAACCTTTTAATAAAGAAGATACTTACTGAAAAGGAAACCTACATCGAGCAACTGGAAAACAAGGTCGAATCACTCAGGGAGAGCATCCGAGTTTTGGAAACGGCATACAAAAAAAGAATCGTACCGACAATTAAATGAAACAAATATTCCTAGACTACACCAGAAAATACAGAAGAGGCGGTGGTGCAAAAAAAACCAAGTCGCCAAAGTGTGAGTGTTGTGCTGAAAACCCAACAGAAAGAACTAAATTAGTAAGAGGAGCCACAGGTAGCCCAGTTACGTTGTCATTGTGTTACAGGTGTGCTAGTTTTAGTGATCAGGAAATCTGGACTAGAATGACAAGAGGACTAATGAACAGGATTCTTGCAGGATCATGAAAACAAATATTGACTGGTCAGCATTATGTCCATACCAGAACTAAAACTCCATGACCGAAAGAGTGAGTGGTGGACATGGCACAAGCTAAACCCTGATGTTTGGCGGTTGTTTGAGAGGTTTACACTCCAAGCAATATCAAGTGGCAGAGAACATTACAGCGCATGGGCTGTCATTCAAAGGATTCGTTGGCACACAACAGTAGAAACAAGCGGTTCTGACTTCAAGATTTCAAACGATTACATTGCTTTCTATGCAAGATTGTTCCACGTGAAACATCCAGAGTACGATGGGTTCTTCAGAACCAAGAAACTGAAAGAAGAAAAGGAAATGGAATGACAATCAATTATCTATCAGTCTGTAGCGGAATAGATTCTGTCTCAGTGGCATGGCATCCATTAGGGTGGAACTGTGTCGGTCTCTCTGAGATTCACCCCTTTCGCTCTGCTGTGTTAAATTATCACTATCCAGAGATTAAAAACTTTGGAGACTTTACAGGAATACAAAAAGATGACCTCAAAAAAGAAACCTACCCAGACATCCTTGTGGGAGGAACCCCATGCGCCTCGTTCAGCATCTCTGGACTTAGAAAAGGACTTGAAGACGATAGAGGGAACCTCGCCTTGGAGTTTATACTCTTGGCTGATAGACTTAAAACTCCGTGGATTCTCTGGGAAAATGTCCCCGGCTTATTGTCCTCGGACAAAGGAAGGGATTTTGGAAACTTCCTTGGAGCACTGGCAGAATGCGGGTATGGGTTCGCCTACAGGGTTCTTGATGCTCAGTACACGAGAACACAACGATTTCCAAGAGCACTCCCACAAAGACGAAGGCGTGTCTTCGTTGTCGGACATCTTGGAGACTGGAGACCTCCCGCAGAAGTATTATTTGACAGAGAAGCACTGTCAGGGAATCCTCCACCGAGCAGAAAAAAAAGGGAAGAAACTTCCAGAGAGACTGAGGAGGGTTCTTCTGAACAAATCTGGAGAAAGCTAAACTTCCAAGGGGAATATGCTGAGGATGAAGTATCTGGAACCCTGATGGCGAGAGGTCGCTTTTCCGCTTACGAGAGAGGAACCATCATTTCCTACGACAATCCTGTTGCGGTACAGGCAGCAAACTTCAACTCAAATGGGAGTGGAGTACAAGAGGATGGCTCCATGTACACCTTAACAGCTACCGACAGGCATTCGGTTATGTGTTTTGAAAGACGATCTCAAGACGGCGGCGCTCCAAGAATACAAAAAGAAGAAATATCGCCCACCCTCAACGCCATGACTGGTGGCAATAGACAGCCATGTGTAATGGTTCAGCCAGAAAAAAGACAGGGGATTGTCAGGAGACTCACTCCACTTGAATGCGAGAGATTGCAGGGGTTTCCAGACAACTACACCCAAATACCCTACAAAGGCAAGCCAAAAGAACAGGCTCCCATATCACAAAGGTATGAAGCCTGTGGTCGGGCTATGGCAGTCAATGTCATGGAATGGTTGGGCACTAGAATCCAGATGGTGCATAAAAAAAAGAATGGCAAAGCAGTTTGACTTCTCAGCTATAGACGATTTCGAGAGACACATTGATCTCTCTATCCCTAATTTCTCCACTCTGGATAACATCTTTGTAAATGTAGCCAAGGAATATGCCCAAGAAGAATCTTCTTTGGTTGACTTGGGTTGCTCAACTGGTCGATTCCTGTCAAAAATACCAAAGATAAGTGGCTGTCAATACATCGGCATTGACTCTGTTGACATGAAAGGCAGGAGAAAGGATTTTAGTTTTATAAAAGGGGATTGTGAAACAGAACTAAAAGACATCGATAACATATCGGTAATATCATCAATGTTCTTTTTACAGTTTCTAGGCTCTAGGAAAAGAGCGAGGATATTGAATCAGATAGGGGAAAGGATTGAGTCTGGAGCGATCTTCCTGATTGCCGAAAAGGTTTATCTCAACGACAGCAGGTTGCAACATTTAATTCACAAGCTACACATACAGGAAAAGAGGAAAAGTTTTTCTGATGAAGAAATACTGGAAAAGGAACTGCAACTGTCTGTGTCTATGTTCTGCAAGAAAGAAGATGAACTGAACAAAGAGTTACAAAAACTGGGCAATGTGACAAAAGTCTGGCAAAGCTATAACTTCTTGGGCTATGTAATAAACAGATATTATTGAATGGCCCCGTCCCAAACTAAAATATTTTGTTTTTCGCTGCAGGCATCAACTTATAAAATATTTTGGTATTCGTACCACTGGTGCGTGGAATGTAGCAATAGGTTAAATCAAATATTGACTGGTCAAAATTAGAGATTCCAGTCTGCGAATGGGATGTCTGCCCTCTTCTTCAGGACAGGAACAGAAGCTAGTCGTCTGTCTCTTTCTATCTCCATCTGCAACAACAACTCTTTCTTCTTCTGTGGTGGTATGGTTTTTGATCTCTGTACGTTGTCTCTGCGTTTTCTCCAGCTCTTCATGTAACGATCAATAGCTAAAATAGGTGTACGCAACCTAAGCAAATCAGCATGGGTTTCTCTGTAAGCTCTGTATTCATCCATCCTCTTCTCTTTCTTGAGAGAGTTCAATGTCTGCACTGACTTGTTAACTTCTGTTCTTAGTTCGTAGAATTGCTGTTGCAAGCCACCACCCTGAGGGGTTTGGGAAAAACGCCTTATAACAGGGTAGCGATCTATGTTCTGTGGGATCAAATCCCTGTCTGAAAACGCTCTTGTCATTGCATCAACAACAGCTAACGCATAAGAGCCGAGAGAGCCACCATAGCCTCTGAGAACATATTCCAGCTTGATTGGTGATATGTTGAACGCCTCACCTAAAATTCTGGTAAGTTCATTGGTGGTATATCTGGATTGATACCCTGCCTCCTGACCTTCTTCCATATAATAAGGAACAATGTCTGTTCGGGTATAGCTGTCAAAGTTAATGTACGCATCCACCAATGGCGCAAGGGCTTGTATGCCAAGCGATGGTTCCAGAATTGGAATGTTCAAAGATGTTGCCAGTTGTCTCTTATAGCTTTCATAAACATCATCTATAGTGCTTTCACCAAAGAGATTATCCATAAGCCTTTCTGGAAAGACCTTGAAGATAACACCAACCTCAAAAGGAATAGGAATCTTCAGGGCTGGAATACCATCAGCATAAGGAATTATCCAGTTGTCATCCCTGACCTCCCTTCTCGCATTCTTGTATTCATCGGTGTCGCTAACCATTGCGTAATACAGGGCTGTCATACCAAACAGATAACCGCCTCTTATTAATGCTTTTTGGGTTATGTCTCCCGGTGTATTTATTCCCCTGTAAGCAGAATATTCTCCTTTCAACGCTCTGTAAAACACATCCAAGCCCTGTATCCTTGCATTTAGGAATGGTACTGCCGATGCATAAATTCTAAAGAGTGAGCTTGATCCCCTTCTTGAGAAGTTAATAATTTCCATTCCCTGATACGCAGCCTCAGCTTCGTTGCCTGTTTCCTTCAAAACCTGATCGTATGCCGCCAGTCTGGTAGAAGCATCAGACTTGGTGGTAATATCTCCCAACCAATCCCACGCTTTCTTAACACCATCTTTGACAGATATTCCTCCAAGGACAGATTGTCCTTCTCTTTGCAGGATTTTTGATATGTACTGAGCTATATTTTCTGGATCGTTGGAAAAATCGTACCCACCCACAACACCAAAATCAGCAAGCGTGTCCATGTCTTCCCTTGAGCCAACAAAGTTTTTGAAGGTATCAACAACAGGAACCATGTTTGCACCACTGGTAACGTAGGCAGACAAGGTATCACGCAATAGGTTGGCAATAATAAAGTCTGGGCTTCGTGTAACCAAATCCCTCAACCATCCTGCTGGCATTGACAATACTTTTGTTATGTTCCCCAAGCCAGAAGAACCGAATGCCTCCATTGATTTTATAAGCGCAGGATCGTGGACTGTAAAATAACGCTCAGTTCCATAACCATTCTCCTGATAGTAAACTATATCTGGAGCACCTTTTCTTGCGTCTTTTGCGTCTATGGGAGTTGCCGAACCAATGGTGACAGCATCACGCATAATGCGTTGCAAGGCAACATTCCTCATGCCTCTGGTAACAATGGACAATGAGTTTCTGGTCAATGCAGTAAGCATATCCTCGTTAATCGGGGCAAAACTTCCTTTCAATTCTTTCTTGAATGGGCTTTCCCCAACTAACGCACTTCCAAGTTTCGGTCCCCTGTATTTATATTTCTCATCCGAAGGAAAGTATCTATAGAATGGATAGTAATCTGAATAACCTTGCCACAGCACTCTTTCTTCTTGATTCAATATTCCTGTTTTCTCTGCGAAATCAAGGAGTTCATTGTTCCATTTCTGGTAGTTGTCATAGACTTCCTTGATGACAGGATATTTTCTGGCAAGCTCTTTGGCTTGAGCCTTCATCTTTTCAGTAACTGGTGTTGCTTTTCCTTCCTTGTTGAGCCTTGTGCCACGCCTGACTACCGCATAGGCATGGAAATATTTCTCCATAGGCTTCTGGTTTAATGCCTGTTCCTTGTAAAGAGGTGCTAGTATCTGAACCAATCCACCGACTTCCTTACCATTTGTGCCAACGAATGGCACTACCTTGACAAAACTTCCACCACCCTCGGTTTCTATAACTGCTGGTACACCCCTAGTTAGTCCTCTTGCCATGATGCCTCTAGCACGGTCAGAGAACCTTATAGCGGCAACGGCATCAAGATCGGCAAGGTAAGTTACCCCCAAGACCCTCTGTGCCTCCTTTGAGGTTCTTTCCCAAGATGCCCAGTTATCGACAAACTTTGCTCTTACCGACTCAAATCTCTCAGAGAATGTATCACGATTCAAAACTCCCTTGAGCATACTCTGGAATGGAGTTTCATCAGGAACCTCTATAGGCTTACCTTCTTTCGGTTTGCCATAGATTACTGTCCTAAGATCGCTAAACTCGGTATCCCAAATTTCATCTGGAACCCTTCTCGAAAAAGTGGCAGAGTTTTCTGGGCTTAACTCATAATTGTCAATGACATCATGGGCTGTCCATTCTTCTGGGATAGTCTGGTCTAGTTTGGCATCAACATGGTTAAAGGCTGAAGCTATCGCAAGCGGGCTGGCACCTGTATTCCATAATGGAATCGTGCCTCTTGCCATGCTTTTGACAATGTTTTCAACTTCTGCAACTGCTTCCTCAATTTTAATCTCGACACCAAGATTTGAGCCAACAGCATTGCCAGCTTTTTCCCAAGGGGGAATTAAGTCTTGGGATTCTGCGCCTTGTTCTTTAAGGAGAGCTTGGTAGGTTTTCCAGACGGGGAGGTAAAGATCACGAATGGCGGCTCTTTGTATATTGGGTGTTCCGGGGAAACTTCCTCTATGCCTAAGCTGTCCAACTTTTGATCTATATCCATACTCTGGGTTTCCTGCTGTATCTTCTTGTTCATAATTTATTAACTCCGTATTTAATCGTGATCGTTTAATATTAAACCCTAATGTCTCGGCAATAGGCAACACCATTTCTGCCAACTCTCCAAGTTTAGCAGACCTGTAGTCTGCGCTGCTAACTCCCCAACTGGCTGGATCACCCATGATTATCATGTTCTGGTCACTTCCCATCAGGGCATAATCAACAGTAACATCCTCTCCCCATGCTGTGGCTCTTCTCAATTCTTCAAGCCTTCTGTTAAATTCAGTCAGCTCTTCCTGCGTAAAAGCAGCGTCATCAGGTTTGGAGATAAGCAGTGTCCTGTTTGCGCCATTGGGTTGCATATAACCAGTAGCAACAGAGTCCTGCATAAAGGCATCTGCCAGAATTGCACCAACATCTTGGGCTTCTGCATAATCCAATGTCGGTAACTTGAGGACAAAGTTCGGACTCAACTCATTTTCGTAAGTGCCAAGCCCCATTTCAAAGGTATGTGGTATTCCCAATTCCCTTAAAAATGTTATCTGTCCATCTCTGTCCACGATGGATTCCTTAACTCGCGAATGATAGTCTATCCACTCATCCATAGACAGCTCAAAACCCTCTGGCATATACTTTCTCGATCTGCCAACTTTCGTTTCTATAATGACCTTTGGAGCCATAGCGAGCCTAGACAGATAAATCTGCTTGTCCAGATTGTAGGTGCTGTATGGATTGTTGCTTTCACCACCGATGTAATGAGGTCTAGGTGCTTGAATGAAATAATCTTTTAGTGGTGCATCCCTGTTGATAACCGCTTCAAGCTGTTCCATCTTCTTGGCATTCTTTCTCATAGCCAAGTCAAAATCAGATTCATCAGGCAATGCCCCGCCTTCTTCAAGACCATTTCTTTGGTACGCCCACAACGCTGCTTGGACTTCATGTGGTTCCAGTTTTCTTGTGCGAACAAAATTGCCTTCAGCATCGTAGACATTGTAGGCTTGATCGCTTGCCAACAACTGGATCATTCCCTGAGCATATCGATACTCTCTTTCTGTTGGTGTCTTAGACATTCCAAGAAGATTAAACATATGGCTGTCCATTACCGCCCAAGGAGAAAATACATTGTCAGCCATATTCAAGACAGTCTCTGCATAGTTTGGAGTTTTCAACGCTCCCTTACGGACCGTGGTGTAATAGCCACGCTTGTAAAAATTTAGGATTGCTTTCTTTTTATTGGCAATTGTTCTGCCAGCAAGCACCTTGCCAATTTCCCCAGAAAACTGTTTGCTTTTTTCAACAGGATCAATCTCTCTGGCAATACGCATGACATCCAGTGTTTCCTGAATGTTTTGAGTAACATTTGTTTCAGGGCTAGTAGCTGCAAAGAGTGCAGAAAACTCATGCATATTGGCAAAACCAACTTTGGTTGCCACGCCCATGCCAAAATTCCTGTACCAATTAGAGTCTGCCCCTTCTCTCAATGCGCTGCTTAACTTTCTTCTCAGCGTTTCAAAAGATGGAATGCTGTAGTTTCTGGCTTTTTTCTTCTGTGCATCTGTGGTGAGAGAGTTTATCAAGCCCTGTTTCAACTGTTCTCCGCTTGGATTCTTCTCGTTTTCGGCATACACGCTATACAATATCTCCTCTGGAATCCCATCTGCCAGATAAGTTGTCTCTCTTTTCACTCGTCTTTGCTGTGGGTTTAACCAGAGGGTTTCTGGTTCAGCTCTCTTCGCTGTTGATACAGGTTCCTCAACCATTGATTCGGCAACTGCTATAGCTCTTTCTATTTCTTGGCGTTCAAACTTATTATTTGGTTTCATCCATGCTCCATCTGGATATATTATCTCCTCCTCTCTTCCCTCAGCAACAAGATCACCAATCAAAATGCGTTTTTTCAAATGATCTAAATTAAGCCCAGCAACATAAGCTGGATTAGATCGATCAACGAAATCTTTTGCCTCCGATAGTGTTTGGAATATATCAGTGTCTCGAGTAAAACTAGAATCACCAAGATGCTTTACCATCCAGTCTTTATATCCATATTCAGGTGTCATTATTTCAAAGCCTTTATAAAGATACCTAGGACCATAGGTTGAATCATAGGTTGCTGTTGGTTTGAATCCCACACTAGGTCTTCTAGCAGCAACTGCTTCGTCAAGAACCTCTTCTTCACCACCAGCCTGAACAATAACCTTGCCTTCAACAGTTTGCTTGGCACTTTCACGATCAAGCTCCTTGAGACTGCGGATTTCACCTACCTTTCTTCCACCAATCAATCCAGACTCAATGTCTTGGAATATTTCAATAGGCGACCTGAACCCTGCAAGGCTTGATCCATAGATAATGGATCGGAAGAAATCAGCAATTTTTTCCATCAGTGTTCTGGGTCTGCCAGTAACAACCTCTGGGTTCATTGCGTATTCTTCAAACAATAGGGCTACCGCCTCTTCAGTTTGCTGAACCTCGGTCAAATCAGGATACAGGGCTTTGCCCTTATCAAACCAAGTCTTGCCAAGCTGTGCCCCTTTTTCGTCAGCGAGAGAAGAAATCTTTGCCCTCTTTACAAACTTGCTGAGAATCATCCATTCCCTGTCTGTAAACAGATCAAGGTCTCTGAGCGCATGGACAGTCTCATGGTTCATTGTCTTGCTGACCTTTTCCAGTGTCTCTTCTTCGCTAAGTGTGCCATCAGGATTGGCAGCGTTTACACTCAAAAGAATTTCTCCTGTAGGATCACGAAAGTCTTTCTGCACAAGGCTCCAGCTACCAAAATCACCACGCTTGTTTATGTCTTCAACGATTTTTATTTTAACCCTATTGGGAACATTCAATCGTTTGGCAATCTTATTCATGGCAGCAGTAAAACTAACCTTCCTGTCTTCAACTGTTTCTTTCTTGTCTTTTACTTTCTGTCTATGCTTGAGAGCCTTTTCTGTAATAATCTTGCCACCAGCATTGACTATAATTGGTCTCGCCTCTTGTTCCTGCCTCTCTCTTTCGTTTGCCACAAGCTCTTCCACTTGCTCTGGATTAAATCCAAGTGCAGTTAAACGAGCACCATATTCTTCTGAGGTTTCATTCTTGGCAGTAAGGTCTCTTGTGTACTCTGTGGATAGCTCCTCTGGATTTCTTGGTATCCACTTGCCTTTGTATTTAGGTTTTCTTGTAACCTTGAGTTGTGCTTCAGTTTTCAAGAACCCTTGATTGCTTCTATATGGTGCTCCTCTGGTATTGAACAGTCTTCCTTGTGGGGTAAAATATTGAACCTCCTTGGTTGCTGGAAAAAACTGAGGTTTCAACCTACCGCTTTCAACAAGGTCTTCAAACATTCTTGTAGCAGACTTCTTGTCAAGTCCTGTTTGTCTTGCAATGGTTGTGGGGGATACAATCCGATCTGGATTGGTAAGGGATCGCTGATAGACAGCGTTGAGTTGGTCAAAGCTATAGGGACGCTTATCAAAATTTGGGAAAGGCATTGGTGCATTGGAAGTTATGGTTGGCGTAGTACCAATGGCAAAGGTAGGAATGGTTGCCAGTTTAGCGTAAGCCAGTCTTTTCTGTGCAGCACTGAGGTCTCTGAAATTCCTCTCTCCAGTGTAGGTTTCTAAAAACTGCTTGAATCCTGAAGAGTTTACATCCAGTAAAATATTCTTTTGTGATGCCAAATCGACAAACATTTCCTTTGTAACTGTCTGGGGTATATTGGCAGTACCAACCTTCGGTCTGTCTTTTGTTCTTAGTTTCTGTTTGCGAAACCACGCCCTGAACCTATCATCTGTTTGTCTAAAAACCTTTGGAGATACTTTTCTTTTCAAATCAGCTACAAAAAATGTTCGTGTTATATCGCTGGTATCAGCCATATCATCCATCAGCTCATTAAAGTCTTGCTTGTCAAGAAGCTCTCTGGCTTCTGCTGGAGAATAAAATCCCTTGACTGGAAGTTTTTTCTTCGCAGCTCTTTCTTTGAAAACTTCAAAAGCTCCTCTTGCACGAGGAGATGCTGGATCAATAATTTTGGAAGGCAGTCGTCCTTCAGTTCTAACGATTTCACCCAAAACAACTCTGGCATTCTGCACTTGTTTATCAGTAATCTCGCTATCGTAATTTGCAATTGTTTGTACAGGAATATAAGAATAGTCTGGATCAATCATTCTGTTCAACATAGTCTGTGCTGATCCACTTCCCTGCAACCCAGCGATACGAAGCCTTTCATTTCCTTCAAGCTCCAAAACATTTTTGTAACTCTGATCTCTAAGCCTTCCTGCCTCTCTGCTTGCTTCTTCCTGTGTTTGATAGGTGCCAATAACTACATTATTATCTGGATTAACGACATCGAAACCCATTCCATCAGCAGAAACCTTAGAAAAATAATCAACAGCCAACCCGGCTTCTGGGTTTCCTATGCCTGCAATCCTCAGTGTTTCCAAGACCTGACCGATGGCATTTGGGTCTGTCTGTAAATTAATAACATCTCCAATTGGAACTGGAAGATTGGATGTATTCGGCATCAGGTCTTCCTGTTTTTTTACAGCAGGAGCCTGTTTTTCCTCTGCCTGTTTGTTGCGCAGGTTTTCTTCATCCATTTTGTTTTTGGAAAATCTTCTGCCACCAATCGCACTCATAAAGAAATCAGAGATAGCACCTACGCCACCACCAACAGTCAGTTCATCCCAAAGACTTCCAGCAATTTCCTGATTAGGATTGTAAAGACCTTTGGCAACTGCATCCTGCATAACGCTTGCCAAAACTTCCTGACTTCCTTCTGCCACTCCCTGTCCAAGTGCTGATGCCAAAGCAGGTAAAAGCTCAAACCTCATAGATGATGAAGCACGAACCCCTTTTAAAAGTCTCTCTACAGGAAGCAATTCTGTCAATCCAATTCCAGCACCACCCAATTCAGAAATAAATTCTCTTACTGTGCCAATTTCTTCTCCTTCCTTTCGAGCCTGCTCAAGCCTTTGCCCTTGTTCTGATATTCCCATTGGGACAGCAATGGCTGCCGCACCCAAAGTTTCAACCCTGCGAGGTGCCCCTCTCAGTGTTTTACCAAGAAAAGGAACGCCTGCTATTTTGCTTAATTCAGGTATCTGGGCAACAGTCTTGCCGCCAAGCCCTGCTGCCCTGAGAGCTAATCCGGGGGTAAAGAAGGTTGCGAAAGAACCGAGTCCCTGACCAAGTTTTGCCGAATAGGAATCCCGATAGGCTTCATTGGTGCCAAGGAAACTCTCATCCAGAGAATCCTGAAACCCCCTTAAACCTTGGGAAATAAGATTGTCATTATCTGTATCAAACAGATTGGCAAGACCTTCTCCAGCAGATGCAAATCCACTGAGAAATCCTCTAGGGATTCCTTTTCCTATTTCTGCTAAGTGACCAAGTGGTGTTCGCTCCTGAGTTGGAGCATAGTGTTCTGGGTATCGTTCAGCGAGTTCATTAAGAAGCTGATCAGCTTCTGCTTCGCCTATCCCAGTTGGGATATTGAGAACCTTTCCATCAGGGAGGTTGAGAATTGGCATTACGCGCTCTTCGTTGTCTGAGTTACAATAGCCTCAAGTTCTTCGCGGGATTTTGGAATTTTGTTTCGAGTAAAGTCACGCCCTTCGCCTGTTGCCAAATATGCCTGTATTCCTTCAGGAAGAGATTCGTAAAAAGCTGCAATAGCTGTTGGGTCTGATGTATCAACACCAGCCTCTATCATGGCGGTCAACAAACTTAATTGAAGAGTTATACTCTTTTCTTGTGCAAGCGATGTTGTTCTTTCCCTTGTTGTTTCTGCTTCAAGCAATGTGCCATAAGCCCTTGCTGCTTGTTCATCTTCCAATGCCTGTGTTTTGGAAACCATTGCGGCAGCGTTTGCCAAGCCACCAGCTACATCTCCGCCTGCAATACCAGCACCGATCTGAGCTAAAGCAGCCCCTTGAAGTGCTGACCTTCTTTCTTCAGGCGACCTAATTGTTTTTTCCAGTTGTTCTGAAAGGAAAGAATATCGATCCTGATCCTTGCTCTTGGTGGATTCTAATAATTCTTGATCTGCTGAATATTTATCAAGAAGGGCTTGAGTCTCATCATTCATTTTAGCTTCAGCTTCTATTCCTACGCCTTTAACAGCATCCAAAACTTTCGTTCCACCAAAAGCTGTTCCAATGGTATATGGATTAGTTATAAATTTACCAACATTCTTCATCTTTTGTCCAATAGGCAGACCTGAACTCCATAATCTTCCCTTACCTAGAAGTTGTTTCAATGCTTCTGTGGAAGGTATTGATGTTTTATCACCAAACTTAAAAGGAAAACCCTTCTTTGAAGCGAGTTTTATTAATGGTGATAATCCCTTATATCCTGCTTTTGCGGTCAACCCAAGACCACTTAATGCTCGCCCACCTATTGGTATGGTAGATAAACTAGCTAAAAATACATCAGTAGGATCGGTTGGATCAAAGAACCATCCACCTTCTCCAAAGCCACCCAACCCAAAGATTCCTGACCTGTCTTCTTCTTGCGATTCAGGAACAAGCCTTGGATCAATTTGCTCACCAAACTGGTATCTGGATGGAATAGCACCGCCTCCTCTCATAGCCATAGGCTGTCCCTGTGGCATTTGCTGAGGCATCTGTTGTGGCATCTGTTGTTGCTGTGGCATTTGTTGTGCCATCATTTGATTCTGCATCATATTGGGATCGACATCAGGAATACCACCCATAGACTGACCACCACCAAGCTCCATCATGGTTTCCTCAGCCACTGTAGGCTGTGGTTGCTGTTGCTTCGCCATTTCAGCTTCATAAGCCTGACGCTCCTTGTTTCTTCTCTCACCTTCGGTGATCACCAAGTAGGTTGGCGCAGCACCTGTTGGTTGCTGTGCTTCCTGTATTAGCTTTTGGTCGGGCCAGTATTCCAGTTCTGCTTGTATTTCAAGGATGTTCATCCGGGTTGACCTCCGCCTCTACCA
>Ga0208684_1001278_pt1:10000-13821 | contig 13821 bp, 18 predicted proteins | sample MalvireepMed_b05_FD_184245 | JGI IMG/M metagenome (GOLD analysis project Ga0208684, IMG submission 184245) | Marine viral communities from the Global Malaspina Expedition - Malaspina viral metaG DeepMed_b05 (SPAdes) (version 2) | ecosystem: Environmental > Aquatic > Marine > Oceanic... | reverse complement strand
CTCGACAGGAGGAACGTGTGCCCGGGTGCCGGACGCTCTGCTTCCTTTTCCATCATGTGCCAGCCGCCTTGCCCCATGACCGCCCGGCGGCTCCGCTCAGAGCGGAGATCGGGCGCGACGATCCGCAGGCCGGTGGTGTGCACCGCCCAGCCGAGGTGCTGGCCATCCTCGTCGGCAAAGCGGCCGGGCAGATCACCGTCGACCGCAGCATGCTGGAAAATGAGAAAGCTCTCGCGCGCGGCCGCAAACAGCGTCTGCCCCACGCCGGAATGCGTTCTGGACGATGGCAAAGATCCCCAACCATCGCAGATATCGTGATCGTCCCATTGCATGAGCGACGGCACACGCGCGGCGAGCCAGGCAAATTCCGGCGACGCATAGAGCGTCGCGTAGCGCTCGAAGAAAGCCTCCTTCAAATGCTCATGAAGCCCCGCCAGCTCCTCATGCGATGGATCCTCCGGGATGTCGTCCGGCCAGTTCTCGCTGAGGGCGTGCCCGTCGGTGACCTCATCAGCATACACCTGATCACCGCCGTGAAGCAGAAGTGCGAATGCCCGCGCTTGGTGATCGTCCCTGAGACGGCCCCACATTGCGTTCCGCTCAGAGCCTTCCCGAAGGAGGTCACCGATCTCCTCCCCGTTGCACGAGACATAGGCGATGCGGGTGTTGTCCGAGAAATCGCAGCAGACTGGATAACGGGTGCCGTTCCACTCATACTCCGACCGGCCTCCAAGCGGGAGGCTGAACCGCACTCGCCAGGTGGTCGCGTCTCGAAACTCCGCCAGTCGCTCGGCGGACAGGCCGCGCCCTGCGACCGTCACATGTGGGACCGGGACACCTTTCGGTGCGATGAAAAGCGCCGCGATCTTGACCGAGCTCTCGCAGATGTCGTCCAAAAACAGGATCGGGCCGGTGATACGTGGTGTGTTCATAACCTAGTAAATAGGCCGCGATCAGGCTCACACTAGATGCCGACGCGCGTGATCGGCTGGAGCTGCTGCTTTTGCAACCGTCGTTGCGTTGGCAGCATCAAGCGCCCCTTTCCGCCTCGCACCGGGCTTCAGAAGGGTCGGCAGGTTCTCTCGGACCAGTGGCGTTCACCTGCCTCCATTCCCAGCATCTCCTTGAGCGTGGCCACGTCGAGCATGTGCTCCGCCAGCATCTTCTTCAGCTTCGCGTTCTCGGCTTCGAGCGCCTTCAGCCGCTTGGCCTCCGACACCTCCATGCCGCCATACTTCGAGCGCCACTTGTAGAACGTGCCATCACTGATCCCGTGCTTCCGGCAGAGATCCTTGGCACCTATCCCGGCATGGTGCTCCTTAAGGATGCCCCCTCTCGTGACATCGCTTCGCAATGCACTGCCGGGCAGTGAATGATCTGCTCTTCGCTGAAACGGCTTTTCCGCATCGTCTGTCTCCTCGTTTGGAGAACAGGCTAACTTCAAACCGCGGACTTTTCAGGGGAGCACGTCAGGCCGAACTGGAGCGCAAGCTGGAGGCCCCTGCCCCGAGCGCGGTGCGGTTTCATCCGAAGCTGGCGGAGCTCTATCGGAGCAGGGTCACGGAGTTGTCAGAGGCGCTGGAGGATGAGACGATCCGCGCGCCTGCGCTGGACCTGCTGCGCAGCCTGATCGACCGCGTTGTGGTGCATCACGACGCGGGGACGAAGGGGATCACACTGCAGATTGAAGGGGCGCTGAGCGCGATGATCGCGCAAGCCCAGCCCGGAGGGCTGGGTGGCGTCGATCCGAGTTCGCTAAAACTGGTTGCGGGAGTAGGATTTGAACCTACGACCTTCAGGTTATGAGCCTGACGAGCTACCGGGCTGCTCCATCCCGCGGCGATTTTGCCCTGATTATGTTTTGGTCAGGGTGGGATCGTTTAGAGAGATACGATTTTGTGGTCTTTTCTAGGTTTGGCGGTGACCTACTCTCCCACGTCTTGAGACGCAGTACCATTGGCGCGACGGCACTTAACGACCGGGTTCGGAATGGAGCCGGGTGTTTTGCTCGTGCTATGACCACCAAACCAAAAAAAGATCACAACGCTGCGTGTTGTGGCGTTTTCGGTTTGGTTAGCGGGAGGCAGCGTTTCACCGAAGGTGACAACGCCTTCCCGCACCTCTCCATGCCAGGCGCAGCGTTCATCAACCTGCCCTTTTGGGCGGTGTTGTCTGTGTCGAGTACACTGTATGTGTGTATGCTTTTGAGTGTTCGCAGTCAGGTTTGTGTCCCTGTCTGTTACTGGATCAAATCAAGCCTATCGGACCATTAGTACCGGTCAACTGAACATGTTACCATGCTTACATCTCCGGCCTATCGACGTGGTGGTCTTCCACGGTCCTCAGGGATACCTTGTTTTGAGGGGGGCTTCCCGCTTAGATGCCTTCAGCGGTTATCCTGTCCGATCATAGCTACCCAGCACTGCCGTTGGCACGACAACTGGTCCACCAGTGGATCGTTCACCCCGGTCCTCTCGTACTAGGGGCAACTCCTCTCAAGTATCCTACACCCACGGCAGATAGGGACCGAACTGTCTCACGACGTTCTAAACCCAGCTCACGTACCTCTTTAAACGGCGAACAGCCGTACCCTTGGGACCTGCTCCAGCCCCAGGATGAGATGAGCCGACATCGAGGTGCCAAACACTGCCGTCGATATGGACTCTTGGGCAGTATCAGCCTGTTATCCCCGGCGTACCTTTTATCCGTTGAGCGATGGCCCTCCCACTTGGGACCACCGGATCACTATGGCCGTCTTTCGACTCTGCTCGACTTGTCAGTCTTGCAGTCAGGCTGGCTTCTGCCATTGCACTCAACGAGCGATTTCCGACCGCTCTGAGCCAACCTTCGCGCGCCTCCGTTACGCTTTAGGAGGCGACCGCCCCAGTCAAACTACCCGCCACGCAGGGTCCCGGATCCGGATAACGGACCGCGGTTAGACATCAAGAGTGCGAAGGGTGGTATCTCATCTGTTGGCTCCACAGAGACTGGCGTCCCTGCTTCGAAGCCTACCACCTATCCTGCACATCACAATCCTGATGCCAGTGCGAAGCTGTAGTAAAGGTGCACGGGGTCTTTCCGTCTAACCGCGGGAAGCCTGCATCTTGACAGGCAATTCAATTTCGCTGAGTCGATGTTGGAGACAGCGGGGAAGTCGTTACGCCATTCGTGCAGGTCGGAACTTACCCGACAAGGAATTTCGCTACCTTAGGACCGTTATAGTTACGGCCGCCGTTTACCTGGGCTTCAATTCGGAGCTCTCACCCCTCCTTTTAACCTTCAGGCACCGGGCAGGCGTCAGACCCTATACGTCGTCTTGCGACTTCGCAGAGCCCTGTGTTTTTAGTAAACAGTCGCCACCCCCTGGTTTGTGCCCCCAGCCCCTAGTTGCCTAGGAACCGGGCCTCCTTCTCGCGAACTTACGGAGGTATTTTGCCGAGTTCCTTCAACATCGTTCTCTCAAGCGCCTTGGTATTCTCTACCAGTCCACCTGTGTCGGTTTAGGGTACGGTCCTAAAGTGGGGCTATTTCCAGGGACCGCTCAGCTGCCAGTTCAATCCGATAAGGACTGACAACCTCTGCGATCCGTCACCACCACACGGCCCAGGAATATTAACCTGGTTCCCATCGACTACGCCTTTCGGCCTCGCCTTAGGGGCCGGCTTACCCTGCTCAGATTAGCTTTAAGCAGGAACCCTTGGACTTTCGGCGAGAGTGTCTCTCACACTCTTTGTCGCTACTCATGTCATCATTCTCGCTAGTGATCTCTCCACCCGTTGGCTCACGCCCGGGCTTCACAGAAAGAACTCTGTCCTCCGTTA
>Ga0208684_1001278_pt1:0-5000 | contig 13821 bp, 18 predicted proteins | sample MalvireepMed_b05_FD_184245 | JGI IMG/M metagenome (GOLD analysis project Ga0208684, IMG submission 184245) | Marine viral communities from the Global Malaspina Expedition - Malaspina viral metaG DeepMed_b05 (SPAdes) (version 2) | ecosystem: Environmental > Aquatic > Marine > Oceanic... | reverse complement strand
TTCGTTATTCCACGCACTCTTCGACTTCCCCCAACCGCGCATGTCCAGCCGAATGACGGGGCGGTTGACCTGCTCCCCTTGGAGTCCGCGTTCTTTAGTTCGCTCTGTTCAGGGTTTGGTCCTCTACTGACCGTTGGTGATACTCCCACGGGGTGAGCCCGTCGAGGCTCGTGTGGGGGCGGTGGTGATTGTAGTCGTTGCGCCATTCGGCGATCAGCTCCCGAGCATGGCGCAGGCTGGCGAACAAGTGCTCGTTGAGGCACTCATCGCGCAGGCGGCCATTGAAGCTCTCGACGAAGCCGTTCTGCATGGGCTTTCCTGGCGCGATGTAATGCCACTCGACCTTGCGGTCCTCCTGCCATTTCAGAATGGCATTCGAGGTCAGCTCCGTCCCATTATCGCTGACCATCATGCATGGATAGCCGCGCACCCGAGCGATGCTGTCGAGCTCACGGCCGACGCGCTGCCCCGACAGCGAGGTGTCCACGATCGTTGCCAGGCATTCGCGGCTGAAGTCGTCGATGACGCACAGCACACGGAACCGGCGCCCGTCCGAGAGGCTGTCAGACACGAAGTCCAAGGACCATCGCTGGTTCGGCCCCTGAGGGATCGCCATAGGCGCCCTCGTTCCGATCGCGCGCTTGCGGCCGCCACGCTTGCGCACTGTCAGGCCCTCTTCCCGGTAGATCCGGTAGAGCTTCTTCCAGTTCACCTTCCAGCCCTCACGTCCGAGCAAGAGGTGCAGCCTTCGATAACCGAACCGCCGCCGTTCGCTGGACAGCTCCTTCAGCCTCTCTCGCAGCTCGGCGTCCACAGGTCTGGTTGATCGCCGTCTGTAGACGCGCGGATCAATCCCGGCCAAGGCACAGGCCCGCCGCTGGTTGTAGTTCTTCTCTGTCATGGCCCAGTCCACTGCGCGTCGCCTTGCACCGGGCTTCAAAAGTTTTTTCCCAGCATCTCCTTGAGCGTGGCCACATCCAGCATGTGCTCCGCGAGCATCTTCTTCAGCTTCGCGTTTTCAGCCTCGAGCGCCTTCAGCCGCTTGGCCTCGGACACTTCCATGCCCCCATACTTCGAACGCCACTTGTAGAACGTGGCGTCGCTGATGCCATGCTTCCGACAGAGCTCCTTGGCGCCTATCCCGACTTGGTGCTCCTTCAAAATGCCAATGATCTGTTCTTCGCTGAAACGGCTTTTCCGCATCGTCTGTCTCCTCATCTGGAGAACAGGCTAACTTCAAACTGCGGACTTTTCAGGGGAGCAGGTCACGGTCGACGCTTAAAATCGGGATCCATTCTGACCAGATGCCCATGTCAGTGCCGATCCCGTGGTGCAATAAGACAGGCGGCGCTCTGGTCTTCCACGGCGGCACTAGGTCATCAATGCGATAGAAAATACCGCTCGTTGTTTCAGGCATCCGAGACCTCAGCTGCGAGATCGATCTCGTTCGTCCGATCCTTTTTCAGTGCATCGCGCTGGATCTTTTCGGTCTGGGTCCGGGGTATGGTGGCCGTGAACTGTACGAAACGCGGCATCATAAAAGGCGCCAATCGGCCTTCCAGAAATGAAAGGACGTCGGATCCGCTCAGTCCATCGGCGACGAGAAACACTTTGATTTCTTCGCCCCAGACCTTGTCAGGGACCCCCACGCACGCTGCGTCGGTGACAGCTGGATGATCGAGTAGAACCATCTCAATCTCGGTCGGCGAAATATTCTCACCACCTCTGCGGATGATCTCTCGCATGCGACCATGGAACGAGAGTACGCCCTCGGCATCAATACTTCCCGCGTCGCCAGTGTGGAACCAAAAGTTCCGGCTCGCGCTCCAGCTCGCCTCGGCATTGTCGAAGTACCCTGAGAACATCACGTCAGGAGCTGCGGGCCGCACCAGGATCTCGCCCCGTTCTCCCGGTGCGCAATCGTGATCGTTCTCGTCCGCAATCCGAACGTCCATGTCCGGGCGCACCGTACCGCAGGTCCCTCGGCGCGCGCTCCCGGTTCGCGTCCCCGTAACCCAACCACCGACTTCAGTCATGCCATAGAGTTCGTGCGCCGTGATCCCGAACCTATCGCGCATGGTGTCGAGGACCTCCGAGGGGCAGCCACCACCGACGCAACGGGTCAGCGAGTGATCACGGTTGGGATACTTCTGCCGATTGCACAGCATCGACAGAACCGTTCCGACATATGTGAAGAGCGTCGCCTCGAACCGGCGCGCGTCGGCGAACAGGTTATTCGCGGAGAACTTGGGCCGAATGATAAGCGCACATCCCGTTTCCAGCGCGGAAGCGACTGCATACATTTGCGGGTTTGTATGAAACAGGGGGAGGAACACCATGATGCGATCATTGGAGGTGATCTCTAGGTACTCGGCCATCCAACGTCCAGACGCGACGAAAACAGACTGGCTGTTGACGACCCCTTTGGGAAAGCCAGTCGTGCCTGATGTGTATATGATGGAAAACGGATCGCCCGGGCGTCCCCGGAAGTGGTCATCCGGCTCGGTTTCGGAGGCTTGACCGATTAGATCGGCCTCGTCCTCGAACGCGATCAGGTCCCTATCTGCGACGAGCTCTTCCAGATCCCCGGATTTTTCGCCCCAGAGGGCCTTCTCAGCAAGGATGACAGACGATTTCGATTGCTCGATCGAGTACCGAAGCCCTCGTCCGACTAGGCTTGTGTTGATCGACACCGCAACGGCACCGAGATTGGCCAAGGCGAGCCAGCACATGACATAGGCCGGGCGATTGGGACACAGCAACGCGACCCTGTCCTCCGAAGAGACGCCCATCTGGCGCAGCACATTGGAAAGGCGCAATACTGTATCTGCAAGGTCGTGCCATCCCATATCGAACCCGTCCGACACGAGGGCTGATCGCATTGGATGCGTCTTCGCTTGCCGCATCAGGTTGTCGATCAGGCTAGTCGTCATGCAGCCTTCATAACGGATATTCTCGGCCGGGAGCATCCCCCAAGAGGCCGGACCATCGATGTCATCAAGCCAGGATCCACGGTCGGTCGTGTCAGACGCAAGTCGCATTGGTGTCACCCACCTCATGAGGGCATATCTCACGCCCGCCTCACGGAGGCATAAGCCGTTGGTTGGTCAGAGCAGCAGAAGACGCTACAGGCGCGTCTCGCCACAGTCTTACCGATCGTCCTCGACCGTCAGGGTGTATTCACCATAGCCTTGACGAGCGGGAGTCAGCCGGAGGCGTGCCAAGCTGGCTGAACCCACGGGCGCGCAATTCGCCGACGGCGATCAGAAAAGCGCCCTCTCGAAGATCATCGCATGATCTCCTCCCAGTTTCGCCCTCCATAGAAAATTCGCAGGATGGTGACGCGCTCTTCGCTGGCGGAAAAAGCTACCGTCACGCGGCGCTCAAATCCCACGACGCGCATGCCTGGCCGTATATCATCACGGCGCGTGCCCCGCTCGGCGGCCTGCGTGAACCCGAGACAGTAGGTTTCGATACGTTCGATGTAGGACAGCGCAGTGTCCGGGGACGCAGTGGCCGCAATCCAGTCATAGAGCGCGAACAGATCATCTCTGGCTTCCGGTGCAAAGATGACTTGGTATTGCTTCAAGAGCCCTCCGGCCGATTTTTTGCATGGCGTTCACGCAGTTCGGCAAACACCTGGGACGCCGGAATGCCCCGATCAGGCTCGGCCTGCATGGCATCATATACGGGTGCAACCTCCTCGCGAAGCCAGCGGTCAACGGCGGCCTCACGTTCCTGAAGCGCGCGCAGTCCCGCCCGCACAACCTCACTGGCAGACGCGAAGGCACCCGACGCGACCATCTGGTCGATATAAGCGCCATGTTCCTCGGGAAGACTAATGGTTCGTTTCGAGATGGACATGGGCTTCCTTTCGATGAGAGTATGAAAGTATCATACCCCGCAACGCGAATAAAGCCTCAGCCCTTGGTTCCATTAGGGGCTCCTTGCTCCGTGTCCGAAGGGGGATCGCTCAGCGGACACCCTCAATCCCTGCTTCCTGGTTCAACGCTGATTGGGTCCCGCATGTCTCATTAGACTGGTACGAATAGATTATCAGTGAGGGAGCCTTATACGTTACAGCTCCGGCTCATCATGTCAGACGAAATGATGTACAACCTACAGGAGCCCCCTGCCCTATGACCCAGACGCGGATCGGCTACGCTCGGTGCTCTACCGACAAACAGGATCTTGCCGCCCAGCACGCCGCGCTGACCGAGCTCGGTGTCGTCCCTGACTGGATCTATACCGACCATGGGCTGACCGGTACGACCCGGGAACGCCCAGGTCTGGCGCAAGCCCTCGCCGCGGTACGTGAGGGTGATACCTTGGTGGTGCCCAAACTCGATCGTCTGGTGAGATCCGTTCCAGACGCCCGAGCCATTGCCGACGAGCTCGAGACGCGAGGGGTAAAACTCGCACTTGGCTTGAGCGTCTACGACCCCGCCGATCCGATGGGAAAAATGTTTTTCAACATCTTGGCCACCTTCGCGGAGTTCGAAGCCGATCTGATCCGAATGCGCACCCGTGAAGGCATGGCCATCGCGCGGGCGAAGGGCCGGCTGAAAGGCAAGGCGCCCAAGCTGTCGGTCAGGCGTCAAACCGAGCTGCGCCGTATGTTCGACACCGGCGAGTACTCGATCTCCGATCTTGCCGAGCTCTTCGACGTCTCAAGGCCAACCGTCTACCGAGTGCTAAAAAGAACTGCTGCTGCGTAAGGCCATACGTAAGCGAGGCCTACGCCCCATTCCCTTCTGATCTCGTCTTTGGCGCGCAGCCCGTCCTACTCCTGCGGCATGGAGTTGGAGATTGCGATGCCGGATGGGTTTGCGGGACGCTACGAGGTTCTCGAGGATCGCGGGGCCGGACGTCGAACGTGGCCTACTGACATGAAGCTTCGGATCGTGGCCGAGAGCCATGCGCCGGGGGTAATGGTCAGCGAGGTGGCGCGGCGTCATCGGCTGATGCCCTCGCAGGTGACGACCTGGCGACGACTGCAC
>Ga0208684_1001277_pt1 | contig 13832 bp, 30 predicted proteins | sample MalvireepMed_b05_FD_184245 | JGI IMG/M metagenome (GOLD analysis project Ga0208684, IMG submission 184245) | Marine viral communities from the Global Malaspina Expedition - Malaspina viral metaG DeepMed_b05 (SPAdes) (version 2) | ecosystem: Environmental > Aquatic > Marine > Oceanic | place... | reverse complement strand
GTATGACATTTTAACTGATGATATTTTTAATGTCGGCAGCGAGCTTGAGTTTAATATTTTACAAGAGGACTTGCCATCATATAAAGATGCTTTTTATTATTCTAGTGTATTTTTTTTCCTCAACCGCTGCTCTGAAACGGGCCAGATTTCTTGTGGCAAGTATAATCCCGCCGGTTTCACTCAGTATGCGCTTGAGTATCTTAAATTTTTTAGAAAACCAGAACTGTTTAATGTTTTTGTTCAGCAGGAGACGCCCGCGCCCGGGCCGGAAGCTGATTTCCTGTTATATCCAAATTTATGTTACGATTACAATTTATTTGATTATGGCAAAAGCCACAGTTATGATACCTATTTTGTAAATCACAAAAAGTTAAGAGAAGCCTTGAGAAAATCAGATAAAAAAATCATATTGGTATATAACTTTCATCCCGAGGTATTATCCTTTTATGAAAAGTATAATATTCAGCTAGTTGATAGATTTGGAAGGCCGTGCAGCAATTCTGAAAACTATGAGGAAGCAGTTGTTACAAATTTCTAGTAAACTTTGGATAGCCTTATCTTTGTTTGCGCTGGGTCAAACATTGGCGTGGTTTCAAATCAATAGTCAGTTTGTTTGGAACTGGTGGAGGGAGCATCCCATTTTTGCGGTGTGCTTGTATGGTATCCCTACGGGTCTGTGTTTCTTATACGGAGTGCGCTTTGCTTATGAAGAAATGGGTCAGGTATGGGGGCCAAGGTTTTTGATTTTTAGTATGTCTTATTTGACTTTTCCCATTCTTACTTGGTACTTTCTTAATGAGAGTATGTTTACCACAAAGACTATGATTTGTGTATTTCTGTCTATGATGATTGTGGGCGTTCAACTTTTTTGGAGATAATATGAGACGAGTAGAAAAGCCTTGGGGCTATGAATTAATTTGGGCTGAGACTGAGGGGTATGTTGGAAAACTATTGCACATTAACGCAGGCCATCGCTTATCCAAACAGCTACATGTAGTTAAAGAAGAGACAGTTTATGTTTTGAAAGGTGTCTTATATAATTACGATAAATACGACAATATTCAAAAGATAATGCCGGGAGAAGCATTCCATGTTAGCCCTTACCAGATACATAGATTCGGCGCCGCCGAAACCGACGTAGAAATAATGGAAGTAAGCACCCCACATCTTGATGACGTAGTGCGCTTCGAAGATGATTATGGTAGATAATACAAAATAGTCAACTATTTATAGTGTTGAGGTATATTTATGGATTTTGCTACACGAAACTGGTTTAGTTATATAAACGAGAATATTAGACTAGACGAGGGTCTGCGCGACATCGGGCTCTCCGAGTTTGTCGCCGACGCCATCGACTCCACACTACACGCAGCGGACGAGAGCGCCAAGACGTGGTTGGGGCACATGTGGAAGAAAACTCATCTGCATGAGTTCGTGCGCCCAAGCAACAGAATCCAAGAGTTTCGGTTCAATACGATGGAGCCGCTGCTGTCTGCGCTTGATTATTGGACGGGTGGCGCGAAAAAAGACGATTTAGAAGAGCCAAAGCCCGAAGTTCAGTTTGAGAGAAAGCTGCAGGAAGAGACTGAAGCAGAAATGGAGGCTCGCGTCACCAAGCGAACCGGTGATTTAGTGGACCGCGCCAAGAACGTTAAGTTTGTGCTCCAGGCCATTAACAAGACTATTAAAGATGAGCCTCTCGGCAAATGGAACAAAGCCTTTAAGAAGGCTGCGAAGAGATTAAGCAAGCTGGGGATTAACAGCAAGACAGTCGATTTTGTTAAAGGAGTATTAGACAACGCAATCGAGCAAGCGTGGAAGCAGTTCCAGAGCCGCTTTAATGATGTGTTTACCTTCTTAAACATGCACCCCGACAACATCAGGATCCTTCGCGAGCATAATACAATGATCGGCGCGGACAACAAAGCCGAAGAGGAAATAGCAGAGCAAGAAAAGCCTGATCAGATCTACCACACTTTTGACGATGGTTCGTATTGGTATGATCTAGAGACAAGCAGTTGCGATCTTGAAGGCGAACGAATGGGGCACTGCGGTTCTGCCCAAAGTGGAGGCACGATGTATTCTCTCCGCAAGCCCGAAGGCAAGCGCGGCAAGTCTAAGTCGTTCGTGACGATTGAGTTTGATGGCGAGACTGTCTCCCAAATAAAAGGCAGAGGAAACACCGCTCCTCCTGAGATCATGTGGCCGCACATCGAATGGTTCATCGATAATATGGGGGTGACGGAGGTGACAGAAGAAGGCGAGTATTCTGACGAGCCTGAAAATTTTGAAGAGATGAACCACTATCTAGAGTCTCGCACCAACGCCAACTTCCAAGGCAGTCGCGAGAACCGAATGGAAGAGATAGCCAATGAACTTAACAGCACAGACTACGAATACCAAGGAATGGATTATTGCGAAGTGTATTGGGAGTGGATGGAGGACGGCCATGATGCCAACGAAATCTATGTAGATATCGGCGCGCACTGTACACTAGAGATTGATCTTGGCTGGCCCCATCTCGCAATCCAGAAGCATGGCTATGTGGCTCTGAATGCAAACGGAGAGGTTATCACCGGCTTCAATGTGATTCCTACAGGCTACTCCAAACAAAACGAGTTCGTTCAAGAGGTAGGAATTGATGACATCATGAGCCAACTTCCTGGCGAAAATTATCATTCCGCCGACATCGAGGTGAAGATGATGCAGGGTGCTGTGCCCGATGACTGGGACGGCGCCGAAGAGTATCCCGAGACTGCGCACCTAATCGTCGACTTCAGAATGGGCGAAACTGTTGGTGGCGAAGGCGCCGGATCGGATTATAGCTATTTCTGTAATGAGGTCCGAGACGAGTTTGAAGAGAAGTATGCCGAGCGTGTAAAGTCTGTTACGGCACATCTTCAGATTGAAGAATACATGCGAAAGAATGCTTACGTTAAAGATATGGAGAAGCTCGAAAAGATTAACGAGCTTAAACATTGGAAGGTCATGGCTGATGACACAGGCGCCCAGTTCACATTCATTGGCGACCAAGACGGTGAAGGCGTATACCGCCTGCGCACAGGATTAGCCGTTCCCACTGAGACGATGATTTACTTGAGTGGGGGCGATCGTCGCGGCTCCACGCGCGATTTTATACAAAGAATGTTCCCCAACTTCAGGGTTCCTTTGGCCGGCGGCGAGATCCGCGCCCCATCGCTAAACTCACAGATGGCGCACAATCTCCAGGGCGCCTACAAGGAAGCACAGGCAGCTTTGCGCGCCGCCTCTAATCAGGAGGAATTTGAGTTTGGCGACAAGTATGCGCCTGATCCGATAATGGAACTCGCCGAAGACATCGAGCTTATCATTTATCCGAACGTTAAACACGATGTGAGGGAGCCCGAGCGCGTTCCCACCCTTTCGTTTGACTTTACATTCCTTGTGCGTGTTGGTTTCGATGACAATGTGGAAGAGATCGACCGCGTGCTGGCTATGCTCCACTACATTAACGACAACCCAGAGATCCCACGCAATGCTGTGCAAGAGATCATCCTGCCTTCGATGAGCGCGATGAAGGATGTGGTGTGGGCTCGCAAGAAGAAACTAGAAATGAGCAACACTGTGACTAGCTTTTTCCAACAGATGGATAGCGTCTACGGAGCAGCTGCCGATGCCGGCGACGATATGGCCGAGCGTTTTATGCTTATCGCGATGTGGCTACGAGACAATTGGGAGCAGATGGATTTGCTTGAGCGTTTTGTAGCAGATGCCGTATACATAACTCCGATGCTAGCGCGCACTTTCCGTGGTCACAGTATGGCCGGCGCAATCGATCCAGACACAGGCAAGCCGCGCAACTGGGACGAATATGTCCAGAAAGAGCGCGTCCGTCGCGGTGTTGGGTTGGCTAGTACTAGCGAGATCGAGAGCATGGGAATGGAACGCGCACGACAGAATAGAGAAGCTGCGGGGATCAACGAAAGCATCGAAGATCAGATCGAAAGAATAGATGAGCTATTGAACGAGAAAGAATCGCCGATTGATTTGCGGATTTATAGAACCCAGATTGGATGCTCAGTTGATCTCAGTGTTGGCGGCGCGGAAATGGAGATAGAAACACAAATTCGTGGGATAGAAGGGGTCACAACCGTTAGATCGCTAATTGATTCAAAACGGCCTTTGACTGCCACATCTGATTACATTACATATGAGATTAAATTTGAGTTGATGGGCGCCTCAAGCCGTAAAGAATATAGAGAAGCCATATTGTTTCCCGGCCTGCGCCGCGTTCCTGGTATCAACATTATAGATTGGTCGTCTATTCATAGAACTAATGTGCGTGGAACAATCAGAACTGTGCGAGAAAACAAGACACTTAACGAGTATGACGGCAGTATTGGCGGCTTCGGCGGTCTGGCAGGAGTTCTAGGTGCTACAGGCCGCAGAGATTCTCGTACCATGCCCACCCCGCGCCCTGCGTTACAAACGATGATAGATGATTGGGCAGAAGGGGGCGTACAACTTTATGACGCCCCCATGGACACAACCGATATGCGATACCACACCATGATGCCGGTTGAAGATTTGGTGCCATTATGTTCTAACTCCTACAGGGGAGACATGAATGATTTTAGAGGCAGATATCAAAACTTCATTAAAGATGGCGCCGGGGCGCCTGTGTATCTTGCAATTGGACAAAATGGAAGAGCAAGTATTACCGGTGGTGAGGATCAGGTATGGTTCGCACAAAAATCTGGGTTGGAGGAGCTACCAGTATTCATTAGTTATCAGAAACAGGTCTGAGGATGTTTAAAAAGATATTAAAGTTTGCAAAACTCACTATTCAGATGACAATGGTTATGTTATTTGGATTTGCGATTAGTCTTGGCGTCTACATTAGTGTCGATGAGAGCACTAGATTCCCAATGGAAAGCGAGCTAAAAAGTCTAGATAACATATCTGGTGATTTAGACACAAAGGAAAGTTCGGCTGTACAAATGTCGCGACACAGTGTCCTGTATGTTTTATCGACGGCCGAAGATCGCCTAGGTTTTACTAAAATGTCTGGTACATATTTCATGCATAATAAAAGATTTTATGTTTTAACTGCTGCCCATGGAGTTGCTGGTGATTGCGAGCATCTTTATGTTGCTACTGGCGATAACGATATTTACGATTGCATTAAATATATTATGATTGATAAGCGTGTGGACTATGCTATAATAGAAATAGAAGAAGTTTCCGGAAGATTACCAGTTGAACTTGGCAATGTTATGCCAAGCAACCGAGAGTGGCCACAAGAAATGTCGGCACTAAATGAGGTTTTTTATACTGGATACCCTAACGGTCTCGGACCCCTTACGTTTAGGGGAGAAGTTGCAGGTATTTCTGATAATAACTATATTTACCTCCACTCCTATGCATGGCCCGGCTCATCGGGCTCTGGGATCTTTAGTTATGATGGTAATTTGATAGGGATTGTTATTGCCTTAAATGTGGGCGTTACCAGCGCCGGCTATGATGTGTTAGAGGATCTAGTTATTGTTACACCGCTATTTATGATAGACTGGACTGAAGCCTATCAAATTATGAGCGAACCTTCTCCAATTGGAGATACAGGAGATACCGCAGAATGAAAAAGAAAAATAAAGTATGCTATAATACACTTATGAATCAATTAAACAATATGGATAATCAGATTTGTAAAATGAAAGAGCAAATTCAACAATTAAGAAGTCGCTTTGTGACAAATAATGAAGAAGTCTGCCAAGATGAGATCGATGCTGATCGCGCTGTTTTTGAGGCGATAAACGACATTTGCCTGGAATCTTTATTGGATGTTGAACCTAAAGGTGATGCATAATGGGTGCCGATGACAAAGAGTTCTCGACCGAGGCCGAGGATCTAAAGCCAAAAAAACCCAGCAATAGAGCGCCTGAAGGTATCAGAACTTTTACTGTTTGTCGCCAAAACGATGAAAGCGGCGTTTCTGGAGAAGGAGTTGTCATTGAAGGTGCCACCTTTGCGACAGGGCATGCCGTTATTCATTGGCTTACACCCGCGCCACGTGGCTCAATTGCGTTTTTTGATGCTTTCGATGATTTCCTTAAAATACATATAAAACCTCATCCTACTAATAAGACAATTATTACGTTTGAAGATGGAGAGCAGACTATTTATGATGGAGGCTAACGATGGATAAGTGGCAAGAATTCCTGCATGAATCAGGCGGGTATAGAAAAAGAATTCGTAGGTATGTTAAAGATAGAAATTTCATGCTGAACAAAGGCGGCCAGAAGAACACTCCTCCGTTTACTAAAAAAATGGGCTCTCATGTCACATTTGATAAACAACTTGAAGAAGAAGTAGAGCCTGAGAGTTTTGAAAAGCAGTCTGAACTTGATCCCAAGATTTGGCAAGACAACCTACTAAATAAAAATGTATCCAGGCGCCTCATGAAGATCGCCCGTAAGTTTCTCGACGGCATCGAGTTGCCAGTTCATCACGCAGATGGCAGTGGCCAAATGTCGGCATTGATTGAAGATGTGAGACTTACTGGAAGTTTGGCTAACTATAACTGGTCTAAGTATTCGGATATAGACCTCCACATCGTCGTGGACTTCTCTAAAATTGATGAGAATGTAGAACTAGTTAAATCATTTTTCCACGGAGCCATATGGCGTTGGAACGAACTACACGATATTATGATTTATGGCCATGAGGTTGAGATTTTTGTAGAGAACGTCGGTCATGTAACCCATTCGGCGGGTATTTATTCGATTATGAATGCGGAGTGGATCACCGAACCCGATCCGGGACAGGTTGAGATTGATTATGTTACCGCTCGCAAGAAGGCCGACGCCATCGAAACAGATATTAGCTTAATTGAAAAGTTTGTTTATTCCAAGCCTCGCGCAGCGGTCAAATCTATTGACAGATTGAAGAAAAAGATTAAAAGAATGAGAAAAGCTGGATTACATAGCCCTCTGCAAGAATATTCCGCTGAGAATATAGCGTTCAAGATACTTCGCAGAGAAGAGGCAATAGACAACCTTAACGATATGAAGTATGATGCTTACGATAATATATTATCTATAGGATGAAAAAATGACATTTATTGAGATTACTGAGAACTTAAAGACAACACCGGGAGAATATATTTACCACAAACCAACAAAGCAGATTGTAATGTGTGGATCTTTTAATCGCAAGAAAAATCAGATAAGAGCGATGGCTCGCGGCAAGTTATTCGCCGACGAAATACAAAACTTTAACAAAATTCAACTTTCAAAACAAGACCGAAAAGACAATGCCGCCAGAGGATGCGGAGGATGCAAGGGGTGAAACTTGGAAGGCCGATCGTTGATTGCGGACCATTTGCAATGGCTCGTAAAAACGTAGATAATTTTTGCCACAATTTATTTTTATCAAGCGCCATCAGCAAATGTACGGAACAGCTACAAAAAGCGGAAAAGGAATACACAGAGGCAAAAGCCCAGTGCAACGAGAGCCTAATGGAGCAAAAGAAAACTGAAATACAAGTTTTTCAATCTTCTTTACAGCTTACGGCTTATATGTTTGATGCCCTCGATGGTGTGACAACATGACTAAAATTTATATTTATTGTCTTTTTGACATGGATAGTTTTGTTGGTGTTTATTCTTCGTTGAAGGCCATTCATCGCGATGCGCTTAAATTATCGAATCGCGGCCATTCAAGTGTTTATATGGTTTATGAAAACGATATTACCAAACCGTCCTTATCCGCACTTCGCAATTTATTTAAGGGCAAGTGCGACATGAATGTGAAATACAGAACCAATAACACATCTATAAGAATCTTAAAAACCAAACTGAGAGAATAATATGAACACGTATATCGTATACGGCATCACTGATTGTCCCGCGTGTCTGCGCGCATGCGCCGATCTGATGGAAGCTGATGTGGAATATGTGTTTGTAGAAGCTGATTTTTCTAAAAGCTATCGAGAATATTTGAAAGATAAATATGAGTGGCCCACATTTCCTATTATTATTCGCCAGTTCAATAGTGTTACCATGAAAATTGGAGGCCACGAACAACTTAAAGAATATATGAAGAATCCTGGGGCTTTAACTTGATAGTTATTATGTGGAATACAAACCAGGGCAACTCATTCGATGGATTGAAGATTACAATACTTACACGGCTTCACCGGAAGGAGTTGTAAAAGGTTACGATCCGAACTACCGCCACGCGATCATTACAAGCGTGGCAATTGACAGCAAGAGTATAATAGCGTATTGTTATGATTGCGCTATGTTAGACTGGGTAATCCTCAGTCCCGAACTAGACCATTTTCAAATAATAAGCGAGGAAGAATAAATGGCAAGCCTATATTTCAGAGGCAAAAAAACACCAAAAGAAGAGGCGAAAAGAAAACTAATGGAACATATAGCCGATAACTGGACTGGAGGCTTCACCGTAGATTTTTGGACAGATGGAGGCGGGCCAATGATTAGGGCAGTTTTGGAAATGGAGGATCCCGATGAACGCATCGGCGATGCACTTCGCTCTAAGTTCGATGCAGTTTGGATGGGATGGCGATTGGTAGTCCTTAAAGTTCCTATCGGACATATTGGAGTATTTCACAGTTCGTGACATCTTGTGACTTGCATGCGATTGCGTAGTGTGCTATATTTATAGTCATGGAGGGCAAAATGCCAGTAGAAGTAGGTGATCTTGTGGGCTTTTATCGTCGCAAGACCCCAGGAATGGGGATAGTTATCCAAAAGATGGATAATGTTTTGGAGGCATCGGGAGTTGATCGCGATGTTGCACTACAAATAGCAGAGAACGCGCAAGGCAGAACATATTGGGAAAAACGCAGCGCCATTGCAGATTTATGCGGCTCGGCAAACAATAGCTCATTCCTGAAGTTGTTTTTTCAATACAATGAAAGATGGTGTCGGAAACCCAAAACTGCATTTGTAAGGATTAGATGGTTCAAGCCGCCATCGGAATATGAAGGAACTATCCGAGACGAGGAAGGCTGGTATCCGGCTGATTGGGTGAGGCGAAAAGTAGTTAAAAAATCGCTTGACAAACAGGGCGCACCCTGATATATTAAGAGAGTGAGAGGGAGAGTGGTGGAATGGTAGACACAACAGACTTAAAATCTGTTGCTCCAACGAGCGTGAGGGTTCGAGTCCCTCCTCTCCTACCACCTAAAAAGCACGAGGATTATTATGATAAGGTAAGAAAAACCTTTGATTTGTCAAGCGATCTAGAAGTGTTCGTCTATACTTATAGAGGGGAACTAATAAATATCAAGTCCCGATGGAGATGAAATGAATACAAGAGATATGTGGGAGAATCAAGTAGAACTGTTGACACGTCATTGTCAAGTGCTTACGCGACAAGTTGAACAGTTAGAAAATAGGTTACATTATTTTGAAGGAGTTGTTGCAACATTGCTGGTCGCCTTGAAGGAAGGCGGCGTCATTGTTGACAGCGACGAAAGCACAGATGTACCAAGTTATGAGTTTGAGTGAGGGTCAATAGCTCAGTTGGTAGAGCATCGGACTTTTAATCCGCAGGCCCTGGGTTCGACCCCCAGTTGACCCACCATTTTACATAGGGGCTTTTAGCTCAGTTGGTAAGAGCACCCGGCTCATAACCGGATGGTCGTAGGTTCAAGTCCTACAAGGCCCACCATTAACCAAGGAGAAAACAATGCCGAGAGGTATCAAAAAGACTAAAGCCGAGAGGCTCATTACACTATCAGCAATCAACGCTGGCTTTACACTGGAGGAGGTTAACGCTATCCTCACTGAAGGGGGATTTGAACGAATGAATGAAAACTCATTCACCAGCGTGCGAAGCACATATGTGCCGGCCATTTTCAGCCCTACGCACAGCTATACGTTGCGCGAGCACATCTTTTCGCCACGCAAATGGAGCGAGATTTAGATGCTACCATACACAGCAATCTACCAAAATAGCAGAGGGGAAATCACACGCTACACCGCGCAGGCTTCCAACGATCGAGGAGAAGCATGGGCGCAGTTGCGCGGCATGAAAGAAAATGAGGGTGAATGTCTGATTTTACTTGTACCAGGGGATCATCCTGTGGTACAATATGAAGACACATTGGAGAACAAACAGATCGATCTGTTTGATAATCTTAGCCCTGATAGCTCAGTTGGATAGAGCATCGGTCTTCTAAACCGAGGGTCGTAGGTTCAAATCCTACTCAGGGTGCCAGCTATCTATTTACAAGGAGAATGATAAAAGTGCGTAAGTTAAACCAGAAAGTTGTCTGTAAGGACGGATTTGAAATGTCCGTTCAGGCAGGCGAAGCACAATACTGCCATCCACGGATGGCGGGTGCTGAAAGATACACCGAGGTTGAGATCGGATTTCCAAATAGATCCGAGGATTTATTACTGGAGTATGCGGAAGACTCTCGCGCCCCCACCGAGACAGTTTATCCATATGTGCCCGCTCCGCTTGTCACACTCGTTATCGCAAAACACGGTGGAATGGTGGAGGGCGAACTGCCCGCAGGCATACCCTGTTTGAGGGCAGACTGATGCCTGAGTGGGGATCGCTTCTTATCGTGCTCGCAGGGTTTTTTATTCTGGGGCACGTGCTTAACTACTTTAGCCAATCGGTTTATTGGTGGTGGCAAGACCGCTGTGCATTCAAAGAAGACGAGAAAATGTTGCGAGATCAAGAAAAACAGGAAGAAAATGTGCCCGACAATGTAGTTAAACTAGATGATGTAAGAAAGAAGATCATTATCTCCAACTACAACGATGATACGATTCATTGAAATCCTGTGGGAACCGCTAACGATTTTAGGATCTTCCATCGTAGCGTTTTATGGATTTAGTTGGGTTTTAGAAAAGTTTGCTCATTTGATTGGGTTTGAGGATGACGATGAAGATTGGTGATCTGGTATTTGCCAACTATGATGAACAAAGAGGAATACAATGCGTTGGTTTAGTTTTAGAAGTAGAAAGAAGAGAAGTAAAAGTAATGTGGTCATCCAAGCACTCACCGACTGGATGGTGGAAAGATCATCAGTTAAGAGTGATAAGTGAAGGTCGGTGACATCGTGCGCTGGACTTTGCCAGCAGCCTTTACAATGGGGGAGACTTCACCCCAAATGGGTGTTATAGTTAAGATGAACCTCGTAAACGGCGCCGATGTCGCGTGGTTCGGCGACGATATGCGCGTGACGTGGACGCCCATGTCAGAGCTTGAAGTAATCAGCGAGGCAGATCATGACCGTCATTGATATGGTTTATCCTGCGCTTTTGTTGATGGGCGTGATGCTCGTATCTGCGGCGATCGTTGCGGGAGGTTGTCGAGCCGCGAAAGCTGTGACAAATCGTGACAAGGATTTCATTGACAAGCCCCCGCGCGTATGATATATTATAGGGGTAATCAAGGAGGGCTCTATGGGCTACAGGTCAGAAGTTGTTTTAGTTGTTGGCAAAGAGGTCATGCCTCAGTTTATGGTCACGATGGCGAAGTCGGCAGAGGCCCGCGCCATGTGTTTCGCAGAGCACGATAAGATGATCAAGGATTACGATGGGGAGGGCAATATGCTTTTCGCGTGGGATTGTATCAAGTGGTATGATTCCTATGAGGGTGTTCGCGCCATTGAAGACTTCATCGACTGGTGCCAGTGCGAACAGGTGCCCGTATCCGATGAACAGAAGGCGCAAGATAAGAGCCCCACACCCGTCACCCACGTGGATGCCGACGAGTGTTTTCGGTTCGTTCGCATCGGTGAAGAGTTGGATGATACCGAGTCGCGGGGCTGCGGATTTTGGGATGTAGGCGTCCGCAGGGTCATCGAGTATTGATAGCAAAACTTCGCGCCAGATTTTCCCTTTCCCAACGCAGGACAGCACAATGAAAATGACATTAGTCGTAGACTCAGAAGACATCCAGGGGCTTGAAGCAGCCCACAAGATGATTATTATGATGTGCCGTCAGTATGACGTTCGCACGTCGGGCAACCTTGCCGAAAAGCGTTTCGGTAAAATCGCATTTATCAAGGCTCTCCGCTCATACATGAAGCAGCAGATGGATGCGGTTGAGGAGGGAGATGTGGAGTTTAAGGATATGCGAAGCCTGCGCGGAGCAAAGCAGTTCGCAGATGCAATCTATAACGGATGGAGCCCCTCTATGAACTAACACTTGAGAAGAAGAGAAGAAAGAAGCATTATACTATTTACATAAGGAGGTTATTATGCTAAACGTAGGAGAAATCGTATTGGATCGAAAGACAGGAGGCACCGGATTGATAATCAACATCTGGTCTGATGACAGCGTTGAGCTTGATCTGGTTTTGCCGGGAGGCCGACAGGTCATTGCCACTCGCAACACTGCCGATCTTGATCGCATCGGCAGGCCCAGACGGCGCCGTGGTCGTTGGTGACATTTGATTACATATTCACCCTTGACCTTTTGGGTCAAGGGTGCTATATTTATAGAGTGAACAACAAGGAGGTTTCACATGACATTCCCCGTAGTCGTTAACAACATGGTGATCGCGCTTTGGGCCGAGGGGCGCGATGCTCGCAATCACAAGAGCACCCTAAAGGCGATCAATGGCGATCTGTATTCGTACAACGTCAAGATCGGCAGCAGGACCGAGGGCGGTCAGTGCGTTGTCGTGGATTACACCGCAAGCGGCAGATTTCTCTCGCAAACCACATCCTGTCACGTTGGGCAGGCAAAGCGTTATGCGGATATGGTAATGCACCCGTTGGTTTGGGAAGTCTCCCCGCTGTCGAAGGAAGAGGTGCCGTTCTAATGGGCGAGTTGGTGGATTTTGCTGCTTACAAGAAGCAGAAAGAAGAACAAGAAGAGATCGAGAGACTCAAGAAAGAACAAGAGGAACTCGATGCAACGCTCGATGAGATGGACATGCTCAAGCGCATCCTTGAAGATGTTATGAAGGATCTACCAGAGGTTAAGCCCTCGATTATGTATGTGCCCATCGAACCTAAGCTCGATGCTTTCATGTCGAAAACTCTCGACGGGTATTTGGAGCAGTGCAATATAGAGCTGCCTCCGATTGATAACGATGAAACCGACGAAACTTAAATCAACACCGCTATTCAAGGTTGGTGATTTTGTGCGCGTGAAAGATGGCACGCACAATGAGGATATGCCGGCATCCCGAATGGGACATATTCAAGGTTATGCGAATGGCTCTCGGCTCTACAACAACAAAGGTGTTACTGTGATACCCAGAGATCAATACAATGTCTACATGACAAACGGAAAGACGTTAAAGTTCCACGAAATGTTTTTAGAACTGGTAGAAGATGAAAGTAGGTGATCTGGTGATCATAAAGAAAGGGGCCTATCGAGGCAATCGTGAGCCTAAAGTGCTCCAAAGCCCCACAGGGATCGTGGTCGCGATGCCTCGTTCCACCAGCGGGCGAGGATACGTTAAAGTTCACTGGTCGTGGAACATCGGGATGATGGACGAGCGATGGAGCGCACTGGAGATCATCAATGAAGCCGGGTGATCTCGTTAAACATTGTGGCGCGCCCTGGTATGGGGTGATTACGCGCGTGAAGAGGCTGACGGATTTTCCCTCGGGCATCCAGCACGTCGAACTCATCTGGCTCGACAACAATGGTCGCAGCGCCATTCTGGGCACACCTGTGAAAGACGTCATCGCATCAAGCCTTTTGCTGATGGTTAATGAGGCGTAAATGCTTGAGTTTATTCTGGTTTTAATCGTTCTCTTCTTCATCGGCGCCATTATGAATGCGAGCGGTGACGAGTCGTGACATTTCGTGACTTGACGGGGACACTCCCCTATGCTATATTATAC
>Ga0208684_1001260_pt1 | contig 13995 bp, 15 predicted proteins | sample MalvireepMed_b05_FD_184245 | JGI IMG/M metagenome (GOLD analysis project Ga0208684, IMG submission 184245) | Marine viral communities from the Global Malaspina Expedition - Malaspina viral metaG DeepMed_b05 (SPAdes) (version 2) | ecosystem: Environmental > Aquatic > Marine > Oceanic | place... | reverse complement strand
CGCCTGCGCATCGCAAGGGGCCGGCGAAGATCCCCGGCCCCTGCCCCGTTACCCGCGCGCTTCGCGGATCAGCTTGAGGATGTCCTGCGCCGCGTCGGGGATGTTGGTTCCCGGCCCGAAGATCGCCTTCACGCCGGCATCGTAGAGGAACTTGTAGTCCTGATGCGGGATCACCCCGCCGCAGATCACGATGATGTCCCCGGCGCCCTGCGCCTTCAGCGCCTCGATGAGCTGCGGTGCCAGAGTCTTGTGGCCGGCGGCCTGCGAAGAGATGCCGATGATGTGCACGTCGTTGTCGATGGCGTCCTGCGCCGCCTCGTCGGGCGTCTGGAACAGTGGGCCCACGTCGACGTCGAAGCCGATATCGGCAAAGGCGGTGGCGATCACCTTGGCGCCGCGATCGTGCCCGTCCTGCCCCATCTTGACCACAAGCATGCGCGGGCGGCGGCCCTCCTCCTCGGCGAACGCCTCGACCGATTTCTGGATCGCGGCAAAGCCCTCGTCGCCCTCGTAGGCGGCACCGTAGACGCCTGCCAGCGTCTTCACCTCGGCCCGGTGACGGCCGAACACCTTTTCCATCGCCATGCTGATCTCTCCGACAGAGGCCCGCGCGCGGGCTGCTTCGACGGCCGCCTCGAGCAGGTTGCCGCCCTCCTTGGCCCGACGCTCGAGCTCGCCCAGCGCCGCGTCGCAGGCGGCCTGATCGCGGCTGGCGCGGATGCGCTCGAGCGCCGCCACCTGCCCGTCGCGCACCTTGGCGTTGTCGATGTCGAGGATGTCGAGCTCGTCTTCCTTTTCGAGCCGGTACTTGTTCACACCGACGATCACATCGTCGCCGCGGTCGATATCGGCCTGACGCCTGGCGGCGGTCTCCTCGATGCGCAGCTTGGGCATGCCCGAGGCCACCGCCTTGGTCATGCCGCCCATCTCGTCGACCTCCTCGATCAGCGCCCAGGCTGCCTCGGCCAGATCGGCGGTCAGCCTCTCGACGTAGTAGGAGCCGGCCATCGGATCGACGACCTTGGTCACGCCGGTCTCTTCCTGAAGGATGAGCTGGGTGTTGCGCGCGATGCGGGCCGAGAACTCGGTCGGCAGCGCGATGGCCTCGTCGAGCGCGTTGGTGTGCAGCGACTGGGTGCCGCCCAGCACCGCCGACATCGCCTCATAGGCGGTGCGGATGACGTTGTTGTAGGGGTCCTGTTCGGCAAGGCTCACCCCCGAGGTCTGGCAGTGCGTGCGCAGCATCTTGGAGCGCGCCGACTTGGCCCCGAGCTCGGTCATGATGCGCGCCCACAGCATCCGCGCGGCGCGCAGCTTGGCGATCTCCATGAAGAAGTTCTTGCCGATGGCAAAGAAAAACGACAGCCGACCGGCGAACCTGTCGATGTCCATGCCGGCATCCATCGCCGTCTTCACGTATTCCTTGCCGTCCGCCAGCGTGTAGGCCAGTTCCTGCACGAGGTTCGCGCCGGCCTCCTGCATGTGGTAGCCCGAGATCGAGATCGAGTTGAATTTCGGCATCTCGTTCGAGGTGTACTCGATGATGTCCGAGATGATCCGCATCGAGGGCTCGGGCGGATAGATATAGGTGTTCCGCACCATGAACTCTTTCAGGATGTCGTTCTGGATCGTGCCCGAGAGCAGCGAGCGGTCGTGGCCCTGCTCTTCGCCGGTGACGATGAAGTTGGCCAGCACCGGGATCACCGCGCCGTTCATCGTCATCGAGACCGACACCTTGTCGAGCGGGATGCCGTTGAACAGCACCTTCATGTCCTCGACCGAGTCGATCGCCACGCCGGCCTTGCCGACATCGCCCACCACGCGCGGGTGGTCGCTGTCATAGCCGCGGTGGGTGGCAAGGTCGAAGGCCACCGACACGCCCTGTTGCCCAGCGGCGAGCGCCTTGCGGTAGAAGGCGTTAGATTCCTCTGCCGTGGAGAAACCGGCATATTGCCGGATCGTCCAAGGCCGGCCGGCATACATCGTCGCCTTCACGCCGCGGGTGAAGGGCTCGAAGCCCGGAAGCTCGCCCATCTGCGGCAGCCCTTCGACATCTTCGGCCGTGTAGATCGGCTTGACCTCGATGCCTTCCAGCGTCTTCCAGGTCAGATCCTCGAGCGGGCGGCCCCGCAGCTCCTTTTCCGCGAGCGCCCGCCAGTCGTCCACCTTGGCTGTCATCGTCCTGTCCTCTCTTCTGTGAAGCCGGCGGCCAGTGCCTCCTGTCCCTGCCGGGCTTCAGGGTCTCTCTCAGTCGTGCCAACCCGACCATCCCGGCGCGGGGCCGGAAGCGATCGTCGGCGTGTCTCCGGGGGCCACCATGCCGCGCTGGCCCATGTCCGTGCGGCGCAACGCGGCATCTCGCCCGCTCCTGCCCTGCATGGCAGTGATCCGCGGGATCATCCGCGGCCCTCCGCCGTGACAGGGCGCAAATGCGGTAAAATCGTCGCGACCGTGCGGCAAACGTTGTGAACTCGGCGTCGCCATGCCTATATGTCTTGGCATGAACCGCCGCATGACCCTCGCATCGCTCGCCTTTTTCACCTTCGCCGCCAGCCTCGGCGCGGCGCAGGGGGCAGAGACGCCAGAGACACTCGACGAGACCATCCGCCCGGCGGGAGAGTCGACGCTGAACGAGTTTCTGTGGGTCAAACGACCGCTGGTGGTGTTCGCCGACAACCCGGCCGATCCGCGATACGTGCAGCAGATGCAGCTGATCTCCGAACGGCTCGACGCGCTCGAGGATCGCGATGTGGTGGTGATCACCGACACCGACCCGGCGGCGGATTCCCCGATCCGCCACGAGCTGCGCGCCCGCGGCTTCATGTTCGTGCTGATCGCCAAGGACGGCACCATCCTGCTGCGCAAACCGGCGCCGTGGGACGTGCGCGAGATCTCGCGCTCGATCGACAAGCAACCGTTGCGCAAGCAAGAGGTCCGCGACCGCCGCGCCCTGCCCGATCGCTGAGCTGCACGGTGGTGAAGATTGAAATGCCCGCCGCGCCGCGCTATATTCAGGGCATGGAAAAGCTCATCACATACCTGCAGCGGGTCTTTCTCAAGCCGCTCCCCGAGCCGGTCGAACGTTCGCCGTATCGGTCCGGCCCGAAGATCAGCTACTGAGTTCAAAGCCTTAATCATCTGAGCGCTCCGCATCTCCGGCGCGCCCGTCGCTGTGCGACTCGTGCGCACCCGCCGGCACCAGCGCCTCGAAATCCGGGCGCGTACGGCTGATATTTTCCTCTGCGAGCAGTGCGAACACCTCGGGTTCGACCTTTTGCGGCCGAGTCCGCGCGTTGAGCGCCAGCCATGCCTGACACCCCATGCGCACGGTCTGCAGACGAACCTCCTCGAAATCGAAATAGATCGCGGCCCGGCGCGCCCGGCCCAGCCGACGATAGGCTGCGCCGTTGAGATCCTGTGCCAGCCGTTGCCCGTCACCGAGCTGGGTGTAGAAGCCGATCACCGGCTGCATCACGTCCTCGGGCAGAAGCTGAAGGTTCGGAGCCAAGGTGGTGAGCACCACCGGCTCCTTGCCGCTGGGGACGAACGGCTCGTAGCCATCCGCCGCGATGCGCTCGGCCACGCTGCGGCCCGCCGCGTCATGGCCCAGCATGACCGCAGTCAGCGCCTGCAGGCGGGCTTCGGTTGCAGCGCCGGCGGGAGCCTCGCGCTCCCAGATGGCAAGAAGGTCCGAGAGGTAGTCATACACCTCAGATCGTAATGCCAGAAGCGTCTCGTTCAGCGCCTTGTCCCGGGCGCTCTCCTCGCGCCATGTCTGCACGAGGAAGGTGAAGATCCAGCCCGCGGCGACCACGCCACCGGCCATCAGCCCCTGATATAGATAGCGCGGGTTCTGCGCCCCCTTGGCCTGGATGCCGTCGATCACCGGCAGCAGAGCCAGCACCGAGGCCACGCCCAGCAGCGAGATCGGCGCGGCGACCAGCGCCGCCTTCCACAACACCCGCAGGACCTTGGCATCGAAGATGCAGTAGGCGACGAGCAACACCCCCGCGAAGATCACCAGCCGCTCTGGCAGGCTCTCGGGCAGTGCGGGCCGGACGAACAGGAACAGGCAGGCCAACACCACCAGCACCGGAGCGACGACGCGCTCCAGCCTGAGGCCGCCATATGCCCGCTCCTGCCCCCTCATGCCGGCGTCACTCGAACTCCATGATCACGTCGTCGACCGCGAGGCTGTCGCCCGGGCCGGCGTTGATCTTCTTCACGGTGCCGCTGCGCTCGGCGCGCAGGATGTTCTCCATCTTCATCGCCTCGACGGTGCAGAGCGCCTGCCCTTCCTGCACCTCTTCCCCCTCGGCGACGTTCATCGACACGATCAGGCCCGGCATCGGGCAGAGCAGCATCTTGGAGGTGTCGGGCGGCTGTTTCTCGGGCATCTTCCGCGCAAGCTCGGCCTGGCGCGGGGTGCGCACGTGGACCTTGAGGTCGGCCCCGCGCGAGCGGATGCGGAACCCGCCCGAGATCTTGCCGACCTTGAGCACCAGCGGATTGCCGTCGACGGTCATGTGGGCCAGCGCGTGGCCCGGGGTCCAGTCGCCATCGACGCGGATCACCGCGCCATCGGCAAAGGTGACGCTCGCGCCGGTCTTGTCGGCGGCGATGGTGACATCGAAACTCTCGCCCTGCAGCGCGATGTTCCACGCGTCGCCGACCTTGCGCTCGTGGTTGTCGAGCGTGCCCGAGATGCGGGTGCGCCGGATCTCGGCGACCCGGTTCATCGCGGCCGCCGCCGCCGCGACCTCGCGCAGCTTCGCGTCCGACAGCGTGACGCCCTTGAAGCCGTCGGGGTACTCCTCGGCGATGAAGGCGGTGGTGATGTTGCCGGTGATGAAGCGCTCGTGGTCCATGACCGCCGCCACGAAGGGCAGGTTGTGGCCGATGCCCTCGACCTCGAAACTGTCGAGCGCGTTGCGCATGGTCTCGATCGCGGCCTCGCGGGTCGGGGCCCAGGTGCAGAGCTTTGCGATCATCGGGTCGTAATACATCGAGATCTCGCCGCCCTCGTAGACGCCGGTATCGTTGCGCACGATGCCCTCGCCCAGTTCGCCCTCTGCCGGCGGACGGTAGCGCGTCAGGCGGCCGATCGAGGGCAGGAAGTTGCGGTAGGGATCTTCGGCATAGAGACGGTTCTCGATCGCCCAGCCGTCGATCTTCACGTCGTCCTGCGTGATCGAGAGCGGCTCGCCATCGGCGATGCGGATCATCTGCTCGACAAGGTCGATGCCGGTGATCAGCTCGGTGACCGGGTGTTCCACCTGCAGGCGGGTGTTCATCTCGAGAAAGTAGAAGTTCTTGTCGCCATCGACGATGAACTCCACCGTACCGGCCGAGGTGTAGCCCACCGCCTTGGCCAGCGCCACGGCCTGCTCGCCCATCGCCTTGCGGGTCTCGGCATCGAGGAACGGGCTCGGCGCCTCTTCGACGACCTTCTGGTTGCGGCGCTGGATCGAGCATTCGCGCTCGTTCAGCCAGAGGCCGTTGCCATGGGCGTCGCAGAGCACCTGGATCTCGATGTGGCGCGGCTGGGTGACGAACTTCTCGATGAAGATGCGGTCATCGCCGAAGCTGTTCGCGGCCTCGTTCTTGGACGACTGGAAGCCCTCGCGCGCCTCCTGGTCGTCCCACGCGATGCGCATGCCCTTGCCGCCGCCGCCGGCAGAGGCCTTGATCATCACCGGGTAGCCGATCTCGCCCGAGATCTTCACCGCCTCTTCGGCATCCTCGATCAGGCCCATGTAGCCGGGCACGGTGTTGACCCCGGCCTCCTTGGCGATCTTCTTCGAGGTGATCTTGTCGCCCATATCCTCGATCGCGCGCTTCGGCGGCCCGATGAAGGCAACGCCGGCCGCGTCGAGCGCGTCGGCGAATTTGGGGTTCTCCGACAGAAAGCCGTAGCCCGGGTGCACCGCCTGCGCCCCGGTCTCCTTGATCGCCTGCATGATCTTGTCGATCACGATGTAGGACTGGTTGGCCGGCGGCGGTCCGATCAACACTCTCTCGTCGGCCATCGCCACGTGCAGCGCGTGCTTGTCGGCCTCGGAATAGACAGCCACCGTCTTGATGCCCATTTTCTTGGCCGTCTTGATGACCCGGCAGGCAATCTCGCCCCGGTTCGCGATCAGGATCTTGTCGAACATCCTCGTCCCTTTCCTACGTATTCCTCAGGCCGTGCCCTGCCCCGGGCGCTGCCACGAAAAAAGCCACCGGAGCGCGCGGCTCCGATGGCTTCGATGTCTTGCTGGTTGCCGCGCGGGACGCGGCGGAGGTCAGGCGATCAGTTGCAGTACTGCGGCGTGACGTCATCGCAGACGACGCCTGCGGACGCACCCACGGCTGCGCCGACCATACCGTCGCCACCCACGGCGCGGTCGATGAGATAGCCGCTGCCGGCGCCGATGCCCGCGCGGCCGAGATCAGAGGTCTCGCAGGCTGCGACGGTGAGAAGGCCAAGGATGGCGGCGGTGCGAAGGGCGTATTTAGCCATGGGTTTTGTTCCCTTAGATCCTGTTGCGTTGTCGGGGGATAAACGCCACAGATCTGAACAGGGTTCCATAAGATCTTAACGATCCTGACACGAGCGGCGCCGGTCTGCCGAACGACGGCGGAATGTCGCGGGTCTCTGGAAGGGGCGGCAGAAGAAAACGCGGACGACGGGCCAGGGGATGTGCCACGCCGTCCGCGAGAGGAAGGGTAACGGTCTATGCCCGGGCCTCTGCGGTGGCACCGGACAACACGCAACGTCTCAAGAGTGCCCGTCTCCTCGACACACGCATAGCGGTATTCGCCGAGCACCTGAGCATCGGCGTCGCTCCGCTCAGCGCGGGCCGGGACAGGCGGCATCACGCCCAATCTTCGTGCTCCTCGAAGGCTTCGGGAAACGACGCGCGCGCGGCCTGCTCGTCGATCACCAGCAGCGCGTCGTAGCTTTCCGGATCGAAGGGGTCGTCATAGGGCAGCACCTCGCGCCCGAAGAGCCAGCTCAGCCGCCCCGCATCGAGATTGCCGCGCTCGAACGGCTCGGTTCCGAAATGCGCCCAGAGCGAGGCCATGAAGGCCAGATCGGCGCGCTTGTCGGCGGATTTGCGGTCGCGATACCGCTCGCGTCGGATGATCGCGGTCGCCCCGCGCGGATTGGCGCGGCGGATCACGAACTGGTAGTCGGTTCCGGGAAGACGGCCGGGAAAGCCGCGGTGTTTCAGCATGTTGCCCTCGCAAGACGGAGCGTGCACCCATACGGCTGATCCGCGATCGTATCCCGGCTTGTCATTTGGTCGGGGCCGCCGAAAGGCAGCCGACCGGGCTCGGCCGTTCTGATTGCGGGTCTGGGTGTCGCTTCGGTTCTGATTTTGGTTTTCGGTTTGAGACTGCGTGCCGCTGCCGTCACCCATGGGAGCGGCGGCTGCGACGGCAGGCGCGCCGATACCGCCGGACGGGCGCATCCCTGCCGGGCGCTCCGCGCGGCCAAGGCTGTGATCGGGCGGCTGTGCTGAACGCGGCTCCGGCTTGGCCGGATCACAGTCCATACCCACCGGCGCCACTGCAGCGACCGCAACGAATCTGGCATTGGGTGACAGTCTCGCTCTTCCGCTTGCTTCAAGGGCGCCTGAAATACGGCGACCCGGTGCGTCGAACAGCAGCAATGGCGGGATTGCGAGCCATGATCTCGGTCGACAAGACCTTGAGATCGCAAGGCTTGAGGATGGGCGGGCCCAGGGGCCCGCCCAACAGTCTTACTTGTACTTGCCGGTGTAGACGGGCTCGGTCGTGATCGGCTCCGGATCGACGACAACGAACTCTTCTTCCTGCTGGCCGCACGCGGCGAGACCAAACAGACCAAGCATTGCAAGCACTTTGATGCTCTTGGACATCTTATTCTCCTGTCACATTCTACGGAACCGACATGAGCCTTCGGCCCTGTCCGTCCTCGTTCCGAGGTTCCGATTGCTTGGGTGCAATCAACCCCCAACATAGCCCAAAGTTTTGCGGGACAATATCGAACATGAGCGCATACGTGATTTTGTGGCTCGAAAGCCTCACAGTTGAGCGGATCTAAGCTTCTTCCTGCAAGATATTGTGGGAGCATTAGAAAGCCTCCCAGATGCAGCGGTCATCGCTGACCGAGTAAGCCTCGAAAAATTGGGTGATTTCCGGACTCGCCACGCCGAATTCGACGGGGGCCTCCATCAGCGAGATCATCACCCGCGCCGGCTGCGGGCCAAGCTCGGAGAGTCGCGGCAGCGCGTAGTCCTGGCACAAGAGATCCATGTCGCCCGACACCTCGGAGAACGCGCGCGGCGAATCTCCACCGATATCGGGGGCGACGAAGCGAAAGCGATAGACCAGCCCGGCCCCGACCGGCTCGTCCCGGATCACGTCGTGAAAGGTCACGTCCATGCCGGACGGCACGGCGACGGCTTCCCCCATCGCCGGCAGCGACGAAGCGGCAAACAGCACGATCCCGGCCCAGACGCTCATCGCGACCACCTCAGCCAGCGGCGGCGGGTGTCGTCGTCGTGCAGGACCGCGGCGAGACGCGCCTCGGCGAGGGCGCGCGGCGCGGCGGCGTCAAGCTGGCCGCCCGCCCGCAGCAGCGTCGCGCCGTCGACCGCGCGCACCGAGACGCAGGGAGAGAAGCCGCGCAGGGATTGCAGTGCACGCCAGAGATCCTGGCGCACCTGATGCGCCAGCCGGGCCCTGCGGCCCACCGGCGGCAGCCGCGTCTCGACGCTCAGGTCGAAACGCGCCGGCCAGCGCCGGGCGAGGATCAGCTCGCCCTCGGTCTCGTGCATATGCCAGCCCCTGCGGCGCATGGCTCCCCTCCCCCAGGCCACGCTGCTCAGAGCGGGATATTGTTGTGCTTCTTCCACGGGTTGCTGAGCGTCTTGTTGCGCAGCATGGCGAACGCACGGCTGACCCGGCGGCGGGTCGAGCGCGGCTGGATCACCTCGTCGATGAAGCCGCGTTCCGCCGCCACGAACGGGTTGGCGAAGCGATCCTCGTAATCCGCGGTGTGCTTGGCGATCTTCTCGGGATCACCAAGATCGGCGCGGTGAATGATCTCGGTCGCGCCCTTGGCGCCCATCACCGCGATCTCGGCGGTGGGCCAGGCGTAGTTCACATCGCCGCGCAGGTGCTTGGAGCTCATCACGTCATAGGCGCCGCCATAGGCCTTGCGGGTGATCACGGTCACCTTCGGCACCGTCGCCTCGCCGTAAGCAAAGAGCAGCTTTGCGCCATGCTTGATGACCCCGCCATATTCCTGACCGGTGCCCGGCAGGAAGCCCGGCACGTCGACAAAGGTCAGGATCGGGATCTCGAAGCAATCGCAGAAGCGCACGAACCGCGCGGCCTTCTTCGAGCTGTCGATGTCGAGACAGCCTGCCAGCACCATCGGCTGGTTCGCCACCACCCCCACGGTCTGCCCCTCGAGGCGGATGAAGCCGGTGATGATGTTCTTGGCGTGCTCTTCCTGAATCTCGTAGAAATCGCCCTCGTCCGCGACCTTCAGGATCAGCTCCTTCATGTCGTATGGCTGGTTGGCGTTTTCAGGGATGATGGTATCGAGCGAGCCCTCGACCCGCGCCACGTCATCGAAGAACGGCCGCACCGGCGGCTTCTCGCGGTTGTTGAGCGGCAGGAAATCGACGAGGCGGCGCACCTCGGCCAGCGCCTCGACATCGTTTTCGAAGGCACCGTCCGCGACCGAGCTTTTCTTGGTGTGGGTCGAGGCGCCGCCAAGCTCCTCGGCGGTCACCACCTCGTTGGTCACGGTCTTGACCACGTCGGGGCCGGTGACGAACATGTAGGAGGTGTCCTTCACCATGAAGATGAAGTCGGTCATCGCGGGAGAGTAGACCGCGCCGCCGGCGCAGGGCCCCATGATGACCGAGATCTGCGGGATCACGCCCGAAGCCTCGATGTTGCGCTGAAAGATCTCGGCATAGCCGGCAAGGCTGTCCACGCCTTCCTGGATCCGCGCCCCGCCCGAGTCGTTCAGACCGATGACCGGCGCGCCATTCTGCATCGCCATGTCCATGATCTTGCAGATCTTCTGCGCGTGTGTGGCCGAGACAGAGCCGCCCAGAACGGTGAAATCCTGGCTGAAGACATAGACCATCCGGCCATTGATCGTGCCCCAGCCGGTGACCACGCCGTCGCCATAGGGACGGTTCTTCTCCATGCCGAAATCGGTGCAGCGATGGGCGACGAACATGTCGTATTCCTCAAAGCTGTCCTCGTCGAGCAGCAGCTCGATGCGCTCGCGCGCGGTCAGCTTGCCCTTGGCGTGCTGGGCGTCGATACGCTTCTGACCACCACCGAGCCGGGCGCCGGCGCGCCGCTCTTCCAGTTCGTGCAGAATGTCTTTCATGGCCGTCCCTTTCCTTTGCCGAGACCATACAGAGGCCCGATAACCGCTCAAGTCAAATTCGGCAAATTTGCAAACACGGGAAACCGCTACTGCCGCTAATTGCATAACTGCAAAACCCACCTCTGCAAATCGTTCCCGAATGGACAAGGCCCGGTTTCGGCCCTACCCATCCAGACATGGAAAATCCGCCGAAGGTCCGGTTTCTGGATCGAACCACGCCGCCCCATATTGTCACGCTCATCCTGCTTGCGGGCCTCTCGGCCTTGGCGATGAACGTGTTCCTGCCGTCGCTGCCCAAGATGACCGAGCACTTCGAGACTAAGTACCGGGTCATGCAGCTTTCGGTTGCGATCTACCTCGCGGTCAACGCGGCGCTGCAGATCGTGATCGGCCCGATCTCGGACAAGTTCGGGCGGCGTCCGGTGATTCTCTGGGGCGTCGGGCTGTTCCTGCTGGCGACGCTGGGCTGCATCTTCGCGCCCAACATCACCGTGTTCCTCGCCTTCCGGATGTGCCAGGCGGTGGTCGTCACGGCGATGGTCCTGAGCCGCGCGGTGGTGCGCGACATGGTCCCGCAGGACCAGGCCGCCTCAATGATCGGCTACGTGACCATGGGCGTCGCGGTGGTGCCGATGATCGGCCCGGTGATCGGCGGTGTGCTCGACGAGATCTTCGGCTGGCAGTCGACCTTCTGGATGCTGTTCCTGCTCGGCGCGGCCATCCTGTGGATGAGCTGGCGCGACCTCGGCGAGACCTCGGTCTCGCGCGGGCTGTCGCTGGGCCAGCAATTCCGCGAATATCCCGAGCTGTTCCAGAGCCCGCGCTTCTGGGGCTATGCGCTGACCTGCGCCTTCTCCTCGGGCGCCTTCTTTGCCTATCTCGGCGGCGCACCCTTCGTCGGCACCGAGGTGTTCGCCCTGTCGCCCGCAGCCCTCGGGTTCTTCTTCGGCGCGCCGGCGGTGGGCTATTTCGCCGGCAACGGGCTCTCGGGCAAGCTGTCGGCCCGCGTCGGCATCAACAAGATGATCTTCTGGGGCTGCATCCTCAACGCCGCCGGCCTCGGCACGGCGCTGCTGGTCTTCGCCGCGGACTTCCAGTCCGAGTGGACGTTCTTCGGCTTCATGACCTTCGTGGGCCTCGGCAACGGCATGACCATCCCAAACGCCACCGCCGGCGCGTTGTCGGTGCGCCCGCACCTTGCGGGCACCGCCTCGGGGCTCTCGGGCGCAATCATGATCGGCGGCGGCGCGGCGCTCTCGGCGCTGGCCGGTACACTTCTGCAGCCGGGCACCGGCGCCTGGCCGCTGCTGTGGCTGATGTTCCTCACCGGCGTGGCCTCGATCATCTCGATCCTGCTGGTGCTGCACCGCGAAAAGCGGCTTGCGGGGCTCGGAACGCTTTAGGTCTCGCGCCTGTCGTGCGAGGGCTGCCCACCGGCGCGATACGGCGGCGATCGACGGGCCCATGATCGCGGACCGGCCTGCGCCGCTCCGCCACGGTCAGCAAATCGCGCCGAAACCGCCACAATCTGAGCCAAGTGGCGCCCGAATGCCTCTCTATCCACGCTCCCAGACCGCGACCGGCCAGCAGGCCGAAGTCCGGCAGTGGGTTTACGAGGATCGAGGCAGGGCAGCCGCATGAGAGATTACGCAACACCGTTTGACAGCGACCTGATGGGGGGCGACCTGCGCGGCGGGCTCGACCTGCTCGCGCCGCCCCTGCACGACGCGCGCCCGCCGATCGGCGAGCCCCGCGTCGCCGTGATCCTGCCCTGCCACAACGAGGCGGCGGCGATCGGACAGACCGTGCGTCAGTTCCGCGCCGCCCTGCCCCGCGCCGAGATCTACGTCTACGACAACAATTCCACCGATGACACCGCCGAGGTCGCCCGCGCCGCGGGCGCCATCGTCCGCCGCGAACCCCGCAAGGGCAAGGGCAACGTGGTGCGCCGCATGTTCGCCGACGTCGAGGCCGACGTCTACGTCATGGCCGATGGCGATGCGACCTACGACGCCCCAAGCGCGCCGGCGATGATCGCGCGGCTCTGCGAGGGCGGGCTCGACATGGTGAACGGCGCGCGGCGCAGCACCGACGAGGCCGCCTATCGCGCTGGCCACAAGTTCGGGAACCGCCTGCTCACCGGGCTGGTGCGCCGCCTGTTCAGCCGCCAGTTCGACGACATGCTCTCGGGCTACCGGGTGTTCAGCCGCCGCTTCGTCAAGAGCTTCCCCGCCCTGTCGCAGGGCTTCGAGATCGAGACCGAGCTGACCGTGCACACGCTGCAACTGCGCATGCCCGCCGACGAGATCGAGACACCCTATTATGCCCGCCCCGAGAACTCGACCTCCAAGCTCTCGACCTGGTCAGACGGCTTCCGCATCCTCAAGATGATCGGCCTGCTGGTGAAGGAAGAGAAGCCCATGCAGTTCTTCTCGGCCGTGGCGGCGCTGCTGTTCCTACCCTCGGCGGCGGTGTTCCTGTCGGTCCTGGGCGACTTCCTCGAGACCGGACTGGTCGCGCGCTTCCCCTCGCTCTTCGTGTCGCTCTCGGGCATCGGGCTGGCGGCTCTGTCGCTGGTCTGCGCGGTGATCCTCGAGACCGTGGCCCGCGGCCGCCGCGAGGCCCGCTACATGACCTATCTGCAGATCCCCGGCCCGCACGGCTGAGGCCGGGTGGGGGCAAAGAGGCGATGCGGTCAGCGGTGCAGGATATGGCGCGAGCCGAGGAAGTTCACCACCATCCCGGCGGCGGTCGCGGGCACCAGCGCCAGAACCGGATGCGCGGCCGCGGTCTCGCTCAGGCGCAGCGCCAGCAGGAAAGTGGCGTAGTTGAGCGCCAGTCCCAGCCCCATGGCGAGGATGTAGCGCAGGAACTCACCCAGCGTGGCACGGGTCGAGGTGCGGAAGGTAAGGGTCCGGTTGATCGCCCAGGTCATGAGCACCGCCGCAACGAAGGAGGGCAGTCGCGCCAGCCCGGCCGGACACCCGAGCGCCAGCAACGCCGAGAGCACGCCCGCATCGACGCCGAACCCGGCCAGCCCGGCCAGCGCAAAGCCACCAAGATGACGCCGCCGCTCGCAGGCGGCTGTCTGTCGGGAGCGCTCGGGCATGGGCACCTCGCGGTTGCGGATGGCACCGATATGCGCCGCCGCGCCCGCATCGAGCAAGGCCGGCGCCCCCGGCGCCCCGGCCGCTGTGGCGACCCCGCCACGCGCGGTTGCCGCACCCTCACTGGCGCAGCGCCCCGTTAACGAGTCAGAATTGTCAGAGCCGTCAGAATGACCCAGCAGACCGACAGACACAGCCCGCTCCTCCGCTGGCTCCCCGCCATGGCCTTTGCCTATGTCGCCTTGATGATGCTGGTCCGGGCGCCTGCCGCCGACGGGCTGCTCTACGCGCTCGACAATGACTCGGCGATGCGGCTCGTGAGCGTGCGCGATTTGCTCGCCGGCCAGGGCTGGTTCGACCTGACCCAGAGCAGGCTCGGTCTCGAGGGCGGGTTCGAGATGCACTGGTCGCGCCTGATCGACGCGCCGATTGCCGGGTTGGTGCTGTTCTTCGACCTGTTCACCGATCGCCATCAGGCCGAGATCGTCGCCATCACGT
>Ga0208684_1001251_pt1 | contig 14044 bp, 15 predicted proteins | sample MalvireepMed_b05_FD_184245 | JGI IMG/M metagenome (GOLD analysis project Ga0208684, IMG submission 184245) | Marine viral communities from the Global Malaspina Expedition - Malaspina viral metaG DeepMed_b05 (SPAdes) (version 2) | ecosystem: Environmental > Aquatic > Marine > Oceanic | place... | reverse complement strand
GTTAAGAACTCTATTTTCGCTTGGCTTTATAATTCTAAAAAACATCCAAACGAAGATAGTTTGATTAAAATGTATAACAAAGATAAGGTTTTAAAGGAATATTGGGACGGAGACACTGTAAGAACTTGTTTCAATAGAGAAATTTCAGCAGACCAACATCATGCACTAAATTATATTATTCAGAGTACTTGCGCTGATCTTATTTTACAAAAAATGATTAAAATATACGATATGTTGGAAGGTAAAAAATCGAACATTGCTTTTTGCGTACACGATAGCATAGTTATTGATTTACATGCTGACGACAAACATCTTATGAGTGACATCATAAATGAATTTTCAAATACAAGATTTGGAAGATTTAAAGCTAGTGTAAAGACTGGAAAAGATTTTGGGAATTTAAGGGAGCTTATATCGTAATGGATACTATTATTGGGCTAGGCTCAGCCGGCTGTAATATTGCTGACGAGTTTGCAAAACACAGTCAATATAAAATACTTAAAATTGACTGTGATTTGGAGGGTTTGAGACAAGATGGAATATACAGCATGCCATGGCAGGATAGTTCAGAGAGGTATGAGAAAAAATGTCCGGACCTAAGCAAGTTTTTTAAGGATGTGAAAGGAGAGGTGCTTTTTGTTGTAGGCGGGTCAGGACACATTTCTGGAGCCGCACTATCAATATTGGAGAAGTTAAAGCACTGCGATATAAATGTTTTATATATCAGACCAGATCTTAACTCTATCGCCATAACTAAGGTCAGGCAGGAGTGGGTTGTGTTTAACGTGCTTCAGGAATATGCTAGATCTGGCGCATTTAAACGAATTTATCTTGTCGGCAATTCAAAGGTAGAAGAACACGTGGGAGACATTCCAGTTATAGGCTATTATGATAAACTAAATGATATGATTGTGTCTTCACTGCACATGATAAATGTTTATAACCATATAGAGCCTGTTGTTGATACTTATTCCAAGCCACTCGCTGGTCGTAGAATTTCAACGATTGGTTTTTATGATACAGAAAATAATGAAAATAAATTATTTTATTTACTTGACAATGTTGGTGAAATACGCTATTATTATGCTATCAATAAAGAAAAGTTGGAAACTGATGGAGATGTTTTGAAGAAAATTAGAGAGCAAGTTAAAAGTGAAACAGAGACAAGCTATGGAATATTTTCAACAAACTATGAGCAGGATTATGTTTATACAGTTGCTTATTCATCAGAAATTCAGCGACAAAAAAGTGAAAAAAACACTTGACAAATAGAATTCATTGTGTTACTATGAATACAGCAGAATGAGAAATTGGTCATTCTGACTTTACTCAACAAAGGAGAAAATAATATGGGTATTGATATGGAAAAAATGCGCGCCCGCCGCGTAGCACTGGACAACAAAAATGGCAATCGAGAAGTATTTTGGAGGCCGCAAGATGGAGAAACGACGATTCGTATCGTTCCAACTTCTGATGGAGATCCCTTTAAGGATTATTGGTTTCACTACAACGTTGGAAATAATCCTGGCTTCTTGAGTCCAAAGAAAAACTTTGGAGAAGACGATGCTTTGGATAGCTTTGTCCGTAAACTTTATAAGGAGGGTACGGAGGATAGCATCAAGATGGCTAAGTCTTTGTCAGCTCGCCAGCGTTTCTTCGCTCCAGTCGTGGTTCGCGGAGAAGAAGACAAGGGTGTACGTATTTGGGGATTTGGCAAGATGGCTTACGAAAAGCTTCTTAATCTTGTTCTTAATCCTGAGTATGGGGACATTACAGACCATGAAACTGGAACGGATCTTGTGATTCGCTATGGTAAGCCCGCAGGAGCATCATTTCCTCAAACGGAAATTACTCCTCGCCGGCGCCCCTCTCCATTGTGCGAAGAAGAAGCACAATGTGCGGAGTGGTTAGACACTATTCCAGATCTGGATTCGCTCTTCGAGCGAAAATCCCCGGGAGAGGTTGAGACCATTCTTGACGAGTATTTGTCAGGAAACGTCGACGCTGATTCCTCTGATAATGTAGAGAAGTACAATACTGAATCTGGAGATTCGGTAGATAAAGCTTTTAGCGAGCTTCTTTCATAAGTTCTCTCTCACCCGCAGGGAGGCACGGGGTTACAGGTGTCTCAAACTAAAACAAAAGAAGGTTAAAAAATAATGAAAATTGCTACTGCTATTCTATTGACAACATTTATTGGCGGAGACATTAGTAATGTAAACGATGATGAAAAATTAGACATTTCTAATAACGTAGCTACGAAAGTTGCACTTCCGGCAATTGCAACACAAATCAATGCCATAGCGGCGGAAAATTCTGCTCGAGCGGTAATCAGAAATGAAATTATGGAGCGCATTGACAAAATATTCGAAAGTGAATTCGACGATAAACAAGTTGAGTCTGATAGTTCAACATCAGACACTCAAATCCCAGAAGGAGAGTAATAAGATTTAATTATGGCAAGAAAGACCAAAACTAAAGCAGGAAAACTTTCAATGTCAGATATGCGAAGCCTTATTAATAAGAAGGCTGGCATGTCCGTTGCACACGATTTAACAAGTGCTAATCCAACAGAAGTAAAGGATTGGATTCCAACCGGATCTCGTTGGCTAGATTCAATTGTTTGCCGCGGCAAGTTAACTGGTATACCAATAGGAAAGGTTGTTGAAGTTGCTGGTTTAGAATCAACTGGTAAGTCTTATATGGCTGCCCAGGTTGCTGCTAATGCTCAGAATATGGGCATTGATGTAATTTATTTTGATTCTGAATCTGCAATCGATCCAACGTTCCTTGAACGAACTGGTTGTGATTTGGAAAGCCTACTTTATGTCCAGGCACAGAGCGTCGAGTTCGTGCTCGAGACAATTGAAGATCTTCTTGCTAACAATGATAATCGCATGCTTTTCATTTGGGATAGTCTTGCTTTGACTCCCTCTGTTAGCGATGTTGAGGGCGATTTTAATCCTCTTTCTTCGATGGCAGTGAAAGCTCGTATTCTCGCAAAAGGGATGTCCAAGTTGACCGTTCCAATTGCAAATAGTCAATCGACATTTCTCGTTCTTAATCAACTTAAAACAAACATTACTAGAAGCCCTTCTGAAGCAATGGTAGAGCCTTATATGACTCCTGGCGGAAAGGCTATGATTTATTCTTATTCTCTTCGCGTTTGGCTTACAGGGCGAAAAGCGAAGGCCAGTTTTGTACTTGATGAAAGAGGATTTAGAGTCGGAACAGAAATTAAAGCTACTCTCAAGAAAAGTCGTTTTGGAACTCAGGGCAGACAAGCAAGTTTTAAAATTTTATGGGGAGATGATATTGGTATTCAAGATGAAGAGAGTTGGTTCGAAGCCATCAAAGGATCGGAACACCTCAAACAAAGTGGAGCATGGTATTCGCTCCAGTACAAGGATGGCACAGAAGAAAAATTTCAGCCATCCAAGTGGAAAAATATGTTGACAAATGACAAATTTCGTGATAGAGTATTAGACATAATGGATGAAGAAGTCATCCTGAAATTTGACAAACGACAAGGCGAAGCAGCAGATTTTTATGATATCGAAAATGAAAATATCGAAGAAGACACAAAGCTACCTGTCGCTGGCCAAGAGAATGGCGCAGCAAAGCGATGAGAGTAGAACATGTCACGGTGCTGTTTTAGTAAAAGGCGGTAATATCATAAATGCCGCTCATAACAAATGGACCTACTCTTCTTTTGGCAAAAGATTTCGCGAGAGAAACAAAGGCATATCAACACTGCATGCCGAACTGGCAGCTGTTCTTAATTTGGACAGATCAATAACGCAGGGAACGGACATATATGTTGTTAGGGTTAACAGGGCCGGCCAGTTTAGAATGAGCAAACCTTGTTCTATGTGCGAGACAGCTTTAAAACATGTTGGAATAAAAAGGATATATTATACTACAAATGACGGCAATCTTGAATGTTATAAATTGTGATTCTAATTACAGTATGGAAGAAAGATTTTTAGAAGATCTTAAAGGGTGTTTCCCGAAAATGAAATTTAAACTCATTAACATAGATTTGCCTGGTCCGCTTTTTGATTGCACTGAGAGGCAAACGCTTAAGGCAGGGAGGAAAAAACTCAAATTATCTTGGAGTCCTCCATTATCAGAAATTAAAGATGAGAAATATTATCAACGTTTATTGGGAGATTGCATGGACGAAATTAACAAACTTTATCCAAAAAGAAGGTGGTTTTGAAAAGAGTATTAATAATTGATGCCCTCAATATATATTTGAGAGCTTATATATCAAACCCGTCGATTGCTTTGAATGGCGAACCAATTGGCGGTGCATTTGGGTTTCTTAAATCTCTTCAGAAGTATTGCAGAGAGATGAAACCTGATCATATTGTGGTCTGTTGGGATGGCCCTGATGGAAGCAGGAAAAGGAAGACAATGCACAAAGGCTATAAAGAGGGAAGAAAGCCTCTTCGTCTTAATAGAAGTGTGCGCACTATGTCTGAAGAAGAGGAACTAAATAATAAAGTATGGCAACAGCAGAGACTGATAACTTATCTCAATTGCCTTCCAGTTTCTCAGATTATGATCGAGAAAATTGAAGCAGATGACATCATTAGTTATGTCGCACAAATGCCTCATTTTAAAGACGCACAAAAAGTAATCATCTCCAGTGATAAGGATTTTTATCAACTCTGCAACGATAAAACTGTAGTTTACAGACCGGTCCAAGTTGAGTTTATAAACGTCAAAAGACTAGTTGAAACGTTTGGCATACACCCCAACAACTTCGCCCTCGCAAGGGCCATTTGCGGCGACAAGAGCGACAATCTAGACGGTGTTGGCGGTGCAGGCTTAAAGACCGTTGCTAAGCGGTTTCCGTTCCTCTCAGAGGCAAATACACACGAGATAGGGACGCTCTTGAAAGCATGTGAAGCCGTCGAAAACCCTCTAAAAGTTCATCATAATATTTTGAGTGGCGAGAAGAAAATAATAAGAAATTATAAGATGATGCAGCTGTACACTCCTCTTGTTTCAGTGCAAGCAAGTCAAAAGGTCAAATACGCGATCAAAGAGATGACACCAGAACTGAATAAGACTCAATGCATTGGACTGATGATTGAAGATGGGATCGGTGCATATGATTGGTCAGAAATGTTTGCAACAATGAAAAGAATATGTTTTTCACAGGATTAATATGAAAAATATACAAATGTTTAACAAAGAAGGTCTAGACCTTTTATCTGACATTCCGGATAGTTCTATAGATCTTATTCTCACTGATCCTCCTTATATAACATCCAGAAAAAGCGGCATGGACAAATGGGTTGATCACGTTGCTAAACAAGATAGCTCTGACTCAACTAATATAATGACAGAAGACGATTGGAACAAACACAAGACCGACGAGCAGTGGAATGATTGGTTTGACAATGGGTCCGTCCCGGAAGCGAAAAGAGATAAAAAACTACAAGAACTAAAAAATAACTATCTTAAATACGGTAGCGTTTATGGCAAGAAATATGCAGTTAAAACCGATTACGGAAAGTGGGACTCTGAATTCACGATGGAGAAGCTTGAATTGTTTATTAACCACTTCCACCGCGTTCTCAAGGACGGAGGCACATGTATAATCTTCTTCGATCTTTGGAAAATTTCTTATCTTAAAGAGCAACTTGAAAATGCTAAACTAAAACAAATAAGATTTCTCGAATGGATCAAAACTAATCCACCACCAGTCAATAGTAGTGTCAACTATCTTACTAATTGTAGGGAGATTGCACTGCTTGGAATCAAGAAGAGCAAGCCCACATTTAACAGTAAATACGACAAAGGAATCTATGAGTACCCAATTTATGGCGGAAAGGATAGATTTCACCCCACACAGAAAAGCCTGCTATTGTTTGAAGATCTAATCAAGAAACATTCAAATGAAGGTGACATTATTTTAGATTGTTTTCTTGGATCCGGTACGACAGCATTAGCTGCACGTAATACGGGGAGAAAATTTATCGGTTGCGAACTGGATCAAAACTATTTCAAAAAAACACTTGACAGAATGAAATAGCTGTGATATAGTACTTATATGTTCTTTTAAAAAATGAATATTGAAAAAACAGCTGGAGATAAAACAAGCTATCAAAAACCAGATCCGTTGATCGGTAAAACTGTAGATAGTGATTATTAAAGGTTGAGTAGGTACACATATTTGCCTTTCATTTTCAAGCTTAAGAACATTAACAGGTCTTCATTTAGTAAGGCCGAACTTTAACTTCGCGTATGCGAAAAAGGAAATTTATTATGAACGAGGTTCAATATAATAACGCCATCCAAAAGGATCCAGATATCCTCACCGATGGCACCATCACCCAACTACCTTTGGGTAGTGTGGAAATTGTAGAGGAGGAGGATCAAATCCGCGAATCGGGAATTGTGAACTCTCACTTAGACGACTTGAAGGAGCAGATCCGTAACATGGGCCAGGTCGTCCCTGTTACAGTAGAGGAAATTGCTAATCCAGTTCCTGGAGGTCCAACCCATCGGGCTGTCGATGGAAATCATCGACATGGAGCTTTGTCTGAGCTATCAGAGGAGCACCCAAAGGCCGCGATCTGGAAGACGATCAAGTGCGTTAGGAAGTCGTTCTCTTCAGATATCGAGAGAAAGATGTATCAGTCGACATGTAACCGGCACTTGGTTGCAAAGCCAAACTCTACAAACGATATCGTTCGTTTGGTTAGCCAGATCATCGGCAACAAAGAGGCTTCAGCGATCCCCGAGGGGCTGCATAAAGACAACTATGGTGAGGATCCTGAATGCTATATGGATAGTCTCTATGGTTGGATCCAAAAGGAGTTTAATGTCAAAGTGGGAAAGGCTAAGAAGATCGGCCAAGAAGCTGCCTCTGGCTTCCAGAACCACAAGCTTAAGTCCTGGAGAAAACCCGCGTTAGTTACAAATTTCAAGGCGAAAAATTCTATCGGCTGGAATGGCAAGGGGACGGGAGATGAGTCCAATGGATATGTGGTTTATCCATTAGGTGAAACATCACATGTGAACCCAAACATTTCTGGGAACACTCTTAAAAAGAAGACGGTTAACGGCAAGAATACTAAAACCGCAATCGTTGTATTCGTGTCTAACACCTTGGGCAAGAAAGGGTGCCATGTTGATGATGAGCGCTACAAGGCGGTCACAGAAATCAACAAGGTCAATTCTTCTTGGGTCCTCAAGCGTACAGTAAAGCTTGTTGACAAGGTGTTTCTTGCGCCCCAGAAGATTGGGCACATTAAGGAGGACCCGGAAACTTATTACGAGGTTCCAATGATCAATGGTAAGTTTGCAACAAAGTTGCCTAAAAAAGGTTGGTAGTTTATGCTAACTTAGTAGATGTGCCCAGCCATGAATTTATGGCTGGGCTTTCTACGCTCGTAGTTCAGCAGGTTAGAACGCCACTCTTATAAGGTGGAAGTCCCTGGTTCAAGTCCAGGCGGGCGTACTAAAAAATGAGTAATTTATGACAAGAGAAGAGAGAGCAGATTTTTCAAAATACGGCAAAGACTTTCAAGAAAAGTTGTGCCAATTAATCCTGCAGGACAGAATGTTTTGCGATCAAATTGAAGAAGTTCTTGACATCCAATTTCTGGAATTAAAATATCTTCGTGTATTCGTTCAGAAGGTGCTGGCTTATAGAGAAAAATATAAAGTTCACCCAACAACCCGGACCATGCTTACACTTATGCGTTCTGAGCTAGACGATGAGAACGACGCAACACAAAAACAAGTAAGAGATTATTTCTCGAGAATTTATAAGTCTGATATGGAGGTGGAGGGGGAGGAATATATCAAAGATACTGCTCTCGATTTTTGCAAGAAGCAAGTATTGAAGGAGGCTATGCTTAAAAGCGTCGGGCTCCTTAAGAACTCTTCTTTTGATGAGATTTCGAGCACTATTAATGAGGCTCTTAAACTTGGCTGTGACAATAACTTTGGTTATGATTATCTTAAAGACTTTGAGCAGAGGTTTGAGATTAAAGCGAGAAACCCCGTATCAACAGGTTGGAAACACGTTGATGAATTAACAAAAGGGGGCCTAGGCAAAGGAGAACTTGGGGTTGTCATTGCTCCTACTGGAGCCGGGAAATCAATGGTTTTGGTTCATCTTGGGTCGCAAGCAATAAAAGATGGAAAAAATGTTGTCCATTACACTTTAGAATTATCCGATACTATGATAGCATTAAGGTATGACAGTTGCATAACTGAAGTTCTTCTTAAGGACTTGTTTGTCTTCAAAGAACACATTTATGAAAATGTTCAGGACCTTGAAGGAGGCTTGATTGTTAAAGAATACCCAACAAAATCTGCTTCCACGAGAACTTTGGAGAATCATCTTGAAAAATTACGACAACGCGATTTTAGGGTTGATATGATTATTGTCGATTACGGAGATCTTTTAAAACCAAATGTTATCCGTAAAGAGAAAAGAATGGAACTAGAATCTATTTATGAAGAGCTAAGAGCAATTGCTCAAAAAAATGATTGTCCAGTTTGGACAGCCTCGCAAACTAATAGGTCTGGATTGAATGCTGAAGTAATAACAATGGAATCGATTTCTGAAGCATTTAACAAATGTTTCGTTGCTGATTTTATCTTTTCTGTCTCGAGAACAATCGATGATAAGAATGCAAATACAGCAAGAATGTTTATTGCAAAAAATAGATTTGGCCCAGATGGATTGGTGTATCCTCTATTTATGGACACGTCAAATGTCAAGATTGAAGTGTTAGAGCCAACAGGAGAAACAGTTAACGATATTATCGTAAAGACTGCTAAAGAACAGGCAGAACTTTTGAAAGAAAAATATAAAGAATTTAAAAATGGTAGAGGCAGCAAAGATGTACAGTGAAGAAGAAGTTAAAAAAGCTACGTTAGAATATTTTAATAATGACCAATTAGCTACAAATGTTTGGATGACAAAGTATGCCTTAAAGAATAAGAAAGGCGAGTTTGTCGAACAAACTCCTAACGACATGCACAATCGACTGGCTGAAGAATTTGCAAGGATGGAAGAAAAATTTGGAGGCAAGAGTGCCCTTTCGAAAGATAAGATTTACGAACTGCTGAAAAATTTTAAACATGTTGTTCCGCAGGGTTCGCCGATGATGGGGATTGGGAATGACTATGTTAATGTATCTCTGTCCAATTGTGTCGTTGTAGATTCACCGAAAGACAACATTTCCTCAATTGTCGATTCAGGCAAATACCTTGCTAACTTGTTTAAGCGTCGTTGCGGTGTTGGTCTTGACATTTCTGAACTTCGTCCCGAGGATGCTTCTGTAAACAATTCTGCTGGAACTACAACCGGTGCATGGTCTTTTGCTGATTTCTATTCTTACGTTTGTCGTATGATTGGCCAGAATGGCCGAAGAGGCGCCCTAATGATTACGATGGATGTTAAACATCCAGATATCGAACAATTTGTGGCTATGAAACATGATCTGACAAAGGTTACCGGTGCAAACGTATCTGTGAAAATAAGTGACGACTTTATGAAAGCAGTTGAAAATAAAGAATCCTTTACTTTGCAGTTTCCTGTCAATTCGGATGCTCCCATGATTACGAAAGAAATTCAAGCGGAAGATTTATGGGATTTGATTGTAGAGTCGGCAACGAAGACAGCTGAGCCCGGTCTTATGATGTGGGACAATATTATTAATAACCTTCCAGCAGAATGTTATGCTGACGTCGGATTTAAAACTCTCACGACGAACCCTTGTGGGGAAATACCCCTTTCTGCTTATGATAGTTGTCGTTTGATTTCGATCAATCTCAAAAATTTCGTAAGCAATCCGTTTAAGAATCCGAAGTTTAATTTTAATGAACTCTATAAAGTTGCAACTCAAGCAATGAGATTGTCAGATGATCTTGTCGAACTTGAAATTGAAAAACTTGAAAAGATTATTAAAATTTGCGACACAAAAGACGAAAGAACGTTATGGAAAAATCTTTTAAAAGCTTGTCAAAATGGCAGAAGAACTGGCTTAGGAACTCACGGATTGGCAGATGTCCTCGCGTGTTTAAATCTTCGTTATGATTCTGATAAGGGTATAAAAGTAATAGAAAAAATTTATGAAACCATAAGAGATGCAGCTTACACAGAAAGTGTTAACCTAGCTAAAGAACGCGGAGCTTTTCCAGTGTTTGACTGGGAAAAAGAAAAGTTAAATTCCTATATTTCGAAACTGCCAAAAATTTTGCGGGAACAAATTTCCAGATTTGGAAGACGCAACATTTCCATTTTGACAAATGCTCCCACTGGTTCTGTTTCCATCATGTCTCAGACTAGCTCTGGTTTGGAGCCTGTTTTCAGAAACTCTTACAAACGCAGAAGAAAGCTTTCTCATAATGAAAAAGACGTTGAGCCAGACTATGTTGACGAACTTGGAGACAAATGGTTAGAATATGACGTATTTCACCACAATTTACAAGAATATCTTGATTTATTTAAAACAAAAGAAATTCCAGATATTTTTGTTGAAAGCGATCAAATAGATTGGCCAAAAAGAGTAGAAATTCAAGCTGTTATTCAAAAAAGCATCGATCACTCAATTAGTTCAACAATCAACTTACCAAAAGGCACCGATCCGAGTGTTGTAGGAGACCTGTATTTTGAAGGGTGGAAAAAGGGCCTTAAAGGAATTACAGTTTACGTTGATGGAAGTAGAAGCGGAGTTTTGGTGACAGAAAATGCAAATGAATCATTTCCGCAAAACGGCGCTCCCCGTCGACCAAAAGAGCTTTCTTGCGATATTCACCACACCACTATTCAAGGCGAAAAGTGGACAATTCTTATTGGTTTATATGATAATAAGCCATATGAAGTATTAGGAGGTCTTTCAAATTTAATTGAGATCCCAAAAAAACACGTTCATGGAATATTGACAAAGCACACTTTTAAAACTAGAAATAACAGATATGATCTTCAAATTGGTGAGGGTGATGATACTATTTTTATTAAAGATGTCGTGACCGTTTTTGACAATCCAACAAATTCAGCATTTACAAGAATGATTTCTCTTGCTTTACGACACGGTGCAAAACCAAGTTTTCTTGTTGAACAACTTCACAAAGATCGCGACAGTGATATGTTTAGTTTTTCAAAATGTATTGCGAGAATTCTTAAAAATTATATTCAAAATGGAGAGAGAGTGGAGAGTGATAAAGTTTGTGAAGCTTGTGAACAAGAGGGCTTGACTTATCAAGATGGGTGTGTAACCTGCACTAAATGTGGTTATGCAAAATGTGGTTGACATTTGTTTCAAAAAGTATTATAATAAACAAAGGAGAAAAAATGAAACTTAATTATTTACTGCCCGACAAGGAAGCGACGGAAAATTGTGATGGATCAAGGACAAAGTTGCGAAAGCATTCTTGGCTTGCAGGAGGCCAGATTCGTAAATCAATTGACGGATCTGTGGGAGTTGAATTTTTCTGTAAAAGGTGCGAAAGAAGGTACTGGCATTTTTTTAATCCGGAAGAGTATGAAACTTATAAAAACATTTTAGGAAAAGTAGCATGAAATTCGAACCAAGAAATAGACACATCTTAGTCGAAAAAATAGAAAAAAACGAAGAACAGTCAAATGTCTTACTACCAGAAGGATACAAACAAATTGAAGAGTATGTATTACTGCGTGTTCTTTGTACTAGTCCGGACTGTTCTGTAATAGCCAGAAAAGGTGAGAAAGTTGTTGTCCCCACGCATTTAGTTCAAGATATTAATGTGGGTGATCAACATTTTTCAATTGTTTTGGAAAATCATATATGTGGAGTGATATACAACAAATGATGCCGACCTTAGCTGAGTTGATTTGTATTGCTATTTTTTCTATTCATATGCCGAACGCTGATTTTGCGTGCAAGCATATGGACGCTGTTGTGGAATACTCTGAAAAATATGATATAGATCCAATCCTTTTGACTGCGATGATTTATACCGAGAGTAGATGGAATCCCAAAGTGGAAAGCAAAGCTGGCGCTTGTGGACTAACTCAAATCATTCCAAAGTGGTCAAGGAAATTTGGATATGTGAGTTGCAGCCAGCTTAAAAATAATCCTAATTTGGCAATTAGAAAGGGTGCTCAAATATTAAGTTATTGGATTAATAAACATAACAGGGGCAATGTGAGATTAGGACTGTGTGGGTATAATGCAGGGTACCGTTGTCGTCGGAGCAAAATTTTAGATAAAAGAGGGCACACGAGATACACCCGGCGAGTATTAAAGATGTACCGAGATATTGAGCTAGAGATGATTCCTGGCTGCATGTATCGTGAATGATTTAAGTCATCATATATATGAAGTTGATGAGATGGTTGTTGGGAATAGTCTGGAAGCAGTAAGCTATTCTTATTTGAATGAAAAACCATTACTACTCAACAGTAGAAAAAAACCTTATTTTTTTGAATTTTTTGAAAAGGGTTCTTCTCTGGAAAAATATATGGTTGATAGTGTGGAATATGAGCTTTCAACACCGAACGGAATCAGGAAGGTGGGAGCTTCTAAACTTGAAGTTTGGGAAAAATTAGTTTTTTATTTGTCTGTGGCAGGTTTGACTTCGACAGCGGATAAGGCTTTTTCAATAAGGATAGAAGACGACAACTTGATTAAGGTGACGACACATGATTCGAGAGTAATAAGATTTAAGTTTAATAATCTGAGAATATTTGACACAGAAAATATAGCAGGTTTTGACTCATTTAAGAATTCCGAAAAATACAAAGTTGTTGATTGGGTCCACGTCCGCTCAGGGATGAAACATGAACACGACTATCTTGAAACAGATGATGATTTTGTTAAGGAAGTCTATTTTTATCCTTCATATAGAATGGGTTCGGGCGAAAACGACGACAGAAAAGATCTTGTTGCAGTTTCTTATTTAACAAAAAAGCAGTTAGATGATTTTGAATATTCAGACACATATGTTAAATTTAAAGTATTGAACTTAATGAAAGAGGCTGGAATAAAAGGTCCTAGAAACGGAAGACGTCACGATGATCCAAATAAACATGCCTATCATTCAGTGAAGATAGAACCTTCTTCCAGGGAAATTTGTGTAAACGAAAAGATGCTGCATGAAAGCGAAAATTCGTTTGTATTTGACAATAGAGATGAAAGAACTATTTATCAGAACTGTGAACCAGGAAAGAATTATTTATATAAAATTAATGAAAACTTGAGATGATAGAAGAGGGGTTGAATATACAAGCTGCTTTTCATCTGGCAGGAATTATTCCTGTTGCCGGTCAAAAGCTAGACTTTAATTTTCCTTGGCACGATTCTTGCGCAGCAATTGCTCCTGATTATCTCGCAGTTGAGCGCGCCGTCCTTGAGTGCGCATATGCCGGCTGCGAAACAATTTGGATTGTTTGTCATGACGATATGCAACCTCTTATTCGTCACCGAATTGGCGAGATGATTGAAGATCCGGTTTGGCTTGGAAGAAACATGGACCCTCGTCCGTCAGAAACAAGAAAACAAATTCCAATTTATTATGTACCAATTCATCCGAAGGATCGCGATAAAAGAGATTGCTTGGGATGGAGCGTGTTATATGGAGCATTGGTTGCCTACAGCATCAGCAAAAAGATAAGTACTTATGTTATTCCGAATAGATATTATACAGCATTTCCATATGGTGTATATCCTCCAGAAATATTGAGAACATACAGAAAACAAATATCAAGTGATAGACAATTTGTTTTGTCTTTTTTGAATACGACAATAAAAGATGGAGAATATCTAGGATTTACATTTGATGCCGAAGATTTTAAAAATTGCAGGAGAAAGTTGAGAAAAAAAGGAACCGGCATCCACGTGCCTGGAGAAGGTATGACAGACAAAATGCTTCCAATTGAAGAGAGGTGGTCAGCCAGACATTTTCCCTTAGAACAAGTGTTTAGTTCTTTGTCTTTCAAAGGTGCCTTAGATGTGGAAGTTGACTGGTACTTTAAAATTGATAATTGGGAAGATTATTGTGAATATATGGGCTCAGAGATGAGAAA
>Ga0208684_1001246_pt1 | contig 14091 bp, 16 predicted proteins | sample MalvireepMed_b05_FD_184245 | JGI IMG/M metagenome (GOLD analysis project Ga0208684, IMG submission 184245) | Marine viral communities from the Global Malaspina Expedition - Malaspina viral metaG DeepMed_b05 (SPAdes) (version 2) | ecosystem: Environmental > Aquatic > Marine > Oceanic | place... | reverse complement strand
GTTTATCGTCATGTCGGTCCGATCGTGGCGGCTGACGATCTGGCCAGGGTCAGGTCCGCGTTGGCAGCGGCAGCCGGAGCGGCATCATGAGGCATCTGATCTGCGCCGTCCTGTTTGCGGTCGTCGCCACCGTCGCGGCCGCTGTCGAACCCGACGAGATACTCGACGACCCCGCGCTTGAGGCGCGGGCGCGCGGTCTTTCGGCCGAGTTGCGTTGCGTCGTGTGCCAGAACGAATCCATCGACAGCTCGAATGCGGGTGTCGCGCGGGACCTGAGGCTTCTGGTGCGTGAACGGCTTGTCGCCGGAGACACGGATCAGGAGGTTCTGGATTACATCGTCGCCCGTTACGGCGATTTCGTTCTTTTCCGCCCTCCCTGGAAACCGACCACCTATGCATTGTGGCTGGCGCCGGCGGTTATCTTCCTGGGGGGAGCGATCGGCGTGACCGTGGCACTGCGCGGGCGGCGACAGCGGACTGGCGATGCCTTGTCCGAAGAAGAAACCGTGGAACTGGATGCTTTCCTGTCGCGTCAGGGGGACGGGCAATGATCTGGGTCTTCCTGATACTTCTCGCGATCCTCGCCGGAGCCGCTGTCGCGTTTCCGTCGCTGCGCGGGCCGAGCAACGACGTCAGTCGCGAAAAAAGCGCGATGGCGATTCTGACCGACCAGCTTGCCGAGGTGAGTCGGGATCGCGAACGTGAATTGATCTCGGACACCGAGGCGCAATCTGCCGAGGTGGAGATCAAGCGCCGAATGCTTGCGCTGTCGCGCAGTCCGGATCGCGGTCCGATGGCAACAGGGTCGGGGCGGGCGGCCGTTTTGGCCGCGGCGGTCGCGATACCGCTTTTCGGTGCCGCGCTCTACGCAGTCACCGGCACGCCACAGGTGCCGAGCCTCACACTGGCCGATCGCGCCGGCGAACGCGCGGATGCCGCCGAGATCGCGGAACTTGCCGAACGATTGCGCGAACGACTGGAAAGTGATCCGGATGGCGGCCCGACCGAGGGCTGGTTGCTTCTGGCAGGCGTCTATTCCCGGCTTGGCCAACCGGACCGGGCCGCATCGGCCTACGCGCGCCTCTTGGATCGATCGGATGCCACATCGGCCACCTTTTCGCTTTATTCCGAAGCTCTGATCGAGGCCGAGGGCGGCATTGTCACCCCGGAGGCGGAAACCGCGATCGACCGAGCGGCGGCGCTCGACCCGGGCAATCCGGCAGCGACCTACTACAAGACCGTGGCGCTGGAACAAGCGGGGGCGCGGCAGGAGGCGCGCGATCTTTTGCTGAGCAGGTTGAATGCGGCGAACGGCTTCCAGCCCTGGATGGAAAGCTTCGTGGTGCGGGCGAATTATCTGGGTGACCAGATCGGTGCCGACCGGATTTCCCTGGCCGACTACGCGCCGACGATGCGCGGGCCAAGCCAAGACGACATCGCCGCCGCCTCCGAACTGAGCGAGGAGGACCGGGGGGCCTTCATCCGGTCGATGGTCGATGGGCTGGCGGCGCGTCTGGAAGAGAACCCGGACGACCTTGACGGCTGGCTGAGGTTGGGGCGGGCCTATGACGTTCTCGGCGAGCTGGAGGAATCGATCTTGGCGTATGAGAGCGCGCAGAAATTAATAGAGAACCTTTCCCCCGACGACCCTCGGCGGATCGTCATTCGTGAAGCTCTCGGAAACTGAAACTCGAATCGATGAATAGGCTCATGACCGACAGAAGAACCTTCATCCGCGGTGCGGCTGCCGCGACGCTCCTGCGGCCGGGACTTGCCGCCGCGCATGTCGAGGCCGAACCGGTTGTGCCGACCTACGACGTGCCAGACGAGCATCTTCCGCAGCGGGTTTCAATCGAACATCTGGATCTGCGCCCGGATGAAATCCACGTCTATCCATGGGAATTCGCGCTCTATTGGACGTTGCCGGATGGGCAGGCGATTCGCTACACCGTCGGCGTCGGGCGGCCGGGCTTGTATGAGGAAGGTGAATTCTACGTCGGCATGAAACGGCGATTTCCACGCTGGACACCGACGCCCGGGATGCTGCGCCGGGAGCCCGAAGTTTACGAACAGTACCGTGACGGCGTTCCGGGCGGTCTGGAAAACCCGCTGGGGGCGCGCGCGCTTTATCTTTTCCAACCCGGTCGCGGGGATACCCTGCTCAGGATCCACGGAACGCATCGGCCCGAAACACTGGCCCGCGCGGTGTCCAATGGATGCGCACGCCTGATCAACGACCAGATCGTAGACTTCTACGATCGCGTGCCGATCGGAACACGGGTCGTGCTGCATCCCCAGCCCGAGAATTTCGGCCTATATTGAGCTTCCATCGGCGGTGGTATTGAGTTGCTTGAATGCTCATCGCCATTCTGATCTCCGCCGTCCTAATATCCATGAACACCGCGGTCCACTACGTGGCTTTGCGGAGGGTTTCGGACGCGGTCAATCCTGCCCTGCATCCGGGCCGATGTCTGGCACTGGGCGTAGCGGCGCTCACCGTCGCCCACCTTGTGGAGGCGCTGGTCTATGCGTCCGGCCTGTGGGTTGCAGCGCATGGTTTCGAACTGGGCGATCTTCGCGCGACCGGCTGCGATCGCGGTGCCGATCTGACCTTCATGGACTATTTCTATTTCTCGATGGTGAACTACACGACGCTTGGACGGGGCGATCTCATCCCGTCCGGGCATCTGCGCTTCATGGCAGCGCTCGAAGCGTTTCACGGGTTTCTTTTGATAACCGCTTCGGGCAGTTTCCTGCTTCAGATCATGAGCGGCCGGAACCCATTCCGGCCACGGGGCTGACTCAGCGTTCGGCGACGATGCGGTCGGATGCCGTATCCAGTGCGTCCATCACGGCGGCTTCGGTCAGCAGTTCGGGAAGGGCGATCCCTTCGGGCGCCCCCGGCCCGTAGACGGCGTTGAACGGTATTCCGTAGCGGCCATTGGCCTCCAGATACCGCCCGATTGCCGGATCCGGTCGCGTCCAATCGGCCTGCATCGCGATGACGTCCTGACGGGCCAGCGCCCCGGACACCGCGCCGCGGTCCAGGACAAGCGCCTTGTTCGCCTTGCAGGTCAGGCACCAATCCGCGGTGACATCCACAAAGACCACATGGCCCCGGGATACGTGAACCGGGATTTCGGCGCGGTCGAAGGGCACCCAGTTCGTGGCGATGGACGCCTGCGCGGTGTCTTGGGGCACAAGGACCGGAACCGCCAACGTTCCCGCCACGACGGCCAGGGCGGTGCCGACGGCCAGATTGCGCGGCAGACGCGACGACAGGGCGAGAACGACCAGCAACAGCACCGATGCGCCCGCAACGATACGGAACGTCGAAACGCCGGCCACGCCCGATAGCACCCAAAGCAGCCATGCCGCGGTCAGCGCCAGCAGCGATCCCAGCACGGCCTTGAGCGCAATCATCCACGGACCCGGCTTCGGCAAACGGCGCACAAGGCCCGGTCGTGCCGCGAGTGCGAGATACGGAAGCGCCAGTCCGACACCCAGCGCGGTGAAGACCACGAAGACATCCAGCGCGCGGCCCGCCAAGGAGAAGGCGACCGCGGTGCCCAGCAGCGGGGCGGAGCAGGGGGTCGCGAGGATCGCGGCGAACGCACCGGTCGCGAAATCCCCGGCATGGCCCGACCGGCCTTCTTCGCGGGCAAGCCGCGTCATCCAGGATTGCGGCAGCGAGATCTCGAACACGCCAAAGAGATTTGCCGCAAAAAGGACGAGCACGACGATCATCGCCACCAGGAAGACCGGGTTCTGGAACTGCAACCCCCAGCCGACGGCATAGCCTGCCGCCTTCAGCGCGATAAGGGCGGCCGCCAGCAGCCACATGAAGGCCAGGACGCCCGATGCCGAGACGAGAAAGCCGCGTCGCACATGGTCTTCGCCACGGGCGCGTGCCTGCATCGCCGATGCGACCTTGATCGACAGGACCGGCAGGACGCAGGGCATGACGTTCAATATGGCACCGCCCAACAGGGCCACCAGGGCGATCCAGGCAAGCGTTCCGATACCGGGCGCGGCGGTCGCGATTGTGAAGGGCGGCGGCGGGGCGCGTTCTGTCCAATCGGGGACGATGGTACTTGCGCGGTCCCCGTCGGTGACGGTCAGGGCGATGTCACGGACGTCATCCTGACGGGCGAGTATCGGCACGCTGGCCCAGATCGTCCGGTCGCCGTCGCCCAGCCGTATATCCGGCGCGCCGAAGGCGGTGAAGCTGCCAAGCTCGGCGAAGACATCCGGCGTCCTGAACGGAACTTCGGACTGGATCTGGACGGTCAGCGTCTGGCCGTCCGTATCGATAAACGCTTGCGCGTCCCCCATTCCCGCGCCGCCCGCATCCGGGACGCGGTTGTTGGCCGCTGCGATCAATTCGGCCGAGACGCGGTCGATGCCGGTTCCCGCAGGGATATCCAGCGCGAGATCGAAGCTCTCCGGCACACAGATATCGGAACAGACCAGCAAATCGACCGTCCCGGCCAGGCGCGTCGGCACGCCCGGTTCCTGCAGCGAAATCCGCAGCGGGAAGGCGACTTCATCCTTGTAGCCGAAATTTTCGATCCCGAAGGCCCTGAACCGTTCGGGAGCCGGCCAAAGAAACTCGACCTCGGCAACGTTCTTCGACGCTTCCCAATTCACGGTCGGGGGAATCCCGACTTCGCCGGGCGAGCGCCAGTAAGTCTTCCAGCCTTCCTCGAGTTCGATGCGGAGGGCTGCCGACAGGGTCGAGGCATCGGGCGCGATGCCGTCCTCCGCGACGAACAGCTGTGCGTCGATCGGCCCGCTCGATACGGTTTCCGATGTCGCTGCCTGCATCGGAGACGCCAGAAACAGTGCGACCGAAAGCGCACGGACAAGGTTTCGAGCCATCATTTCAAAACGCGATCCCTAGACAAAGCATCTTTCCACGCGTCCTTCCTGTCGTTCCAATTCGATCAGGCTTCGAAGCCTGGCTTCGCCAACCACGCCGATCACCACGGTTCGCCCGACGACCATCGCTGGTGTCGCGGAAAACCGAAAGATTTGCGCAAGTGTCTTGCTGCGTTTCAGTTCGTCCTCGACGTCGGGACTGTCGATATCCTGTCGAAGCTGTTCGTAGTCGACGCCTATGTCATCCGCGATCAGCTGAAGAAACTCCGGCGTCGTGACGAACGCTGTTCGCAGCAAACGTTCATGAAATTCGGTATATGCCCCCTGACGCTTCGCGGCCAGTGCGGCTTTCGCAGCCGCGATCGAAGTTTCGCCCAGAAGCGGAAGTTCGTGCCACGACACGGTGACGCCGCCCTCCTGCGCGATCCTGCCCAGGTCTCGGGTCAGGATCCGACAATAGGGGCAGTTGTAGTCCGAAAAGGACGCGACCGGGACATCGCCGGTGCCGGTATCTTCGAACAAGGTCGAACAGAGGTTGCGTTCGACCGTGGCGACCAATTCCGCCGGGATGGCAACCTTGTCCCGGTCCAGACCGACGAACGGATCGAAGCTGCCCGTCGATGAACTTCCACCGGCAATCTGGCGAAATCCATCGACCGGGGAGGGTTCAAATTCAAATTCGGACCCGAACGCCGCCAGAATGTCCGGACCTTTCTGGAAGGCTGCGACCAGCGCCACGCCGCCCGCCGCCAGCAAAAGGTTTCTACGTGCTATCAAGAGGTTACCCAATCACCAGGATCATATCATCGCCGAGCGAAGTCTTGGGGATTGCCAAGTTCTCCGGCGCGGGCCCTTTTCGAATTCGACCCGACGTGTCGTAGTGCGATCCGTGACAGGGACAAAACCAGCCATCGAAGTCGCCGGCTTCGCCAAGGGGAACACAGCCTAGATGGGTGCAGACGCCGATCATCACGATGAGGTCACCACGCTCACCTATGGTGCGATTATCATCGGTTGCCAACGCACCGTCTTCGAGATTGGAGTTCCGAGCGTTTGGATCCGGTAGCGCCGCTGGATCTTCAAGTTGAGCCGCCTCGATCTCCGCCGCCGTCCTGTTTCTGATGAATACAGGCTTGCCTCGCCATGTCACTGTCAGCTGAGCCCCCTCCGTGGTTCCCTATATATCGACCCGTATCTGTGATAGGGCTTGGACATCGGCCGTTGGGTTCATCTGATTTATCAGAGGCCATGCGGCAGCCCCAGCGACGACAGTTCCTGCTCCCGCAGTCGCGTAGTAGAGAAAATCTCGACGAGTCGTGTGGTGAGTGGTGTCAGTCATCGCAGAACACCTCCATTCTGATCAATCGCCGCAAACCCGCTTCTGCCATCAGCGCAAACGAGAGTTGCCAATTCGGTTTCCGCTTTGGACGAAACGCGGCAGCCCGGTGGCAAGTCGACCCTGCCCGTGTACTCGGTCCTATCCGGGCAGTTCGAAAAAGCGTTTGTGCACGCTCCGACAAAAAGCGGAGCGAGCACAATCATTCGCATGCTCATGCGCCGCGCAGACGGTCCATTTCGGTGGATCGCGCCTGGGCTGGAACAGCGACGATTTTCTCCCGTTCTGCCTGTTTGACCTGTTCAGAACCCTTGCCGTGGCAGGATTTGCCCATCAGGCGATGCATCACCAGATGCGCACCAACACACAGGGCGATAGGCGCGAAAACACCCGCGTTGTTCCACAACCCCGCGATCGTTCCCCCGGCAAGAAGAAACGATGCGACCGGCGCGAGCATGATCGCGCAGCACGCCATCATGCCCCATTTCATGACGCGCGCCTGGATACCGCCGCTGGAAGGTTGGTCGTTCATTTTTAGAGCTCCTTTGTTCGCCGATGTTAATTCTGGCAAACTCCAGTGCGGGAAGGTCAAGCGGTTTAGGCCGCCACCGGTCACTCTGTCGTGATCGGAAAGGGTTTGACCTTCCAGCGTTGGAAGGCCGCAAGCGCAAAGAAAATGAATTGAGGAGCAGTCATGAACCAGGGTAATCCACCGTCGCGGCGGTCGGTTCTTATCGGACTTGCCTCGGCCAGTGCATCCGCACTTCCGCTCGCCAGTGCCGCACAATCTCTGGCAACCCCGGCCGTGCGGCGCAATGCGTCCAGCTTCAGCACGCATGGCTGGCAGGACTACTTCGACACACGTCGGAATGGCGTCATCCTGTGCGATACGGTCCGGCGATACGTCAACTACTGGTCCGAAGACGGTTCGATCCACAAGGTCTACCCAAGTTCCGTTCCGGAATCCGACGAGCTGACGCGGCTCGGTCGGACGGAAGTGATACGCAAGGTCGAAGGCCCAAGCTGGCGGCCCACGCCGTCGATGAAAGAGCGTAATCCCGAATGGCCGGATTACTGGGCGCCCGGACCCGACAACCCGCTTGGTACCCATGCGCTTTATTTGTCCTGGCAGTATTACCGGGTGCACGGAACGAATGACACGCGCAAGATCGGGCGGCGGTCCTCGAACGGCTGTATAGGATTGTTCAACGAACATATCGCCGAACTCTTCGGCATGGCGAAGGTGGGCACTCAGGTGCTTTTGATCTGACGCCGGCGGAACATCACTTGTTTGCGGGGCGGTCGATGGCTGCCCCGTTCCACTGTCGGGACATACAATGCCAACCAATCTCATCGCCGTCACGATCGCCATCGTCGTTGCAGCCGCGGGCCTGCTGTGGTGGGCGACCTCGCCGTCCCAGATGGCGGGTCATACGATGACGCCCCCCGATACGACGGAACTGGCGCTGGGTGCCCCCATTGTGGACGTTTCCTTGCCGACCGAACTGGATCAGAAAGAGGAAATGGGAAAGCGCGCGTTCGAGGCGGCTTGCGCCCAATGCCACGGTCAGAACGCGGCGGGACAGAACGGCGTGGCCCCGCCCTTGGTCCACAAAATCTATGAGCCTAGCCATCACGGCGACGAAGCGTTCTATCGCGCCGTTTCCAATGGCGTCAGGTCGCACCATTGGGATTTCGGCAATATGCCACCGATCGAGGGACTGACGCGCGCCGACGTGGGCACGATCGTTGCCTATGTGCGGGCCCTGCAAAGTGAGAACGGGATCCAATAGTGCGCATCTCTACGCTCTTTCTCGTTTTCGCGTCGGTGATTGTATTGGCGGTCCTGTCCGCCGGGTCGCCCGTGCAGGCAGGCGGGCTGCATGCCGCTCAGTCGGAAAGTGCCGTCGAGCTTGGCGAACCAGGTGCAGCAAAGGTCCAAGATCAGATCGGAGCCGATGACTGTCACGACGCGCCGGAGTGCAACATCTCGGTAGTTCTCTCGTCGGCGTCGCACGGACAAGCGTACATCGCGGCATCGTCGAAAAAGCGCCGCGTGTCGCCGTCCCTGTTCAAGCTTCTGTATTCCATGACCGATCCTCCTGTCCCACGATCCCTGTCTTGAAGCACAAGACTTAAGATCCAGGAAATACAGGAAACTCCGAGATGAAACTGAAAACCATTCTGGCGGCTTCGGTCGCGACTAGCATCGGCATCGGCGCAGTGGCTCATACGGGTGCGACCGGAATCGTGCTGGAGCGGATGCAGGCCATGAGCGCGATGGGCGATGCGGTGAAATCCGTCACGCCGATCATGAAGGGCGAACAGAACTACGACGCCGACACGGTCAGGAAGGCCGCCGCCGTGTTCGAGGAACATGCGGGCACCGCGATGACCGAGCTGTTTCCAGAAGATAACGCGAACGAGAAATCCTACGTGAAAGACGCGATCTGGGAGGATTGGGACGAGTTCGAACGCATCGCGATGCGGCTGGAGACCTTGGCCCAGGGGCTTTCGAAAGCGGCGGATAACGGTCTGGCCGATGAAGAGGCGGCGCAAGCGGATATGGGGTCCATGATGGGCGGAGACACGGCCAGCATGATGGGTGGCGATGCGTCTGGCATGATGGGTGGCGGCTCGGCCGAAACCACGTTGGCCGAGATGGCGGACATGCCTGCCGACGAGGTGTTTTCCGAGCTAAGCCGCACTTGTTCGACGTGCCATACGCGGTTCCGGCTCGAGAAGGACTAGGATCATGCGGAAATTGCTTATCACCGCTGCGGTCTTTTCCGCAGCGGCCGTCATCGGCGTGGGCGCTGTGATCGCGTGGCCCGTCAAGAACGAGGTCGCGTCGATCGATCAGCCCGGTGATCCTCAGCGCGGTGCCTATCTGGCGCGCGCCGGGGGCTGCATCGCCTGCCACACGAACTGGGAGGAGGGCGGCAAGCCGCTTGCGGGCGGTGCGCCGCTCAAGACCGATTTCGGCACATTCTATCCGTCGAACCTGACGATGTCGAAAGACGCGGGGATGGGGGACTGGTCGGTGCAGGACTTCGCAGCGGCCGTGCGGCAGGGTGTTTCTCCGGACGGAGAGCCATACTACCCTGCCTTTCCGTATCCCTTCTATCGCAACCTGTCCGATCAGGACATCGCGGACCTCTGGGCCGCGTTCCAGACCGTGGCAGCGGTGGACGAACCGGCACCGGCACATGAGGTGGGATTTCCGTTCGACCAACGCTGGGGTCTGAAGCTTTGGCGCGGGGCGTTTCTGGAACCGCCGCGCACTAAACCGGTCGAAGGCCGGTCCGAGGCGTGGAACCGCGGCCGCTTGTTGGTGGAAGGCGTGACCCATTGCGGGGCGTGCCATACGGGCAGGAACATCGCCGGCGCGCGCGTGCTGGACGAGAAGTTTCGCGGTTATGACGGGCTGCCCGGCGGAGGCAAGTCGCCCGCCATCACGCCGGAAGCGCTGCAAGACGGGGGCTGGAGCGTGTCGGACCTAGCCTATGCGCTGGAAACCGGGATCATGCCGGACGGCGATGCGTTCGGCGGGTCGATGGGCGAAGTGGTCACCTATGGCACATCCTTCATGACCGATGCGGACCGCGAAGCGATGGCGATTTACCTTCTGAACGAGGAGCAAGACGGATGAGAGCGACAAGACGCGCGTTTCTGGGTGGTGCCGTCGCAACGGCCGGCTTGCCTCTGATCGGTCCTGCGATTGCGGCCACGGCGCCAAAGGTCATTGAGCCAAAGCCCGTGTCACACCAGCTCGCCCCGGACGGTTATCCGAAAACGGCGGTCTGGGCCTATGACGGAGCGTCGCCGGGGCCGGAAATAAGGTTGGGGCAGGGCGCACGGCTGGAGCGGCGGCTGGTCAACGGGCTCGACCAGCCGACGACGATCCATTGGCACGGTATCCGTGTGCCCAACGGCATGGACGGCGTGCCCGATCTGACCCAAACCGCCGTCGCGCCGGGCGAAAGTTTCGACTACGCGTTCGACGTGCCCGATGCCGGCACCTACTGGTACCACGCCCATTGGGCGTCGCCTGAACAGGTTGGGCGTGGATTGCACGGCCCGCTGATAATCGAGGAGGCCGAAAGCGCGCCGGATATCGACGCCGATCTGGTCCTGGCACTCGATGACTGGCTTCTGAACGAAGCGGCCCAGATCGAACCCAACTTCGCCATTCCGATGCAGATGTCGCATGGCGGCCGGATCGGAAACTTTGTCACCACGAACGCGCGCCATGATTTCACGCAGGATGTGCAGCAGCACCAACGGCTGCGGCTTCGGCTGATCAACATGGCGAATGCGCGGATTTTCCCGCTGGCGCTTCAGGGTCTGGACGGTTGGGTCGTCGCCTATGACGGGATGCCGCTCGCGCAGCCGGAAAAGGTGACCTCCGAACTTGTCATGGGGCCTGCGCAAAGGATCGATTTGCTGGTCGATGTGACCGCAGCCGAGGGCGGAGAAGCGTATCTCGTGCGGCTCGACGACGACGGCGGCATGGTCCAGGCGGCGTTTCCCGTGACCGCACGGGCGTCCCTGACCCGCCGGCCCGATCCCGTCGCTCTTCCCCCGAATCCGGGCCATGCGATGGGCACGCTCGGCTCGGCGCAGACGGTCCCGATGAAGATCGAGGGCGGCGCAATGGGTCGTTTGTCGCGCGCGAGTGTCGAGGGTCGCGAGATGGGATTCCGCGAGATGATCGGACAGGGCCAGTTCTGGGCCATGGCCGGGCAGGCCGGGCTGCACGACACACCGCTCGTCACCGCGAGCATGGGCGAGACGGTCCGCATCCCTATCGAGAACGACACCGTCTTTCCCCATGCCATGCACCTGCACGGCATGCATTTCAGAGAGGTGCTCGGCGATGGCGCGATGGGCCCGATGCGCGACACGCTATTGATCGCTGCCAGAGAGCGGCGCGAGATCGCCTTCGTCGCCGACAATCCGGGTGACTGGCTGTTCCATTGCCACATGCTGGGCCACGCCGCATCGGGAATGATGCAGTGGGTGCGTGTCGTATGAAGGTGTGGATCATCATGGCGGCCGGTCTGGCGGCGGTCACCGGGGCTGCGGGATTGCTGTTTGCGCAGGCCGATCTGGACCTTCCCAACGCCACCGGCGACCCCGTTGCGGGGGCGCAGCTCTACGCCGAGAATTGCGCGAGTTGTCACGGCGCGAACCTTGAAGGGCAAGCCGACTGGCGTTCGCCCGGACCCGACGGTCGCCTTCCGGCGCCGCCCCATGACGAGACTGGCCACACATGGCACCACGGCGATGCGATGATCTTCGCCTACACCAAACAGGGCGGGGCAGAGGCGATGAAAGCAGCCGGGATCGAGGACTTCGACAGCGGCATGCCGGCCTTCGGCGATATTCTGAGCGATCAGGAGATCTGGGATATAATGGCCTATATCAAATCGACCTGGCCCGAACGCGTTCGGGATGCACAATCGGCTAGAACCGCCTCGGAATCATAAGGACTGAACCATGAAGAAACTGCTCGTTCTGGCGCTTTTGGCGCTGACCCCGATGACTGCCGTTGCGCAAGATCGCTCGGACGAAGATATCAAGCGTCTGGCGCTTGAAGCCATCCTTGAGCGGCCTGAGATATTGATGCAGGCGATCCAGCTTCTGGAACAGCGCGAAGCCGCGGCGCAAAGATCGGCGGCCGCCGACGTTCTGGAACAGGAGCGCGATCTTCTGGAGAACGACCCCAACGCCCCCGTTCTCGGCAACCCGGACGGCGATCCCGTGGTGGTCGAATTTTTCGACTACAATTGCCCCTACTGCAAGCGTGTCGCGCCGGATGTAAAAGCGCTGGTCGCAGGCGACGAAGATCTCAAGGTTGTCTACCGCGAATGGCCGATCCTGGGCGAAGGCTCCGTCTTCGCGGCGCGCGCGGCGCTCGCTTCACGCGAGCAGGGTCTCTACGAGCCGTTCCATTGGGCCCTGATGGAGTTGGCCGGCCGGGCCAACGAGACGACGGTCATGGCTGCTGCGGAAGATGTCGGGCTGGATACCGAAAAGCTTCGGGCCGACATGGACGCAGCCGAGATCGACGCGCATATCGAAACGTCCATGCGGCTTGCGCAGTCGCTCGGGTTCAACGGAACGCCGTCCTTCGTGATCGGTGACGAACTCGTGCCTGGCCTCGTGCCGCTGGAACAGCTCGAAAATCTGGTCGAGGCCGCGCGTCAGGAATAGGAAACGCCGGGGGGGCTCAGGCGGCGACGGTCGCCGGGTAACCCTTGGCCGCGAGCGCGTCGACGATTTCCTGATCGCTTGCGTGGCTCTCAAGCGATACCGTTTTATTGCCCAGATCAACTTGCGGCGTGGCGGCAGAGTCCACGGATGCGATCGCCTGTTCGACCGCGGTCCTGCAATGGCCGCAATTCATGCCGGGAACGTTCAGGATGGTCATGGTCGGTCCTTTCTTTCGCTTGCCGGATATATGGGACGCTCCAGCGCTGGAGGGTCAAGCGGACGGAAATGTGATTTTGCATCCTTGACCTTCCAGTAAGGGGAAGCCCTATCTCTGGCCTATGCCTTACGAAGGAGCGTCGCCCGTGGCCCAAACATTCAGTACGATCCAGTTGACCGGGCTGAGCTGCGCGTCCTGCGTCGGTCGCGCCGAACGGGCAATTGCATCAGTTCCGGGCGTCGATTCGGCGAATGTGAACCTTGCCGACGGAACCGCTCGGGTCGCGCCGGCGGCTGCCGATCTGGGGGACATTGCCGAAGCCCTTCGGTCTGCCGGATATCCGGCGGAAACACGGGTGGAAACATTCGAGGTCGAGGGCATGTCATGCGCGTCCTGCACGGGCAGGGTCGAACGGGCGCTGGCGGCGGTATCCGGTGTGATCGCGGCGCGCGTGAACCTTGCGACCAATGCGGCGGAGGTCGAATGGCTCGCTGGCGCGACCACACCGGAGGAAATCGCCCGGGCGGCGGAGGAGGCAGGCTATCCAACGGCGCTGCGCGTTCGCGGTGACTTGTCGACCGAACACGAAGATCGGGCGACGAAAGAGACGCGAACCCTGTTGCGTCAGACTATAATCGCCGCCGTTTTGACGTTGCCGGTTTTCCTGCTTGAAATGGGGGGGCAACTGGTTCCCGGCTTCCGCGACACCCTCGACGCGACATTCGGCCGCCAGACCCTTTGGATCGTGCAGTTTGCGCTGGTCACGCTGATCCTGGCTTGGCCCGGTCGGCGCTTCATCACGAAGGGTGTGCCCGCCCTGCTCCGTGCGGCACCGGACATGAATTCGCTCGTGGCGCTTGGAACATTGGCGGCGTGGGGATATTCGACAGTCGCGACTTTCGCCCCGTCGATACTGCCGCCCGGCAGTGTCGCGGTCTATTTTGAGGCCGCGGCCGTGATCGTCACACTGATCCTGACCGGACGGTATCTGGAGGCGAGGTCAAAGGGGCGGACGGGCGCGGCGATCCGGTCGCTGATCGCCCTGAGACCGGGCACAGCTCGGGTCGAGCGACAGGGAAAAACGCTCGATATTCCCGTCGCCGACGTGGTCAGGGGCGACATGATCATCGTGCGCCCCGGGGAACGAATTGCTGCGGATGGCGAGGTCACTTCGGGACGATCCTTCGTCGACGAAGCCATGCTCACGGGCGAACCGCTGCCTGTTGAAAAACTCGCAGGCGCGCGTGTGACCGGCGGCACCGTCAACGGCACGGGTGCCTTGACCTTCCGCGCGACGGCCGTGGGCGAGGACACGGTGCTGGCTGGTATCGTCAGAATGGTGCAGGACGCGCAGGGCGCGAAGCTTCCGATCCAGGCCGCGGTGGACCGCGTCGTGCGCTGGTTCGTCCCCGCCGTTCTGGGGATCGCGGTCCTGACC
>Ga0208684_1001243_pt1 | contig 14120 bp, 7 predicted proteins | sample MalvireepMed_b05_FD_184245 | JGI IMG/M metagenome (GOLD analysis project Ga0208684, IMG submission 184245) | Marine viral communities from the Global Malaspina Expedition - Malaspina viral metaG DeepMed_b05 (SPAdes) (version 2) | ecosystem: Environmental > Aquatic > Marine > Oceanic | place... | reverse complement strand
GAACCATCCACGAAGGTTCTTTCTGCGACAGTCGTGGGGGTCGTTCTGTAGACTCGCACCATGTCTATGGCTGCTAATGAATCGTAATTATCGATGGCAGAGAAAGTCAGTTGGATTTGTAATGAAGGAGAAGTAGTTACTACGAATTGTGAGGAGGTTAAATCAATTTTGTCTAGAGAAGCCCCGTTTGTAATAGTTACGCCGAAGTGAGCCGTGGAGACATAGTCCAGCGATACATCAAACAAGCCGCCTTGCTGGTCTTCGCTGAGTTCTCCTATGACTCCATAGTCGGTATAATTATCTGCCATTGTTTAATCCTTATTTCTTCTCTGGAATATTTGCTGGGTTTATGAATAGTCTGTCTATTCCCTGATCTACGCCGGGCATCTTCATCATCCATATAAGAGATTTGAAATTCCTTAAGTCTTCTTTAGATAATTTGTCACCTCTGAACATCGCACCAGTGCCTTCTCTGAATGCTCTCCAGCCCTTTCCGTATAGTATGCTATATGGGACAGAGCCTCTGATTGGGTCAATGCCTAGTCCTGTTGTCCTCATAGATGGATCAAATACAGGCTCTTTGCCTATGAGCCACGATGCGCTGTCGATGAGCATTGGGAATATACTAGAATATGAGCCTTTTAAGATTCCTGCTTTAATCAACTGATCTTCTTGGAATCGCCTAGCCAAGTATAGTTTTCTCTCGTATTCATCCATAGAAGCCGCGCGGTAGTACGTCTGCATCTTATATGCGAGTATGCCAAGAGCAGCAGAGCCTACCATGTTTGCGGCTTCTGTTGCGTCTAAACGAGAAACACCAGCCGCTAGTTGTTTGGATTTAGAAGCAAGCATGAACACTCTATATTGTGCAAAGAGTTTTCCTAAGCCTGTATTCACCCAAGCAGGAGACTCTCCAAATGACTGGCGTTGAATCGTATGATCAGTGTGCCGCTTCAGAGCCAACGCAAACTTATCCATGATATATAGGTCTTTTATGTTCTCTTGATTAAAGGATTTGACTGCATAGTTCCCGAATATACCGCTTTTTTCCACCTTTATTATATCGGTGTTTCTCAACTCCTTGAAGAGCCTGTCTAAGTCAGCCTCGTCCAGACCTATTTCTGACATACGTTTCTTAGAGTTCTTCCACCACCCCTTGCTTAGAGTGACCGCTTTCCCATCCCACTTATATGCTTCATTTACAAAATGTTGGAATGATGCCTGCCTCGCCCATGTCCTTAAAAAGGTATCCATAGGCATGATGCCAGTAGGAGCCAAGGCTGCGGCCATGCGGCCATATTCAGTATACCCAAGAATACCCTTAGCCACATAATCTTCATCAAACTGCATCTCATCTAGCCTTCTTATCATGTGGTCGCCTATGCGATAATCGACACATCCCGCAAAAGTTTCTATTTCTGCCGCGACATCATCGGTCATTGCTCTACCAATAAGACCCAACCCCTGCCGTCCCTTGGCAAGGTCTGCTATACCCATAGTAAAAATGCCTGCCGTATCTTTCAGACTAGGCATTGTTCCAAGGGCTGCTTTGGTACTTGTTCTCGCTACTAAAGAAGCAATTTCTGGAACTTGAGCAAAGCCCAGCGTTGGTCCAATAGTCCCCTGTGCGAAGGCATTCATCGCCATGATATGCTGCATTTTTTGCTTGTCCATATAAATAGGCTGTCCAGTCAATGCTCTGTATGTATGATCGGCAGCCCACATAACAAAATCAGCATCATCTCCTGCTTCCAATGCTTCCTTCTGTAGCCTATTTAATAAGGTCTGTATGGTAGTATTGGGCTTGCCTGTCAAGGCTTCCATGCCTTTTCTTACCTCCACCCCCGCCGATATTCTCTGAGCATACATAGAAAGAGAATGGAGGAGGCTGTTGTTGAAAAGTTCGTCAATACGAACAACCCTGCTAGGCTGCGTCTTGTCGAGTGGCTGCATAGTCATCTCAAACATTTCATCCATAGCGTGTCGTCGTTTGCCATAAGAAATGTGAGGCTCTCGCTCTAAATGTGGAATAATCAAGTCCATAAAGGATTCTACGATGTCCTCTGAAAATTCTCCCGCCTTCTTTAATTCTGCCGTTAGAGACTCTTGTATTGGGTCTAGTAAATACTGTTGTGTGTCTTTCCAGTGTCTGTGTGGCTGCGGATTTCTTGCAACATCTAGTATGTGTTTCCCTAGAATTTTTGCGGCTGCCTCAGTCTTCACTATCGCTTCAAACGACTTGTGATTCCTTATTGCTCCAGTTACAAGAGCATTAAGTTGGGGTTTCCCCATTTCTTCATCAAGCGCAATCGCTTTAGGACCACTCCAATTTCTGGGAAAGTACATCGGATCATCAGGAATTGCGTCAACGAAAACCCCGTTGTCTTGTCCGTGTTTTTTAGCAAACCTGAAGAACTTACGAATAGCAGCGACGGCATGCGCTGTTGCAGGGTCAGTAGGGTCTCCCTCAGTCCTTACAGCAGCCACAATAACATCATCTTCTAGTTTTCCCCCCGCCTTTCTCGCCATGTCTCTTGCTTTTATTACTTCAGGCCACACCGAGTCTATCAGTCTTCTTCTGTTCATGTTAGACGCTGTCCACACATTGTATCCATGTTCTCTAGGGACTTCTAGAAAAGCCTTAGTAAACCGTCTTGTAAACTCACTCTTATCAGCCAGCAGTCGGTAAGAAACGGGAGTTGTAGCAACATCAGGACCTATTTTATCAATCGCTCTAGCAACAGTCTCTCTGCCTCCTTCTCCATGTCCTGTGATTTTGAATTGTCCGGGGTCTATTCCTATTTCATCCACCTTGAGATGGACCATATAAGGTCCGGGGCCTACGCTTCTAACCTTGCCCCCAACAACCAGTGCGCTGTCTGGAACCCCTGATACGGGGTGTGGAGCATCTATTACTGGTGCTGTCCCCTTAGCCATCTTGCTTTTGGCTGCAAGTGCAGTCTCAGTTCTGCCAACAACTTGAGATGCATCTAGCACCATCCATTGTTGCCCATCCTTGACTCCATCAAATCCTTCAGACCGAAGCATCTTTGTAATTGTTCCGGGACTCACCGCAGTTTCATAAAAGTGCTTATTTCCCCTTCTTGCAATTTCAGCACTCGCCCAGTTAGCATCCACCTTTTTTGCCATCTCAGCGTGAAGGATTTTCATGGCTTTTTTCCCCCACTCACTTGTTCCCCTGATAAACGGCTTTTTAATATTTAATAGAACTTCATGTACAACCCCACCAGCCCTCTTTGCATATCCTTCAGCCACTGATCGTCGAAGATCGAAATAGATGCCACGACCAGTCAACGCGAGTGATCTTGGCGTATCCTTTGGCGACAAATTTGATACCCTTGCTGCTCTGCCTCCGTGAAAAACAGTCACAGGATTCCCTCCATCATCTACAACCTTTGTGCCAGTAACCTCATGTTTAACACCTAGTTTCCTACGGGCTTCTGCGATATCCTTGCGAATATCGGAATGCTTTCTTTTATATACTTTTATATCAAGAGTCTTAGCCTGGTCAAACATCTCTCGTTTACTGAGCGATTCTACTGCTTCCATTCGACGTGCTTCAGCAATATCTGCACGAATATCAGAATGTTTTCTTTTGTATGTTTTGATGCCCAGTCGCTCCGCCTGAGTGAACATTCCTTTTCGACTAAGCGACTTTATTAGTGGGACATGGCCGAGGGCTTCCATTCGACGTGCTTCAGAAATATCTTTACGAATAGCGGACTGTGTTCTTCTGGAAACGCGGCCTTTCACACTGTCGATTGTTTTGATACCAAGAGCCTCTGCTTCTTTGAACATATCCACTCGACTGAGTGCGCCTGCGGATTCAACGAATTCATCATAGGGAACCACTGTCACCTTGACTTGCTCTTGCATTGTTCTATCAACAACCTCTTTCAGAGTGTCATCACCCGCTTCCGAATGCAGAGCCGCTGCTTGTTTCAGTTGTGCTGCTTTAGACATATCCTGAAGTTCTCTCAAGAACAAGCCGGGCTTCCATGCAGCAAGTCCACTACCTAGCACTCCCGAAGCACCTACAGCAATCATTGCATCTAGTGGTCGTAGAGTCTTGTCGAGAGCATATCTAGTAGTCTCCAGAGGGATATCTATTGCTGTAGTGATTGCCAGTGCTTTGCCTATTGCTCTCGCTCTGGTCACTCGACCAGCAGCATTACCTAGTCCCGCTACGGTTCCCGCTGGACCTCCCACAGCCGACGCTAGTAGAGTCAACAAGACCGCTTCGCCCCCAGCAGCAACCATCACCATCCCAAAGCCGGAAGCCATTCCTAAAGGCCCTCCAGAGAATAACTCAGCACGTCTCTTCATGGTCATTCGTGCTTCATTTGTTTCATACAGAAATTCTGAAAAGGACTCAGAACTTGTGGCAACTCGCTGTGCAGTGTGAGGGTCTAGGTCTGATGCATACTTCTTTATATCTTCATCAGTAATTACATATCCTGTTTCTTTGAAATCAGGACTGGTCATTGATCTATACAGTTCCCCCGCTACTGTTTCACCTACAAAAGCGTTGTGAAGTTTCCCTAAGAAACCTATGTTTTTATCTGCTCGATATTTGTAGATGTTATTAAATTCTCTACGAGTTCTTTCAGCAGGAATGTCTGGTGTCCATAATTCTGAAAGAGACACGGGACGAGAGGGGTCAACTCCGCCGTCTTCTGGCGTTATTTGTGGATCAGCCATTTTTAATCCTCTTCCTCTTCACGAGTATGCGGGTATACGTATTTTTCTTTTAATCTTTCCAGTTCTTCTGGAGACATGCGTTCCAACCATCGTTCTGCTGTTCTAGATCGCCTCTCCATGTAGTCAAGGTGCTTCATCCCTGCCCATATGCCTAAATCTTTTCCTTTGTCAGTTATGTATGTTCCCACAGACTCTGCGACAGTCTTGCGAGTTCTTGGCTTATCTTTCCACTTTACAAGATCAACTATCTCTGCCATGGTCCAAGGGTTGTTGGTTTTCGGATTGTTTCGGTTCATTGGAGTCGTGCCGTCTCTGTCCTGCATTTTTAGTTGGTAGAGAGAGCCTCCATTTGTTCCATCCTCATACGGAAAGAACCCAATAATCTCGATGTCCACATCTTCGGTTCCTGAGAACCACTTTGGAGCAGCAGTTCTAAGAACGTCTTCGGCTGCTTCCAGTGCTTCAGGTACAGTAATATCTCTTTCGCTAGTTTTATTCATACTAAACCAGTTGCTCCTGACTCGCTGGTAAAAGGATAATGCTGTGGCTTCAAAAGTCCACTCATTTACATCCCCCCCTGTAAGGTAATCAACTGTATGTGCAATGTCGACAAATAACTTAGGAACTTCTGAGGCTACTGCAACTGCTGCGCGACCTGCTAATACTGGCCCTCCCAGTCCCAGTAGGTTTAGTCCGGGTTCCAGAAGCCTCGATCCAATGGGGTAATCCAGAACTTGTGGAATCTCATTAGAAAGATGATGATCCTTGTCTAGTTTAAGGTATCCCGTCATCGTTTCTTCTGTCATGTCTTGTCTATCGACCTTAATTCCGTTGTGCAGTGTGAACATTCGTTCTTCTCGTGCTTCCAGTGCTTTGCCTATCGACTGCTCCATGTCCAAATCTGTTAGCCACATCAGACCCTTAGCAACCATTCTAACTTCTTCTACAGCAGTTGTATTTAATCTATGGACACTTTCATCAGGAAAATAGGAAGCCCACGAAGTCTGAAAGGTCTCTTCAAATCCGAGTAGTGGAGGATGGGCTTTTCCTGCGGTCCCACCCAGTACATTGAGTAAACTTCCAGTATCTGTAGTACCTAGCACTTCCTGTAGTGTTTCATCGTTCTGTAAAACATATGCTAGTTCATAAAAAGGTTTCATGTCACCAGACACATGATTATTGATCCAATTAAAACCTCCTATTCCTCGTCCTGCCGAGTAAGCGGCGAAGGCTTCTTTAGCCGTGTGTACGTCTTTGTCAGTAAAGATATGATCCACGTCTGCCAACTCTGCCATATTGAACGTGGCACTCAGTACCTGCTGAACCCTTGGAGCCGCCACCCCCAGTTCTGCGGAAGCACCAACGTGTGCTAATATGTTTCCCCTGCCATACGTTACTTCGCTGGCTTCAACTGCTCTTCTAAATACTACACCCCTAGCGTTTTTAATAGAAGTAGTTAGATTTATCGGCTTTGTTGTGTTCCCATTGCTATAAGTAATCGTATTGCCGCTTAGAGTTGCTGTTCCCCCATCTCCAAATTCTTCAACACTACCCTCTGTGAATCCTCCATGCATCTCAAGAATCATGGTAGTTAATTCTGCATCAGTAAACCTGTTTCTTTTTTGTCTCTCTATTTCAAAAGGAATTCCCGGCCACTCGCCTGCTCCCTCTAAAACCCCCACTGCTAGGTCTGTAAACATTTCTTCCATGCCGCCTACTCGTGCATTAAAGATAGCGTCTGCTTTTCTCTGTCGTAGAGTATTCTGATATCTTTCAATGTCGTCCTTTTTATCGGAATACAAGTCGAAGAGTTTTCCCTTCTTTCCTACTAAATTCTTTCTGTCATCCTTGGGACCTGTTTTTAGGGAATCTATAACAGAGGAAAATAACTCGCTATGCTCTAATTCAAGGGCATTTAATGCTCCGTGGATTAGTTTTTCCCCAAGCAGTTCTCCTGCTACGTTTGTAAGAGGACCTCCATACTGCGAATCCAGAAGGTTAGTAAGGTTTTCTTTTAGAAATTCTAGTTTCCTTTCCCTAAGGTCCTCTGGAGATTCTTTTGTCCAACCTTCTATACGCGCTAATAGAGGAGGCGGACCTTCGGTCATATTCATAGTAACCTCAGGTTCCATTTCTGCCGCCGAAAGCACAGCATTTTGCACGTCAATCTTAAAAGCGTTCGTCGTCTGTTCAAAGTATTTCTCACTGATGTACTTTTCGTGTTTCTTTTTTGTCCTCGCTCTAAGGGGGGATGAGGCTAACAGTAGTTCTCTTTCAAATACATCAGGCCTTGCAATTCTTGAAGAGATTTCTCTAGCCTTCGCTTTGAGTCCGTCATCATACTCTTGCATCATCTTAGCGTGATCGAGAATGTTAGGGTTGCTTGCTTGTCGCCTTGGTGTATCAATTTCCCAATCTGAATCATGTTCCTCTGCCGTAATCCTAGACATAGCCGCCGAGAATGCTTTAATTGCTGCTGGATGTTGAAAGAAAGGAATAGCATCCGCATCATGCATATCAGCAAAAGTCTTGCCAGTTTTATCCATCTCCGCTTTTAAGACTTTGAGTTCTTCTGCTCCATATTGAGCCATCTTTAGAGAACCTAGTGCTTCTGCTTTAGCAAGTTGACCAAGAGTTTGTGACAGCCCTCCAAGTGCTTTTCCCATAGCGTCCCAATCTCTAGCGTCTTGCTGAGAAAGTTCTACTGGAAGAGGAGCAGCAGTAGGAGCCTGTGGCATTCCTGCTGCGCCTGGAGGGGTGAAGACATCTACTCCCTGCGCTTGAACAACAGGGGCGGCTCCACTATCCACGGGATCGGAGGTTAGTCCCCCCGGTCTTACTGAAGGTCGTTTTCTTCTAGCCATTGTTTATCACCTTATACATCTTATTCATTTGCGCCTCCACCTGTCCAATTCCAGAAGTTCTCAAAACTACTACCTCCCCAGTTGGCATCATAGTCCGCAGGAGACATGGTCTGAGCATCTACGCCCTGCTGCCATGCTGCTGCTCCCACTGCGGCACTGCCGCCTTGAACAAAGTAAGGAAGCATAGATGGGGACTGGACTTGCATTGTGGGTTGTACTGGGTCTAATGGAGCCAGTGGTGCAGGCATTGCTGCATTTATTCTACCTTGAGCCTGTGCTTGTATACCTAACAAGTTTCTTTGTGACTGCTTTAGTCCGTTACGGAGATTCTCAAATGAGACGTAGGTATGCCGAGCCTCTAGGAGTTCATACTGCTGTTGAGCGAGGGCTACAGATACTCCTTGAGTTCCTGTTTCAGAAGCCGAAGCAAGAACGAATGCACTTCCTCTTTGAGCAGCCCTTGAAGCCTTCGCTATGTTATGGAGAGTCTGTTCTCTTACTTGATCCACTCGTTCCAGCACTGTTGAATACTGACCCTGCGCACTCTCTTCGGCACTAAATGCTGTTTTGTAGTAGTTATCTGCTTGCCAGTCCGCAAGTTCCTGTTGATAATCCACCATCTGTTGATACCGTTCGGCTCTCCAGATAGACAGTTGTCGGTTGTATGCTCCTTGGCTTCTGGCTTGGCGTTGTGCTGCCATACCCTGCGCTCCTGCTGAAGCGGCACCCATTACAGCCATAGGACTACACATAATTTAACCCTTTATCTTTGCAAACTCGTAGAAAGGTCTCTTTTCAGGACCGTAAATTATTTCACTAACAAAAGAAAAACCAAGCCACTTCATCCATTTGATATGAACGGTATTTCTTTTGTCCACAATATTACACACCATGTCGTAAGGCTCTACTAGAACAGGTAAGAACCTCTTGCTCTTCTTCAAGAAACTAATAGGAATATCCGTAGTTATTCGATCTGTTCCAAGGAGCCAGATGAACCCGATCTGCGGAGTCTCAGCGTGGGGAGTCACTCCAAACATAGTTACAGGCACTCCATGGTTATACCCTGAGTAACAATTAGGTTTTGAATGCTCAAACCCATGAGTGAGAGCCATACGCGGATCAGGAACACCTAGAGCCTGTATCTCCATGAGATCAGCCTCTCGCATGTTCTCTGCAATATACGAGATATCTTCTTCTATCGAAATGTCAATACTGGTGTGTGTCAAGCGAACCTTGGTTGAGAGCGAGATACGAAGTTCGCTTCAAACTCTATTGATTGTATATTGCTAGGCAGAGGAGAATCATTAAGTATCTCTATTTTAACTGCATCAGATTGAGAGAAGACAGGAAACCTGAAGTCTCCTGAGTCACTCACTACCTGACCAAGGAATCCTCCTGTAGACAAGAACCTACCGCTGTAGGGATAATCAATGGGAGTTCCATCGCTGCCCCCTACTTCAGGGGTGATTCTTACTGAGAAGTATGCAGTATCGGAGTAAACCACGGTCATGTACCTTATCTGATGCCTACCAACTGCGATGATTTCATACCCGCCGTCAGGCTTCTGCCTTTTGAGAACGGGCTTGCTCAGTTGATACTTCATAGTATACGGTATTCCAACATAGAACATGTCAGAAGCCGCAAATTCTTCATAAAGAGTGATGGTATTTGTGGTCTGTGACTGAATAGTCATCACCTCACCGTCCTCAGAGACTACTTGCATCGTATCTCCGCTTTCTATGTCATAAGGCAACTCCAGCACGAAGCCAGATTCCTCGGCTGTTATAGATGTTCGCCGATCTAAGTGCGTGGTGTACGCTTTTCCTGTATCTGTGAGTCCTGTTTGCAAGTCCATCTTCTCAAGGAAAGTCTTACTTCCTCGCTTTAGTATCAAATACAAGGACTGTCCGATGAAATGCAGGTTAATGATCTCACAACCAGTGAGAATAAACTTAAACCACGCAGATTGCACACGACCCTTCTCTGTTTTGTAATACTTATACATATAGAATTCATTAGTAGCCGCACCACCAGAACGAGCCAGCACAGCCAGTAAGTCTTCGTGGGTAGATACCGTCATCTCCTCAACGATTCCCGGTATGTATTTTGGAACCTGTGCCGTGGATTCCACAGCATCGAAGTTAATATCGGTTTCAGTAGTCTTATAGAATTCACGTATGCCGCTAAATGACCCACGGTTGAATGGGAAGAACAAGGAACTACCCGCAGAGACGGGAGACACCTTTGTAGTAACGTCCCAGTTAGTCACCTGTGTGATTGAGGCAGTCATTGGGCTTAGGATGGCTTCTCCTTGGAGAGCAAACTGAGTCCTCTCAGAGAACAGTATGAGCCTGTCGCTGAACGGTATAGCCTTTTCTATCTTATTGATCTCTGTTCCACCCACACCAACATCAATAGGTGCTATGTCTAGCAACTGTGTTGTAGTGGTTCGGAAGAAGTTAAAGAGTTCTGCGGCTTCGCTTAAAGCACAATTCTCTCCACTCATGATCGCTAGTCTGTTCTTGAAGAATGAGATGTCGTTAATAGTGTTATCAACAAAGGAAGGTGCTGGATTAGTGAGGTCTGAACCCGCTTCCCTTGGGATGAACTTAAATGAAGCATAATTACCACCCACAGGAACATTAGAACTGGGAGTAGTCCCATCGGCTCGTTTAACCATGAAGGTTCCATCGGCCTGTCTAATGATTATATGGGGAAGTGTGTCATAATCCCATTGATATTTGATGGCAGGACCAATGGTCTCTATCCACAAGCCTTCTCCAAAGTCCGCACCACCGTCTCCATTGACTTCAAACTTAACATAGTAGTCGTCTACTTCAGATTCAGGATCACCTTTTACCAAGACAATCATGCCATTCTTAGCAATAGGAGGAAGATCAGCGAACTTACCAACGCTTCCTTTGATTATCTTGTGTCCGTTTTGTCCTAGAGAGTCTTCTACAGTGAGTTGGAAGTCTTCTGCGGTGTTCGTAACAAACACAACACTACCGCTGGACTCTGCTGTGTAGTTGGCTATTCCATTAAGTCCACTTGCAGTGACTGCACAGTCTGTTACAGCGGTTCCTAAGGCTAGTCCTGCTGCAATAGCAGTTGTAGAAGGAGAGCCGGGAGGGAAGCCGTAGATATTAGGATCACCCGTAGAACCATCTCCCCCCAAGTCATCAGGGGCAGGGGTATGTACTACAGATGTTTCTGTATCTGACTCCGCACTGTCTGCTCTTACTACGGCTTTGTAGGCAATTCCCTGACTAGACGAGCGTACCCAAATAAGCCCATCGTAGGGAGTCGCCGATTGACTCCTTGAATGGGGGGAGAGTTGAGTTACATCTTCTTTCATCCTTGCTTTAACATTTGTATTCACAAGGAAGGTAACGTCAGCAATAGTAATTGCTTTTAGAGCCGAAGTGTCTGGGTCAGCCCCTCCACTGAAATTTGAAGAAGAGACATTCGCACCAAGGTTGTTTGTTATTGGCTTGTCACCTGAAACTCCAACGACTGCCTGAGTCAACTTGAGAGTATCAACGCCATCGCTGGATACTAGGATCGCACCGTTGTGTCCTTCTCCTGATGTGTGTTCAATACAGTCTTGAAGAGAGGCTATTGTTGCAGCCACGGTTCCATTAGCCACAAACTCACCGTCTGCTAGAGTTTCGCCTGTTTTAGCCGTGTATGTTTTCGCTGTGCCACCTGTAGAAGTTATAACTATAGTCTGGTCTGCCGTGGGCAAACCGCTGAACGTGATAGTTGCAGTGGACCCTGCGCCTGCTTGAAGGTATGTACTGTCTCCTAAGTCTGAATAGACAGTCTTTGCGGCTCCTGTTAAGTCATTCACATAAACTGTATTAGTAGTACCCGGAAGAGATACAATGAATTCTTCTTCAGAGTCTCTTGTGACGAAGTGTGTGAAAGCACCACTAAGGTCTATGGATGCTGCTGAAGAGTCTTTGAGTTCTAAAATGTGATTCGTAGGAGGACGCTTGATTAAGCCACCAACAAGTAGAGGTACGGCGTTCTCTTGAACCTCGCACTGATTTGGAAGTCGCTGTGCTGAGGGCTGTTGAGATACACCTCCTACAAGATTAGGAAAACTGGTGGTAACTAGCATTAAGTGATTCCTCGTGATGCGTCTGCTCTATTCACTATGCGGTATGTGTCATAGTTTGCAAATATAGAATGGTCAGCCGTGTCTCCTTCAAACTCTTTGAGTAGAGCCAAGGCACGAACCTCGTCTTCTTGGCTGAATGCGTGGTGTGCTTGAGACCCTACCATTCGATCTTGAAAGATTCTTGCTGCCCTTACTGTGGTATATCTACGGGCTGGCTCTGGAAGGTCATCCCAGTCCAGCATGTACACTACACCCGCTTCCACATCTTTAGTGAACAGGTAGGTGTTGTCGGTTTTGTTGAAAAGCCTGCCACCTCTTTGGGCTACATCTCTGGTGTCGTAAGACGAAGATGTACCTGAAGATTCCATCCAGTATTCAATGTCTATACGAAGTACGCTGTCTGGAAGATTGATGAATTTTGTAGAATCATCAGGAGAAAAGGTGACTTTCTTTTGGGTGTTAAAGTGCCACCCGTGTGCCTGAACTTCTCTACTGATTTCTGTAAGAATGTTACGAGAGATAGCCGCATCTGCATTCGATTGACCATCTAACGAGTTGATTGGAGGTTCACCTACGGCAGACAACATAGTATTGATTGCCTCTAATTCAGTTGTTCTAGTTGATGCCATTTATAATTCTCCAATAATAGAAAAAAGGAGCGACCCCTCCGAAGAGGAGCCGCCCCAGGGGAGACTCACTGTGATGAGTATAACCTAAATACTACTTAAGGTCAAGTATTATCTACCAGTGCATAGCACGCTTCTTCACGAAGAATACCATGACCCATTGCATACTTAGCAAGTAGCATCGTTCCAAGACGTTCCATGTAATATTCTGATTCCATTGCAAGGTCAAGCAACTTAACAGTGCCTACACCTTCAGTTTGGAAAACGCAGCCTTGAATTGTACTGAAGTCTTGACTGGAATAACCAGAATCGGCTCCAAATAAGTCGTTGTTAATCAACGAACTTCCAAGGGTTGCATCAGCAGAGCCGCCAGATTCGTCGCCCTGTGGAACATGATTAGATTTCAGAATACGAACACCCGCAACCGAAACGATATCACCAGCGGCGACTGAGCCGTTAGCGTTCGGGTTGAAGTCCCGATTGATCGCGTCCAGTTGTTGAGTGAGTAGTTGGTAGTAACCATCTGGTGGAAGCAGGCAGTACCGACCCTCAGTAGGGACGTTCTTCTGATCCATCAGATTTGCTGCATGGAAAATACCGTTGTAAAGGTCCTGACCATGCCCTGCGTCAGTCGCAACCGTAGTGTCATATAACGCCTGAGACGAACTTTCGTTGTTAGCACCGTCACCTGAGGCTGTACCATCAATGCAAATCCTACCACCAAGGTACTTATTTGCTTCCTGACCAGCCACGGTTGTTTCGGCGTTACCAAAACGATCAGTCTTCGCCATTGAGCCACCAAGTATGGTACGAATGATTGCTTTGTCAGCATGATAAGCCAACTGTCTACCAATTTCTGTTGAATAAATTGAACGAACTTCGTAGTGGTTTTTCGCCTCGTCAATATCAGCAATGAATGCAGATGAGGTTAGAACACCATCAATAGAAATGATCTTCTCTGAGTGATTGATATTAGAAGCATAAGTATTAGTTGCTTCTGCTTCATCAGAAAAGATGCTATGTCCTGGTGTGTGGTATACGGCAGAAGCAACACCCGTAACAGGGAACTGCGCTGTCTTTCCACTTGAGATCGTTCTTACGCGGTGGAGAGGCATCATTACGTTATTTTCTTCAAACGTAGTAAGTACTTCTCCGCTGAAAACCTTGAGGAACAAATCCTCATTTCCTGCCGCACCCGTTGCGTCAAGTCCTAAACGGGACGGTTGAACTCCTTCATAAGCCATTTTTAGATTCCTTATAAAATGTTTTGGCTAGAGTCACATTTGATGGTGAGTCTAGGTAACTAAGGAATCTCAGTTATCCATCGCAACGGGCTGGGTTCTGTAACCTCAACTCGCCATCGCATAGTGCTACCGCCCACCGTGAGCCGCAGCAAATAGACGTAACCCCGAAGAACGGGATTAAGCCCTAATATTATCTTCCTAACATTGACTTAACACGGTCTGCCATCATCACTCCCATTCCCCATCCAACACAGAAAACCAGAAGTGTCCACCAAATAGTGCCTAGAAAATCATCCATTACAATGTTCCTTTTTGAGTTTAACTATACGGGCTTGACCGAGTGCCTTTATAGCCCATAACGTACTGACCACCCCCGATGCCACAATGATCGGAAGTGCAATAAAATGAAAATACTCTTGTAATAAAGCGTTAATAAAAATTAGCCCTACCCCTCCAAGGACAGGATACCAGCCTTTACGCCCCGCTGAAACACAGAGTAAAACGAAACCACCTAGTATTGAGACCCCTCCTACGAAAC
>Ga0208684_1001239_pt1 | contig 14144 bp, 28 predicted proteins | sample MalvireepMed_b05_FD_184245 | JGI IMG/M metagenome (GOLD analysis project Ga0208684, IMG submission 184245) | Marine viral communities from the Global Malaspina Expedition - Malaspina viral metaG DeepMed_b05 (SPAdes) (version 2) | ecosystem: Environmental > Aquatic > Marine > Oceanic | place... | reverse complement strand
CATCAATTGTCATCTTCAACTCCTTCAATTAAAAAAGTGACAGTCACGATTCTCATGGGTAACATAGTGTCTCTGGACTGTCCACTGTTAATCTTATCATATTGTCGGCGGGTGTCTAGGGTTTTCTTGAGAAAAAGATGCTATTTGTTTTTGCTAAATATAGCTCGGTGCTTTTGCTCAGAAATAATCATCATGCTCTTAATTATGGCGGTGTTCCCATCATTACCATCAGGAATTATCACAGCCATGCACCTTTTTCGTCCTAACTTAAAGGGAACTACTGCGGTATCTTCATTTCTGTTGGGTCTTGCGTTGTTTATGTTCTCCAGTATCTTTTTTGATATATTATCCATGCCATACTTTTTACCCAATCTGACGTATCCTCTCCGTATCGCATGTTTTGTCCAAATCAGTCTAATCATAGTAATGCTTTCCTAATATAATCTTTACTGTATATAACATCGTTTTATCAATCAGTTCTACAAACCGTAACAACAGGCGAAACATAATCATCATCCTTGATACAACGCTCACACCACCAGTATTTATCTCCATCGCTATAAGAGTGATGCCATCCTAGCATACCACCCTTCATTTTAATGCGACACAAGCCGCATGTTAGATTACGAGATCGTGGTGGAACTCTTTTCCATCCTTCAAACAACATTTCAACTTCTTCTATTTCCCTTATGTTTTGTTCCCTTTCGGACTTTGCAGCCTTCTTCTTCTTGGGGAACTCATACCCACAAGGACACTCTCTTTTCCGTACATGCAAAGCGGTTTTACATTCAGGGCAATTTTTCTCTGGTGCTTTTCCCATTTTCTCTTTTTTTCTCCCTATTCGTCTAAAAAGAACTCATCAATAACTTCTGGGTCTATATCATCAACAATGCCATCAATGATGCCATCACCATCAAGTAGTCCACCTAGAACACCACTAATGATACCAGCCCACCACACATCTCTCGTAAGGTCATTTTCATCTTTCGGCATAGCTTATCTCCTATAAAAATAGTGTTTTATGCAATTCACCATTGGGAAACACAAGTTCTCTGGCATATAACACATATACATATATAACAATAAAGAATATAAACATCGTTGTCTCGGTTATCATACAAGTCTTGGTTCGTATTCTGAATTTTCAACCAGTGTCCGGCACAATACGCTTTCTAATGCCCACAATTGTATATAATTGCTTCATTTTGGTGGGTATTATGCCCATTTAGTGTAAATACTCGGTCGTAATGTGTTATTTAGGGCAAACATATAATGGGTATCACGAATCTCATGGCCTCTAATAGACACAGAAGCATCTTACCATATCTATTATCGACCACAAGGGTCTTTTTCTGAAGAAATACAAGATATTTTCCACACATTCTTGATAACCTGTATTGCAATTCGATAAATTGTATGCTATTTTAGGATGAGGAGGCCGGAATTGAGAAGGAACGTAGTGCCAACCATCACTTGATCCCCAGAGAGAGAATGCACTTCGTTTTTATTAAAGAGCCATAATAAACACAGTAGGCCATTTACAACATGAAGCCCATCCATCGATTGCCTACACAATACAACAAGCCGCCATCTACACTGTGCCATCCAAGATAATCCTGCGGCAAATATACTAAGTGAACCATGATTCGATTGCTACCCAAATAAGCAATGTTCACTTACTTTTAATAAATTGGGGATTTTTGTATTTAGACCCTTCCTATTTACTGAAACTTTCGTATAATAATGAATCATCCTGCCGCAGAACTCATGCAATCCATTCATGTAGTGCGGGATAGATAATATACCATGCGGCCATGCTTGCTCTGAATAACCAATTCGACCATGCCGCTTATTTTATTAAGTAAAAGGCCAGTTCACCATTATGATCTCCAAACTACTAATGCCCTTTCTTCTAATATACATACTATTGGGATGCCAGATCGCTTGTGCTAACTATCGTAGAGTTGCGCCCCAAGATAATATAACAAGACCCGCCACGGAGCTAGTGATAACCAGAGGAAATCTGCGGGGTTTTATTCGTGGTATATTAAACAGGAAGAAGTCGGAAGGAAAGATACTTCCCCCGGAAATGTTAGAAGAACAATACATTCCGCCGGGAATTGAGTTTTATCTTGACCCACCTGAAATACCGTTATCGGATCAATCGAGACTGGCATAATCAAATGCCTCTACGAGTGTTTATACGAGTCGTGCGTAAGTGCATGAAATGGGCTGACGCCCCGTATTACCATAACTATAGTGCTACCATGTAAGCGGTGATACCCAATCGTGTACTGTGGCACACAATACAATATGTTACCAAAGGCATTCTGATACCCACGTTACCGGTGTAACATACAATACATACTACCACTGAATCCATGTCTAACCTAGACGCGCATGTAGTATACACCACCAACTTCGAGATGTAAAACCAACACCTTGTTGTGGTGTCAATCCCATTCCGTTAATTCGGGTGGGATTTTTTTGTGTCTGAACTGAACCGAACTATATTAAGTGGACGCGAAAAACTTTCAATAAAAAACCACTCGGCCCTTGACATCGTCGCGGAGCGGCCCGCATTGGCAAAGACAATGCTAGGGCCGCGCGTTTTACCCCATCTGCGCGCCTTTGTCAACCGTTATTATTTGGATTTGCGGAAATAATTATAGCACGAAAAAAGCCACCCGCCTTTCGGCGGGTGGCCTTGCTCAGTCTCCAAGCCATGTGTCCTCTCGGTATGGCTCGTCGTCGTGAGGTTTGGTGAACTGTCGGTGCAACCAGTCGAGGAACATAATTATCCAACAGCAACCAAAAAACCACACAACATACTTCAAGATGCCAAGACGGTCTTGGAGAAAATTCGCGTGAAGTCTTTATCCTCATAAGACTCGGCGCGGTTCTTCAAGTTCGTCCACTGGCGGTCGTTGTAATTAACCAACGTGCCACCAAGTTCATCGTACTTAACCCAAGACTGATTATCCATCGACTGACCAGCCCGTGTAACGCTGTTGACAATATCAAACAGGCTACGCTCGGCGGGTGCAATCTTGGATTCATCAGCGACCCAAGACAGAAGAATGGCAGACGCGCCACGCTTGTCAACATTATGGGTTTCAGCCGTTGCAGCGATCAAGTTCTTGACCGGAACACCGTCAGTACCCATAGCACGAATACCAAGCAGACGTTCGATCCCTTGAGGAACCAGAGGAATCTGCGCTTCGATATTCTGACGTAGCTTCAAGGATAACTCAGCAAGATCTATCTCGCCAATGTGACGAACCTTAATCTCGTAACCCTTGGTCTGATCCCAAATACAACCGTTCATGCAAATCGCACGAAAAATTGACGGCAGGGACTTGACGTTACGCTTGCCAATTTCGCAATTGCTGATACTAACCATACCACCATAATCGGAATCGTCTTCCTCTCGGATGGTATCGGGAATCAACACGTTACCAAAAATGGTATCGGAATCGCCACGCCAATGCGAAAGTCGCCCAGCCGGAACGATATTCTTGACCTGTTCAAGATACCAGCGGTTGTCAACTTCGGCGTACTTCTCCGAAAGAAACGCACGCATGGAACCGTCATCGTGACACCGTACCTTAAACTTGGTATCAGTATCAACTCGACGAATCCCATTGCGAACTATTGATAGTACGGTCGATGCGTCTTGCATATCCCGTTCCACCTTGACGTTATCCTTCGCATCGTGAAGATTCTCCACCAGCGAACGAACGAACCCAGTACCCTTGCCGTTGCACGACTTGGAAACCAGTTGGTTCAAAGCGTGTTTGGTGGGGGTATAAAACTGGTCGTCGATCTCAACACCAAAACGGTATTTGCCGTCGATAGGACGAACATCGAACGTCATTTGACCGCGAGTGACAAGGTGATCCTGTCGATGCCCACGATCAGATTCCAACATTTCCATTCCCTCATCGTAGGAAATAGTCTTGTCATACCAGAGCTTCGACACATTGTTGAAACCCTGCTTGGAAGCCATAGTCTGCCCGTCATGGACGAACTGACCCTGATTTCCTTTTCCTTCAATCGGTTGATATTCCATTTTGAATATCCTTTCAAAAAAACAAACTACTGACAATCAACTCAACTAATCTTAGCAGACTGAACTGAAAAAAACAAGGGGGCAGAGCGAATCATACCCCCGTGTATTTAGCTCAATTCATCCGTGATTTCGGGTGTGCCAAGATAGCTCTGCACCATCTGTGCAGCCTCGTCATAGGCGGCTCCACCGCCACCATTACGAGCCATCCGTTTCAGCGATGGCAAAGAAACGCCACGCTGCTTGAGTTGTGCGGAAACGCTATTACGCTTCGCACGAACTTGGGGAATGTCACGCTCAAGCGTAGCAGCCAAGTCCTCAATCGTTCCACCGGCTTCGTGCGTCCGCACGTAAGCACTCACAAAGTCCTTCGCACTAATGGGTGCGGCTTTCGGGTTACTCATCGTAATCCCCTTTCAAAAAACAAACAACTCTTTGAAGGTCAACACAACCTCCACTCAACATGCCCCTAGTTTATAGTATCGACCAATAAGGTCAACCGTCTGAACCATATTTTTCCACATTTTTTCTTATAGCATTAAATCTCTAGTTCTGAGCTTTGAACCCGTAGCGGCATCGTTTGTGTGAGACAGGACACAAACGCTGCCGCTCGTCTTACCCTATTATACTTAGTACCAAAGCGCCTCGACTAACGGCTTTTGGTTTATCACTTCCAGATTGGCATATGGCGAACTGCATATAGTATCGTCGGTGTTACGAACCACGAACGAACTATTCTTATACGGATTGTAGCTTACAAACTTTTGTTCCTGCGGAAACAACGGCAGGCTATCCGTGGCATAACCACGAACAAACGCATGGACGTTTTTCTTTTTCTCCCGGCGTACTCTTTCGTTACCCTTTTGGCTAACTACGAATTGCGGATTTTTCACCTGTATATAGTCCGTGTGTCCTACCACCCTGCCCGACTGTCGGACACTCCAAGTTTTCTTGTGTAGATTAAAGTAAACTTCTATTTTCTTATTCGGGTCGATTTTCATTTTTGAATTGCCTTATTAACCAGTCTGTAAACATAATTATCCAACACCCTGTCATAAACCATACTATATACTTCACACTTTTGCCGCCTTCCTGTTATAGCTACCCTTACCCTTTAATTCTACCAGAGCCTTAGCCGCTTTGCTACCCTTCGGTTGTACGCCGTGAATCAATAGAGCAAAATCTTGATTTCGCAAATCAGGGCGGGCGGCGTGTGAATCGTCGCTGTCGATTGCTAGTCCTAAAATATCCGCTTCGGACTCACTGAATACTACTTTAGTCGAACGTAGATTGTATTCACTGATTAGGTTATCTTCACTACCGCCATAACTAGCAGTTAAAACCAGATTGTCCAATTCGGGATACTCGTTGATATGGAATTGCCAATAGCGTAACGATTTCGTGTAACCATAGAATAGTATACTAGGATTCATTGAAGCGACGTTATACCACGCTCGCATATAATCGGCATTGAAAAAATCGCCTGCAACGTGAATACGAATAATCCCCGCATCTGTTGGCAGGTCATTATTTAGGTGGTGAATCATCTCGTTTACGTCCATACCACGCAACGCATCGTAATTGCGTTTACGCTTACTATATACGTTAGGCAACAATGCCTCTTGACTAGCAGAGAAACAACGGAATTGAGTATGCTTGCCGTCTTTCAGTTTTACTCGCGGATTTCCGGCTTTGCTAATTTCGCCGGTTTCATGGACTTTGGACAAACACTCTTTTGCAAACGGACACGACCACCCACTAAGCAAATCGAACGAATATATTTTTCGCCCATTAGTCCACACTTGCAGTTCCGGCACTTTGTACAGTTTTTCTATTTTTGCGTTTGCGTCTGAATATTCCAACATCATTTTTTCCCTAATAAATTATTTACCCTAAGCATACTCTATATATCGGCACTGTAAACCCTTTTTCTTGAAAAAAAGACGGATATCTTTACTGGCTCACGACTCCCGGCGATGAAGCGGCATAGTACGCCTGAGACGTGGTGAAGGCGCATTATGCCGCTCGTATTACCTAATGCATAAAAATACCCCCACCAGAGACTAGCGGTGATCAAATCCGCTTTTCGTAACTGGTGGGGGTGGCGGGAAACTACTCTTTTTCGACAATATATATACCAGTGCCGGTTTCATACTGGTGTTGACCTACTCCCATTCTTGCAGACGTGCCTAACGCACACCCGCTAGTAGCAACCAACAGACCAACTAAAAAAGCCAGTACACATAACAGAGCAGCCTTCTTTTGTGAATTTTTCATTATCCAAAGTACCTCATGTAAAGTTCAAAAACATATCCCAAAACATAAACCCAAGCGGCTGAAACCAGCATGAAATCTCGTTGTTCTTTATTCATGGTATTTTCCCTTAAATGCTTTTAGCTTTTCAGCATCTTCCCTTTTTTTCTCGTTTTCCTCGTATTGCTGGTTAATTTCGTCCACTTTTTGGTGGTACATTGTCAGCAGTACGTTGGACAGTATGCTCGGACTAGTCGCTAGATATTCAAGAATCTCATCTTGCACGCAACAAATGGCAATCATCTCAGCACTAGCGTTAGCATTGTTGCCTATCTCTAGCTCGTAATCATCGCCAAACCCATCATTGTGACCGTATCCAACACCACCACGCATGCCGTGGTTTTTGTCATATCGCGGGTGTAAGTAGTAGCCTCTCATTCGCTTTCTTCCCCAAAAAGGTCTTTTAGTTCCTCTACTTCTACGGCGGCTTTCACTAGCTGGTATGTTATCATCGCCAAGTATAAACTCTTTGATGCTTGAACACCACCACCGTCACCTTCTGGATATAATTGTTTTATGTTCTCAATGATTGTATAAAACAAATTTGGTTGCTCTTGGATAAAACTCTCGGCATAATCCAACGTCCATTGACATGGGTCGGGGGCATCTTTAGTCATCTTATGCAATACTGCGAGTGCAGTTTCTTCGGTTACGATAGGCATTGTCATTATTCACACCCTCCAAACATAGTATCAAAACATTTCCCACAAGTACCGCTAATCAATAGTTCACGTTCGTCGGCTGACAGGTAGGGCATAGCGTCCTGAATATACTTACCCGCCGACCAGTCCACAATGTCCTGCTTATTAACTGCTAACTCAGATGATTCTTTACAGTGCTTACAGGTCGCTTGAATCATATCTTTTCGGCTTATTGCTACCATCATTTTCTCCCTATGTCTTATATCGACCAGTCTAACCTATATCTTTAACAGGTCAACCCTTTTTCTCTAAAAAATCTCATTATGCTCGGTTGCTTGCTGTTGTGACCAAGCGGCATAGTATTCGTGAGACAGCGAACGAACACTAGGCCGCTCGTCTTACCCTATGCACATAAAAAATGCCCCCACCGTTGATAAGACGATGAGGGCGGGAGAAAACAAGGCCGTGGAGATGAGGCCACGGTCTTGAATTAGCGTTTTGAATTGCGCCACCAATATATAAAAATGGAAGGGGAAGAGTTATGTATTACTTCCAACGTTTCGGGGACAGATATGTCTACCCCGTGAGGGGAGTTCCCTACTTTGTACCACCGACTAAAGCCTCATCCATTCGGACATACTCTAAAGTCAATGTGCTTTACCGCCTCTGCCTAGCTGCGGTATTCGGCCACCTTCCTACTGGCGGGGGCTACCCAACCAGTATGTGTTGTATTAAAAATCAGTTGTGGGGCAAGCCTTTCCCCATAAATCCTAAACTGTCCTACCAGTCCTGTCACCGAAGTGCTATGAAGGCTTTAATTGGACAACTGAATTGACTAGAGTTAACTAGCCGTTTGGGTTTTGTCTCCAAAGAGTGCCGAAGCAATCAGCGAAAACAAATCCCGTTTGTCTCTTGGTAAAACTTCCGTGCCAACCATTCGACCGTCATAGAAGCTCTTAATATCACCATCAACCAATTCCACCGTGTAAAGCATCTCAGAGCGTCGCCCTTTAATGTTTGCTCGACGAATAGTATCCGTAGATACGGGCTGGTCAACAATACTCCGAACATCCACAACCTTGCCGGAATATTCTTCCGACTGGTCGGTATAATCCGTGAGGGTCATACCGCCCTTGTGTTCATCCCTGAACTGCTTTAAGTAATGAAAACGAATTGTGTCATTTTCTTTCAACATCTTTTCTCCCTTTCAATAAATGAGATTTTACCACAGCGTCGAAGTGGGGTCAAGCCCCAATTTCCTCGACGCCTAATTCTTCCGAAACCCTTTCGGCTTCTGCCGCTTCTTCTTCGGCGGCGGCTTCGGCTTCTTTCTCGGCTTGCTTTACGTCATGGGCGGCAATCGAACCAGCCAAAGCTGTCGCCAACTCCCGTGCCAATTCCAAAGGAACCTTAACCTCAAGACTTCGCTGAACACCATCAACTCCGGTGTCATCAAAATCAAGGTCAACCGTATCTGCCCAGCCGTGAACGTATGTGCTAACGTTTCCCGACTTGCCCAACTCAACATTAAAGTTTTCTTTTTTCATAATCTTCATCTTGCTTCTCCCTAATCAAAAACTAACAACTAACAATACCCAAGTCTACCATATATATCGGCATGGTCAACCGTCTAACTCCACTTTTTTTCTAAATTTTCTGCCCCCGGTGGAACGTTCTCAAAACGAACCTGCCCCCGGTCAAGCCGGTACATAGCATCGGCTACGGCTTCGACAATCTCAATCTCGATTGACGAACCGTTGGTAGTGGCATCATCAAGGTCGTCCCGTCCCTCTGGAGGGGTCAACTGAAATTCCTCGGCGTTTGGATATTCAAGAACATCTAAAACGTCCCTCTTGGAATCTGCATCAAGCTGATTAAAAATTCGCGTTAAATCATCCATCGTTTTCTCCCTAGTTCACAGTGTTCGCCGTTCAAGCGGCTTAGTAGTCGTGAGACGGGCGAACGACCACTAAGCCGCTCGTCTTACCCTATTTAAAATGCTGGTTCAAGTATGTGCTGCTCCAAATGCCACCTGAGTTTAAGGGTTGCGTATACATAGCAGTCCGAACCCCCAGCAATTTATTAAGAATCAGTAACCTGATACCTGTTTCCGTTTTGTAGCGTGAGCGTTCCCCCGAAGAACTCCCACATCATTTCGGTTTTTAATGCCTGAGCGTGTAGCTTTTTCAGTTCGGGCATATCCTCTTTTTGCTGTTCTTCACTACACTTAGTTGATATTATTCGTACTGCCATTGTATTCTCCAATTTGATTAGAATCCTAAAACGTATCTGTCTCTGTGGATGGTGACCACGCCAGCCTCGCCAACCATCCAATTACAATCCTTTAGCCTTATGTCGTTCGGTAAATTCGCTTCTAGGAAATCCTCATAATCCCCATTCTCAGGGAAGTTCGCAGGAATCTCAACCTTGAAGACGATACCACTTGACGCATCTAACACCCATACAAATTTATCGGTCTTTGCGGGTAAAGCCTCCCGGCGTTTTTCGTTGTCAATATTCCAGTCCTTTTTTTCTCGAATATCTGTGCTATGCTGAATATGTCTTGCACCTAGACGGGTCATTAAATCTTCGTACCTGTCGCCATCTAGACCAACATCATTTTCGTCCATCTCTTTACACCCTACGCACTCTTGCCATTCAGTAAGAGCGTCAATTAGGTTGTCGCAATCTTTTTTACTTAGTTCCATTTTTACCACCAACTCGAATAAACAACTGTTTTGCCATCAGCCAACGCTTTACGAGCATTGGCACAAAATTCTAAATCGTCCTCTTTGTAATGCTCACTAGAATCATCACCAAAGAAGAAACCCTGCGTTTCCGGTAGCGTGGCACCGTTGACGGCGGTTTCAAGGGCGTCAATATCTTCTAGCGTCAACTCAACATCGACACAATTAAATTCGCCCTCTCCACCTTTTGCAAAGTAGAGTGCTTCCATAAATCCCTGAAGACTAGGATGCTTTCGCCAATAGGCGAGTTCTTCCGTACCGTTTCCATCGTCGGCTGACTGTTCTAATCTAATGCTTGCGTATTGGTCTAATCCCATCGTTTTCTCCCTAACTAATAAGTTCGTTGTCTGTTCTATCAACTGGTACTTCGTTGCACATTTCCTGTGCTTCTTCAAATTCGTCTAGGACTTCGTACTCGTCCATTGTTCCAACATATACCATTATTTAGTCTCCAATGAATAAGCCCGTTGACGTTCGAGCAGTTCCCAATCCTTCAAATCTTTACCTTCAAGCTGTTCGCCTGTAAATACGTTTTGAGCGTTGGCGTGTCGCTCGGTCATTTGTGCAATAATTTGTTCTCTTGTCATCTTGCTTTCTCCCTAATAAAACCCCAGTGTAATCTATATCGGCAAACAGTCAACCCTTTTTTCAAGAAAAATCTCGGATTGCTTGATTTTTTCGAGCCGCCCTAGTTCGCAGTTTACGGGGTCGGTTGTCGTGTTTACCAGCACCACCACGATATGCGGAATGTCCACGACTCGCTTTCCATAATGGTTTGGTATTGAGTTCGATTGTAAATTTTTTAGCCATCTCATTTTCTCCCTAGTTCTGACCTGTTTGTGACCAAGCCGCGAGGTTGCCGTGAGACTGTGAACGGCAACCGAGCGCCTCGTTTTACCCCATCCGCGCAGCGAGGCTGACCGGATTTGAACCGGCAACCACCGGATCGACAGTCCGGTACTCTAACCAATTGAGCTACAGCCCCAAATAAAAGGTGGCGGCTTTCTACTGCCCACAGCTTGACACCGCCAAACATCTGTGAACGCACCGGATTTGACGCAACCGGTATAACGACCTATTTGCTAGCGAAGCAATTCGGGCGGGTTGCTATCCCTTGCCCACAGCAAAAGGTGTTGCTGCCTCCTTTCAAAAGGCGAATTCTAATGAAGGCTCGCCCGTTTAACCTACCGCTATTTGTTTTCAGTCGCCAGCGGCTTAACCGTGTTTATACTCACCCGACCATCGAATTGTATTTAGTATACTACTTCATGATTTTTACTCCTGTTATTAAATTGTACTATTGAGAGCTTACTGCACCCCACTACTTCTAGGTAGTGCAGCCCTATTACTGGATATTCTCCATAAGGGACTGTAGAGCCGTGACCAATTCTTATCACCGACGTTCGTCTACAAAACTTGGCGCTCGATAATGGGTGATTTTTTGTAGCTCACCCAAATCCCGCACTCCGCTTTAGAGTGCAGTAAACTCTCAATTGTATTGTGCGGTTTTTTAATAGACCGCAAACTATACTAGAAGCTGCGTACCAACAGCCGGTCTAGCTCTGATATTGGCGACGTGGCAGGGAATCGAACCCTACGAAACTGGCAACTGATTGTCACGGCTAGTCAACCGATACAGAACCTTGATCCCTGCGCAGCTAATGTTGCGAACCCAAGTTTCAGACATTCAACTGGACTATCCAGTTTCACCATGTCACGCCATTGTATTGTTGGGCAGCTTTCCTGAGTTGGGTAGCTTTAACACGCCTCCAGTGTCACCCGCGACTTATCAAGAACCTCTATGCCTGAGCCGTCGCTGTATATATTATAACCTATTTGTTGGAAAAAAGTCAACCCCTAGCAATCGGGATCGAAATCGTGCCACTCCTGAGCTTCGTCAGGCTGACCGTCCCACTCGTCGCACACCATCGGGTTATCGACAAGCGGCTCGCCGCACTCGGTACAAACTTGATCGGACGCGGAAACGGTTTCACAAAATTCACAATTCAACATATCTCGTTTTCTCCTGTTTCACTTGTTTTCGCGCTCAAGCGGTTTTGATACGCTGAGACAGGGCGAAGCGCATCAAGACCGCTCGTCTTACCTCACCCTTGCCCTTAGTACGGAACCCAGTACACCACCCTGCCCGTTGGCGTGTTGATATATATAGGTCGCATGCGGTAGTAGTTGGGGCGGTAGTAGTAGCTTTGGTATCGCTGCTGCTGCAAGTAGTAAGACCTTTGCTTACGAATAGCAGCCGCCGCCATCGCATCCCGCAGCCTTTTTTCCTTAGCCCAGTTTTTGCGGGCTACTTCTCTGGCTGCTCGTTGTTCCACTGTGTTGACTGGCATCCGCAGCCAAACGGGTTCGTTACCCGCTGGCTGCTGGAAGCCCAACTGTGGCAAAAATAGAAAAAGGTTCAATAGTAAAGTATTCGTAATCATTTTCTAGACCACCGCCAATTCGCCAATGGTCATCTGTATCATTTTTGGTATGACCTTGAGGGCGGTTTTCTTAACATACAGTTCACCGACTATCGGCGTACCACCATCTGCTACCACTTCAGAAAACCTAACAGTGGTCTTGGTTTCCTTGTGAAACTCAAACGTCAATTCATGCGTCTCCATAACCATCTCCTAACTTACAAACAAAACAAACTAAGCCGATTAAACACGGCACGATAACAAACATAATAAACTCGTCACTCACTCCGTAATATCCTTCGCCCATAGCTTACTCCAATACTGTATCTTCAATGTCTAAATCATCAACTATAATATACTGAGGAACTTCATGCGAGCCAAAATCAAATTCTTTTGCCTCTGCGATAGCTTCGTCAACTGTATTAAATTCGCTATCAATTCCATACCATCTATCGCCACAGCAAGAGCAATCAGTACCAGCGGCAACGCCACCTAGATACATGCCAGCCTTAAGAGCGATTTCGGTAGCGTGTTCGCTATCCTTAGCATCTTTCACGATGATATGCTTGGCGGGTTCAATGTAGTAACCGCCGGAATTGTTCTGTCTAAAACTGTAAATCATTTTCTTATTCGCTTTCATTGCTTCTTGCATTTTCTTTTCCTCTAAAAAATTATACCACATATTTGCTTGTTGTCAATCGGGGGCGTCGGCAAATTTGTAACCGGAACTACTGCACAGCGTTACTACACCACTAGCAGTAACGCATAGAGTGCCAACGTGTTCGCCTTTACGGTTACGAAGCACGTAGGTGTCTGTACCATATGCACTTTCGGGTATTTTAACGGTAGTAACGACTTGTCCATATTTTGCATTAACAGTTGTTTCAATCATCTTGTTTTCTCCAAATTCACTCGGTCTAAAAAATCCTGCCAAAAGGCAAGCGGTCGGTGCCATCCCCAGTAGTCGGGTAGCGGTCGCACCTGTTGCCTGTCTCCTCACTTGTCGTCGTTAAGCGGTGTTGATACGCTGAGACAGGGCGAAGCGCATCAACACCGCTCGTCTTACCCGATGGGGTCTAGTCTCTTCCCATGTGATGCTCACACCACGAATCAGTGAAGTATGCAAAACCACAGTCCGGGCAAAGTTCAGTGAAGACGTGTTCTTCAACAGCGTGTGCCTCGACGGATTCTAGATTGTCCACCCTTCGCTCAAGAGTGCCTACTCTTTTGACGTGATACGAAATCCCAACAAGCACAATGATGACCACCAACAATATAAAGTTACTCTTCATTTTCGGCATCCTCCCAATGATAACCGGAAGCGGGCAACAATTCGTTCATGTCGGTTGTGCGGCTGATGATGTACGGCTTAATCTCCGACATGGACACTGTGCCAATCTCATCATTGAAGCCCATCACCAGAGCGTACTTGATATCGGAATCAGGTTCGTCACCTGCTTCGTCGGCCAGTACGAAATACTCCCACATGTTGCGCAGGATGATATGCTCAACCACGTCCAACTTCAAGTTTCCTTTTACCATCTTTCTCATAATCTCATCTCTCTAAAAAACAGCTATAGTAAAACCGGCTTTTGGAATGGAACCGGCCAACCATGCTAGCGACTAGGGCTAGGCTTGCGGGTTAAACCCTAAAGGATATTCCATCCTCGCTTGGTTGCCCAAGTGAGCATAGCAGCCCATCGAACAGGATTGATCCTGTCGGGGCAAGCCGTGCTATAAGTGATGCGAAGCAGGAATTGCTTCTCGGTCATTCTGTCAGTTCTAGTGTTGAACATTTTCATTTTCCTTTATATTGGTGCGGGCTATTCAGTGACTCTTAATCCTAACCGGCCACGTACATCGTTGAGAGGTGGCTTGTACGGTTCCAGTCAGCCCGACTTGTTTTATAACCGGCGGCTTTCCTGAGAATGGGTAGCCTAAAATCAGCCTC
>Ga0208684_1001233_pt1 | contig 14175 bp, 9 predicted proteins | sample MalvireepMed_b05_FD_184245 | JGI IMG/M metagenome (GOLD analysis project Ga0208684, IMG submission 184245) | Marine viral communities from the Global Malaspina Expedition - Malaspina viral metaG DeepMed_b05 (SPAdes) (version 2) | ecosystem: Environmental > Aquatic > Marine > Oceanic | place... | reverse complement strand
TAGAAAATCTAACTTATCTCTTTGCTGCATTAATTCTATTGATCTCTCAGTAGTAACAGGTTGTGTAAGTATATAAATATCTTCAGAAGCCTTCTTTATAATATCTGAAAAACTCTTATCTTTAGGGTCGACAAGCCATGATCCAGTCTCATCACTATATAAATTAAATCTTTTCAGTACTTCTAATACCTTTGTTGTATTTGCTTTCCTATCATACAATGCATTATGAACTGTAGTCATAAAATCTTTATAAGCTGCACTCTTAGTATTAGTATGAATATCGTATATAGAATTTAAAAGTCTATTATAACTGCCAGTAATAGCACCAGTCTTTATAGCGTCAATCTGTGTAATAAGTTTATGCATAAACCATTGAGTTGGTTTTGCTTCAAATGAAGATTCTTTAAGAATACCATCACCTCTACCATTACTCCATAAAGGCTTTAAGCTCTTTTCATATAAACTAACATAATCATCTACTATTCTAGCTAATGTCTCACTGTCAGTGCCTTCTGATCTTGATAGTTGCGCCAACTCTTCAAATACTTCATATAATCCTTTGTCTTTTGGATCAGTTGATTTTGATAGTTCATCAAATACTTTATCTACTTTGTCAAAATTACTCCTTACCCAATGAGCAACATCTTTATCTATAGCTTTAGAGTCAGCCCCTGAAATAATATCTGCTCTCTTTAAAGCAGTCTTAATATCACCAATATAATTACTCATCTGAGCCATTTCAAAATTCTTACCTGCTATACGGGACTCTTGAAGCACTTGAAGTAATGCAAAATCTTCTTCACGAAGTGGAGTACCATCGTTTCTTGTAGCATTTCCTAGTGACTTTTCAAATGTATAGTCAGTAAGTCTCTTAACAAAAGTTTCTACATTAGCATCCTCGCCTCTAAATCCATCTAATAATCCACCTTTATCGAAATGATTCATAAGCCTTGCAACATCACTCTCATAAGCTGTTGCTACCTCTGGCTCAACTCCAATCTGTCTTTCTAAATCTTTTCTATTAACATTTTGTTTAACATCACTTGATAGTACAGATAATAAATTAGTAGCAAACTTCTGTTCGGTACTCTCAGAACCAACCCTTTTTCCACCAGCATCAACAACAGCTAACCCACTTGGTAAGTATGGTTTATCACCATATATCTTCATCATTAGTTCTTTTACAGCTCTCGTTTCCTCTCCAAATAAACTAGACTGACTATCTATGTCTCTTATATAAGAAAGCTCTTTCCATGTTGTGACAATAGCATCATTAAACATGCTTCTTCTTAATTTATCATTGAATACTTTCTCTCCAATAGTGATCAAATTATGGTTATCTACTGGTAACTCTCCAAAAATTGTCTTATGGTAATCTCTGTCATACTGATCAATGTCACCTCTTTGACCTGTTTCCCTACTACCAAAGAGTTTCCTACTCATATCTCCAGTAAACATAACAGGCTCACCAGATATAACAGCTCTATTACTTAATATTCCAAGAGCACTGTTCTTATCTTCACCATTTCTTCCAAATAAACCTCCCATTCTTGATGCATTTTCTACAACAGAACTGGTATCAAAAGTAAGAGGACGTAATAACATTTTACCATTTGCATCTCTCTGAACCATAGGAGCTTCTTCAGCTCTACCACCATTTGCTACATGCTCCATCTCATATATTGTATTATATGCTTCTTCTACAGCCCCTTCATATATCTTTAAAGTTTCTTTAGTGGCAGGTTTAGATGCACTTAGAAGAATATCAAATACATCAAATGGTGATGTTATACCCTTACTTGCGCTCTTATTTGTCCTGTACTCAGCTAATGATTTAAACTCAGTTTCTCTTAGCTTGGTAGTTAATTTTAAGAGGTCTTTATTTGACAGTTCTTCAATAGTCTTTACTCTTTGAACCTCAGGGTCTTTAATAGTTGACTCAAGTATCATCTTTATTGACTCGTACAATGGATTAGACTGAGTAGACTCATTCTTTAATACAGGTTCTTTATCTGCGCTAACAATTAACTTTGAATCTTCTGCAACTTTTCTTAATAATTTTATATCAGAATGAGATAAGTCAGGAGTACCATACTTTTTAACTACTTCCATATTGTTCAAAAGATTTCTAAAAGCAGCGTGATCTACATTCATACCTAACATATCTAAGTACTGATTAACTTTCTCAAACTTTGTTTCATGGAACATTGGTCTTCTTGATCCCGGTATTAAAACCATATCACCGTTTTCATTTCTATATTCTATATCCCTACCTTTCTTAGATAGGACTGCACCTAACAATGTATGAAAGACTAAGTCTTCAAATGGTAATTCATCTTTCTGATATGCTAAAAGAGTACCAACATTAAATGCCATAGAACCAGCTATCATTCTACCAGATGAACCCCATATATCCTTACCAGCGTTCTTTACAAATCCTGGCCACCACTCCCTCATAAAAGCACCTTCTAATGAAGTCATCCATTTCTTTAGTTCTGTTGCTCCAGCTCTTGCTTCAGCCTCTGAACCACTAATAAATGATGAAATATCTTTTCTATCTCTCAATAGTTTTCTTAATCCCTTTGCGTCTGATCTAGTTAAGACAGAAAATATATCATCATTAGCTTCCCACAAATGTTCAGCTTGTCTAACAAGAAGCATCCTTTCTTCAGGACTATTTACGTTATACTCTCCCCATCTTTTCCTTCTTGATAAGTACTGATTCATTCTTTTGAATCCAGTTCTCAATATACCAGCATCAGAACCTCCCGGTATAAGCCTTACTAGACCAAGAGCACTACCAAGGGCTACAGAGTGTCCAATAGTACCGAATAAATCAAAATCAATATCTTCATTATTAAGACTCATAAAAAAGTTCATAGGTATTTCAACAGCAGTAAACAATATAGCTTCTTCAGCTGCTGAAGCTCCTAGACTAGCTAACTTAGTATTACCCCACTTCAAAGATAGATACTGATGCATATTAGTTACGGGGAAATTATATTTACCACCTACATATTTAGTGACTTCATCAGCAATTAGCCTTCTAGCTTTATCTTGTATTACGAGAGGTTGAGCACCTTCCTTAATAGCCTTAGCAGTAGGCTTCATTATTGCTGCTATCTCATCAATTTTAGAATTAACAATCTTTGGAATATTCTGTTCTATATCTTTTGCGTACTGTGTTCTTATAGAATGGTTACCAAATATCCTTGCGCCTTTTCTAGTACCAGTCTTTGTAATAGCTTGTACACCATGAGATACAAAATCAGATTCTCTTATAAACTTCTCAATATCATCAGGACCCATACCTCTACTGCCAGCCCACTTTAAGAACTCTTTGTCAGATTTTAATATCCGTACAGTATTATCTACATACTTTTTACTAGCAGCTTCAGCTCCATAACCAACTACTCTTCCACCTTTTATTCCTTGTGTTACTCTTGCTCCCTTTAAAGCTGCAGTAGCAACTCCTCTGGCCGCTGTAAATGGAGGTATAAATCCAGCAACTCCAGTAATAGCTGTAGTCCATCTTTCAGCAGTGGATACCGGTCTCATCCCTCTTTCCCATTCTTCGTCTATACCTCTAGCTATAAGACCGGGAATACCAATAGCAGCAGTTTCTAAAAATGACCACACCGACTTACCAACCAATGATCCCAAACTAGTCTGATACCTAAAGTCTTCTCCTTCGTCAAACCAGTCAGGAAGTCCAGTGCCAGTTTGCATAGCTCCCCACAATCCGCCTTCTTCAGGGGCTGCAGGAGCAGCAGGGGCTGGTGGAGCTGGGGCTGATGGGTCTATACCTTGTTCACGAAGAATATTCTCAAGTTCTGTTAAACTTGCAGCTATATTATGTTCTTCTTGTAGTTTTCTTTGAAACTGTGCAGTAAGATTATCTTGAGGCATTTAATCTATTCCTCAAGATATGCTTGCCAGTCTTTGTATGCATGATATACTTCAAGAGCACCAAGACCTAACGCAAGAAAGTCGCCAACAGGTAAGAATGGTGAATCAGCCATAGCTAAAGCGCCCATCTTTACACCAGTTGCAGCAGCTCTCTTTGCCATGAAACTTGCAAAAGATTGTTTACCTCTCTTTAAAATTTTATTAGCTAAAAGACCAGTACCAGCAGTTTGACCAACAGCCCCTCCTAATTCTCCACCAACATATTCTCCTAATTCACTAAGAGCCATAGGAGCAAAATAAGCACCTCCTCCAGTTGCAAATCTTCCAGTAGCTTTAATACCAGCTCCAGCTGCAGATAATAATCTACTCTTACCTAAAGATTCAAGAGCTCCTGTCACTGCTTTCACTGAACTCATATTTAGTCTTCCAGCTTGTTTAGCCATTTTATCAATAGATGATAAAGCCTTCTTATCTTTAAACTTAACTTGTCCTTTACTAGTCCCCGGATACTTTTCTTTCCATTTATCCCATTTAATACCACCTTTAGATGGATGTCTTAAATCTTTAACAAGTTGTTGCCTATAAGCATCAGCCCCTTCTGCAAGTTTTGCAAGTTCAGATTGAACTGCTGGTTCTAGAGCTGATATTCCGTAAATACCACCAATCATAGCAAGAGTTGTGCCTTGACCCATATCCCATGGTTCATCGCTCTTAGAAGCATCCACAGCCTGTTCCATAAGATCAATACCTTGCTGACTAGTCCAAAATTGTTGATGAGGTTGAGCAAATTGTTCCATTGGTTCTTTTATATCTTCATATACACCTATATCACTCTGTATTTCATAGTCGCCTTTAACCATTTCAAACGACTCTTTTCTAATATTAGACTCATTTTCTAAATTCTTTACAGCCTGTAATGCTATTGTTCTTATATCACCTATTCCTTTTGATTCTTTCTGAAGATTTAAAAATGATCGAATAAGTCTTGCTTCACCACTATTTGGGTCTATTTTATTAGGATCAATTCTAGCTTGTTCTTCTAAAGATTGTACAGACTTTCCCAAGTTAGAGGCTAATGATATAAGTTCTCTTGGATTTTGAGCTTCATACCAAGACCATAATCCCTGTACTGCTCCTTTAGCTACCTCAGGAGCGAGACCAATTTCATCTACAAGATCATCAATCGCATTTAATTGGTAAGTATGTCTATCATCAGGGTCTTCTGTTTGTTTATAATATGAACCAAGGCCAGTAGTAGCTAATAAATCAGAAACAATACCTGATTGCATCTCTGTATTAGCGGCTGAAGCTACTTGTAACTTATTAGTTAATATATCAACGTCAGCAGCTCTTTGTTGCTGTTGAAAAGCCATCATAGTAAGAGCAGTATCAAGCCTACTTTGCTCTCTACGCTCACCACTTTGTAGTATAGCAGTTACAGACCTTAAGACATCAGCTTCAGTTGCCATCTATCCTCCTAAAGCTGACTCAGCATGTTTACCAAAATACCATGCATCCTGTTTATCTTGCGCAAACCCTATTTGGTTATTAAATTTATTTCTTTCACTTGCAATCCTAGACTTCTCACCTTCATACCAACCTTCTATATCACCCATCTTTTTACCAAGTTCAGCTATCAATCCTCCACGACCTCTCTCAAATGAACCTTGTATTCTATTCCACATCTGTGAATTTTTTTGTTCAATAGTTCCACTAGTAGCCATTCCACTTTTTTGAATAGCTTGTGTAGTTTGTTCTTCTAAATCTTCCTGAGCTATCCCAGTCTGTGCTGAAACAGTTTCTACACCTTGTCTATAATCAAGCAGTCCAGCTTCTCTTTTTGCCTGAGCTGCATTCTCAAGATTTTCTTCTGCTCCTTCTAATTCTTTTAATCCAGACTTAGCAGCTGTTTCTTCATGTGAAGCTTGATCTTTAGCTGATGATCCACTTTTCCAAGCAGAATATAAACCAATTCCTGCTCCAACAACTGCCGCAGCTGCAACCCAAGGGAACTTTTCTTCTAGACCAGTCTCAGGGTTAATAGTTCCAGAACCAACAGCATCAACTAGTTTCTCACCTTCACTACCATACATATTAATTAATTGTTTCTCTTGTGGATTAACATGCCATAGTTTACCACTAGGAGTATGAGCAATCTCAGTATCTCCATACCTACCCTTTTGAGCAAGTTGTGAAAGATGATTATTTGCTATTGTTGCCATTTATTCCCACCTACTTCCTGTCCATCCTTGTTCTCTCGCAAGTCTTTCAAGTTGTTCATTGTATCCTGTCGCTGGGCCTGATATTTCAGGTCTTTGATTTCTTTGTTTAAACTGTTTTATTTTAGTATCATACCATTCTTTGCTGCCAGCTCCAGGCCCAGGTTTATACTTATATGGTGTATCATCTTTAACTGTAGGAAGGACTGTTCCTGCTGTATCTTTTGGGTCAATAGATAGTTCAAATGGCTGATCGAAGTCTATTGATTGATCTACAGCTTCTTCTTCAACGACTTCTGGTTCGTCCGAGACAACTTCACTTAAACTTTTTCCAAACCCACTATATAAATCTTTATATCCAGTCTCACCACCGGGAACAATAGTTTGTGCAAGTTTTTTAGCATGCTTACCGGGATACCAATCACTTTCAGTTCTTTCATACCCTTGCCTATATTCTTCATGCATACTTTTATATGCATCTACTGGAAGTGGGACTCCAAATTTACCATATTCTTTTACATCTCTACCATATTTTCTAATCTCTGAACCAGACATAACAACATCATCCCCAAACTGATACCTTGGACTTTGCCATAACTTTTGAAATCCTGACAATTCTTCCCAAGGAGTGCCTCCTCTACCTATTTTAAGTGGTTCAGATTCAGGTTCCATTCCAGTCTGCTTAGCTATAGCGGCAGAACCTTCACCAAATCCTTCCATACTACCGCCTACAGTAGCAACAAGTTCAGTTGCGGCTAATATAGTACCAAGATTCCTTTCACGCCTTTCAGCGTCCCATGCGCTCTTTTCTCTTGAGAAATCTATATTAGTCCATACATCTGCTACTTTTTGCAAAGCACCTTTATATTCTCCCATAGAGGCACCTGCTTCAAAGTAAGTATCGTATACTGATTTACCTTCTGGCATAGCTTTAATTCAATTTACAAAAGTTTATCATATTGTTCTAATTGTTTATTCTTCATTATGATGTAAACTCTGTGTTAGGGGCCTGTGAGAACTGTACTTCAGTTGACTCCCCAAATGGTTGAAAAAATATATTAATCTTATTCCTAAAAAACGGTACGTTGGTAGACCCATTGTCAAATCCAAATAAATCAATATCAACTACTAATTGATAAAAAGTTGAATCATGTCTTTGAATAGCAAAATGCTCTTGACCAGATATAAAATAATCACCAGAATCTTCTGCAGACGAATCAATACTTAAACCATGATAACCATATATTTCTATTTTAGAAACTGGCGAAAAATATGTATTAGCAGCTATATTAGAAAGATCAGTTCCAAAATTGAGGTCAGAAAAAGTAGATGTATTTCTTACAAGAAGAGTTTCAAGTTCACCTCCTGAATCAACAGCATATACACCATCTGGTTGGTCTACTTGAGCCTGTGCAGTAATATACTGTTTCTCACTAAGCTGTCCATAATGCTCATAATTCTGTGTATCAAACCCATAGGCATTATTATGACGAGATATTAACTGATACCTAACAAAACTTTGACACTCAACATGAGTTGGACTTAAAGTGTGCCAAGTATTTCCCTCTGGATCATTAGCTATTGCATATGCGTTACCACTTGCCCACGATAACGAAGGAGAACAAGATATAGCTCCTGCAGTGTTTGCGGAAATTGTACTACTAGTGCCAGCGGTGGTATTCTTAAGCATTTGACCTACTAATTTATTTGTTACAAAAGTAAAGTCAGTTTGTGCTAATGTAGTAGTGCTTCCCGCAGTATGATTACCAGTTAAAGGAGTCCCAGGAGTAGCAGCTGCTGCCATTCGAGCTGCTATGGTCACAAAAAATAGATATGTATCATAATCACCTATTGCATGACGTTTTAGGGTTCTGGCTGGGTCAGCTCCATCCAACACTTTATTTGCAGCACCTTTAAAAGGAGACGACCCCATTGCGTTAGCATCAGGGACTCCAGAACCGGGAGATGTGTCCCAGTGTGTAAAATATTCCTCTATCGCATCATCCTTAGTTTCCATATCATTTCTCACAATAATATGTAGAAGACCACAATTAACCCTATTATCACCTATTCTTGCATAATACCTGAACGGTACATCTACTTTTGCCATTAAGACCAGTCCCCAAAATCAGCATCATGCTCAGAAGCTAGAGCTAGCTGGTCATATAAACCAATCCATGAATAATTCTGTTGGTAGTCAGCATCCCCTGTTGCAAAGTGTCTTCCATTTGTTGCAGGTTTACTAGTTACAGCATGATCAGTGATGTATGAACTTCTAATAACTACATTACCAGTACCATCGCTTCTTGTTAATAATAAGTTTAAACCTGAATGATGTATATCCCAGTACTCTCCAAGTACATCAGACCCACCAGATTCTGCAAGTCTTAATCTTGCGTTAGCTGAAGCAGCTCCTGTCTCAGTATCCTTAACTAGTAAAACTGGGTCAGCAGCGTTCAAATGTACCAAAGTTAATGGAGCAGCGGTTCCAACTCCAATTCGATTATTAGAAGCATCAATACTTAATGTATTGGAGTCAAAATTTAGTGCGTCTACTGCGCTGTTAAGAGTCACATCCTTAGTAGCGTCTGATAAATCAATAATATCTGCAGTTATATTTAAAGCAGTGCCAGCTGCAATTGTTAAGTCAGTGCCATCAGATACAATATACTCATCACCTTTATCAAAGAAATACAATCTTCTATCTCCATCATCAATAGCTACAACGGCATCACCTGCTCCATTCTCAACATAGCAAGCACCAGCAGTGTCCAAATCAAATATTAAACCTGTTGCATTGGCAGCTTTTTTAAATGAAATATCTCCAGCTTGAGAATTTATTTCTAGGTTGTCGGCTGCAGTTGCTGTTTTAATTATAGCTAAATTAGTATTATAAAAAAACTGTAAAAAGTTTTCGTCATAATCTTTAAATGTAATTGGATGGTCTGCGTAAGCACCACCACCATCTTGTCTAACAATAAAATCAATATCTTCATCAGACCTTACTTCCCATCCTGCTCCTGATGCTGAGTAAACGGAACCATTATCCTTTATTGTACCAACATATAAATGTTTGTTACAAGTAACCTTTTCACCAGAATTTGTCGTTGTAAAAGTCATATAAGCATTACCAGCTTCTTCAATTATAAGAGCACTAGATTGACCATCTGGTATCCTTATTGAGTTTTCTCCCGCAGATGCAAATTGCAATGCACCATCTCCTCCTGCACTAAGGGTTAGATCGCCCGATATATCTACATCACCATCAATATCTACATCATCTAAATTAGATGTTCCATCAACATCAATGCTACCTGTAAATGACGCTGAAAGGTCATCGCTAATAGTTAATGCAGTTGCTAAAGAATTTAGTGAGCTACCAGAACTACCAGCGTTGGCAGTTTTAAATATAATATCTCCACCTGCACCTGAACCCTTACCTATACCACCTTCAAATGTAAGAGCTCCACCAGCTATATTATTAGTTGTACCTGCTGTAGTATCACCTGCTGAAACTGTTAATGCCTTACCTGCTGTATCGTGAGCAGTTGCGGTTGGATAAACAACATTACTTGCAAAAAGAAGATCAGCTTCTGCTTGTATAGCAGAAGTTCCGTTTCCAGTTAAAACAGCATTTGATGTTAAAGAAGCAGCTCCCGTACCTCCAGCGCTTACTTTTAAAGTACCAGTAGATGAACTAAATGCATCATAAGTTGTTGGGTCAGTCGATCCGTCGCCAATTAATATTGATCCATTTGTTGTAACTGCTAATGGAGTAATAGCGCTAGTCCCAGAGCCAAGCATTACAGCTCCATCTGTTATAGTTGTAAGACCAGTTCCTCCACTACTTACATCTAGTGTTCCAGAAAGAGTAATTTCCTCTATTGTAATATTTTTAACAGTTTCATTTATTTCTTCTTCAAGCGATCTTGTATGTTTAGTCATTAACTGAGAATATACTTCACCTCTAAACTTTACATATTGATATAGTCCTTTATGAGTTTCTCTAAAGACAGGTTTGCCTTCTGTAATTTCAGATATAGATGGCATAGAGTTAGATGCCTGCATGCGCTTTTGGTTTGTATGTAAAGCAACTCGTTCTTGTCTCGTCATTGGCATGTTATACTCTTACTTAATATGCTTTAACCGATAAGATAATGATATATCATTAATTTCAAAATCTGCAGGAGTATTACCATTAGATACAAACTTCAATCTAAAAGATTTAATATTATTTGCTTGTGATGATGTCGTAGGTTTCAACTCAGCAACTGCCCAAGCACTGGAACCATCTAATTGACTACTTGTAAAATTAGTTCCATTAGCAAATGTTTTATTTAAAGCCGTTCCACCATTTACATCAAAGAATACATCCATATTAGTATCAGTAGCTCCTTTATAAGTGACATATACCCTATACACCTTCTTACGAACTCCGGGTTGACCAAAATCTATATCTTTAGTAATCGCTGAAACAGCGTTGCTTGCATCACTTGCATCATCCCATTTTAGCACAGTGCCAGTGGAATGAACATAAACTAAGTCACCATTCCAATCTGTAACAAAGTTTGTTTTATCTTCTGAAGTAATTGTAGCCGCAGCTCCTTTAACCCAAGACTGAGTAACCATATCATATAAAAAAGTAGAACCATCACCAGTAGTAGTAACATCATTTGCAACAAGTAATTGTCTTTTCTTTGGTAAATACCCAATCATAGGTTCATTAGTAGTAAATGTAGCCCATTCGCTCTCTTTAATTATCTGTCTGCCTCCTTTCTCAAGTAAGTTATGTACTTTTTGACCATCATATAAATAACATCCAAGATTATTTACCCAAGCTACTCCAAAATCTGTCTTACACACAGCAGCAGGATGTGATACTCCTTTGTGTAAAAATGTTTCTTCTAAGAACTCAATCTCTTGTGATATATTAATTATATGCATCTTATTCTTTTTAAACTGTAGTATTCTATCTGCATATTCTTCAAGCTTTATAATCTCATCACCATCTTGTACAGAAGCTTCCACTATTCTACTTAAAGGAAATATATCAAAGTTATTAACAGGTGACTTAATCATTGCATCAGTCATAATCTCTCTTGATCCATCAATAGCTTTCTCAACCATTAAACCACCAATATAAACTCTTCTTCCCACTACAACTGCACTTCTATATTGTGATATAATACTTTCTTCTAATGCATTTTGACCAGACATTACTTCATAAGTAGTAACAAGTGACGGCTCTAACATTTCAGATTCATCAGCAACTCCAGTGACTGAACCAATGTCAAAATAATAATATTCTGCATTAGACTGAGCATAGTATAAAGCATCAAATTCTTTTTGAGTGCTAGCAACTAATGCTTTACCTGTTTCAAAATCCATAGATACTTGTAAGAACCAAGACTTCTCTGTGCTTGATGATACATCTCTCATATATAAATTACATCCTGAAATTCTCTTATTCCAATGTGCCCCATTCCTTGTAACGCTTGTATTCCAATCTGAAAAATATATACGAAGGTTTGGGGCTGAAGTGGTGTCTGAACCAGGAACAGAAATTGCAGTAGTTGTCCCATCTGCTGTATCCGTGCATGTTGTAATCTGGCTTTCTTGTAATCCATCATAAATAAATGAAACTCCTACCTCCCATTTACCAGCACCTCCTTCATTCCAACCTGAAGCTCCAACATTAGTTTCCCAATCAAAGTCCATATAAACATTATTATTAGATAATTCTCTAGTACCTGATAAGTCTGGTAATGTACCTGATTCATATAAACGCATTGCCGTTATGCCATGAGACTCATCTCCAGTATCAATAGTAAACTCAGACCTAAATGTATCCCAATCTCCATGAGGCCCCCCTGTCCCAGTTACAGTATCAACAGCATCAAAATAAAATGTTGCTGTTCCATCATAAGTCCCACCTTCCTGCCAACCAGAAAGAACAGTTTGTATGCTAGATGTAGAAGTAAAATCACCACCTTCATACACACCACAAGTGATCTTCATATTCATATCTGTAGGAGCTCCTTCTTCTCCAGCAACATCAATTGTCCAATCAACTTCAGCTTTTATAACATTAGCTACACTATTACCATTTATAGTTGCCCTTGCCTCTGCAGCGAAATCAGTAGTAGTATCACCAATAGTAGTAGTATCAATACTACCATATGCTCCAGAGAAAGTTGCATTATCATCGAAAAAAGATGAACTAGGTTTTCTAACTTCTTGTAATGCTTCATACCATTGATTAATCTCATAACTAGGTGTTAAATCTTTAAATAAAGTCCTATCTATATACCCATACCATTTATTAACATTATTAGTACCAAAATTTCCATCACTTATTCTTATAGCTCCATCAACAGAATAGAAAGAAGTTTTAGGGTTATCTGAAGTTCCAAGTGTAATAGTTTGAGTCTCGCTCCATGCATTTTTATTCTTACTATAAATGTACACGGCAGGGTCGCTACTCTCATCATCAGCTAAAGCTAAATAGTCATCACCAGTTTCAGCAGGGTCATGTATTCTAAGTGAAACATTATCAATATTAAATGTCCCAGAAGAACCAGAAGTGACATCTATTGTAAAAGGTTGGTCTGGGTCTGTAGCGTGAGAAGTAAAAGTAGTAGTATGAGTTCCATTAGACTGCTCTAAGTTTGTATCAGCAGCCGCAAATTGAGAACCTGATCCCTTAATTCTAAAAAGAGTAATAGTTTCAGTAAAATTACTAATTGTATAGGTAAATGCATAAGTAACGTTGGCTACACCTTTCTCCAAACGATTAGCAGCGGTTTGAATTAGTGTCCCAGCATTTGCAGAATCTGTATATGTAGCATCAGTTGAGTCCACAGCAAAATCATCTGTTCTAGTCCAATTAGAACTAAAATCTCCAGTATTAGCTAAATGTTCTCCTAAATGTCCATTAATTCTATCATGGCTAAAATGAAATAATCCATATCCAGGCTCAATCGCTATAGCAGTAGAAGTGCCAGCATCATGAGCAGTAGTCCCACCCATCGTTCTAATCTTACCTACTTCATCCACCATTACATCAGTAGCAGTAGACATTTCAGTATTATCAATATCTCTAGGGTCTGAGTTATTACTTAACCCACCATGAAACGCTTGTATATTATGTATTTGTTTAGGCATTATCCTCTTGCTCTATATCATGGATAATTTCATCTTGTGCATGCTCAGGTAATTCACACACCGGGCAATCATCTTCAGAGAAGTCATATTCAGAGTTGACATCGTGATCAAACATGTCAGACCTTAGACCCCCTTCGGCTCCTCTTATAAGACCACCGTTTAGTACTCGTATTTCTTCGTTGTATGATTCCTGAAAGGAATTGCTTTGTTTAGATACTTTTTGCGCTTTTGGCATCTGCCACACTCCTTTATTAACCCACCGGTTAACTTATTAATAGCTCTACTAACAGTATCGCCGATGCCTTTATCGTGATTAAATAAATCTACTCTAACCATTTAATAAGCAGATTTTTTACTACTATTTTTACTTGGATTGCCTTTTTTACCTTTTTCAGGATAACAAACTGCTTCAGCCTGTTTCCTTGACATCTTCTTTTTGCCCTTCATCATTTTTTCTACACATTCTTTCGGCATATTATAACTCCTTTTTAAATTTCCAGTTTTAAGTTTACTTCCTGCTCCTGTGTCTTTAGTAGATACATCATTTAATCCAAAACTATCAGCCATTATCTACTTTTATCTCTTATTAAAGAGTCTAAAACCACACTATCTTGACCAGTTGGGTTATATAAAGAACCTTTTCTCATATAGTTACTCCATACCCTAGATTCATCAGTGTCTTTTATTTCCTTTGAAAAAGAAGCTTTACATGCTGCTATTTTCCTAGCATCACCTTTAGCTCTAGACATACAAGCTATTAATTTTTTACTTACACTAGCCATTAGAATTTCCAGACAAGTCTCACCGCTGCCATTAATACATCCATGCACTCTTTAGCAATAGCTTGTTGTTCATCCTTGGTAATCTTACCATCCTTGGCTGC
>Ga0208684_1001232_pt1 | contig 14176 bp, 20 predicted proteins | sample MalvireepMed_b05_FD_184245 | JGI IMG/M metagenome (GOLD analysis project Ga0208684, IMG submission 184245) | Marine viral communities from the Global Malaspina Expedition - Malaspina viral metaG DeepMed_b05 (SPAdes) (version 2) | ecosystem: Environmental > Aquatic > Marine > Oceanic | place... | reverse complement strand
CACATCAATATAGTCAACAATTCTAACACTTTATTACTCTCCTTTAATAGTTACTTGTCCTTCATGTTCAACACTTTGATTTCTTAGTTCTTCCTGCTTATCTTTAATCCAGTTAATGACTTGTTGTTGTCCTATCAACTGAGCTATTTCAGCTTCAGTTACCAGATAGGCTGGTAATTTATTTGGGAATATTGTATCTAAAGTAGTTAACAAACCATCACTTATGACCAACCTAGTATCATTTTTATACTGTCTCATTTTAGAAACGTCTCCTAGAGGTACGAAAATTTGTTACAACTTGTAACAGGATTTATTTTACTGGGCAAACTCCTTGTAAACACTCGTCATCTTCGAGTTCATGGTTTCCTTTTATCTCATCTAGGTCTACAGGAGTAAGTTGTGCCACATATTCCTCGTAAACTTTAGGAGATACTACTTCTTGGGGGAGGTAGGAGTAAACTTCTTGAGTATCAACAAGGGGAAGAAAGCTAACACCAACGTAAGAAGACCAATTAGTTTTGAGCCAATCAACAATACATGGGATTTCATCTGCTTTGTAAGTAACCGTAATCGAGCAGTTCTGCTCAACGTAAGCATCCATAAGAAGTTTGTATCTCTCAAGTTGGCTAACAGCCGTTTCGTAACTAACATAAAGTTCCTCCTGGGAATTAACGTCTCTGCTGAACCTGATATTGTCCCACTTGACAGGGAAAGTAACGATAACATTATGTTCATCTACAGGATTTGTTACAGTATGATACCCTGCTTCTCTTAGTCTTGGAAGAAGAGGATCATTAACAGAGAAGTTAACATTATTAAATATATATTTTCCTATGGGTTTATGACATCCCTCAGTAGTATCCATAATCTTACTGAGTGTACCAGAAGGTTTAATGGTAGTAACATTCTTAGGTCTTTGAGTTCCTAGCTCATCAGCCATAGAGTAAGCTCCATGTACTGCGAGATTCTTCAGTCTTTTATAGTCATAGTAAGAGAGGTCTTCACGGCTGGCGATTCCTGTAAGTCCCACTCCACAAAGTCTGAGGTACTCATTGTTTTCATGCCACGTTCTCTGGAGTATTCCATCATCAAGAGTAACAAGGGTTTGCCTATAGTTTGCTCTAGCGATGAGGAAGATAGCTCTTTCCAATCCTCCAGAGTCTTCTCTAAATTTGGATAGATCAACTTCGGACAAGTTACAGAAACTCTTATTTCCAAGAAGGATTTCGGCACATGGGTTGACCCCTGTAAACCAAGGTGCTCTTCTTCTAGCTTCCTTTCCATTAATGACTCCAGGCTCTGATCCACCTGATTCTTTAATGATTTTAAAGACTTCTTCGAGTTCTTCATGAGTAGGTTCTTCCCAAAAAACTATAGAGTTATTAGATTGACTACGATGAGGAGTATCTGAAAGATTATCTTTAGCTCTAGCAAACTGTTTCCACTCAGGAGTATTATGATATACCAAGGCTATCTCAGCGGATCTTCTACTACTTAGTACAGTCCCTAACCAATTCATTACATCCAGGATGTCCATTTTGGACAAGAGCTGTCCCGATTTCTTATTTAAAATTTGAACGATAGCTGAGTATGCTTTAGAGATGGGTCCATCCCCTGAACTGATCCATCCATACCCACTGAGTCGTAGTCCCGCTGGTCTGAGCTGCGTGAGATCGAGCACGAGCTTTGTAGCTTTCCCTTTGAAAGCCAGAAGCTTGCCGATACTCTTTGCCCATGCTTCAGCGGAGTCACCAACTGTAATAGTCCAAACCCTTGTATCGAGATCAAAAGATTCTCTACTTTCTTCATGTCCTCCCTTTTTAGTACGTTTACTCCTAATAATTTCAATGTCTTCAAGGGGTTTGGTAAAGCCTGATAATGTTCCGACAACAGGTGTGAACCCAACTCCACACCCTTGTAACAAGAGCCACAAAGAGTCAACAACATCGTGAATAGTCTCCACCTTTAAATGAGCACAATTAAACTGACTAGCTTCTCTCTTCTTGGCTACATCAGTTCCACCTAACCATAAGGTTCTGCCTGATACCATTACCTTACGTTCTAACAAGAGTTGTCTTAACTCTTTCAACTCTGGTCCTATCCCAAGCTCAGTACCAGCAGCTCTATTCCAAAGCCAGTTCTGATGGTCTATCACCCTGTCTATAGTTTGTTCCCAAGTCTCATAGACTTCATCCTTGTCATCTAAGGGTCTGTTATAAGTTCTCCTTGTGATAACTTGTGCTCTGACAGAAGGTTTGTTCATACACACTCCTCTAGGACAGGTGGTTTATAATGTTTTCCTTTTAATACTTTCCCGTGTTCACATTTAGTAAAGGGATACTTACTCATGTTAGCTTTGTGTACCAGATTATAAGCCTTATCAAAATCCATTCCAAAAGAAACAGCAGTTCCTTTGATAACATAAACCACATCACACATTTCCTTCAAGAAATCTTGGAGTAATACATAAAGTTCTCCCTGATCTATATTTCCTTCCAACCTAAAACCAGCCTCAGCTAATTCTTTTACCTCTTCAAGTATTAACTTCATTCTAAACTCAAGCAACTCTTTACTAAATGGTTGATTGATAGCTAGTTCCATCTTCTCGTGAAACTTTTTAACCTTTTGCATTATACTGCACCTCTTTAATCATTTCTAAATAACGTATTGCCTTGTTAATATCCTCAACTCCGCCCTTCATATCATGCCTCATCACATACTTTATCACATTACCCTCAGCATAAGGAATTCTATTTCTCATAATAAAACTAACAGGCTCAACATCCCACCTTGCATAATGTGGTGGAGACACAGCTTCTTTAATCATATTATAACCTTTTACATTTTTTTTGAAGGACTCCATAATTTAATCTCCTCTTTTTCCAAATTATAATCTTGAGTTCGTAAAATTCTAGCAACCCTAGCTTGAGTTAAAGCATGATCTTCAGTCAATCCTGCTTTTGCATAAGCATCTATAATGGTCTGCCACTTAACCCCTTTAGTTAGAAGGAGTTCTGTAGCTTTCTTTGGACCTATTCCTGGACACCCCTTGTAATTATCTACCGAATCCCCTGTTAAAGTCTGAAAGAAAAACATATGATCAGCCGTCTTCTCATCTACAATCTCAGTAATTTCTGAATCCATATTATAATACTCACAAGGAATCGTAAGCATATCCTTATCAATAGAAATAATTATATTTCTGTTAAACTTTTTATCAGTAGCAAGGATACCTAAGACATCATCAGCTTCTAACATGGGTTGAGTCTTAGTTACATAATGTTCTTTAAGATAAGTCTCCAGATGATTATATCCTAGAGGCTTTTTCTTATCTTTTCGGTTTAACTTATAATCTGGAAAAATTTTTCGCCTAAAATTATTTCCTCTATCTGAAAAACAAATAATCGTAGTAACTTCTTTTCCCTCTCCTAGTTTCTCCTGCCAATCCTGAATCATTAGATTAGCCTGAGCTGCTAATGCTTCTGTACTAGTAGCTGTTGTTAAAATTCCATCATCCCAATGTACTACTGTCTGCACTGCCCAACACGCTTTGTATATAAGTATGTCTCCATCTATCAATAGTCTCAAAGTACCCATAATAATCTCCCTTCTTTAAATGTTCTTGGTAGTGACACTCATCACATAAATATATACACTTGAAAAGTTCGGGTAAACTTTTTCTAAAAGATTCTGTCCACACTAATCTTGATATTTTATCTCGTTTTTCTTCAGAATTCTCATGATGAAAATTCAATGCTCTTTTAGTATTAACTGTACCACACTGCTCACACCTGAAATTTTTAAACAAAACAAATAGGTACATTCTACAATGTCTGGAATATGCCCTGTACTTAGCAACATCATAATGAGTGTAAGGATTTTTTGATAATAAAAACTTATAAAAACCGTTACAAAAAGCTACTAATTTATCAAATGTATCAATGTGTTTCAGCCCAATTTCTTCCAATTTTAGACGTTCCACTAAGAGGGCATCCAAATTCGTAGTATTCTCCAGCCCTTTTAATGGCTGATTCCGCTTGGGGTCCAATAAATCTTTTGGCATACCTCTCCTTACATTCAATTTGAAACTCATCGTGAATATTAGCTACAAATTCATAATCTTCAGGAGCATTAAAACCTAAAAATTTAAGCCTTTCATCCAAAAGAACTAAAGCTTTCTTCATAAGCACAGCTCCAGCACTTTGAAGTAAGGTGTTTAAAGCAGAATGTTCTGAACGTACATGGAGTCTCCTCCCGTCCAAACCGATAAGGTGTCCTCTCCTGCGGTAAACTTGCTTGACAGCTTCAGTTAATTTAAGTAAGCCATCAACACCGTTCAATAACTTCATCCTAGCTTGTTTACCACCACGAATATTAGTCCCTAAGATCTTACCTAACTTTTCATTTCCTGCTCCATAAATAAAAGCATAGAAAAATGTCTTGGCAGTATCTCGTGACTCTAATCCCACTAGTTTTTGATTGATAGAATGAATGTCAGTTCCATCTTTTGAGTTTCCTTCAACAGCAGCAGTAGCATATTTGCCATTATCATATCTTTTTAAGTATCCTGCTAAAGCTCTAAGCTCTAGGCCGTCAGCATCACAACCAACTAACACCTTATTCTTAGAAGCCTTGAACAATTCTCTACACTCTTTGCCAAAAGGACTGTAAACAGCAGGAACTTGAGCTATATTAGGATAAGAATGAGTACATCTACCAGTAACAGCTCCATTAGTGTTTACATTCCCAAATATTCTCCCCTCTTTCTCCAGTTTCAACCAAGCATTGTCACCTTCAGCTAATTGAGATATTCTTTTAGACAACAAGAAATGATTAAACAACTCATCACAACCTGGATAGGGAAGAGACTTTAAAACTGTCTCATCAATTTTAGGTTTACCATTAGGAGTAAAGTCTTTAGGTTTCCAATCATAATCTTTCTGAAGCTTATAACTTATATGGTCCCTGCTATTAGGATTAAAGTCTACCTTTTCTACCTTGTTAAAACTTTGACCAGCAGTATAACCTTTAGCCTTGTTATCCTTCTTAGGAGTAAAAGTTCCCAAGTCCCTATACCAACTACCAAACCGTTTCTTTAACCTACTTCCAATTTGTTCTTGTTGCTTGAGAAGATTTACATATAAATTCTGTCCCTTCTTAACATCAAAAGAGAAACCATTTTCAACCTGTCGTTGGATTAAAGAAGCAAACTCATGTTCTAACTTGATGGCTTCATCAGAACATTCAAGTTCATATAAACGATCAAAAAGTGTAGATGTTATACCAACATCCTGAGCACAATAGTCTGCCATTTCTTCAGTAAACGTAGACCAATCTGTAGTGTCATTATTAAATTCACCCTTTAACATCCCTAACCGATAACCCCAAGCTTTTAAACTATGAGAACCATAGAGTTTGGTAGGAATACGTTTCTTCTTAGCATCTAAGATCATCATATTAGAATAAACTAAGCGTGACACTACTAAAGTATCATTTATCTTTGTCTCCTTGTTAGGAGTCCAACCTAAAAGTTTTTTTAGTACGGGTAGGTCATATCCTAATATATTATGTCCTGTCAAACCTTCAGCATTGGACATGATCTCTAAGGCTTGTTCTAAATTGTCATACGGGTACTCATTGGCAAACACCTGAGAAGCTCGTGCTCCTTCTACTGTCATAGCTAAACAATGGATCTTGGAGACATCTGGAAGTAAACCATCGGTTTCCAAATCAAATATTATATTCATACTTAAAATACCTCTTCAATATATTCACATTCTCTCAGCCTACCTGTTTCCCTGTCGTAGTATAGTCTCGCTGCAACTCCTGTCGAACTTCCCTTATACCTTGCTTTGAGTATTCTAACAGTTGTTTCGCCTTCTTCTTGTTGATTTCTTTCGAGTCCAACCACAAAATCACTAAGCTGAGCGATGCTTCCACTCCCTCTAAGGTCATTAAGTGAGATTTGTCTGCCGTCTTCATGGCCTCTCCCGTCTGCTGGTTTTCTTAAGTGAGATACAATAAAGATACCTAAGTTTACTTCTTCTGCAAGAGATCTCAATTTAGTCATCAAGTTATCTATGAGTCTTCTTTCATCCCCACTTTCAATACCACTAATCATAATAGAAATATGATCAACGATAATCCAAGAAACATTACAACTCCTTGCTAAGTATCGGATACGGTTAGAGAGAACTTCTCCATCCATGCTGCCCCAATGATCATAAAGAAAAAGCCTCCCTGTATTTAATGTTTTTTCCCATATATCCCGTAAAAATTTTTCTTCTAAATTATCCTTTAGGTGGAGCATTTCATTGGCTTCGATTGACATGAAGTCAATGGCTGCCTGACGTACAGATTCTTCAAGAGCAATATAACCAACTGTTTCTCCTTTTGAGAGGAAGTATGATGCAATTTCTTTAACAGCGGTAGATTTTCCAGCCCCTGTTCCTGCACAAAACGTAACGAGTTCACCTTTTCTAGCTCCCAAAGTAAGGTTATTAAGTCCCTGCCAAGGATACTGCATATCAGCAGCTTGCATAGGAGTGCTCACTAGGTCCCAAGTATCTTCTCCTGCTATGATTCCATCGGGCCTGTAAACTGAAGCTCTGAATATAGCGTTGATAATATCAGATCCACGATTAGCTAAGAGCATATCGTTAGGGTCTTTAAGGGGGAGAGAGGCTATTTTACATCTGCCTGGTGGGAAAAGTTCTGCTACCTTACGAGCTGCATTATTACCTTGAGAGTCGTTGTCAAACATTAATACTATTTCTTCAAAACTACCTAACAACCACTCCAAGTCTTTAGCTATAGCTTTACAGGCCGATCCTACACCGTTTGGAATAGATACTACAGGGTACTGACAACGCTGAACCTCAGCTACAGACATAGTATCTATCTGTCCTTCTGTTATGACAATACGTTTTCCAGAAGTCCAGCATTGTCTTCCCCATAAACCTAAGTCTCTAGTTTCTCCTAAAATCGGGAAATCTTTATCTTTAGTTCTTAACTGTTGGGCTATTAATTTGTTCTCCTCATTAAAATAAGGAGCAATATGAACCTTCTTATTATTATCGTAACTTACTTGGTATTTAAAAAATCTGCAAGTTTCTTCTGAGATTCCACGTTTTCCCAAGGGTTCATAAACACCCTGTCTAAAAACACCGTTGGAGCTTGAAATATGTGGAACATCAACTGTATTACCACTAGGCTCATAATGATCACAATTATCACCGAAACAATACGCATGACCATCTGGATACCTCGCTAAATTATCTTTAGAATGACATTTTGGACACGGCTCATGTACTACTCCTTTTTTATTTCTCTCAACCATGAATCAGGCACACTCCTTTCCGCATAGATAAATCCATGCTTGTCACACCACCTACCATAAGTGGTAGATGAACCCTTGTATAACTTCTGCCTGGAATTAGTAAAAACAAATCTTAAATCTATATCAGGGTGTTGTTCTTGGACTAAAAGATGTTTAGTCCTGTCCTTAGCCAAGAACCTACCCTTAGTTTCAATATAGATCTTCTTGTTTTTTCCCACTAAAATAAAATCAGGTGTATAGTGCTTCGGTACAGGGATATACTTGAGTTTTTCCTTCTCGTAAGAATAGGCTACACCAGAAGCCTTTAACTGGCTGGCTATTCGTTCTTCTAAGCCACTTCTGTAGCCCTCTCGTATACCCCTGTACCTCTGCCTTCTAGTTGTACGTTTCATCTTCTTGAGCACTAACTTTGAGATTAAGTAATAACTTTTGTACTGATCGAACCTCATGAAATGCTTCTTGTGGAAAGTGTCCACAAGTAATCATAATCAACACACTTTCAACCAAAACCGCTAACTCCTCGTTTTTTAAATTGCGGAGTTTATTAGCTATCATCTCTTGGTCCATGTTATTACAAAATTCATAACTAGGCATTTTAGAAGTCCTCATTTTCATCATCAGTAGAATCAGAATCTTTAGCTACTGTTCCCACAAAGCTACCTTCATCCTTCCCCCAATCAACATCATCTTGCTTAGTATATTCAACTAAGTCTACAATACGAACCTTCTGCATACGCAAAGTAACACCGCCAGCCCCCTGATTAAAAGGGACAGCCTGATATGCTATCTTTAACTTACTGCCAGCTCCTACTGGATTCAATACACGATTTCCAACAGTATCCAGGAGTATTGGCTTCTGAGTAAAGGTGTCTCCACTCTTAGTTTTAACTTTAGCTTTCAATTTAAAGTTAACAACATAATTTTCTGTCTGTTTTCCCTGATCATCCATCTCAGGTTTAACAGGATTATGTTTACCACCATTCATCAAAGGGTCTACTACCCCTTGAATGGCTTTAATATCCTTCTTGTTGAAAATCATCTTGACTTGATAAACACCATCTGCATCAAAACGAGTATCAGGGGTATTCAACCAAGGCCATGCTGCGGTTCCTATAGGTGTTACATGAATTGGTAATTTATTAGCCATATTATAGTTCTCCTATTATATATTTTTCTGCTCCACCAAACTCAGGAATTTGTTTAAACTTACAATCCCTTCTCATCTTGCCTATCATTTCCATTACGTCACTAATGCTCCTTTCTTTGACCATCTTATTTAAATATAAACAGTTGAATACTGCTGCAAGTATAGCATACTTCTCAGCTTTAGTAAAACCATCTAAACTGTCTACTACTCTCATCATACCTTGTGCTACATTTTTAACATTGACATTCGCCATGTCAACTGAAGAAGAATTCTGCATTGTTCACCTCATTGATGTTTAACTTACCGTATTTTGGAATTTTAGGAAAAGTATTTTTACAAATAGAAGGAGTAGCCGTTTGCTCCTCTGCAAATTTCTGAAGGACATCTTCTTTATAAATCTCAATAAAAGTTGTTCTTAAGTTATCACTTAAGCGTTCCATATCACACGCATGGGTCCCAAATGAATCATGAACGATAGAAAAACTCTGAATGTCAGTATAAGATAGATTAACAGTTTTCATTAAATGACAAGCATCCATACTATGAACATAGTTAGGAGCTATACCATTAGTCTGTTTATGTTTATCTAGTTTGTCACCAACTCCATGTGCAGAATATAAAGAAGCAACTTTACCATTTATAATTGTTCGTATTTCTTTAACTATGGGTCTTAGGTATTTCTGTTTCACTATAAATCCTGTAGGTACGGTCCAGTAGATAGGTTTAGCATCTTTACTCAAAACTCTAGCACACTCTTGAAGCCAATCCATACCTTCCCTAGCCGACACTACTACTTCTCCTATAGATTCATAAATTACAGTAGCTAAGTATTTACAGAAAACCCACAAGTCTTTGTCTTTAGAAATTGTAGAAAAAACTATTCCTTTGTCTAATTGTTTCTTCAGCTCCTCGTATATCTGTTCTCTCATTCCATAAAGAGTAGCCCCGTAAGGAGTAGTCATAACAGGTCTTTTAACGAGTGCTCTATTTATATCCAAGTCTGAAACTATAGCTTCAGGATCAGCTTTTACTTTTTCTCTAACCTTATCTTTAACAATATCATAAATGTCTTGAGGATCATCAGTCATAGTAAGGTTTACAGCCTTGCCTCCTACATCATCTCTTAACATAGCTGAGAAGTGTTGCAAGCCATTACAAGAACCATCTACAGTAATAGGTAGATGACTGACAAACTCAGGATCTGTTTTAACTTTGACATATTCAATACAGGCTCTCAGGAATTGCCAAGGTTTATCTGCATCCATCCACCACTTATTAATTAAAGGCTCTTCACCCACCTTTGTTATAGCCCAATCATGTAGTTCTGCCCACTCTACTCTTGCTTCTAAAGACACCTTATCATGGCCATAACAATTAGCTAGGTGGACCTGTAACCAAGGGAAACCTGAGTCACCTAGAGGTTTACCAGCAGAGAACTCCAGGAGTCCTCTAGCTGAGTCTTCCCCTTGTGGATTCAGGAATGCCGTATTAGCATACATTCTTCCCCTGAAATCTAAAGTGTGTGGAAAATAAAATGTCTTCTCATCCTTGAACTTTCTTGCGGTCCACATGAGTTGACTGAATTGTATTCTCTTGGTTTTTAATCTTATGTTATCTGCATGGATAAGAGAAGCCAGCCTTTTCCATTCTATTTGTTCTTCTTTAGTTCCTTTTTTTGGATAAGGTTCTAACATGGTTCTCTCTAGAAATTCTGGAATGACTTTGCAGCTTGCCCGTGAATTAAACAGATCATCCATTACCTCGAAAGTCTCCTGGTTTATTCTCCACCCTGTCTCTTGGACTATGTTTACAGCCTTCTTGACTTCTTTGAGATCATGCTTTTCCAGCATCTCAAGGTAGGAGTGATCCATAGTTTTCACTAGGTTTATATGAGTGTAGGTGTAGTAGCCACCTGAATAAACTGAGTCCCACTTTCTAGGTGGTATTAGGCAAGGTAGTTTAACTGGATTATATAATTCACAAATAGAATTCTTCTTGTCTATCCATTTCAGAGATTCCTCAGTAGCTTCAAGCCAGTAGACACTCTTTCTTTTTTGACCGCTGGTATTATTATATAGATCTACTTTAAATAACTTCGTAGCTTCGCATACCAGCTCTACCATCATTTGACCTAACCTAACCTTATTTCCAGGGAGCCAACTCTTCCATTCTATTCCAGCTTTATTAGAAGAATGTACCAGAACTCTTTTCTGTTTACGGTAGTTAGTAGTGCGCTTATTTAAGTCCCTCATAATGACACCGTAAAGGGCAGGATTGGAGTCTTTAAAGAATCTGAATCTAGCTTCATCTTCTAAGAAAGACCCCAACTCATTTGCTACCTTTACGAGTTTGACAGGAGTAGAGAGATGGTTCACACACGCTTTTAAACTTAGGAAGGACATGACATCGCTTGGTAGCTCGAATAGTCTCTCTACTGCATCGGTAGGATATTTATATGGAGTACCTTCATTATAATTTTTCTTTAATTCATTAACTCTCTTCTCTACTTTAGCCACACCTTTCCTTAAAAACTGGACTCCAGCAGGAGTAGTGGACTCGTGCTTACCCTTCTTAGCTTGCCTGTTTTCTTCTCGAAACCTTTTAATCCCAAGAGCTACCATTTCAGCTTCTAGGTCTTTTTGTCGCTGTAGCATAGGTTTTTACCTTTTTTATGAAATTTTGACCTCGTGAGAAGCCGTACAATCCATTATTATGGGTTGCCTAAGGGTCTAGCACCTACCTTTTAGGCTCCTATACAGTTCTCTTGAATACATGGCGGTAAACACAAAGTCTCCCACCAGGAAGCCATATTGCTGGGTGAAAACCCACCATGCTAGAAAGCAGAAGTTACATAGGATTCCTGAGTACAAGGCATACTTGGACTGTCTATTAACAAGCCTGACAGACCAAGCTGCCCATACTGTCAAGGTGAACTCTATTAGATAATTAGTAATCATTTTGGTTGATATGTTTTTTGAGTCATAGTTTTCCAAGGACCTCTTACCATCATAGGATAGTTAGTGTCTGTTAAGTAACAAACTTCCTGCCCCATAGATAGACTATGGTACACAGCCCACCCCTCCTTAGTAGGCTTAGTATGACAAGGAACTTGGATAGCACTATAACTGGCTTTTACTCCAGACTTATAAGTAACCACTAATTGATTAGGGATTTCATTTATTCCCCAATGCACTCCCTTGGAAGCTGGAGGTATTAACAAAGTTAAAGTAATCAGTATTTCATTCATCTTTATGAGTCAGCTCTTACATTGTGTTCTTCATTAACATAAGTATCTCTTTTTTGTGACAACATGGTGGCTGTCTGAAGCCACTCATAGGTGATTCTACAATCATATCTTTCTGCATATTCTTTAGCTTTTTTAATTGCTTCTTTTTTACTACCACCACTCCACTTTCCTATACCCATCATAAACTTCCCATCTGGAACTAGTAGAGTAATAACATATTTCATACTACGAATTGAAGTTTCTTGCTGTTTTAATTCTATTTGATAACTCATTTTAGTCTCCCACAACTAGAATCAGAGTTAGAAGTACAATGCTTAAAATTCCATTGTTGGTCAACTTTGTTGTACTCCTCTATTCGATTGGTAATTACTTCTTCAAATTGACTACGAATTTGGATATAATAAAATATTGAACATACAATAATCCCTATAAAGATCCATAATCTAATCATTTTGTTATAACTCCTAATAAATAAATTAAAAGAATGACTAATCCTATGCCACCAAATGTAGTTAAAGGGTTGGGCGGTTCTATATTCATTTTCTCCTCACTTGATGAATGATTTCACTATCACTAAAATCTAGTCTCCTCTTGAAAGTTTGAGGAGCTTTAGGAATACCGTATCTATCGGTATACATAACTGAACAAGCCCCGTAGTTATCAGCCTGATCCTGGAACTTAGTCAGAGGACATTTATCGGGAAGGATAACTTTAATACCCTTACCTCTAGCATATCCTATCAGGTACTCCATGTTAGCTCTTTGATGCTGCCACTCGTCACCAGCAGCCATGTCTACACCAAAGATAGCAATATGAGTAATGCCAGCTTCAACTATGGCTAAAGCCATCATGTAACTGATAGAGGAGCAGTAGTAGTGACCTACTTCTCGATCTACTTTCTTAAATGGATAGGCTATAGCCCCTGAAAGAGTTGATTCCTGAAGATAAACTTTATGGTCCTTACTCTGACACATCTCAGGCAACCACTTATCATAGTAATCTTTATGTCGATAGATCCTCCTCTCTATTTCTTCTCCATTGTAATGTTCATATAAAGGATTAGCAGTCATTACTTCCCATAAGATAGGATGGTGCATATCAAAAAGTCTGTTGTATCTCTTATAGCCGTTGAGATCCCAAGCTAAACCCCACTTTTCAAAACCAGGCTTATCCCAAGGTACATCATCATAGCTAGTTTTAGAAAATCCTACTATTGCTACTTTCATTTTAATCCCCACATTATTAAGGTTTTCCTGACTCCTGAAGTAACTGGAGTTACTTTGTGTTCCATATCAATAGGAAAAGTAGTTACCATACCTCTAGTTTTCATAACATCTATAACTTCATTTTTATGTTTGAGCTGTAATACTCCCCCTTTATAGTCGCTAGGACTAGAAAGCTGTACTATTCCCACGTTCACCCTAGCTTTCATTACCTCATCACCATTACCAATGTCTCTATGCCAATCATAATGTCCTTTGTCATAATAGACAGTATACTGCATAGACTGTAAAGCAGAAAAAGGTAAGGCACTCTTAAATACCATGATAGCCCTATCAAAGAGCCACCATGTATCTTTTCCAGGATGTATCCAAGCTATCTTAGTGTTTCTGATAGAATGATCTACCCGTTCACCTTTAATCTTACCTTCAGATAAAACAAGACCATCACCTATCTCTATTATTTGATCTACTTCTTCCTCTAAGAATAGGTCTAAACGGTGTTCGATATGAGTTGTCATAAGCTAAGTTTAACAGTTATAACCTAGTTTACCTAATGAAAACTTTTTATGAGGTATCTTTCTACCAAGTCTAAACCTTCCTACTTCAATTTGAAGAGAAGGATACATCTCTTGTAGTTCTTCAGTAGCCTTTATGTTATGAGTTACTACCCGATAGGAAGTAACATTTCCATGTTTATCATAAGTAGTACAACGAGCAGGATACTGGTATTTTGCTTTTAGTAATTTACGTTTAATCTCTTCTTCTACTGATAGTTTTTTCATAGTTAACTCCTAGTGTCTAAAGATTGTCTATAGTTTAATACTTCTACTTTTTCTTATATATACTAGTATTACTAGTATACTACTAATAGATTAAGGTTTAATCGTAATACCTGTTCTTTGGTTCTCTACAAGTTCTCTTATTTCTAACTTTAGCCTAGCTTCTAGATAGTCTAAAGAGGATTTAGAGACTCGTTCATACTTGTGCAAACGAGTATTTCTGGATTCATGAGCGATCATAAGAATGTGTCTTTTAACTTTTGCTCGGTTAAGTAAACTCATAATATCAATTCTCCCTTAGTAGTAGAAGTTCCTTTCTTCAGTCATCTTATCAACATAGTTCTCCTGAACCCCTCGTCCTACCATGAGTTTTTCTGAAATATCTGTAATATCGCAGCCTAAATCATAGATTCTATTAGCAAAATTGTTAACTTTTAGTGA
>Ga0208684_1001225_pt1 | contig 14237 bp, 10 predicted proteins | sample MalvireepMed_b05_FD_184245 | JGI IMG/M metagenome (GOLD analysis project Ga0208684, IMG submission 184245) | Marine viral communities from the Global Malaspina Expedition - Malaspina viral metaG DeepMed_b05 (SPAdes) (version 2) | ecosystem: Environmental > Aquatic > Marine > Oceanic | place... | reverse complement strand
GATCCGAAGAGCATCGAGGCGGCGGTCAGCGCCGTGACGGACGCCTTCGGCGGCATCGACATCCTGGTGAACTCCGCCGGTATCGTCGATCTCGCTCCCGCCGAAGACCTGAGCAGCACCGCCTGGACGCGGACCATCGACGTCAACCTGACGGGAAGCTTCCTGATGGCGCAGGCCGTGGGCCGCGCGATGATCGAAGCCGGCAAGGGTGGACGGATCGTCAACCTTGCGTCGCAGGCCGGGTCGGTCGCGATCGAAGGCCACGTCGCCTATTGCGCGTCGAAATTCGGCATCATCGGCGTGACCAAGACGCTGGCGCTGGAATGGGGCGGGCATGGCATCACGGTCAACTCGATCTCGCCGACGGTGGTGATGACCGAGCTGGGCAAGAAGGCCTGGGAAGGGCCGAAGGGCGAGGCGATGAAGGCGCAGATCCCGGTCGGCCGCTTTGCCGAGCCGGAAGAGATCGCGGCATCGGCGGTGTTCCTCGCCTCGGGTGCGGCGGCGATGATCAACGGGGCCGACCTTGTGGTCGATGGCGGATACACGGTGAAATGATGACAGAGGATGCAGGCAAGCCTGGCGCGGGCAAGGAAATGCAGCGGTTCGTCAACGACCCCGACGACCTGGTGGACGAGACGGTCGCGGGCTTCGTCAAGGCGCATCGCGAGCTGGTGCAGAAGGACCCGATGAACGCCCGCGTGGTGCTGTCGCGCTTTGCCCCGCAGGACGGCAAGGTCGGCATCGTCACCGGGGGCGGCTCGGGGCATGAGCCGGCGTTCATCGGCTACACCGGGCGCAACATGGTCGATGCGGTGGCGGTGGGCGAGCTGTTTTCGTCGCCGACCGCGAAGAGCTTTGCCGATGCGATCCGTGCCGCCGATGGCGGCGCCGGGGTCGCGGTGCTCTATGGCAACTACGCGGGCGACAACATGAACGTGCGCATGGCCTCGGAGATGGTCGCGCCGGAGGGCATCGAGGTCGGCACCGTGGTCGCGACCGACGATGTCTGCTCGGCGCCCGCCACCGAGCGGGACAAGCGCCGGGGCGTCGCGGGCGAGATCTTCATGTGGAAGATCGGCGGCGCGAAGGCCGCCCTCGGCGGCTCGCTCGAAGAGGTCATCGCGGTGTCGCAGAAGGCCATCGACTCCGTGCGCTCGGTGGGCGTCGGCCTCGGGCCGTGCACGCTGCCCGCCGTGGGACACCCCAATTTCGAGATCGCGCCGGGCACGATGGAGGTCGGCATCGGCCACCACGGCGAGCCGGGCACCCGCGTCGAGGATCTCAAGACCGCCGACGAGGTGGCCGACGACATGCTCAAGATCGTGCTGGACGATCACGGGCTGGCCGAGGGCACCGAGGTGGCGGTGCTGGTCTCGGGGCTGGGGGCGACCCCGGTGAACGAGCTCTACGTGCTTTACGACCGGATCGAGACCGGGCTTGAGGCGGCAGGGCTCAAGGTCCACCGCGCCTTCGTCGGCAATTACTTCACTTCGCTCGAGATGATCGGCGCGACCCTGTCGGTGATGGCGCTCGACGACGAGTTGAAGACGCTGATCGACGTGGAATGTGCCTCTCCGGGGATGACGGTCATCGGCGAGGCCGCCGCGCCGGTGGGCGAGGTCGTGCGGCGCAAGCACCGCGCCGGCGCCGGGGCCGCGGCAGCGAACGTGCCGCAGGCGCCGGAGGCAACGCAGGCGCCCGCGCTTGACCTGGGGCAGGCGTCGGGGATCGTCACCGAGATCGCGTCGGTGATCGTGCAGAACAAGGCGCACCTGTCCGAGATCGACGGTCTGATCGGCGACGGCGATCACGGCATCAACATGGCCAAGGGCTTTGGCCGCGCCGCCGAGCGCATCGGCACCGTGCCGGGCCCGCTCGAGCCCGCGCTCGAGCAGCTTTCGGACGTCCTGATGTCGGAGATCGGCGGGTCGATGGGGCCGCTTTACGGCTTCATGTTCCACAACATGTCGCTGAGCATCGCCGGGCGCGGGGCCATCGACGCGACAGGGTTCTCGGCCATGCTGCACGCGGGCCTTGCCGGCGTGCGCAGCACCGGCGCGGCGCAGGTCGGTGACAAGACCCTGGTCGACTGCTTCGTCCCCGCGGTCGAGGCGTTCGACGCGGCAATGGCACAGGGCTTCGCTCCCGCGCTTCAGGCGATGACGCGCGCCGCCGAGGAAGGCCGGGACCGCACCGTCGACCTGGTTGCGAAACTCGGACGCGCCGCGCGGCTGGGCGAGCGCTCGCGCGGGGTGCCCGATGCCGGGGCGACCTCCTGCTGCCTGATCCTGACGGAACTCGCTACAGCAACGACGCGCCGTCTGGGCAGCGCCTGATATTGCGTCCGGCCGGCATCCCTCTCGATGCCGGCCGGACAGCTTGCCTTCGGGCAGGGGGCCATGCGAGGAATGTACTCCCGCGTCGCCTCGGCGGCGAGCTTCCAAGGCCCGGACCAGCACCATGCGCAGTTTCAGCCGCTCCGACCTGAGCGATCTCTTCATGGCATTCGCCGCCCGGATGGCGCAGGAGCGCCCCCGCCTTGGCGCGCTCGACGGCGAGATCGGCGACGCGGATCACGGCGTTGCCATGGCCGATGGCTTCGATGCGGCGGCGCGCGCGCTTCAGCGCAGCGACGATGCGGGGGAGGGGCTGGCCGACGGGCTGACCCTCGCGGCACACGCGTTTCTCAATGCCGTCGGTGCCACCACCGGGCCGCTCTATGCCAGCGCGCTGATGCGCGCCGCCGAGACCTTCGGCACGCAGACCGAGGTGCCCTTCGAACGCCTTCCGGAGCTTGTCGTTGCGATCCACGACGGCATCGAGGCGCGCGGCCATGGCAATCCCGGCGACAAGACCATGCTCGACGCCTGGGGACCGGCGGCGCATGTGGTCGCACGAGACCTGCCCGCGACTGACCCGGTCGCATTGCTGCGCGCGGCGGCGGAGGCCGGCTCCAACGGGGCCGAGGACACCCGTGCCATGATGGCCGCGCGCGGCCGTGCGGCGCGGCTGGGGGCGCGCAGTATCGGCCATCTCGACCCCGGCGCGGTCTCGGCGGCGGCCCTGCTCGAGGTGCTCGCCGACTGGGCCGCACGGCACAAGGACGCCATCTGATGGCTCCGCGCAGAGCCGCCAGCGCCGCAGGGCGCAAGCCACCGACCCGCTTCGGCGAGGACAACCTGCTCTGGGCAGCATGGCTCTACTACGAGGAAGGCCTCACCCAGGCCGAGATTGCCGAGCATATGGGTGTATCCCGCCCGTCGGTGAACGCCTATCTCGCCGATGCCCGCACCCGTGGCATCGTCTCGATCGAGATCGCGCCCGAGCGGTTCCGCGCCCTGACGCTGGCGCGGGCGATGCAGGATCATTTCGGGCTGAGCGATTGCTATGTCATCCCGTCCGAGGGCGGCGAGCGCTCGCTGATCGACCGGCTGGGCGCTGCCGCCGCGCAGGTGCTGGCGAGGGTGACCCGCTCGGGCGACACGTTGGCGGTGACATGGGGGCGCACCACCCTGGCCCTGGCCAACAACGTCATGCCCGCCGGACTGAAGGACGTGCGGGTGATCCAGGCCACCGGCGGCACCACCGCCAAGATCCCCTGGACTCCCGAAGCCTGCGCCACCCGCCTCGCCGAGAACCTCGGCGCGCGCTGCATCCCGCTGTCGGCGCCGGCCATCGTCTCGGTTCCCGAGATGCGCGACCTCCTGCTGCGCGAGCCGGTTCTCGCGGAGCAGATCGAGGCGCTGGGGCAGGCGGACCGGATCGTGCTGGGGATCTCGTCTTTGCGTCCCGAAAGCACCATTCATACCAGTGGCTTCTTCGACGGCATCTCGCTGCATGATCACTACCATTCCGCGGTGGGGAGCATCACCGGTCGGATGATCGACGCCAACGGTGTCAGGGTCGAAGGTCCGCTCGAAGAGCGCACCATCGGCATCGATCTCGACCAGATCCGCCGGGTGCCGGAACGCTTGGCCGTTGCCGGCGGGCTCGACAAGGTGCAGGCGATCCTTGCGGCGCTGCGCGGCGGCTATGTGACGGTGCTGGTGACCGATGCCGACACCGCGCGCGCCATCCTGACCTCGGAGGGCTACGAGGACCGCCCCCGCCGCCGGCCCGACACCCCCCCTGCGCCGCTGCCCGAGCGCACGCGGGTGAAGAAGTTTCTCAATCGCCCGCGCGATGCGGTGGACGAGGCGATCGCGGGCGCCCTTCTGGCGCATGAGGCGTTGCTGGCGCCTGTCGAAGGCGTGCCCCGTGCGATCCGCTCCCGGCATGGCCCGCGCAAGGGCAAGGTCGGCGTGGTGATCGGCGGCGGATCGGGGCACGAGCCCGGATTCCTGGGATATGTCGGGCAGGGCCGCGGATGCGGTCGCGATCGGCAATATCTTTGCAGCGCCGCCCCCGGACCCGATCCTTGCTGCGACGCTGGCTGCCGATGGCGGGGCAGGGGTCCTGCACATCTTCGGCAATTTCTCGGGCGATCTGATGAACTTCGAGATGGCCGCAGAGATGGCGCAGGCGCAGGGGATCGAGGTGCGCACCATCGTCACGACCGACGACATCGCCTCCGCGCCGTCGGATGCCCGCGCCGCCCGGCGCGGGGTTGCGGGCAACGTCTTCGTCTTCAAGATCGCCGGGGCCGCGAGCGAGCGCGGTCTCTCGCTCGAGCAATGCGCGGAGCTCGCCAGCCGCGCCGCCGAGAACTGCTTCACCATGGGCGTGGCGCTCGAGCCGGGTGCCTCGGTCGACACCGGCGTGCCGAGCTTTCGGATGGGGCCGGACGAGATGGAGATCGGCGTCGGCGTGCACGGCGAGCCGGGCATCCTGCGTACCGCGATGAAAACCGCCGACGACACCGCCGACCTGATCATCGACCGCATTCTGAGCGAGATGGGCGCGCCCGAGACCGCCGAGATTGCGCTGCTGGTCAATTCCCTCGGCAGCACCCCGGAGCTTGAACTCTACATCCTGAACCGCCGGCTGCGTCAGCGCCTGCGCGCTTGCGGGATACGCGTCCACACGACGTTGCTTGGGCATCGCTACACCTCGCTGGACATGGCCGGCGTGTCGATCACCTTGATGCGGTTGGATGGCGAGCTGAAAGCGCTGCTCGATCACCCCTGCAACAGCCCTGCCTGGTCGGTTGTTGGGAAGGCGTGAGCCGCATCGTCAGTCTCGGTCATATCCTTCCACGCAGGGGGCCTGCGGCTGACCGAGGTCCGTTCCGTCAATCGCACCGGTTTGGGTGGCGCGCGAATCGGATACAGAGTGATCTGCGGGCTTCGGCTGACGCTTCAGGGCATGCTGGCTTTCCGGCGGTTCTTGCCAGGGGGGCGATACTATTTTTCCGCCGCAGCGCCAAAAGCGTCTTGGCTCATAGGTTTTTGATTTACTTCTCCTTTAAGCAAAGACAGCACAGGAATTGGGCCAGGTCGGCCTGCAGAAAACGGACATTCGAAGGAGGAGCATGAGATGAAGGCGCTGGTTCTGGAAGAGAAAGGCAAGCTTGCCCTGCGTGAGTTCGAAATCCCCGGTGAGCTTAGGCCACGTGACGTCCGGATCAAAACGCACACGGTCGGCATCTGCGGGTCGGACGTGCACTATTACACGCACGGGAAGATCGGCCATTTCGTCGTGAACGAACCGATGGTTCTCGGCCACGAAGCGTCGGGGATTGTGATCGAGTGCGGCGCCGAGGTGACCGATCTCAAACCCGGCGATCGGGTGTGCATGGAACCCGGCATTCCCGATCCCGAAAGCCGGGCCAGCAAACTGGGCATCTACAACGTCGACCCGGCGGTGCGCTTCTGGGCCACGCCGCCGGTTCACGGCTGCCTCACGCCCGAGGTCATCCACCCCGCCGCCTTCACCTACAAGCTGCCGGAAAATGTGAGCTTTGCCGAGGGCGCCATGGTCGAGCCCTTCGCCATCGGCATGCAGGCCGCGCTGCGCGCCCGCATTCAGCCGGGCGATGTCGCGGTGGTCACCGGCGCCGGCCCCATCGGCATGATGGTGGCGCTTGCGGCGCTTGCCGGCGGGTGCGCCAAGGTGATCGTGGCGGATCTGGCCCAGCAGAAGCTTGACATCATCGCCGGATACGACGGGATCGAGGTCGTGAACATCCGCGAAACGCCGGTCGCCGACGCGGTGGCAGCGGCCACCGACGGATGGGGAGCGGACGTGGTCTTCGAATGCTCGGGGGCAGCGCCGGCGGTTCTGGGGATGCACCAGTTGGCAAGGCCCGGTGGCGCGATCGTGCTGGTCGGCATGCCGGTTGATCCGGTTCCGGTGGACATCGTGGGCTTGCAGGCCAAGGAACTGCGGGTCGAGACCGTGTTTCGCTATGCCAACGTCTATGACCGCGCCATCGCACTGATGGCTTCGGGCAAGGTGGATCTCAAGCCGCTGATCACGGCCAGCATTCCCTTTGCCGATAGCATCGCGGGGTTCGACCGCGCGGTCGAGGCACGCGACACGGATGTGAAACTTCAGATCGTCATGCCTGAGTAAGCCATGCATCTCTGGGCTGGTCTCGGCACCTTCGGCACCAAGCCGATGCTGGTGAGCGACATCTAGGTGCGCGCGACAGCCCTGTTCCACGGCGACCCCGACCTGCGCAGCGCGCTTGGCATCAGTGACGCGCGGGCGGCGCAGGCTGAGAGGTGGCCTCCTGAAGGCACGAACTGAAAACGCCGGCGGGGCGCTTGCGCCCCGTCCGTGGAGGGAATGCGAAACGTCACCCCGTTCAGGCCCGCCCGGCCGCCCGTCCCTTACGGTTCGGCGCGCATGCTGGTTGGCACGGCCCACAAGGTTCGAGGCAGGGTCTCATGCCCGCGTCCCTGCTCAGCGTCACCCAGCCCCGGCGGACCGCTGCCCAGTGTACGGTCGCGCCCGCGGAAGCTGGTGCCGACGTGCAAAGGCGTGCTGCCAGGTGCGGCCTTGTCTCCGCCGAGATGTTCCGGATACTCAACGTGACCCGGTCCGCTCTTCGCGAACGGTCAGCCCTAAAGCGTGGTTCTTCAAACGAAAAACCGGCTTCCGCTTTGCGCATCCTCCGACGTTTGCTTTGATCTCATCGCGGCCCGGTCTTCCTCTGCACCCGCGCTTCCACTCTTGTCTTTTCGGGAGGCCTCGTCAGGGCATGGAGCGCTTCAAAAACTCCGCCGACAGGCCTCAGGCCGCGCGCGATTCTGGTGACCCAAGTGGCGATCCCTTCCACATCCGGCGCGGCTCCGCTTCCTAGGCGGGGACAAACAGCGATAGCGCGTGATCTCGATGCTCTCGGGCCGAAGGTGACGCTGGCATTGTCGGAGCGGCCTGCAGCATGGAGCCGGTGTGGAAGCTGGTGCGATAGCTGCGCGCCAGGCACTGCAGTGTGCGATAGCCCTCGTCGTCTGGCAGGATCTCGGCTGCGGCCGTCTGGGCCTCTCTGCTGTCGCCGAAGAAAGGGGGGACGTATTCGGATGCCACCACCAGGTCGACCGCGCCCGGCACCATATGGGTGCGGAACAGCGTCTCCGTCGTGTCGAGATTGCGCCGCTTGAGGTCCCGCGAGTTGCGCCGATGCGCCGCGATCGTCATGGAACCGCTTGTCCTTAAGCGGCAGCTTCACCCCTGTTTCCCGCGCCCCCCCCCGGTGTCACCGCGCATGCGGGCTGGCGGTCGCCTTTGGCCAATGTTCTGAAAAGCAGAGAAAACTTTTCATTTGACCCCGAGGCCGATTTCCATACTGTATTATGAAGCAATAAAAAACAATTTAGCGACATCCTGACAGGGAGTGACATATGACACTTGGAACCCGCATCGGCGCTTCGGCCCTCAGCATCATGGCGGCGCTTGCCGCAGGCGAGGCTGCAGCCCAGACCCTGAACGCCCAGCTGTCCTCGGACATCCGCAGCTCACGGCCCGGCGTGAACCGTGACGCGCTGTCGGACATGGTGGCGCTGAACGTGGCCGAGGGGCTGTTCGCCATCGGCGAGCGGGGCGACATCGTGCCAATGCTGGCCGAAAGCTGGACAGTCTCTGACGACGGCACTGTCTACACCTTCGCCCTGCGCGAGGGTCGCAGCTTTCACAACGGCGCGCCGGTCACGGCCGATCTCGTGAAGCAGAGCTGGGAGGCCATGCTCGCCGCCCCCGACTTCAACTGCGCGGGCTTCTTCGACGGCAGCCGGGGCGCGGCCGTCACCTCGATCGAGGCACCGGACGCGCAGACCGTGGTCATTTCCCTGGCAGAGCCGGACGCGATGTTCCTCAAACATGCGGCGCAGTCGCAATGCGGCGGCATGGCGGTGACCCACCCCGACAGTTTCACCGCCGATGGAGACTGGGACCATCCGGTCGGCACCGGGCCCTTCGTCTTCGCCGAGTGGCGGCGCGGGCAGAATGTCACGCTGGAGAAATTCGCGGACTACCTGCCCCTCGCTGGAGAGATAGACGGCTTTGCCGGGCACAAGGAGGCCCTGGTCGAGACCGTCAACCTGGTGGTGACCCCGGACCGCGCCACCGCCGTCGCCGCCCTGCGCGGCGGGGACCTGGACGTGGTGCCCTACCTGTCGACCGCCGAGGCGGCGGAGCTGCAGGAAGAAGAGGGCTTCGTGGTGAAATCCGCTCCCCACGGGGGCATGATCACCCTGCTGATGCAGACCGAGGACCCGCTGCTGTCCTCGACCGAGATGCGCCAGGCGGTGGCCAAGTCGCTCGACATCCCGCAACTGGTGGACGTGGCGACCAACGGGCTGGGCACCCCCAATGCCTCGCTGGTGCCGATCAGCTCGATCTACCACAGCGAGGTGCATGATCAGGGCGTGGGCTATGCGCCGGGCGACGTGCCCGCCCTGCTCGACGCCGCGGGCTATGACGGACAGGAGCTGGTGATCCAGACCAACCGCCGCAACCCAATCAATGAAAACGTCGCCGTACTGGCCCAGGCCATGCTGCAAATGGCTGGCATCAACGCCCGGATCGAGGTCTTGGAATGGGCCACCCAGCTGGACCGCTTTCGCTCGGGCAGCTTCCAGATGTCGGCCTTCAACTACTCGAACCGCGCCGACCCGGTTCTGGCCTACAGCGCGGTCGTCGACAGCAAGACGGATCGCGGCAGCGCCATCTGGGATGACCCGCGCGCCATCGAACTGGTGGACGAGACCCTGCAGACCCCGGACGGTGAGGCGCGCCAGGCGCTCTTCGACCAGCTGCATGAGCTTTACCTCGAGCAGATGCCCTTCGTGATGCTGGCCAACAACCTGACGGTCTCGGTGAACGCCGACTACGTACAGGGCTATAGCGGCTGGAACGGCTTCGCGCGCCTCTGGGGCGTCAGCGTCGAGAAGTAACAGACCGATCCGACAGGACCTCCGAGGACCCGAATGACCAGATTTGTACTGTCGCGGCTCATCTCCGCGATACCCACCCTTTTCCTCGTATCGCTGGCGGTGTTCACCCTGATCCGGCTGATCCCGGGGGATCCCGTCAGTCTGATGCTTGGCGACAATGTCGACGATGCGGCTTACGCGGCCATGAGCCACGAATTGGGGCTGGATCGCCCGATCGCGGTGCAGTTCCTGATGTGGCTGCAAGGCGCGTTCCAGGGCGATCTGGGCCGCTCCATCACCACCGGCGAGGCAGTGCTACCGCTGGTGTTGCAGCGCTTCGCCATCACCGCTCAGCTGGTGCTGGTGGCGGTCGGACTGGCGACCGTGCTGGCCGTGCCGCTCGGTATGCTGGCGGCCTGGCGGCAGAACTCGGCCTTCGACCTGGGCGTGGTCGTGGGCGCCACGGCACTGATGTCGATCCCGACCTTCTGGATGGGGCTGATGTTGCTGCTGTTCTTCGGCCTGAACCTCGGCTGGTTGCCGGTGCTGGGCTATGTCTCCCCGTTCGAGGATTTCGGGGCAGGCGCGCTCTACCTCGTCATGCCGGTCGCCGCCCTGGTGCTGCATGAATGCGGGATCCTTGTGCGGATGTCGCGGGCCTCGACCCTCGACGTGCTGCGGCTGGACTATGTGACCCACGCCCGCGCCAAGGGCCTGACCGAGGGTCAGGTGCTGCGCCGTCATGTCTTCCGCAATGCCTTCGGGCCGACCTGGACCCTGCTGGGGCTGATCCTGGGCAACCTGCTGGGCGGTGTGGCCGTGGTCGAGACGGTCTTCACCATTCCGGGCCTTGGCCGGCTGATCGTGGAGTCGATCTATGGCCGGGACTACCCGGTGCTGCAGGGCTGCCTGCTGTTTGTCGCCGTCACCTACGTCGTCGTGAACCTAATCGTCGACCTTTGCTATCCGCTCTTCGATCCGAGGGTGAAGACCACATGAACCTTGGCCGTACCAACAAGTATCTCGGTGGTCTGCTGATCGCCTTCTTCCTTTTCTCCGCCCTGCTGGGCTGGCTCTGGACCCCCTATGATCCGCTGGCGCTGGACCTGCGCGCGCGGCTTCAGGCGCCCGGTGCGGCGCATTGGCTGGGCACCGACGAATACGGGCGGGACGTGCTGTCGCGCCTGATGGCGGCAGCGCGAACGTCGGTCACCATCTCGGCGCTGACGGTCAGTTTCGCGGTGGCCTTCGGCATCGTGCTGGGCGCCCTCTCGGGCTACGCGCGCGGATGGATCGACCGCGTGGTCATGCTGCTGACCGACACGCTGCTGGCCTTTCCCTCGATCCTGCTGGCACTGGCGCTGCTGTCGATCCTTGGCGCCAATATCTGGGGCGTGATCCTGGCCCTCGGGCTGGCCTACATGCCCACCGTGACCCGCGTGGTGCGCGGCGCGGTCATGTCCCTTCGGGAGCAGGAGTTCATCGAGGCCTCGCGCCTGATGGGCCACCCCGCCGGGTATACCCTGCGGGCCCACGTGATCCCCAACTGCCTGGCGCCGGTGATCGTCATCGCGACGTCGATGTTCGGCTCGGTCCTGCTGACGGAAAGCGCGCTGTCCTTCCTTGGCCTCGGCGTGCCGCCGCCGGCGCCCACCTGGGGCAACATGCTGGCCGGCGCGCGCCCCTACATGTCCCAGGCCTCGTGGCTGGGGATCTTCCCGGGGCTCTGCATCGCGCTGACCCTGCTCGGCATCAATCTCTTCGGGGACTACGTCCGCGACCGTTTCGACCCCCGCATGAAAGGCCTGTGATGACCGATCAAGACACGTTGCTGAGCGTCGAGGCGCTTGAACTGGGGCTCGCCGACCTGCCCGAGAACCGCATCGTGCGCGGTGTCGGCTTCGACATCCGCCCCGGTGAGATGGTGGGACTTGTCGGGGAATCCGGCTCGGGTAAGACCATGCTGGGCCGCGCCATCATCGGGCTGCAGCCGGGCGGTATCGTCGAGCGGGGCGGCACCATCCGCCTGCGCGGTCGAGACATCGCGCAGATGTCGCCGCGCGAACGACGCAAGATGCGGGGAGAGGACGTGGCCATCGTCTTCCAGGAGCCAATGACCTCCCTCAACCCGTCGATGACCATCGGACGGCAGCTTGACGAACCGCTGCGGACACACGCGAAGCTGGGCGCGGCAGAGCGGCGTGCGCGCATCCTGCAGATGATGGAGCGGGTGGGCATCCCGTCGCCCGCCGACCGGCTGGACGACTACCCGCACGAGTTCTCGGGCGGGATGCGGCAACGGATCATGCTGGCCTCGGCGATGCTGCTGAAACCCGCGCTGCTGATCGCCGATGAACCGACGACGGCGCTTGATGCGCTGGTACAGCGCGAGGTGCTCGAGCTGATGGTCGAGATGACGCGCGAAAACGGCACGGCGCTGATCCTGATCAGTCACGACCTGCCCATGGTCGCCCGCTACTGCGAACGGATCATGGTGATGCGCCAGGGCGAACTGGTCGAGCAGGGCGAGACGCGCCGGATCCTGGCGCAGCCGACCCATGACTACACCCGCAAGCTGCTGGCGGCGATGCCCGAACGCGGCCCCCTGCGCAGCTTCGAGGACGCGGAGACGCCGCTGGTGGAACTGCGCGACCTGAAGGTCGAGTATGTCTCTCGCGGGGGGCTGCTGTCGCGGGCCAATCGCAAGCTGGCCCTGAAAGGCGCCAGCCTGTCGGTGCGGCGGGGCGAGGTGGTCGCGGTGGTCGGCGCCTCCGGTTCCGGCAAGACGACGCTGGGGCGCGCGCTGGCGCACCTGATCCCCCACAGCGGCGGCGAGATCCTGTTTCGCGGCAACCCGGTCGCGCGGGGCAGCGAGGGCTGGATGGATTTCCGTCTGAACTGCCAGATGATCTTCCAGGACCCCTTCGGCTCTCTCGATCCGCGCTTCACCATCCGGCGCGCGCTGGCCGAGGCCCTGTACCACATGGATATCGGCGCGCAGGAAAAGGACGCGCGCATCCGCCATATCGTGGCAGAGGTGGGGCTGGAGGAGGAGCATCTGGACCGCCTCCCGCACGAGATGTCGGGCGGCCAGCGGCAACGGGTGGCCATCGCCCGCGCCATCATTTCCGAGCCCGATTTCGTTATCGCGGACGAGGCGGTGTCCGCGCTCGACGTGACGGTCCGGGCGCAGGTGCTGGCCTTGCTGGCTGACCTGCAGAAACGCCACGGCTTCTCCTCCCTCTTCATCAGCCACGATCTGGGCGTGGTAGAACAGCTGGCCGACCGGGTGGTCGTCATGCGTGACGGTGAGATCGTGGAGGCGGGACCTCGCAACCGGATCTTCGACGCGCCCGAAAGCGACTACACCCGCGCGCTGCTCTCGGCGATCCCGACCCTGAAACGCACCGGTGAGGGTGTGGAACTCAGCTGGCGGGGTTCTGCGCCGGAGGCGGGCGCATGAGGGGACAGCATTGTCTGCCGACGCGCGCGCCCGAGGCCCATGGCACCGATCCGGATGTGCTGCTGCGCCTGCTGGATCGGATCGCAGCCGAAGGCCTCGAGATGCACAGCCTGCTGGTCTGGCATGACGGCGCCCTGATCCAGGAGGCATATTGGGATCCCTACGGCCCCGATCGCCTGCACATGATGCATTCGGTGACCAAGAGCTTTACCGCGATGGCCGTCGGGCTGGCCTGGGACGACGGACTGCTGGACCTCGACGCGCCCGCGATCGACTTCTTTCCCGAGCATCGCGCCGGGGCACCCGAGGGCATCGAGGCGATGACCCTGCGCCACCTTCTGACCATGACCAGCGGCCACGGGCGCGGTATCTCGGGCGGGGCCTGGCGCAAGCTGGACACGAGCTGGGTCGCGGATTTCCTGCGACAGCCGCTGGAGCATACCCCTGGCGAGGTCTTCGTCTACGACAGCGCCTGCAGCTACGTCCTGTCGGCCGTCGTGCAGAAGGTGACGGGGCGGACCTGTCACGATCTGCTGCGGCAGCGGGTCTTCGACCCGCTGGGCCTGACACCCGGTATCCGCTGGGACCTCAGCCCGGAAGGCATCAACAGCGGCGGCAACGGCTTGTGGTGCACCAGCCGCGACCTGCTTTCTCTGGGTATCCTGCACCTGCAGGACGGGCGCTGGCAGGGGCGGCAGATCCTGTCGCGCGACTGGGTCCGAGCGGCCACGGGCATGCAGCTGCGCGACGTGTCTCTGGGCGTGCTGACCGGTGAGGCTTATCTGGGTCCAGACGAAAGCTACGACGGTTCAAAGGCCGAACGCCGTGAGGGCTACGGGTTCCAGTGGTGGCGCGGGCCGAATGACAGCTACTCGGCCAACGGGCTCTTCGGGCAGACCTGTTTTGTCTTTCCCAACGAACGCGCCGTGGTCGCGGTGACCGCCGGGATGGACGACGAGGACACACGGTTGAAACACCTGATTCAGGAGGACCTACGCCCCGCCCTCGGCCAGTGGCGCGGCGCAGAGCTCCCGCCGCGGATTGCCGGACTGACCCTGGCGCCGGCGCCCCCGTGCAACCTCGACGCCGCACCCGAGGGCTGGCAGGGGCTCTATATGGTGCAGGAGAATGACCAGCGGATCACCAGCATCCGGCTGGCACAGGACGGCCCGATCTTGCGCCTCGGGATCGAGGACTGGCGCGGTCGACACGACCTGCGGGCCGGGCTTGGCCATCGGCAGGAGGGGATGACGACCCTGAGCGGCGGCTCCCTGCACCACGCCTACGAGTTCGACGCTCCCGGCGCCCGGGTCGCCGCCTGGGGCGCCTGGTCGGCGCCCGATGCCGAGGGCTGGAGCTGCCTGACCCTCGACTGTGCCTTCGTCGAGACGGCCTTTCGCGACACGCTGCGCCTCTGGCTTCGCGGCGGTGAGATGCGGCTCGAGCGGGAGGTG
>Ga0208684_1001218_pt1 | contig 14315 bp, 19 predicted proteins | sample MalvireepMed_b05_FD_184245 | JGI IMG/M metagenome (GOLD analysis project Ga0208684, IMG submission 184245) | Marine viral communities from the Global Malaspina Expedition - Malaspina viral metaG DeepMed_b05 (SPAdes) (version 2) | ecosystem: Environmental > Aquatic > Marine > Oceanic | place... | reverse complement strand
TGAGCTTCTTCTTTCTACAGACAGAGCAGAAGCCTCTTCCGTCATCGATGAAGCCCAGAGGTTGACCGCTGCCAACGCACTTATTTCTGGTCCAGTGGTCATCACCGCTCTGGAAGCCGTAGTATGGTTCGCTCTCATGTCCGTTCTGTCCTTGGAATATCTGGAGTATGCTGCTGAAGATGCTCATGGTCTTTCTCCGCGATCGGTTAGGATGTATCCCCACTCCGTGTCAGGCCCGTGCCAGTCGATGATATCTCTAGAGACTCCAGTGACCGAGAGGCCCAGTTCCGCAACGGCTTTGGCTTTTAACGCTTTGATGAAAAGCGTCTTGGATGAGCTATTCATCTTCGGGAGTGGTGTTTCCGGGAATACGGCTTGGATATCCATCCGGGTCCCTCTCGGCGACTTTACCCCCAGGATACTCAGGTCCACTGTCTCACTCTTTGGAGGATCCGTTGACCAGGCCATATCCGCTGAAGTATTTGGTAAGTGCCAGAAGCATAGTCGGAGACCGAAGGTCGTAGGCTGGGCTGCTCCGCCAGACTTCACTCTCTTTCCGTTAGTCATTTGTTAATCAACACCTTTCTCTATAGACGTTAACTGTTGATTTTTGATGATTATCATATTTTGTTAACAGCATAATCACGTTGATTTAACAGTTGATTCTCAGGCCGGGATTCAGACCGCCAAGGTTCTATATATGTGGTTTGGCGGTGTGAATAAGACCATCTATCTCATCCTGTGATACTTGTCATCGATTAGAACAAAAGTTTTGTTTTTCGGTTGCCGTTTCTGGGGCCTGTGGGCCGTTTTCTGGGTGTCGGGCATTTTATCCATATAAAAGGTCACGGGACACTCTGTCCTGCACCCAAACTTTTGTTCTAGTTCGAGGCTGGTTCCAGCAAGGTCTGGAGCCGGTTTTCCAGGTAGTCATTGGTGAGAATCTGGGGAGTGGGGTGAGTCTCTGACTTGAACCAGCGGAGAATGGTGCGCCGGTCCACGCCCAGCTCATCAGCTATGGACTGATAGGTCACGCCGTTCTTGTGGAGATCCTCCAGCAGCCTTGCCGTCCGGGCCTTCTCCTGCACCAGTAAGCCGTCACGTTCCGTTCCTGGCATTACCACCGCCACTTCACCTCACAATCCAGGATTCAATCAAAGGATAGAAGGAAGGAGACAAACTGTCCAATTTCCGATTGGTTCCACGCCTGAGAGGGTTGACAAGTGCCATTGACATTGCTAAACTGTCCCTTCACGGGACAGGTTGTCCCAGCAAGGCACATTCACAAGTGAATACCGGGCCAGAAGACTCCTCGGAGTCAGTAGTCCTAAAGACCGTTCTCCAGCAATGGTGGCCCACCCTCAAGGCTTAAAGTTCAGCCGTTCTAGAAACGGAGTCGCTAAGAGGTAAGAACCAAAGACTACTGAAAAAGGTGAGGCGGGGGAGTTCGATCAGAACTTCTCCTAAACCGCAGGACCGGTGCCAAGCCCGGTCAAATATAGACGGTTTGGAGTAAACCATGTTCTTAGTAACAAGGGAATTCGTGAGCGGGATGCTCAAGGGCCTGACTCACACTGAGGTCACTTCGGTGGCTTGGACAGTGGGGACGCTGGTCAGCAAACCAGTCGGCGGGTCGGCCTACAAAATCATCCGCGTGGAAGCGCAATAAAGGTGAGCCAGCCTCTCAACTGAGAGGCCGTAACCCGCAAGCTGGTGGCAAGCCCAGCTAAATCAACCGGGTTGGAGTAAACCATGTTCGCAGTTCATATTGAATACAAAGGCACTGGAGAACTTGACAGGCCACAAGAAATATTCCGCAAAGCCAAGTCCAGAGTAGAAGCCGTGAGAATGGCACGGTTTGAGTTGTCCAATCTGGAAAAATATCGTTTCCAAGGCACAGCAAAGATATATGCACTCAACCATGAATCAACCTTGAACACGCGATCTGCTTACTCAGGCGGTCAATTAGTGGAGTAAGACGGTGAGCCACTCCTTCGGGAGCGTAACCCGCAAAGCTGGTGGCAAGCCCAGCTTAATTCCACGGGTTTGGAGTAAGCATGGCCTACATGACAATCATGGATGCCAAAGGTGAAGAGGTAGATGTCCTGACCAGAAGTCAGATCGCGTGTTGCTCAAGGTGGCACGGTGACAATGACAATGACGGCAAGGACTGCTACCACTGCAACGGCTCAGACTTCTGCGGATGCTCTTCCTTAGATAGAGATGAGAAATACCGTCAGGACCGGGAGTTCATAGACGGCGCAATGCGGTGCTGGTGTGGTGCTTGTGAGGATGAGTACGGCGCACCAATCCATCCCGCTCCTTGTGCGCGATCGCACTGGGACAAGATGGCTGACCGGGCTGCTCAAGATGCTGAAATGGAGATGAGGTACTGATGATTATTGCTGAAGTGGAATTCTTTAGAGGCATTAACTGGCAACACATGAATGACCTTGGTTTCTTTCATTGTGACTTCACGGAAGACGGTTGCAAGTGTGCGGATATGCATCCTGACCATGTAGAGATGCACAAGATTGCCATGCTAGACCTTATCATCGGCGTCCCACTAGGCTCCGACCCAATGGCGTGTCCAACTTGCACTCCAACATTCAAGCTGACCAAACTAACTACAAGGTGATGGCATCCGCTTCGGCGGATGTAAACCCTCAGCCGGCCGTCCAAAAGCGGTGGCAAATTAAAAAGGGTTTGGAGTACAGATGGAATTCACAAAGACATTGGTCAAGGAATTAGCCCAGATAGCGGAAGATGCCGTGGCAGGAAAGCTGGAGGATCTCCACGGTTTTCACGGCGTGGATATTGAGGTCCGCAAAGCTGGAGGCTCCTACGGTGAATCTGAATACACACTCAAACTCAAGTTCACTATAGTTGGCGGTGAGACTCAGGCTGAGAAGGACTACAAGTGGGCGGTGAGACTCTATGAAGGCAGTTCGGAAGAATTACCGCTGGAGATGCTTGGAGCCACTTTCCGCTACGGCACAAAGACCATCACAGTCAACGGCTTCCTACCCGGTAGAAGCAAGAATCCAATCTCATGCAAAGATGCCAAGACTGGTAGAAATCTTGTGGCGCCGTTGGCAAGCGTGGTGCAGGAATACCGCAAGCACATGGCACGTCAGGCGGTCGGTCAGAAAGTCTAAATGGTGAGGACGGCTCTTCGGAGCCGTAAACCCCCAGCCAGACGGTTCCAAGGCCGTGGCAAATTCAAGGGGTTTGGAGTAGGCCGTGAAGTGGAATTCAAAGGCGGTCATTTCTCTGTTTGACCTCAGTGGTGAGGCAATCCGTCCGTGGTATGAGGACGGCTATCAGTGCTTCTGTTTTGACGCACAGTACCCAGAGGGCATCAATTTCCACCGTGAGATTGGCTCTCCGCAAACTTATCCTAAAGCCAATTCCGTCTACGCGATCGGCGGTCAGGCCATCAGCCCGATGGGTGAGATGGATGATATGTCTTGGTCCTCCATCATTGAACGCATCTTCAAGCTATATGACGTTCAAATGGTGATGGGGTGGCCCCCATGCACAGACCTGGCAACATCAGGAGCCAAACACTTCCAAGCCAAAGGTGAGGCCAATCCACGGTTCCAGAAAGAAGCTATGGAGCTGGTCTACTTCGTGAGAGACATTGGAATCAGCTATAAATGTCCGTGGTTCTTTGAGAACCCGGTCAGCATGATTAGCAGCTACTACAAGCGGCCGGACTACACCTTCTCTCCCCATGAATATGGGGCCTATCTTCCAGCGGATGACGTTTCCCCAGACGCTGACGGCATCATTCCGCCACGCGATCAGTACACCAAGCGGACCTGCATCTGGTCTGGCAACGGCTTTGTCATGCCGGAAAAGAAGCCTGTGGAGTTGCCTGACGGCTACACCTACTCTCCACAATACAAAAGGCTTGGCGGTCGGTCCCAGAAAACCAAGAACATCAGGAGCAAGACCCCCCGTGGATTTGCAAGAGCCGTCTGGATGGCTAATAGGAGTTATGAAGGGTGAGTGGCTCCGCTTCGGCGGAGTTAAACCCACAGACTGGTCACAAGTCCAGTCAGCTAGGGTGTAAAGGAGGGACAATCTGACCCAGAGGCCGTAATCAAAAAAACAACGGCCCCAAAACGGCTTACACGCACACAAATTTTGACCATAAGGAGCCGAAATGGCCTTTACTAAAGGATTGACCTACTACGGCATCAGAGATGCTATGTATGAGTCCAGCGTCAAGCGGAGTGACGGTGTCTATCTCAAAGAACGTCGGGAGATGGCCAGGCACTCTCAAGGACTGGAGTGGGGATACGGAGGATCTGGACCGGCGCAATGTGCCATAGCATTGCTCATGGACACATTGGAAGACGCTGACCACTACGTTGGCGCCAGAGATATCTGGGGTGCCAGGTGCGATGAGAAGGCTGAATGGGTCTTGAGCCACTATCAGAAGTTCAAGTGGGAAGTGGTCTGCGGGTTAGACCGCAAAGGCTTCTCTCTACCTCAAGAGGATGTCCGTGCCTGGATTAGCTATCAATTGGTCCCTGACAAGATAAAGTTTGCCAACAGGGTCGTCTGCAATGATTAGGACTTCCCCTGTCACTCCATACTGGAGAGAGATGAATGATGAGGACGGGAGCGGCTTCTCTTTCTACTGTGTCCCGTGGCGCAGCTTTGATGCTGGCGCCGCAAAGGTCATAGAGGAAGACCCGAGATTGATACGCTTTCGCTATGCTCACCAGATGCTGGATTTTGCAGAGATCGAAACGCCACCCCATATCGGGGAAGAGTCTCCAGGCTCCATGACGGCATTGGAGCAAGGCATCTTCAAGAGAGTCATGCCTGATGCGGCCGGCGGAAGCATGATAATGGCACGGCGCCGGTCCAAGAAGATTCTAGGCTTGTGGGACATCACGATTGAAAGCCCTCCAGTCTTTGGCAAGCGGTACAAATACCGTGACCCGGACCCGAAGTCTGGAGAAGAGTTCACTGACCGCCTGCGTGGCATCATGGAATTCATGAACCAGTCCAAGCTGGCGTTTGCTGACTACTGGGCTGACGACCCGTTCACAATCATGGATACCTTCCATGAGGAAGAAGGCGCGTCCGTTCTAGGGGAACACCACTTCAAGGAACTCTGGGAAGCGGAGCGTCTGGACGCGATCAGTTGGGTCAAGTATTCACAAGACACCGGGCTGGTCATGCCCATGCTGAATCAGAAATTGCTGGTCATGGCACTACATGAACTGTGGTATCAGACCAAGACTACGATCGAGGAACAAACAATGGCAAAGAATAATGATGAGAAGCTCTGGTGGCTGATCGAAGGAGCGTCAACCAAGGTCGGCGGATTACTCAAGTCCTTCCGCCGGTCCACGTTGATGGTCGTCCTGGATGACACGGCACAAGAGAAAGGACACCGCCGTGTCTTCCTATATATCCGGGCAGATGAGAGCAAATTCGTGCATGAAATCACGAACAAGATGAATCTGACTCCGAAGCAGATACTGGATGCCCCAGTCTTTGAGACTGCTACCTGCGGGATATTGTCCACGGACACTCAGGCGCATGAAGAGCATTGCAACAGCTGCAGAGTGGTCATTGATAATGAGACTCAAGCTGCTGAATCAGCCAAGGACCGCATCAAAGCTGTGGCTCAAGAAGTTGGTGATGATTTAGAAGATACCTTACTCATGGAAAATCTGGACGCTCATTGGAAACAGAACATGACCTGGGAGAATGAAGACCTGGAGCGGATGATTGATATCTATGACAAGGCCGGCACGGAAGCCATGCACAAAGCCAATAGACACTTTGAGATCGCGGAGAAGTGCCGACGGTTACTGACTCCAGATGATGAAGTCACCAAGCTGGAGAAGGCTCTGGAGGAAGCCAAACGGCAACAGGTGGAGAAGCGTGAAGGTGACCTGGCAGAACTAAAAGCATTGATTTAAGCATCGTTTCAGCGGCCTTGAGGCAGGCCGCTGGCGCGAGTCTTAAATAGAAGGAGGATCTGCATGAAAGTGCTACCCAAGTTTGAAGGACTGGAGATAGTCCAGCGCACCTACAAGGCCGGAGCCAATGAGTACCACCGCTATGAGGTGGACGGCTTTGATTGCGGCGGTCACTGTACTGATTGCCGTGCTACGCCTAAAAGGCCGTGCAAAGGCTTACTGTCTGTGACCTCATTCACTGGCGCCTACGGCGGCATCGGCGGGGCATATATAGGCGGGATGAACCATATCCTAAACGCCGTCTTTGGCGAATATACCAGCAAGGCCAAGGACGAATTGAAAGTCGGCGGCTGGATGTTTGATTTTCTCCGCTCAAGTCTTGACGGTGACCCCCATATGGACCTTTTACAGTGCCGCCAGGAAGTCGAAGAAATCCCCACCCCTGGAGACATCTCCAGAGACTACGGCACGGGCGTCCACGCCGCTCTGGAGTCTGTCCTGGTCGGTGATAGAGAAGTGCCAAGCCGATACGCCGGCTCGGTCGCTGACATCATGGCCTGGCTCAACAGAGGCGGAAAAGACGGACCATACATCGTGGAAGATTCAGAGGTCAGTGTCTTCCATCCAGAGCTGAGATACGCTGGTCAGATTGACTGCGTGGCCCGGTGTGGCGATCGCGTCATCATCATCGACTGGAAGTCTGGCAAGGAAATCTACCCCAGCCACGCCATGCAAGTGGCTGCCTACGCTATGGCCTATTCCGAGATGACGGGGCTGGAAGTCAGTGAAGCCTGGGTAGTGAAGGCCAGTCCTATCACGGGCTTTGAAGCCAATCAGGTGGTCGATCTGGCGCAGGCGCAAAAGGCTTTCATCGCCATGCAAGAAACCAAGCGGAACGCTGACCGCATAAAGTGGAGGGTAGACAATGGATAGTCGGTCCAAGATTTGTGAGATGAGGAAGGACAATCCTCTAATCACACAGGCTCAGATGGCGGATACCATTGGCGTGAGCCGTGAGCGTGTCCGTCAACTTCTAGTGGATATGGGGATGCCGACCGTGGTTGATAAAACGCCAAGAGCCAATCCTTGGAACAAACCACGGTCACTGGAGATAGCACCAGCCTTGCTCTGGATTATCAATGAGATGCTCCGGCCGCCGGCTGGAAAGGACGATTACATCCCCAGGCAGACCGCTCAATTCAGAGACTACGCTCAAGCGGTAGTCGATCAAGCCAGCGTCTATATGACGGCTGATGCTACAGGATGGGAGGAATATCTTGGACAATGAAAAGCGTGGGAAGGAGGTGGTGAAGACCCCGTCACTCTTGGACGGGTTGAGTTTTTTCGTTGCCGTAGGACCGGCATTTTTATGGCGTGAGGGTGTGGTGTACGGCTCAAATCCTAAGTTTTTGAGTGTAGTACACAAACGCGCATGGAGCGCGAAAGAAGCTGAAATCTATCCAAGTGCTTAAAGGAGCCAGATGACTACTACTGATATCGTCCGGTATACGGACACCGTGACTGGAGCAGACGTTGAACTGTCTGTGAAGTTGATTCAAGACACTATGTGCAAGAACGCCACTGACCGTGAGGCTTTGATGTTCTTGGAACTGTGCCGCCACCAGGGTCTGAATCCCTGGGTCCGGGATGCCTATCTCATCAAATACGGCAAGGACTCCGAGGCCACGATGGTGACCGGGAAAGATGCCTTTATGAAACGGGCTGACAAGCATCCGCACTTTGACGGGATCGAGTCTGGCGTGATTGTCCAGAAAGGCGACCATATAGAGAACCGTGTTGGCACTCTGGTGCTGGACGGTGAGAAGCTGGTTGGCGGTTGGGCTAGAGTGGCAAGGACCGACCGCAAGATTGATGTCACTCCGACCGTGTCAATGAGTGAGTTCAACTCTGGACGTGGCCTCTGGCAGAAGATGCCCGGAGTTATGATCGAGAAATGCGCTATAGTGACGGCTCTCAGACGTGCCTTCCCGTCCACCTTTGCCGGGATGTATGACGCAGCTGAGATGAGTACCGTGGAAGTGGACTTGAACGGTGAGGTCATGCTGGCTCCACCGTCAAACAATGACGCTCTTCCACCACCTCAAATCGTGGAAGAGAAGCCAAAGGCTAAGACCAGGCGTCCAGCAGCCAAGAAGGACGCTCAAGCCGTAGAAGCGGCTGAACCAGATGCGCCAAGCATCACAATCATCCGTGATGACAATCCATCTGATGAGACTGGCGCCGTCAGCCAAGAGGAAGTCGAGGACATCGTGGCTCAGACCCAGCAGATGATTGCTGACGCTAAAGAGACTTCATTGGTTGATGCTTCAGAGGACTTCAGTCCAGTGACTACATATGAAGAGCCGACTCCTTGCGCCTTGGAAGGCCACGGTGACGGCCTCTACGTTGTCATGGAAAGTTCATCTACTAAAGACCGACGCTGGGTGCATGATTACACCTACGAGCTGAACGGTGAATCAAGGACCGGCCGTTGTGTCTACACTGGAAACGTGCCAGTCCCGCCAGCCAACCCTGAATTTAACCCTGCATAATCTTTTGTGAGGACAGAGGCTTCAGCCTCTGTAAACACCCGGCGACGGTTCCAAGGCCGTGCAAATTATGGGTGTGTGGAGTGTGGATGGTTGATGATTGGGTGAGGGTAGATGGGTTGAATCCAGAAGATGAGGACCCGACGCTGACAAGAGATTTGGCGAATGACTATGTCCATTACGGTCTGGTCAACGGTCAATTCCCGTATCAGAGAGGATGGTCTGAATCAGATCCTCCGGGGACTATGCAAGGCAGATGGTGTCCTACACATAGAAGGATGGAGATGGCTCCAAAAGGCGGAAGGTTACGATGCGGAGCCGCCTGGGCAGAACTGTATGAGATGGAGAGAGAGGTTGAGGCGGAGAGGATGAGTCCCAACAGAGCAATCTTGCACTTGGCAGAGAATATCACAGGACTGGTCACAGAGATTAGCCACGGTCAGAGTGTGATTGTAGAACCACCGCCGAAGCCTCCGAGGCCACAGACTCCGCCAGCACCGGCCAGGCGTAACAACGGGAAAGGCGGGGTGGCACTTCCATGAATTCCAATGACATAGCCCCGGACAGTAGCCCCGCGATCAACACTCAGCCGCCAAAGATGGAAGTCCTGGGCGGTATCTATTCGTTCGATTGGGCGCATGAGAATGTCCAGATAATCCTTGAAAGACTCCGTGAGGACTCACGGCGCACGGTGACCGCTGATATCACGGTCAAAGGCAACCCGGAAGGTCATATGCACATGACCAAACTGAACCTCCTCGCCACTCGTAGTCGGACCGAAATCACCAAGTATCTCAGAGAAAGATGCCAGCGGAACCGTGACTGGGATGCCATCATCGAGCAGGTCTGCGTGATGACGCTCCAGACGTTCAGAGCTGGAGAACCCGTCTTGAATCTTGGTGAATTATCTCCTCCGCTGGAACCGATTTATCGCCTTTATCCGTGGGTTGTCGATCTGGAACCCTCGATAATCTATGGGGAAGGCGGCATCGGAAAATCCTATCTGGCCGGCTTCATGGCGGCGATGGTAGACCAGGCCATCTCCACAGAGTATTGCCGACCTATCCCTGGGAAAGTCCTTTATCTGGATTTTGAAACCACGTCAGAAACAGCGGCAAGGCGTTTCCAGGCACTGACCAAAGGCTTCGGGTTTGAAGGCAAGTCCAACGTCATCTACCGCTTCTGCCATCAGTCACTGGCCTCTGATATCAGTGAGATTCAGAAGATAGTGGCTGAAGAGAATGTGGCGTTGATAATAGTGGACAGTGCCGGTCCTGCCTGTGGTGGTGACCCGGAAACCGCCGCAAGCGCGATCAGTTATTTCACGGCATTACGGTCACTGAGGAAGGCATCAATCACGATCGCGCACAGGTCAAAGACCAATAGCGTTGGGCCGTTCGGTAGCGTCTATTGGGTGAATTATCCCAGGATGTCTTACGAGCTCAAAAAATCTCAGGAAGAAGAATCAGACGTGATGCATGTTGCCTTGATACACAGGAAGGTCAATGACGGTCAACTTCAGAAACCGATGTCATTCAAGATAGAATGGCACTCAAACGGCGCCGTTACGGTGAACACCGAGAGGCTGGAAAGCATCCCGGACTTCATCACTGAATTACCACTGACGGAGCAATGTGTGGCGGCTTTCACGGAACACGGACCAAAGACGGTGAAAGAATTGGCAGAGATAACGGGTCAGGCTCCAAGGAGCCTCTCGGTCACTCTGTCCAGGAACAAGCGCAAGTTCAGACGCATAGGCAACCAGAGGTGGGACAATGTTGAATAATGAGGTTGAAGATTATGAGCTGGGTACATCTACCGAGCAACTCCGGGAACTCTCCCTCTACTCAGGGTATGGAGGGTTCTCTCTCTCACTCAAACTTGCAGGACTCAATACAAGGACCGTCTGCTACGTTGAGTGGGAAGACTACGCCATCAAGATTCTCAGGTCTCGAATCGCAGATGGCTCCCTTGAAGACGCCCCAATATGGTCTGATTCTGGAACCTTCGACGGGCGACCTTGGATTGGACGAGTGGATTTGCTCTCTGCGGGTTTCCCCTGTCAACCTTTTTCTCACGCCGGAAAACGGGAAGGAGAGTTCGACACTGAAGGACGAAACCGTTGGCCGGATGTACGGAGACTGGTTGGCGAGATTCGACCCAGAATCGTCGTGTTGGAGAATGTCCCAGGGCTGCTTAATCCCGCTGGAGGGCGACCACCATATGCAGGCACAGTGGTTGGAGAGCTTTCTGAAATGGGGTATCGTTGTGAATTCCGCCTTGTATCAGCCAGCCAAGCGGGTGCCCCTCACCGAAGGACTCGCTGGTGGTGCTTGGCCTACGCCGAACACACGGGACACCCGGAGAGGTTGCAACCAGAAGCAGCTGGCGACTGAGGTCGACAAGTGGCCTACTCCAGACGCTTCACCAAGAGGACCAGCGGCCGCAGACCTAGTCGCAGAGAATGGCCGGAGTCAAATCCGTAGAGCCAGCGGCCAACGGCGAGGTATCAACCTTGAAACTGCAGCCAATCACTGGCCTACTCCGACCGGGACCGAGCGTAGCGGAAGTCATCCAGGCACTAACAAAGGAGAAGGTCTATCTCATAAGGCCAGACGGCTTGATTTCCCGACTCCACTGGCTGACGGTGACCGCACCACGAATTTTGCTCAAGGTGGCACAAGTCTTGGCAATGCTGCCAGGACTTATCCAACGCCGACCACTATGGATGCTTTGCCGGCCAAGAGCCAGGAAGCCTTGGAGCATGAGCATGACACGGCAAGGCAAGGAAGGAGCAATCCGAACAATCTGCGCGATCAGATCGCGGTGGAGGAAGGTCAGCGGGACTGGCCTACTCCAAGAGCCTCAGGGGCCGGCCTGCTTGGCGGAAGCGGAAGCCGTGAGATGGTCCAGCAAAAGGTCAAAGCAGGAGAACTGACAGAAGAGGAAGCGGAAGCCATCCTTGGAGTCAAACTCTGGCCGACTCCTATGGTCGGTGATGCCACCGGGAGCCGGTCCAGCAAAGGCAAAGACCGTCCAGATGAAGGAGGTCTGCTCCATGCCGTGAAACAAGAGGCAGAAGCCCTCTGGCCTACGCCGAACGCCAATGAGGACCGGGCTGAGAAGTACACGCTGGAGACTTCAGCCAGACATTATGCGGAAGGCCGGCAAATCCACCTGGCTCAAGCTGTGCGTATGTGGCCGACTCCGACCTCCGAGGATGCTGGGCGAAATGGCTCTCAGGAGGATTGGCGCAAATATGAGGAAGAAGGCCAGACCTCTGGAGCAAGACTTCGAAACGCTGCTCAGAATTGGCCGACTCCGACCGCTATGGAAGCCACTGACCGCGGTGAGCGTGAGTTCAATGAAGGCAACTGGCACACGGCTTCACTTGGCTACGTTGCCAGGAACTGGCCGACTCCAACAGGTGATGACGCTGACAACGTGATGAGGAAGAGCGGCACGTTCGAGAGCCTGACCAGAGAGGTCCAGGAAGAGGAAGCCAAGCTGTGGCCTACGCCAAGAGCTGATGACCACAGTCAAGGAGATAAAGCGGCGTTAGCCGCTAAAGAGGGACGCTATGTTAATCATGGTCCTACGTTAGCCACAGCAGTCCAGGCGCATGAGAAGTTTCCTACTCCTAGAAGTTCTGAAGTGGCAGCTGGCATGACGATCGAGAACGTCCAGAACCGTCTGGAGCAAACAGGCTACCATTCCAATCTAGAAGAGTCTGTGGCTATGGATGCTCCGCCAGCGGTCCAAGGTTCTCTCAGCGCAGACTGGGTTGAATGGTTGATGAATGTGCCGCTGGGGTGGACTCGTCTTGAGCCTCTCCCGGAAGGCGCCTTGGAAGACTGGTTCCAGATGACTCTGGACGGAACATGGTTCGCTGAAGAGCGTGGACTTCCACGCATAGTCACAGGCCAGGAGAACCGTGCCAACCGGCTCAAGGCCCTCGGTAATGGCATCGTGCCAGCCTGTGGCGCCTTGGCGATAACTCTACTTTTGGAAGAATAGATCGCGTGGTTCACTCTCCCGTCCGAGTTGCTTATTGCACCTGCGGAGGATCCGCGGGCGGCAACGCCGCTCCGGCGGCCGGGTAGACAAGAGTGATAATGAGTGTCACTGTGCGCTCCGATGACCAATACCGGAAGCCCTGGTGAGTATGGACTCCAGCTCATCAGGTTAGGCAGGATGGCACTCGCCACGTTTTAAAGGTGAGGGGATATGCTTAACACAGAATTCAGAATCCTAGAAGGCACGATAAATCCTTCAACACAAGACCTTGAGTCTCTTGTGAAGACTAAACCGAGGTCCACGCAACAAGAACTGGCTGAGAAGATACTGAAAGAAATCGGGCGGTCAGCGTGGCATGACCTGACGTTTGATGACTTCTTCAGCAAACACTCCATGCAATGTCACTCTCCCAGCTGCCAGCGTCGGCATGATGTTATGAGAGATTATTACATACCGCGAAACCCGGTAATCTCCTGGTATGAGTCTCTGAACACCTGGACCTCCATGCTTGAACAAGACCGACCAAGTGCGGAGATGGGCAGCACACGGGCTTTACAGCGTCACGTTGCTATCTGTGAGAAATATGCTGACTTGCCGCCTTTCATCGCGGAGGACCCAGATGGTCACACTCTCATGTGGGCCATCCGTGAAGTCTCCCGGACCATGACTAAACGTGAATCTCACGTCCTTTTCCTTAAATTCGGGCTGAGAGATGGGCATGAGCTTTCATATAAAGCGGTCGGCGCCAGACTGAATGTCACCACAGAACGCGCCCGCCAGATACTGATGAAGGCCATCCGTAAACTCCGCCACGCAACCAGATTTGCAGGATATCTCCAGCCTTTCTTGTATCCATACAGCCGGGAAGATGAGAGAGCCTCATTGGCACGGTATGAACTCCATCTCCGCTTGAGTCAGGTCTACCCGATGGACTTCTCTTTCAACCTGGTCATGCGGTTGCGTAGGCGATATCTGGCGGATGCCCTCAAGGCCGTCAACAGCAGTTCCTTCCGCCAACTCAACCGGTTGATGGCGTATTCTTGCAGCTTCCAGATGGGTGTCTGCCAACTCTGTGGTGAGCCGGCCTTGCCTATGAGTGACTGGTGTCTGACTCATCTTGATTTGAAGAAACAGATTGTCGTCATCTGTGACGGATGCGGCATCAAATTTCCTAGAAACCCCAGCCAACTATTGGGATATAGTAGGTTGAAAGGTCGGACCCAACACGCCGTCTTCCACGATAAAGACTGCTTTCATGCCAACATGAGCCGGATGGGATTACATGGATTCAACAAAGAACACCAAAGAAAAGGTCAATGAGGTCTATTTCTACATCACGGAAGAGGACTTCATGCGGTCGGTGATTCAGATCGCGTCAGACTGTGCATGGGCCGTCTACCATACACGGGATAGCCGTAGGAGCCAGGCTGGCTTCCCAGACCTGACTCTTGTCCGGTCCGGAGAGATAATCTTTGCCGAACTGAAGAGCCAGAAAGGACGCATCAAGAAGGAGCAGCAAGAATGGCTGGACCGGCTCCGGGAGAACGGTCACGTTGATGTCTACCTCTGGCGCCCCTCTGACCTCCAAGACATCATTGAGAGGCTGGTTGGAGGATCTGGTCTATATCACCCGTTTGAGGCAATCCGCCAGGTCAATGAAAAGCTAATGGGCCACCTAAAAGGCGACCCACTAGCCCGATGAGGGGGGTGTGTGTGAGGACTACTCCTGCATCTTTAGAGTAACCCTGTCGATGATTACGGTCAATAAGATTGTGGACACCGCGATCCCCACTATGTA